>ERZ1106976.1077-NODE-1077-length-28978-cov-7.721225_pt1 | contig 28978 bp, 31 predicted proteins | sample MGYA00403687_ERZ1106976 | MGnify/ENA primary metagenome ERZ1106976 (study PRJEB35170, sample SAMEA104062446) | human gut metagenome | biome: human gut; feature: human-associated habitat; material: faeces | place: Denmark | collected 2013-02-22 ... | reverse complement strand
CTCTTCCGATCTATATCGACAAGGTCCGCAAGGCGTGATTTAAAGCTTAAGCATAAAAAATCCGGAGCTCAGCTCCGGATTTTTTTATGAAGCATGAGCGGAAAAGAGCCGGTCACTACAAACTGTATCCTTACAAAGAAGATAACGAGGACCGTTATTAACTCCGGCCTCTGTAAGGCCCTTAATTTCCGTTCTTCTCGGAAGCTATGGAAATTTGAGCTCTCCTCATGCTGCACTTAGCATGACGATTCACTCATTACCGCTCAAAAAGTTTATACAAAACAATAAAAAGTGTTGCAATGTCATGGATGATGTGATATATTATTAACGATATCAAGGATTACGTCCCCCCGTGATCCGGCTCCCAAGGTCATTGCGCTTTGGGAGCTTTCTTTTTTTGCCTTGAAAACCGGAGCTTTGTGTGCTAAATTATCTCCATCAAATATTTTTGACCAAGGAGAAAAATTTTATGGAAATCGGAATAAAAGGCAAGGTCGAGACCGTCGTTGACGGCAGCAACACCGCAAAATTCGTTGGAAGCGGTTCACTGGATGTCTTCGCAACTCCCTGCATGGTCGGACTCATGGAGCAGGCGGCCCAGATGTCGGTGGCACCGTATCTCGCCGAGGGCGAGGGCACTGTAGGCACGAAGCTTGAAATAAGCCACGACGCGGCAACGCCCCTAGGCATGAAGGTTTGGGCAGAGAGCGAGCTTATAGAGGTTGACCGCCGCCGCCTTGTGTTTGAGGTCAAGGCCTTTGACGAGTGCGGCCAGATCGGCGCGGGCCGCCATGAGCGCTTTATTATCAATAACGAGAAGTTTATCACGAAGGCCAACGCCAAGGGAGCAAAGTAATGAAGCATTTCATAGTGCTCATAGGAAACTACGGCTCCGGCAAAACGGAGATCGCGATAAACCTTGCGGTAAACTCCGCGGCCAAGGGGCTTAATACGCTGGTGGTCGACCTTGATAAGGTAAACGACTATTTCCGCATGAGCGACCGAGTTGAGCTTCTGAAGGAAAACAATATTAACCTCGTATCGCCGACCTTCGCAGGGCAGGGCGTTACGCCGAGCAACATGTCGGCGGCCGTGGCCTCGGCCTTCGCCGGCGACTGGGATCTGTGCATCTTCGACGTCGGCGGCGACGCGGCGGGCGCCATGTCGCTTGGCAGATATCACACCGACTTTGCCGCCCTCAAGGAGGGACAGCTTGAGGTGTACGATATCGTCAATGTATTCCGCCCCATGTCCGAGAGCCCGGAGAAGATCATAAAGCTCAAGGAGGAGATGGAGGGCTTTGCAAGACTCAGGGTAACGGGCTTTGTAAACAACTCTAACCTTCTCAATTTTGCGAGCGCCGACAATATTTGCCGCGGCTACGATGTTCTGCGCGAGACAAGCGATATGACCGGCATACCCGTCGCGCACACGACCGGGCGCAAGTGCTTTCTCGATGAATTCCTGCGCGACGGGCGCGATGAGAAGTATATCGGTGAGCCAATCGGTCTTGAGACCTATATGCACCGCTCGTGGGAGGCCTTCACGAGCCTGGGACTATGAAAAATACGGAGTCATTTTTGACTCCGTATTTTTCGAGACTGTCAAAAAACCATGCTGCCGATTAAATACAACCGCGCAGCGGGGGAGCTTGAGGGGGCAAGGCCCGCCTCAAATTTGATTATAGCCATCAAAAATGCCTGAGCCATCAGGCTTTTTGACGAGCGAAGCGAGATTTTTCGTGAAGCGTAAGCTTCACAAAAAATGTGGCGTATTTGAAGCGTGCAAAAAAGCCATTGGCTTTTTTGTGCGCTGGAAAAATACGGAGTCATTTTTGACTCCGTATTTTTCATCCCTCCATGACATGCAGTGCGCGTATGGCAGCGTTTTCGATGCGGCTCTGCACGTCAAAGGCGTGCCGCTCAAGATAATAATCCGCACTGCTGCCGGTGAGCCCCTGCTCCCGCAGCTCAAGGACTGTCTGTGCGCAGATATCCTCGATGACCTGAGCCTTGAGCAATCTTCCGTCGGGCGCGTTATCGCCCGTGAGCAGGAATTCGAGCGCATCGGCGAGCTCAGGAAGTTTTTCCAGCCCACGCATGCCGCGCAGCAGCCATTTGTAGTACGGTGCGTGGCGGCGGTTTAAGAGAAACACCGCCTCGGCCGTGTTTTTCACAAACTCGCTTACGGCGAGCATCGCCGCGCCCTCCTCGCCGTGTGCAAGGCAGCGCGAGTAGTTGTACTGCCCCGACTGCGCCATGAACGCCAGCCGTGCGGCAAGCTTTTTGCGCCGCACATCCTCGGGCATACCGTGGGCTATCTCATTGCGTATGCGCGAGAACTCACCGAGATCGTCACGGAACACCTCGCCGCTGACTGCCTGCGCAAGAGCGTATGAGGGCAGATGCAGCCAGTCGCGCCACGCCTCGGGAGCGCCGGAGCAGCCGGTAAAGCGCCGGTAGAAGTCGCTTATGCGCTCAACGCCGACACCCGATGTGCCGAGAGCAGAGGACTTTGATACTTTGCCGCCGAACAGACCGCGCATTTCACGCGACAGAGCAAGGCCGATCGCATCGTCGTCTGCGTCCGTAAGCCACAGGCAGAAGCCGGGCTCAAAATCATGGTCGTGCGAGACGTCGTCGTCAAAGCCCAGGCACTGAGAGCCCGCGCCCGCAAGCCCCACGGCGATGCGCATTTCAAATTCGTGGAATCGTGTGTGTATCAGCTCCGCACCCTTTTCAAGATAGAGTGCTCTTGCCGCGTCAAGCCCTTTCATTTATCTCCTCCATGCGCTCGCGCAGCGCCTTGACGTATATGAAATAGCCGAAATGATCAAAGGTCGGGATGCATTTTGAAAGCGTAAACGCGTTGTATCCGTCTCGCGGCAGCGCGGGATCGGTGAGACAGTCGTAGGCTCTGTCGAGCATGGGCTCAATATCCTGCTCGCGCCCCATGCGCTCGTACAGCTCCGCGAGATTGCAGAGTGTGACGGCCGTGTCGTTTCCGGGATCCCTGCAGCTTTTTATGATGTCAAGAGCCATCCTGAAATGCCGCTCTGCGCTCTCATAGTCGCCCGTGTCCTGATAAACAAGCGCCATGTTGTTGTAAAGACCGGCAAAGCGATAATCAGAGGGGTCAAGCTGCTCGGCATATATACGCGAAGCATGGCGCAACAGCGGCAGCGCGTTGGAGGCTTTGCCCAGAAATTTCATCGTCGTCGCGGCATTTAATATGATCGTAGCGCCAGATACGGTGCCGCCTAAGCGGTGCAGGCGTATAAGCTCAAGCCCGCGCTCAACTGCGGCCCCGGCGGCTTTTTTATCGCCCGTGCGGCGGTGCAGCCCCATGAGCTCGCTTTGCAGCGAAAGCTCGCCTCTCCAGTCGCCGGCGCGCAGGGCGATATCTGTCCAATGCTCAAGTAGCATTTGCGCCTCGGACAGATGCCCGCCGTTTTGCAGCCTGTCGAGCTCGGTTACGACCCTCGGAACGTCAACGGCTCTCGGGCAGGGCTCAGCGTCGGGATGCCCAAGGAACATTGACGCGTCAAAGCAGCAGCGCGGTTCGGAATGCTTCATGTTATCACCTCAAGTATATTCTACTGCTTAGCGGCCATGATTTACAGTGGCGCTTGCAACTGACGGGAAATCAGGTATAATTAAAGCATGAAAAGCTTGATGATAAAAATTTTCATATGCCTTGAGGCGGCATTATATCTTGCGTTCACGGCGATGGATATCTATGCGACGGGCGACGGCAAATGGCTCAAGTTTGCCGGTATCGCGCTGTGCTTTGTCTTTTCCGCATTTTTGAGCGTAAAGGGCGGCGAAAAGCTCGTGACGGCGGCAATCGGCCTTGCTATGGCCGCGGATGTATTTCTGCTCCTGCTCGACAAGTATTACATCGCCGGAGTCGGACTGTTTTTCATCGTTCAGATACTGTATTTTTTGCGCATATACCGCGCCAACGGGCGCAAAGGCGCGTGGCTGGTGCGGCTTTTCCTGTTTACAGGCTCAATTGCGCTGCTTCTGAACCTGGGCTGCGAATTTCCGCTTGTGCTGCTCGTCGCTGCGTACCTTGCGTTTTTCGTTTGCAATGTGATGCAGGCATCGGGAAGCGAAAACAAGCTGTTTTTCGCCGGACTGTGCGTGTTCTTATGCTGCGATATCTGCGTCGGCCTGCACAATATGCCGACGGTGCTGCCCGAGTGGCTGCGCCGCGCCGCCGACATCGGAATGTGGACATTCTATCTGCCCTCGCAGGTGATGCTGGCGCTCTCGGGAAAGGAGCGTGACGTATATAAAGCACCCGATGAAGATGAATAAGCTTTTGTCCGTCATAATGAGCATTGCCGTCGCGCTTGCACTTCTTACGGGCTCGATAGCCGCGCCCATACTCATCCGCCCGTTTTACTATGCGCAGATACAGCCGCTTGAGCTCGAATCTGCCAGTGGCTTGAGCAGAGCGGAGATAATTCGGGCTTATGACGAGGTGCTCGACTACTGCATCGGCGTAAGCGATGAGTTTTCAGCCGGAGCTCTGCCGTTTTCCGAGTCGGGAAGCGCGCATTTTGACGATTGCCGTGTGCTGTTTTTGCTTGATCTACGGCTGCTCGCGGGGAGCCTGATTGTCATCGTTCTGCTAAAATTATACGACAAACGCTATAAGCTGCCGCGCCTCGGCGGCCACGGCGCGCCGTTTTGGGGTGCGGCCGGAATGACGGCGGCACTTGCGCTTATCGGTATTGCCGCCGCAACGGATTTCGACAGAGCCTTTATAGTATTCCATTCGCTGTTTTTCCCCGGCAAGGATAACTGGGTCTTTAATGCGGCGACAGATCCCGTGATACTCATTATGCCCGATGCGTTTTTCCGCAGCTGCGCGATGCTGATACTCACTGTGCTGCTTATACCGAGTGCCGTGATAATAATTTCGGATAAAAGAAAAGGCTATGCGTAATGATGCATAGCCTTAAACAGTATATTTAATAGTCAACCGGCTCGGAGAACGGACGCTCAAGACACTCGGGGTGCTCAAGGATGTATTTTAAAAGCCTTACGCTCTTGGAGTAGTAATAGCCGTCTGCAAGACGCTCGTCGATGGTAAGCCCGAGGTCAACGCTGTTGCGGTACTCGTCCTCACCGTTTTCATTGCGGAAGATGCGCTCCTTCATCTCACCGACAACGACGAAAATGGAGGTTGTGCCCCAGTTGGTAAGATGATGGTAGCCGCTTCTGAGCTTAATTGAGCCGAGGTTTGAGAGAATGACCGAGGCGTAGTAGGGGTCAGCCTCAATGAGCAGCCGCGGAACGATGCCGTGGCGGTCGAGCTGACGCATGATCCAGATGAAGAACTTGACGAACCAGCGCGGCAGCTTGTTGAGAATGTCCATGGTGCTGTTGGTGGAGTTGCCTGCACCGTTGCTTTTCTTCTCACGATAGATCTGCCTGTGCAGCTCCTCATGCAGCGAGTCGATTGTGGAGTCCTCGGTTGCGTAGACGAAAGCAAGCCCCTCCTCGGAGGTGTCGTCAAAGTGCTTTTTTACGACAAAGGAGGCGCTGTATGTATTGCGCTGATAGTTGTTTTTATTTGCAATGAAGCGGTTGAGCTTCGGACGCAGGATGATGGTCTTGAGTATCGCGGCGACGATAAGATGGAACAGCGTATATTTGAATTCGGGATTATCGGCGTTTTTTTCCGCAAGGTACTTATCGATGCTCGTAAGGTCGATGCGCTCGGATATAAATGCCTCGTTGTCGCAGCGGTTGGGGTAGATCATCGGCATGATAAGATGCATGCCGTCCTGCTGACGGATCAGCCTGCCGTCTCTGCGGTCGCCGAAGCGGCGTTTTTCTTTACTCATAATTATCCCTCAGATGCTTTAAAAATTAAATAAAATTGTCTTTAGCAAAGCAATTTTATCATATTGTTTTAATAAGTCAAGGAATATATTTATTGACAAGAGCGGAGCATTGTGTTCTAATATTTTTTATGACTGAAGAGCAAGGTGACAATAATTGAGTTTTTTGGACATATTCCTGATCGGCGTTGCGCTGAGCATGGACGCGTTTGCCGTGTCCGTATGTAAGGGACTTTCCGTCAAAAAGGCCGGCGTAAAGCATGTGCTGACGGTCGGCGTGTATTTCGGCGGCTTTCAGGCGCTCATGCCGATGCTCGGCTTTCTGCTCGGCTATAAGTTTGAAAGCTTTATTACGAATATCGACCACTGGATAGCCTTTGTTCTTCTTGCGATAATCGGCGGCAATATGATACGCGAGGCACTCGGTAAGGATGAGGATGATAAGGAAAACGACGATTTTTCGTTCAGAGCCATGCTGCCTTTGGCTGTCGCAACGAGCATCGACGCGCTGGCCGTCGGCATAAGCTTTGCATTTCTGGGCGTCGATATCGTGACGGCGGCGCTGCTTATAGGCGCGACGACCTTCGTTCTGTCCGGCGCCGGAATATTTGTCGGGAACATATTCGGCTCAAAATACAAGTCCAAGGCCGAGCTCGCGGGCGGCATCGTGCTTATCCTCATCGGCGCGAAGATACTGCTCGAGCACCTGGGCATTATAAGCTTCTGATATTATGAAAGAAAAACTGAAAATGTATCTGCCGATAATCGTGATGCTTATCATCGCGCTCACGGCGGGAATACTCATATGGCTGGACATTCTGCAGGTCGATCAGATCATCGCGGCTGTCAACGATAACAGGCTGCTCGCGGCTATCGTCATCCTTGCGCTGTTTGCCTTCAAGGGCTGCTCGTGCATACCCTATGCCGTTATCCTCATAGGCTGTGCGCTCATATTCGAGCTGCCGCTGGCGATAGCGATAAACACCGTCGGAACGGTGTTGTGCATCTCGGTTTCGTATCTCATCGGCCGCTTTTCAAAGGGCCTCACGTTCGAGAGCGTGATGGAAAAGCACCCGAAGTTCAGTCGCTATTTTTCCAATGCGGAGAATTACAGCTTTACGTTTGTGTTCTTTACGCACACTCTGCATCTTTCCACCGAGGTGCAGGGCGTTCTGTTCGGACTTCTGCGCACGCCGTACTGGGCGTATATAGCAGGCTCTATGGCCGCGCTCATACCGAGCATGCTCATCTACACGGTCATCGGTGACGAGTTTGATTTCACAAACCCGGTCTTTTGGGCCTTTGTTGCGCTCGATGCGCTCACGGTGCTCACCGGCTTTGTCTACGCAAAGAAAAATCTCATAGACGGCGGCAAAAAAGCTTCGGAAGAATAATTCCGAAGCTTTTTCAGGTTTCTTGTTTTAAAACAGCATATCCTTTGAAAATACGATGTCCACGCCGCCCATGCTTATAACATCGCCGGAGAAGATGCGCTCCTTATGATCGATGCGCTTGCCGTTGAGGTACGTTCCGTTTGTCGAGCCGAGATCCTGAATGTAATAGTGCCCGTCGCACAGCGAAATCATAAAGTGACGGCGCGAGGCCTTCGGAGCCGGGTAGACGAAGTCGCAGTCCTCACTGCGGCCGAATACCCATTCGGTCTTGCCGCTGGCCGGCTCGTGCACGGAAACGTTCACCGTAGCGTCGCCGAAGTTGTTTATAAAATCAAACAGTCCCTTGAACTTATCCCCTGCCATAAGCGCACCTCCGATATATAATTGAGTATATCAATAACAAGAGGATTAAGCAAGAGTAAAAGATCATATCGTGTGCTTGAAAAATTCAATAATCTGAGATATTATTAACACATTACTCAAGCTGACAGGTGTTCGGCTCCCGTCAGCTTAGCTTCATGAGAGGTAAGCTTTTGAGAAAGATCGCGCTATGGGAGGCAAAGCACCCCAAAACGGTTATAATCGCGGCACTTTTGCTGCTTATCCCGGCGCTTTTGGGCTTTTTGGGAACGAAGGTAAACTACGATATACTCTCGTATCTTCCCGATGAGCTCGAAGCTGTGCAGGGCGAGCAGGTGCTCGATAAAACGTTCAATACAGCCGGCATATCCATTGTCATAACAGAAAACATGCAGCCGAAGCAGACGCTGGCGCTGAAAAACGAAATACTCACGGTTGACGGCGTATCGTCGGTCATCTGGGTCGATACCATTGCAGATATCGGCATTCCGGCCGATATCCTTCCCGATGTTCTGAAAAACATTTTCTACAGTGCCGACGGCAGTCAGACGATGATGCTCGTGCGCTATGACAACACGGGCTCGGACGACAGTCAGCTCAAGGCCATTGCGCAGATAAAAACGCTGCTGGGCAAAAACCAGTTTCTGAGCGGACTGTCTGTTGTGGTTGACGATACACGCGAGATTGCCGAAACTCAGGCGCCGCTGTATATTGCGGTCGCGGTCATATTGGCGCTCTTAGTCATGAGCGTTCTCATGGAGTCGTGGTTTCAGCCGCTCATCATCCTGTTTTCACTCGGCCTTGCCGTCATATACAACATGGGAACGAATGTCTTCCTCGGACAGATATCGTTTATAACCCAGTGCGTCGCGGCGGTGCTGCAGCTCGGCGTCACTATGGACTATTCCATATTTCTCATCGACCGCTACGCCGAGGAAAAGCAGCGCTTTGATACACGCGAGGAGGCTATGGCCGAGGCGGTGACGGTGTCGATGACGGCTCTCATGGGAAGCTCGCTGACAACGGTGTTCGGCTTTCTGGCACTGTGCTTTATGAAGCTGGGACTCGGCTTTGACATCGGCTTTGTCATGGCAAAGGGCGTCGTGCTCGGCATACTGACGGTCATATTTATCCTCCCGTCGGTCGTGCTGCTTTTTGAAAAGCAGATAATAAAATACCGCCACCGCAGCTTCGTGCCGGATTTTACGCGGCTGAACAAATTCACCGTCAGGCATAAAAAGGCCTTCGCGCTGCTTTTTCTGGCGCTGCTTGCGCCGATGTATTTCCTTCAGAAGAACATCGACCTGTACTACAGTATGGACAAGGCGCTGCCGTCTTACCTGACCTCAATGGAGGGGCTCAGTAAGCTCAAAACGGACTTCGGCATGGCCTGTACGCAGTTTATAATAATTGACGACGACTTGCCGGCCGATAAGCTTATCGAAATGGAGCGCAAGCTGCAAAGCCTCGACGGGATATCTTCACTTCTGGCCTATAATTCCATCGTCGGCGCGGCGATACCGGATGATATCATACCGGACGATATCATGTCTCTGTGCAAGCAGGACGGAAAGCAGCTTATGATGGTAAACTCCGAGTACGGCGCGGCGACCGACGAGCTGACGGTGCAGCTTGACGAGATGGACGAGATCGTAAAGTCCTATGACCCCGACGCCTATATAACAGGCGAGGGCGCTATAACCCAGGGCCTTATCGACACGACGGACGTTGACTTTGCAGTGACGGCGGTGCTTTCGATAGCGGCGATATTCATCCTCATCGCGATATGCTTCAGGTCACCCACGCTGCCGGTGATACTGGTGCTGTCCATTGAGCTTGCCATATGGATAAACCTCTCGATAAGCGTCATTATGGGCAAGGAGGCCTCTTTTGTCGACCCAACGGTGGTAAACTGCGTGCAGCTCGGCGCAACGGTCGACTACGCCATACTGCTGACGACGCGCTTTCGCGAGGAGCTGCGGCATCTGCCGCGTGACGAGGCTATGCTCAAGGCCGTCGCCGCAGCTCAGCAGTCGATATTCCAAAGCGCCGGCGTGTTCTTTGCCGCGACCTTCGGCGTGTATCTCGTCTGCGATATCTACATCGTTCGCGGCATGTGCGCCCTTCTTGCACGCGGCGCCATAATAAGCGAAATAGTCATTATTGTTCTGCTGTCGCCCGTGCTGTGCGTGTGCGAGAACCTGATCGACAAAACGACCCCGAGCTGGAGGTTAAAAACATGAAAGCTAAACAATATACGGCTCTGCTGCTGGCTCTGAGCATGCTCCTTTCGCTGCTGTCCGGATGCGGAAAAAAGGACGGCGGCAAGGCCGAGAATACTCCCACGCCGACAAAGCATCCCGAGTACGAGCTTACGGATAACGCCGTCAACAAGGAGGAGACCGTGTATATAAACATATCTCCCGACGGCGAGGTCAGGAAGGTCAGCGTAACCGACAGACTGCACACGGATATGCCGCAGGTGCGCGTCGAGGATAAAAGCGATCTTGGAGACATTCAGGACGTAAAGACATTCCTTGAGCCGGTACGGGACGGCGATAAGCTGTACTGGGATATGGATTCGACCGATCTTTACTATTCCGGCAGCACGGATAACGCGCCGCCCATGAAGATCTCCGTCAGCTACACGCTCGACGGCAAGGAGATAAAGGGCTCGTCTCTTGCCGGAAAAAGCGGCGACGTGACGATAAAAATAAGTGCGCAGAATATGCTCAAAAAATCCGTCGGCGTGAGCGGCGGGACATATGATATATCCTGCCCCATGCTGTTTATCTGCGGCATGATACTGCCGGACGAAAATTTCAGTGAGGTCTCGACCCCCAACGGAGTGCTCCTGAGCGACGGAACGCGTCAGCTCGTGTTTTTCGCCGGAGTTCCCGGCATGAATGACAGCCTGGGGCTCACTGAGCTCGGAATTCCGCTTACCGAAACGCTCGGCGGCAGCGAATACACAGTCACCGCAAGAGCAGAGAATTTTGCGCTCGGCAACATGATGTTCGTTGCAGTGCCCTTTTCCTCCATATCCTCACTCGGCCCGGACGATATAAAGGTCGGCACCGAGAGCGTCAAGAGTATGCTCAGCGATATCCAGGGGCTCATGGGCGCGTTTAATTCCTTAAACCTCAGCGAAATGGTGCAGATGCTTTACGGCGACGCGCAGCAGATAGAGCAGCTTGTAAACTCTGTCGGAAGAGCCGCAAAGCTTTATAAAGAGAACAAGGCGCTCATTGACGTTCTGAATAAATACGTCAACGAGGGAAACCTCGCAAAGCTTGAAAATCTGCTGGCGGATATGCAGCGCATCGACACAAGCCGCCTGCAAACGCTTGCGCAGTTTACGCATCTCAAGGAGCTTCTGGAGCTCTTGGGTAAGTTCAACACCAATATCGGCGCGCTCGCGCAGTTCACGCGTGACTATCTCGATATGGCGCCGACGTTTGAGAACTTAAACCGCGATCTGTCGTCGCCGGAGGTGCAGCAGTCGCTGAACAATCTTCCGACTATCATAAGCGAGCTGCAAAATCTCGTAAACGTTATGCACGCAAGCCAGGAAATGCTCGAGCGTATGACCGGCATGCTCGGCGGCGAGAGCATAAACAAGATAATCGCTTTTACGCAGAAGCTTGAAAACAGCGTGAGCATCGAAACGCTCACCAAGGCTCAGCAGCAGTCGCTCACAGAGCGTATGCAGGCCTGGATTGACTTCGGCAACAGCTACGATATATTCACCCGGCGCACCGAAAAGATGACCTCGACCGTCGTGTTCGTGTATAAATCCGAAGCGATAGGTTAAAAATGAAATTTTCTAAACGAAAGCCTAACCGTATCCCACGGTATGATTACAGTACACCGGGTGAATACTTCATTACAATATGCACGGTAAATCGAAGGAAAATATTTTGGGATGTCGTAGGGGCGAGCATTGCTCGCCCGAATTATGAGTATTTAAATGCTGACGGCAGAACTGTAGAACGACTTGTAAAAGAAATCCCTGAAAAATATCCGGCGGTCAATGTTGATAGTTATGCGGTTATGCCAAACCATGTGCACATGCTGCTTAGAATAAACTGCGACGAAAACGGGCGACCAATGGTCGCCCCTACGATATCGACTGTAGTGCAGCAATTCAAGGGAAGAGCGACAAAACTAATAGGGCATGGTTTGTGGCAGAAATCGTACTATGATCACGTAGTTAGAGATGATGCGGATTATAAAGAAATATGGGAGTATATAGAGTCAAATCCATCTAAATGGATAGAAGATGAGCTGTATGAGGAATAAAAAAGACCGTCAAAGACGGTCTTTTTTGTTGTTATTTTATTCGATCCAGAATATCGAGTCGTCGTTTTTCACCCATTCGTCGACATCGACGATGCTGAAAGTGTCCTCACCGGTGCGGATGATGACGCGCTCGATACCGGCGTTTATGACCTGCCGGCGGCACATCGAGCAGCTTGTGGCGTTTGTAAGCAGCTCATGCGTCTGCGCATCACGGCCGACGAGGTACAGCGTTGCGCCGAGCATATCGCGCCGTGAGGCGGAGATTATCGCATTTGCCTCGGCATGGACGCTGCGGCACAGCTCGTACCGCTCTCCGGAGGGTATCTTCATCTCGACCCTTGCGCAGCGTCCGGAATCGGTGCAGTTTATCCTGCCGCGCGGCGCGCCGTTATAGCCGGTCGAAATAATCTCGTCATTGCGCACGATTATCGCGCCGTACATTCTTCTCAGGCAGGTCGAGCGCTGCAAAACAGCGTCGGCGATATCGAGATAATAGTTTTCCTTGCTTGTGCGCTTATCCATAAGACCGTCCTCCGAAAGCATGATACTTCATTTTACTGTTTCTGCGCCTTTTCGTCAATAGCGCCGCTGTTTTTGATGTGATTTCCTATGATTTCGGAGACCTCTGATATGGTCACGAACGCACTCACATCCGCTTCGTTTATGATACGCTTGAGCTGGCTGACCTCAACACGGGTGATGACGCAGTACAAAACGGTTTTTGTGCTGCCGGACACCAGACCCTCGGCCGATATAAAGGTGCAGGTGCGTCCGAGCTGCTGATAAATGGTGTCGGCAATATCGCTTGCGCGGTCGGTTATTATCATCGCGGCCTTGGCCTGCTCCATGCCCTCCTGTACGATGTCGATAAGCTTGAAGGTGATGAAATAGGTCAGCAGAGAGAGCATTGCCCTGTCCCATCCGAAGAGGATGCCGGCGCTTATATAGATGAAAATGTTTATCATGAATATGATCTGTCCCGTGGATGCGCTTACGTTTTTGGAAAGCAGCATCGCGGCAATCTCCGTGCCGTCGAGACAGCCGCCGTGCCGCAGCACCGTGCCGACGCCGATGCCGAGCAGAACTCCGCCGAATACGACGGCCAGAAGCTCTGAGCTTGTCACCGTCGGGATGAGCTTGCACACTTCGAGAAAGCCCGAGAACGCGGCCATAGCTATAACGGCGCGAAAAAGAAATCCTTTGCCCAGCGCTTTATATCCGACGAAGAAAAACGGGATGTTTATTATGATGACAAGTATACTCAGCCGTATGCCGGACAAGTAGCTTATCATCATGCTCACGCCCGTCACGCCGCCGTCGAGTATAGTGTTCGGAATAAGAAAGCACTCGATGGAAAACGCGGCGCACGCCGCGCCGATGATTATCATGACAACAGGGAAGAGCTGCTCTTTGAAAAAGCGCTTCATTGCTTCACCCTCCTGATATAAAAATTGCGATATAAACAAATTATATCGCAATTGATATGTGGTTTGGTAAACTAAGGGTAAATTATTCAGTCGCCCTCGACCATGCGATAGCCCACGCCGATCTCAGTGAAGATATACTGCGGCTCCGCCGGGCTTTTTTCTATCTTCCGGCGGATATTGGCCATGTGTACGCGCAGCGACTGGTTGTTTCCGCGGGTGCCGGGACCCCAGAGCTCTTTGATTATATAGTCATAGGTCAGCACCTTACCGGCACATTTGCCGAGCAGCGCAACTATCTTGTATTCGTTCTGCGTAAGGCCGACATTCTGCCCGCCGACGAGCACCTGATGCTTGTCATAGTCGATCTCAAGATCGCCGGACTTGAATTTGCCGGTTGTGGCGATGGTTTCGTTGGCAAGACCCGTGCGCGTATGGCGGATGGCGGTGCGTATGCGCGCAAGGAGCTCACCCGCGCCGAAGGGCTTGGTTATGTAGTCGTCAGCACCGAGATCAAGAGCCTCGACCTTATCGCGCTCATGCGCCCTCGCCGAGACAACGACGATGGGCAGAAGCGTCCACTCGCGCACGCTTTTAATGATCTGAAGCCCGTCAATATCCGGCAGGCCGAGATCAAGAACGATGAGATCCGGGCAATGTGAGGTTATCATTGAATATGCCTCCGCGCCGGAGCGTGCGACGATAACGTCATAATCGTTCGAGGTCAGTATCGTGCGCAGAAAGTTTGATATGCTGCGCTCGTCTTCAACAATGAGTATCTTATCGCGGATGTTCATTCTTCTTTCTCCTCCTCCAAGGGAATCGTGAAACTGAAAACGGCGCCGCCCTCGGGACGGTTTGCCGCGCTTATCGTTCCGCCGTGGGCGGTAACTATCGCCTGACACGTGGCAAGACCTATGCCGCGGAATCTGTTGCTGTCGTATGATTTTCCGTCCGCCGGATCGATTTGACCGCGAAACAGAACGGGGATTATTGCCGGATCAAGTCCGGCACCGTCGTCTGCGACCGAGACCAAAGCCCGGCTGCCGCTGCATTTCACATCGAGCCGAAGCTCCGTCATGCCCTCGGCGTGCTTTGCGGCGTTATCCAGAAGGTTCATTATGACCTGCTCAATGAGCATCGCGTCAACAGTCACCATCAGAGGCTCATCGGGGATCGTGACCTTGAGATTAACATCCGAGTTGCGTTTTTTGAAATTGGCGATGCACTCGCCGAGTATTTCCTCGATAAGCTCAGGGCTTTTCTCGATGTTTGTCTGCTCCGAGCCGCTTATGCGCGTTATCGAAAGCAGGTTCTCCACCATTCGCACGAGCCATTCCGCGTCCTGCTTTGCGTCGCCCAAAAGCTCGACCCGGTCCTCATGCGAAAGGTGCTCGTCCTCATTCATGACCGTGTCGATAACGCCTATTATCGAGGTCAGCGGTGTGCGCAGATCATGTGATATCGCACGCAGAAGGTCTGCCCGCAGCTTGGACTGAGCAGCCTCGTGCCGGAGCTTTTCCTGCTCGCGTGAGCGCGTTGTGAGCGTTGATATGACTATTGACACCGTCAGCATAGTCAAAAACGTTATCGGGTAGCCGTATATGGAGAAATTGAGCTTCATATACGGATAAGTAAAGGCGTAGTTAACGCCGACAACGCTTATGAGAGAGGCCATGATGCCGTAAAAGTATCCGTCGGTAGCCAGGGAGATGATAAGCACGGCGAGGATGAATACCATAGGTACGAAGGTATCCGTCGTTCCGACGCGGCTGAGCGAGGAGCACAGCACCCACGCAGCGCCGAGCACTGTCAAAAATATCAGCCAGTTGCGCATCGTGCGCAGTATTTCGTTTTCAAGCTTGTTTTGCTTTTTCATAAATTAATTATAGCACATACCATATTAAGACTGTGTTAAGAAATTTATATGTCATATTTGTGAGCGCTTTAACGAAGCATGGGCGGAAATCAGCCCGTCAAAACCGGTAGGTGTTCGACTTCCATCAGCTATTGACAGAGTTTTTGCAAAGACTGTTGACAAATGCCGCGGCATGGCGTATTATACTAAAGACAAAACCCCATTTGAGGAATAGGAATTGAAAGGAGCGGCGATCATGCATATTGCAAACGTTATAGCTATGAACACCTGTTGTTGCGGCATCTGCGCTTGTCGATGTCGGCGTCGTCGCATGCCTTGATACGGTGTTAAAGCCATATTAGCAGCGGCGATGCTATGCAGCATCGTCGATTTTTTATGTCAAATTTCAGATGAGAGGTAACAGCAATGAGAATTTACAAGTCAGTATCCGAGCTCACAGGGCACACGCCGCTCATGGAGCTGAGAAATATCGAGGATGAAAACAGGCTCTGCGCAAGGGTGCTTGCCAAGCTTGAGATGTTCAATCCGGCAGGCTCTGCAAAGGATCGCGTCGCAAAGGCGATGCTCGACGACGCCGAGGCGAAGGGACTGTTGGCCTCCGGCGGCACGATAATCGAGCCTACAAGCGGAAACACAGGCATTGGCCTTGCCGCCATAGGCGCGTCACGCGGCTACAGAGTCATCATAGTAATGCCCGACAGCATGAGCATTGAGCGAAGACTGCTCATGACGGCCTACGGCGCCGAGCTCGTGCTTACCGAGGGCAAAAAGGGCATGGCCGGAGCGGTCGAAAGGGCCGAGGAGCTCAAGTCGTCGATCCCCGGCGCGCTGATCCTCGGGCAGTTTGAAAACCCGGCAAATCCCGCCGCGCACAGAGTCACAACAGGACCCGAGATCTGGGAGGATACAGACGGCAAGGTCGATATTTTTGTCGCCGGCGTCGGCACGGGCGGCACGATAAGCGGAGTCGGGCAGTATCTGAAAAGCCGCAAGAACAGCGTGAGGATAGTTGCCGTTGAGCCCAAAAGCTCGCCGCTTCTGTCCGAGGGACACGCGGGACCGCACGGGCTTCAGGGCATCGGTGCGAATTTCATCCCCACGGTGCTCGACAGGAGCATCTACGATGAGATAATCACCGTCTCCGATGAGGAGGCGTATGCCGCCGGAAGAGCGCTCGCCGCGCACGAGGGCATCCTTGCCGGAATAAGCTCCGGCGCTGCACTGCACGCCGCGACAGAGCTTGCAAAGCGCCCCGAAAACGCCGGAAAATGCATAGTCGCGCTTCTGCCCGACACCGGCGAGAGATATCTTTCCAGCCCAATGTTTAAGGAGAATGACCTGTAATGTTTGACGAACTGCTTGAAACCGTAAATGCTTATCTTATGCGCGACCCGGCGGCGAAAAATCCCTTTGAGGTGCTGTTTCTGTACCCCGGCGTGAAGGCCGTGTGCTATCATCGACGTGCACACTGGTGCTATGAGCACAATCTCATGTTTATAGCCCGCATGATATCCCAAATGGGCCGCCACCGCACCGGTATCGAGATTCACCCCGGCGCTAAGATTGGCCGCCGTCTCGTCATAGACCACGGCATGGGCATCGTTATAGGCGAGACTGCCGAGATAGGCGACGACTGCCTTATATACCACGGCGTTACCCTCGGCGGTACGGGCAAGGACAGCGGAAAGCGCCACCCGACCATCGGAAACAATGTCCTTATCGGTACGGGTGCAAAGGTACTCGGACCGTTCAAGGTCGGCGACAACAGCCGTATTGCGGCAAACTCCGTCGTGCTCAGCGAGATACCGCCCGACAGCACCGCCGTCGGCGTCCCGGCACGCGTTGTAAAGCGCCGGGGCGTCAAGGTGGATTATGCTACCGAGGTCGATCAGGTCAGCATATCCGACCCCATTGCTGAGGAGCTCACAGCTATAAGAAAAGCCCTGTGCGAGATGAACACAAGGCTTCAGAATATGGAGAAATAGTAAAACTCCCACCACTGCGGTGGGAGTTTTTCACTATATCAATTGTTCTTGAGAATAACGTCGTGGCTGCCGCCCTCGACGATGCTGACGGAGGACACGAGCGTGAGCTTTGCATCGCGTTTCAGGTCGGAAAGATTAGTCACGCCGCAGTTGCACATGGTGGACTTGATTTTGTAAACGCTCTTTTCAAGGTTGTCGTGCAGAGAGCCTGCATAGGTTACGTAAGAGTCGACACCCTCCTCAAAGCTGAGCCTGCTCTGACCGCCGAGGTCATAGCGCTGCCAGTTGCGCGCACGGTTTGAGCCTTCACCCCAATACTCCTTGACATAGCTGCCGTTTACGATGAGCTTAGCTGTGGGGCTTTCGTCGAAGCGGGCAAAGTATCTGCCCATCATGAGGAAGTCCGCGCCCATTGCAAGCGCGAGCGTCATGTGATAATCGTGAACAAGGCCGCCGTCAGAGCAGATGGGAACGTATACGCCGGTCTCCTCAAAATACTCATCGCGCGCTGCCGCAACCTCGATCAGAGCCGTTGCCTGACCGCGGCCGATGCCCTTGGTCTCACGCGTTATGCAAATAGAGCCGCCGCCGATGCCGACCTTTACGAAGTCAGCTCCGGCCTTCGCGAGAAAGAGAAAGCCGTCTTTGTCAACCACGTTGCCTGCACCGACCTTGACGCTGTCGCCGTATCTTTCCCGGATATAGTCGATGGTCTTTTTCTGCCAGCAGGAGAAGCCCTCTGAGGAGTCGATGCACAGAACATCCGCACCTGCGTCAATGAGCGCGGGAACGCGCTCGGCGTAGTCGCGGCTGTTTATGCCGGCGCCGACAATGTATCGCTTGTGCTCGTCGAGGATCTCGTTGGGGTTATTCTTATGCTCGGCGTAGTCCTTGCGGAAAACAAAGTAGAGCAGTCTGCCCTCGGCATCGACTATGGGAAGAGAATTGAGCTTGTGATCCCAGATAATATCGTTTGCCTCCTTGAGCGTGGTGCCCTCGGGTGCGGTGACGAGCTTTTCAAGAGGAGTCATGAACTCGGAAACGCGGGTCGTGAGCTCCATGCGCGATACGCGGTAGTCGCGGCTGGACACAATGCCGAGAAGCCTGCCCGTTGCCGAGCCGTCGGAGGTGACTGCCATGGTGGAGTAGCCGTTGCGCGCCTTGAGCTCGAGCACGTCGCCGAGTGTCGCATCCGGGGTCAGATTCGACGCGCTGGGAACGAAGCCGGCCTTGTAGCTTTTAACACGCGCTACCATAGCCGCCTCGTCCTCGATCGACTGAGAACCGTATATGAACGATATGCCGCCCTCCTTGGCCAAGGCTATCGCCATCGTGTCGTTGGAAACAGACTGCATGATGGCCGACGCAAACGGCACGTTGAGGATCAGCGCGGGCTCCTCGCCCTTTTTGAACTTCACAAGGGGAGTTCTGAGCGTGACCTTATCGGGAACGCAGTCCTCGCTCGTGTAGCCGGGAATAAGAAGATATTCGCTGAAGGTCCTGGAGGGTTCGTTGAAATAGATCGCCATATCGTTTCTCCTTATTATTAAATATTAAACGGTATTTTCGCATAAATAAATAAAACCGTCAATTGACAAATTGACGGTTTTATCGAATGATATTGCTGCTTTTGTTGTCAAACAATGAAGCCGCCGCCGAGCACGCGGTCATCGTCGTACAGCACGGCCGACTGTCCCCGCGCCGGAGCACGCACGGGCTCATCGCAGACTATGTGCACCTTATCGCCCTCGACGTATGCCGTACAGGGCGGGCTTTCCCACTTCGTGTGCCGCACGCGCACCGTCGCACGCACGGGACTTTCCGGAACATCGCACAGCCAGTTGAAGTCGCGTGCCGTGACCTCGCTTTTGAAAAGCTCCTCCCAAAGCGCGAGCTCGATCTCGTTCGTCTCGGCGTTTATCGCGGAAATGTAAAGCTTGCGCCCGTTATAAAGTCCCGGGCGGCGCTGGCCGACGGTGTAGCGGTATATGCCCTCGTGACGGCCTATGACTTTGCCATGGAAAACGAAGCTTCCGGCGGGGGGGAGCTCAGCTCTTGCCGCGAGCCAGGAGATATAGTCCTTGTCTGGGATGAAGCATATCTCCATGCTGTCGGGCTTGTGCGCGACGGGAAGCCCGAAGTCCTCGGCGAGCTTGCGCACCTGCTTTTTTTCAAATCTGCCGAGCGGCAGCGTCAGACGGTCGAGCTGCTCTCGGCGTATGCGGCAGAGCATATAGCTTTGATCGTTTGAGGGCATGCCCTTGTACAGAATTCCGTTTTCCGCCCGCGCATAGTGACCGGTGGCTATATTGTCAGCACCGATCTCATCTGCAAAGTCGAGCAGAGTCTTGAATTTGAGCGCTGGGTTGCATATGATGCATGGGTTCGGCGTTTCGCCCCTTAAATAGCTTTCTGCAAAGAGGGAGCACACGCACTCGTCAAGCGCCTTGTGAACATCACGCACCTCGAGCGGGATACCGATGAAGCTCGCTGTGCTCATGGCGTCGGCGAGGGCGTTTTCGTCGGTGTTATCCATATACAGGCCGTGGACATCATACCCATCATCCTTTAAAAGACGCGCACAGACGGCCGAGTCCACGCCGCCTGAAAATCCGAGCACTACTTTTTTCATCTTCTCCCCTCCATCCACACCATCAGCACCGAGATATCCGCAGGCGACACGCCGGAGATGCGGCTTGCCTGACCGAAGGAGCGCGGTCTGATCTTTTTCAGCTTTTCGCGGGCCTCAAGGCGAAGCCCCGTGACCTCGTCGTAATTTATATCATCCGGCAGGAGTCTGTTCTCCATGCCGGCAAAATCCTCGACCTGCTTGAGCTGGCGTCTGATGTAACCATCGTACTTGAGGCTTATCTCCGCCTGGTACCGCACGGGACGCGGAAGCTCCGGACGATCGGAATCAAAGGGCTTGAGCCCCTCGTAGCTAAGCTGCGGACGCCGTATGAGCTCGGCAAGGGAGGCTCCGCTTAAGACGGGCGCAGTGCCGTGCTCCTCAAGATAGGCGTTTAATTCCTCCGACGGCGCCACATGTGTTTTCTCAAGCCTTTTTATCTCGCGCTCGACCTCAGCATATTTCTCCTGCACCGCATCATAGCGCTCCTGTGATATGAGCCCGATGCGAAGACCGATGCCGCAAAGACGCTTGTCGGCGTTGTCCTGCCGGTGCAGAAGCCTGTATTCGCTGCGCGAGGTCATCATACGGTATGGCTCGTTTGTTCCCTTAGTGACGAGATCATCGATGAGCGTTCCTATGTATCCGTCCGAGCGGCGCAGTATCATCGGCTCCTCGCCCTTGAGCTTCAGGGCGGCATTCACGCCGGCGACAAAGCCCTGAACGGCGGCCTCCTCATAGCCGGACGAGCCGTTGAACTGCCCCGCTCCGTAAAGGCCATGCACCTTTTTCGTCTCAAGCGTGGGATACAGCTCCGTGGGATCTACGCAGTCATATTCTATTGCGTAGGCGCAGCGTGTCATCTCCGCGTGCTCAAGCCCCGATATCGTGTGCAGCATTTTCACCTGCACGTCCTCGGGCAGGGAGGAGGATAAGCCCTGAATATACAGCTCCTGCGTGCCGAGTCCCATGGGCTCTATAAAAAGCTGGTGGCGCGGCTTATCACGGAAGGTCATGATCTTCGTCTCAATGCTCGGACAGTAGCGCGGGCCGATGCCCTCAATAACGCCCGAGTAGATCGGACTGCGGTCGATGTTATCCAATATGATCCTGTGTGTTTCCTCGTTGGTGTAAGTAAGATAGCACACAGCGCGGTTTTCAGGCGGAGAAGTCGTTTCAAAGGAAAAGCCCTCAGGGTCGCTGTCGCCCGGCTGAAGCTCCATTTTTGAAAAATCTACGCTGTGCGCGTTCACTCTCGGCGGAGTCCCGGTCTTGAAGCGGCGCATGGAAAGCCCCAGCGCCTCAAGGCAGGGGGTAAGCCCCTTTGCAGCGGCCAGCCCGTCTGGACCCGAGGAGCGGATAACGTCGCCGACTATCGTTCTGCCGTCAAGATATGTTCCGCAGGCGATAATTGCCGCACGGCAGGAATACACCGCGCCCGTGTGCGTTTTAACAGCGCTCACAGCGCCGTTTTCGGTGCGTATCTCGACGACCTCGGCCTGCTTTACGCGCAGATTCTTCTGATCCTCGAGCGTGAGCTTCATTACCTCCTGATATTTTCGCCTGTCGGCCTGCGCACGCAGCGAGTGAACAGCCGGCCCCTTGCCGCGGTTGAGCATACGGTACTGTATGCAGGCCTTGTCGGCTGCCTTTGCCATCTCGCCGCCCAGAGCGTCCAGCTCGCGCACGAGATGCCCCTTGCCCGTGCCGCCTATGGCGGGATTGCAGGGCATATTGCCCACGCTGTCGAGGTTTATGGCAAAGCATATCGTGTCAAGTCCCATGCGTGCGGCGGCAAGCGCGGCCTCTATTCCCGCGTGACCTGCGCCGATGACGGCTATATCGCATTTTCCGGCATTATACTCAGTCAATTTCGTTCACCCTTAAATCATACATAATCAAAAGCCTGCCGCTTTTAACGCTTATCTCCGCCTGCCGCGCAGCAAAGCTGTTGCTCACGCCGAGGGGGAAGTCGGAGGTTATCCCGGCATCATTAAGCTCGTATTTGAGCCCCTTTATGGAAACGCCCTCGGCTCTGCCGTCGATGCAGAACACGGAAACGTCGCCCTCGCCCTCAATGCGGAGAGTGCTGTTTTCTATCGCCGTCCAGACATATTTTTCGCCGAACAGCCAGCCGCGTGCGCCGTGACTTAAAAGATACAGCAGCGCCTGCATGTTTGCAATCGTGTGATCCGGCCGCTTACCTCCGAGTCCTCCGTAGACGTAAAAGCGCCTGTAGCCCTTTTCGAGGCCGAGCTTTAAGGCAAACATAGTATCCGTATCGTCCTTTTCAACGGGAAGCTGCATAACGTTCGGGTGCTTTGGAGCTTTCCCGAGCGAGTCAAAATCGCCGAGCACCAAGTCGGGGATAATGCAGTTTTTGCAGCAGTATTCAAAGCCGGCGTCGGCGGCGATGACATAGTCGCTGTCGTCGGGCATTTCTCGCAGACCGAAAAAATCACCCGCGCCGATTATATAGCATTCATGTCCGTTCATATTAAGCTCCGCATGTGAATTTTTATTTTATAATGCTCTATAATATCATATATGCCGATGAATTAAAAGCCCGGCTGCACGCTCATGTAAACAAACTGTGAAAACTCTTGTGAAGCAGTATTCTTTATTATATACTGATGCCGCGATTGATAACAATCGCATGAGATCTTCAGGCATGCAAGTAAAAATCAGTATTATTAAACCGAAAGGAATCGAGAAAAATGAAAAGATTTATATCCGTACTCCTTGCGGCGGCGCTGCTGCTGTGCTCACTTACGGCCTGCTCTTCGAAAGATGAAGCCAAGCTTACGAGCAAAGAGCTTGCCGACGTCATCAACGCAAACGGCAACGATATGACCGAGCAAAATCCGGCGGTCGCGCTTGACAGCGATGATGAGAATCTCAGCAATCTGTTTACATGGTATGAATGGGACAAGGCCAAGTTTGAAACCGGCGCGTTTTCTTTCTCGCTCATGAACGTGCAGGCTTACACGATAGCCGTCGTAAAACCCGCCGAGGGACAGAAGGACGCTGTGCTCAAATATTTTGCCGATTATCAGAAGCAGATGGAGACAAACTTCGATAAGTACCTTATCGACCAGTACGACATTGCAAAGGCTGCCATTACGGAAGAGGTAAACGGCTATATCGTCTTCGTTATGGCCGAGAACGCCGACGACATCGCCGCGAACATCAAGGCAAAGCTCAAATAATATTATTTAATGGTTTGACTTGCCTTTGCTGCCGTGATATTATGTAAATCAGCAAAAACTTTGTCGGAGGTGCGGCATGGCAGGAAACACCGTGTTTGACCCACAAAAGCTGCAAAGCGGCAACCTTGCCGATTGCGAGGAGCAGCAGATACTTGAGCTTGCAAAAAAGCTCTGCCGCATAGCGGCCGAGGAGTGTGGCGAAAACGGATATAGAGGCGGCATACGTCCGGGCAATATCTATGTTGCCGAGGATGGACGCGTCGCCGTCGGCAAGACGGGGAAGGCCGGTGAAAACGGCTGGACCAAGCTTGAGCTTGAGTATATGGCGCCAGAGATGTTCTGGAACGGCGAGGAGAGTGCGGCCGCGGATGTTTATTCTATCGCACTTATCATGTATGCAGGCTTAAACGGAGGAAGACTCCCGTTTGCCCAGACAGGAGAACAAAGCGCGGAAAAGCGCGCACACGCCCTGCGGCGGCGCATGAGCGGAGACAGCTTCCCGATGCCGGAGGGCGTATCGGAAAAGCTCCTTGAAATTTTAAAGTGTGCGCTGGCCTTTGAACCTGAGCGGCGATATGAAGATCCGTATGCTATGCTCAAGGCACTGTGGGAGTACTGCGGCGACGAGCCTGAGGAAATAAAGCGCATCCCGGCCGCCTCTCCCGCGCCCGAACCGAAGCCGGAGAAAAAACCGGAGCCCAAGCCGGCACCGAAACCGAAGCAGGAGAAGCCTGCTCCGAAGCAGGAAACGCCGAAGCCGCAGACGAAAGCAGCGGATAAAGCGCCCGCGCCGGTAAAGCCGGCCCGCACTATACACGAAAGGCGAGCGGAAAAACGCTCGGCGATAGCGCTTGCGGCGATACTGCTTCTTCTTGTCGGCGTCGGACTGGCGCGCAGCAGCGTCAGCTTCAATGCTCCTTCACCCGTCGTGCAGACCCGGCAGCCAGTGTCAGAGCACACAACTGCGCCGAGCGCGGAGCCGACAAAAAGGCCTGAGCCGAGCAAAGCTCCCGCCGATGTGCAGTACATGCTCTATTCCGAGGATGTTTCATGGCAGGAGGCTGAGGACAGCTGCCGTGAGCTCGGCGGGCATCTTGCGACGATAAAGGACGAAGCGGACTATGACAAGCTCTGTCAGCTGCTTGCCGACTGCACCGCTCAGTATGTGTGGATCGGCGCATATCGTGCGCCTGACGGTCAGATAAAATGGGTCGACGGACAAAGCCATGATTTTTATGCCTGGGCGCAGGGCGAGCCGTCCATGACCGATTCATACGACGGCGCGGAGGAAAACTACGTCATGCTTGTAAAGCAGCCCGACGGTACATGGCTCTACAATGACAGCCGCGAAAACCCCATGGCGCAGTATTCAAGCTTCTACAGCGGCAAGCTGGCCTACATATGCCAAGTAGGATAACAAAAATCCGGAGCTCAGCTCCGGATTTTTATGCTCCGATGACCTCGTACAGCACTTTGACGAAGAAGATGACGAGGACTGTTATCATGATGGGCTTTACGGCCCTGCTGCCGCCCTTCTTGAAGAAGCTCGAGCCAAGCCAGTTGCCGGCTATGGAGAACAGTCCGGCGACGAGGCCGACGGCGAAAATGACCTTGCCGTTTATTATGAAAACAATGAGCGCGGATATGTTCGTAGCAAGGTTTATCGCCTTGCTCACGCCGTTTGCCTCGGTTACCGGCATGTGCGCGAGCGCCGTGAGCAGCAGGATGAGGAATGTGCCCGTGCCCGGCCCGTAAAAGCCGTCGTATGCGCCGATGAAAAACGCGATGGCGCAGCCGAGGAGCGTGGTCTTGAGCTTTGAGTACGGCTCAAACTCCGCATTGAGCGCCTTGCCGCGCATGACATATGCGCCCGTGAGCGGCAGGATGACAAGCATTATTATCTTGAATATGCGGTCGCCTATGAGCAGCGCGAGGTTTGCGCCGCAGGCGGAGCCCGAAAGCGCGAAGGCGACGCAGAATACCGCCTGCTTCCACGGGATAAAGCCGCTCTTTGTGTATCGCACGGTCGTGAGCGTCGTGCCCATGGCGGAGCTTATCTTGTTCGTTCCGATGGCGAAGTGGACGGGAAAGCCTGCGATGAGATACGCCGGGAGAGATATCAGCCCGCCGCCGCCCGCGACGGCATCGACAAAGCCGGCGAGGAAAACGAGCGGACAGACGATGAGAAACTGAATAAAAGAGATATCCACGGCTTAATCGGCAGCCTCCCACAGCAGCATGTTGTTCTCGCATTTGATGCAGAGCCTGCCCTTATCCAGCAGATACGCAAGATACGAGCGCACCGTGCTGCCGACAAGGGCGTACTGCTCAAGGCTGAGCTCAAGCGAATATTCGTCAAACAGGCGCTTTAGTATAATCTCAAAGCTTTGCGGCTCTGAGCATACGGAAACGATGCGATCCGCTATCTCGCGCACGGTGTCGATATTATACTGCGCTATCTCGCGCACATCCTCGCACACCGCCGCGTGTGCGGGTACAAAGCAGCTCGCTTCGAGCTCCTTTACCTTTTCGAGAGTGTCAATATACGCCTGTACGTCGTAGATAAAGCCAATACGGTATTTTTCAAGCGTCTCACGGCTCGAAAGGCAGTCGGCGAGGAACACGACGTTGTCCGGAGTGCGCAAGCCTGCCATATCGAAAAAGTGGCCCGGAAGGGGAATGCTCTCAAAGCCCTCGGGCAGAGTATCCGCGGTCAGCTCCCGTGCGTCGGCGCTCTGCGCCATGAGGAATTTGTGCCGCAGCGCCTTAGGGGGATAGCCGCCGTATAAAAACGAGGGCTCAAGCAGCGTGTGGCGCGTAAAGTCGCACTCGATGCCTGGGGCATAGATCGCGCAGCCGGTCTGCGCCTGAAGATACCTGCAGCCGCCGATGTGATCGGCGTTTGAGTGCGTGACGAGTATCGCGCGCAGAGTCCAGCCGTTTTTATCAAGTATCTGCCTGACCTTGCGCCCGGCCTCCTTATCGTTGCCGCTGTCGATGAGATAAACGCCGTTATCCTCGCAGCGGTACAGTCCTATCTTGGCAGGACAGTTAACATAATATGAATTATTTGAAACCTGAATTAGCTCATACATAGCATCACCTCAATAATTTAACAGTTTATCACAAGATCATTTCCGTGGCAATAATAAATACCTGCTTAATTATTTAAAGGACGGGAAGAAAAAACAGCATAAAAAAAGCACCGACCGATGCTTTTTCATTTAATGCCAGCTTTAGCGGTACTGCCCCTTGGGATTCGGACCAAATTTGTTTTCACCCGGATCGCTGTCCTTTGCCCACCATGCCAGCAGGAAGATCCAGCCGATGAGCGGGACAAACAGGAACAGTGTATATACACCGGACATGCCGATATCGTGCAGCCTGCGCCACGATACAGCCAGCGAGGGGACAAGGATAGCGAGAGAGTACAGCCAATAGAGAATCGCCACGAAGCTTAAGGTGTCCGAGCCGCCTGTGACGAAGTAGTCAATGACGCTGACTGCGAGGTAAATGATAAAATTAAACAGCTCAAAGAACCAAAACTCGCTGCGGCGAGCTCTGCCGTTAAAATTTGCGTAGTTTTTGAATACGCTCGATATCGCCTGACCGAAATTCATATTAATGCCCCCTTATTCTGCATGCTATAATCATACAGCATTTTCATAGGAGTTACAATAGCAATATTTGCTTTTCCGCCGCCGCGCCGGCACTTGACACGGCCTCGGGCGGCCAATATAATGATATTATAAGGCTCGGTGCGGCATTTGCATCGACTGTGCGGCGGCAAAAGCCTGCAATATGAACGGCGGAGATATTCAAGACATGTCAAAGCAGCAGATAAGAGACAAAAACAGGCAGCGCGTCATAGAGGTCGCGCAGGAGCTTTTCATTGATGACGGGGTCGCGGTCACGAGCATCAACCGTATTGCAAAGGCGGCCGGACTGACGCCCATGTCGGTATATCGCTATTTCGGTACAAAGGACGGGCTTGTTATAGCCGTGTGGCGCGACGCGCTCACGCAGTTTTACGAAAAATTCATGGAGCGGTACACGGTTCGCATAAGGACTCTAAAAACAGGCTTTGAAAAGTATGTCGCCTGCATGGAAGAATACACAAACGCCTACACCGTGATGCCCAAGTGGTACGCCTATACACGCGAGATGCTCAGCTACGCCATGGAGGAGAATATCGAGACCGAGCTCAACATAAGCGATGTGTTCTGGCAGTTTACCGATAAGGAGATACCGATACCGGTGCTCATTGCGCTGCGCGAGGGAATAGCCGACGGCTCGATACGTGCGGATGTCGACATACACATGATCTATCAGATCCTTATAAACGCATATACGGGAACGAACATATATGACGGCACGGATTTTGCCATTGATCCCGTCGAAACTTTGCGCACCTCATCCGAGATTATTGCGAATTACATAAAGAACGACAGTTAAATTTATATGTTTTATACAAATTATTAAATATGGCTAAATATTTTATGATTTAAGTAACAAAAGATGCGGAAATACTTTCGTAATTTGATAAAATCCAAACAAATGAACAAAGAGTTCCGCACAAATTTTTTTGGACGTAAATGTTAGTACCTATAACAAAAGCGCCCGTGGGAGAAAAATATTTGATGCAGGAGTGATAAAAATGAAGCACAGCATAAGCGAGTGCATACCGTTTTGGGCATCGCTGTGCGAAAGGCACAAGCAAAAGCTTCAGGATAACGCAATCTTCCGCAGTTATAAAAAGGGGGAGCATGTTATCTTCAAAACGGTCAAGAAGGACGGTATAGTCTTTGTGCTTGAGGGCGGCGTGAGAGTTTACCTTGCGTCCGACGCGGGAAGAGAAATAACCCTTTTTCATCTTAAAAAGGGTGACGCGTTCAGCATAATGACGGTAGATAACGCGCTTGATACAGATGTTATACCATGCCTGCAATCCGATGCGGCAACGCAGCTTGCGTATTTGCAGCGAGTTGATATCGGCGAGGTCGCACGCGAGGATTGGCAAATGGCGCTGTTTATCTATGAAACCTGCTCGAAGACAGCGCAGGCGATACTTAACAACATATCCTACTATATTTTCAACGATCTGCGGCACTGCGTTGCGCGTGAGCTCATCGAAAAAAGCCGCAGACTTAAAACAAGCGCTATCCTCGTAACTCATGAGGAGATAGCAAACAGCCTCGGCACGACACGTGTCGTCGTCAGCCGCGAGATCGATAAGCTGCGTGACCTTGGCATAATAGAGACCGGCCGCGGAAAGATAATAATTCTTGACCGCAATGCGCTCGAAGAGATCGCGGGTCAATAGTCTCTCACACCTTATTCCCCCTCTTAGCTGTGGCGGCGGGGGGAGCCGCCGTCACAGCACCTCAAGACCGGAGGACAACACTGTGGATACTTACTTTATCAGCGATAAATGCGTCGGCTGCGGAGGCTGTCATTCCAGGTGCCCCGTCAACTGCATCGACGCTGGGAAAAAGCCTCTGCTGATCGACCAAAGCAGATGCACCGGCTGCGGAGCGTGCTATCTTGCATGCCCTCTGCGAGCCATTGAAAAGCGCTGAAGCTCCGAAAATGTACCTTACTGCATCAAATGCAGACAAAAATATAACTTTTAGGAGGAATCATAATGTATTACAGCAGTGGTAACTATGAGGCATTTGCTACCCCGAAAAAGCCCGAAGGCATCGATAAGAAATCGGCTTATATAGTCGGCACCGGTCTTGCCGGTCTTGCGGCTGCATGCTTCCTGATCCGCGACGCTCAGATGCCCGGCGATCACATCACCCTTTTTGAGCATCTGCCTCTGGCCGGCGGCTCCTGCGACGGCATCTACGATGCTACCAAGGGCTTCATCATGCGCGGCGGCCGTGAGATGGATAACCACTTCGAGTGTATGTGGGATCTGTTCAAGTCCATCCCCT
>ERZ1106976.1031-NODE-1031-length-29851-cov-10.266009_pt1 | contig 29851 bp, 37 predicted proteins | sample MGYA00403687_ERZ1106976 | MGnify/ENA primary metagenome ERZ1106976 (study PRJEB35170, sample SAMEA104062446) | human gut metagenome | biome: human gut; feature: human-associated habitat; material: faeces | place: Denmark | collected 2013-02-22 ... | reverse complement strand
TAAGCCAGAACAACAGATGCCCACCAGCTTATGGCGAAAACCATAGGTCGGTGGGCATCGTGTTCTTTATAAGGGCTTAATCTTCCAGTCTGCCGTGGTCACAGCCGAGGGAAAGATAATGCTCAATCTCTTCGCCCAGAACAAGCTGGGCGTATTCCAAGGGCTTGTTGTAGAGCAGCCAGTCCAGCTCTGCCCGCTGTGCCGGGGTGTTGCCGTACTCATCCTCGACGGCGATGCAGTCGATGGCAAGGGTGGTGTATGACGTTCGCAAACGTAGCAATGGCCAAACCCCTTTAGCATATAATATGATTGAGTGCTTTTAAATTTAAGCGCTTGAACTTACGTCCTTTTGTGGTATAATAAAGCTAGAGGATAGCGGCATTGACCAGCTATCGGTGGCGATGAAGCAGTGGACTGGTTCGGTATCAGCCGATTGTGGAGCCAGACCGTGGGTTGAGCGATAACCACAAGCCGAATAGATTCGATGAATCGAAAGAAAACGCTTAATAGGAGCCTTGCCTTTCGGCAGGGCTTCTATTTTTTTGAGGGAAGGTGAAAATATGCAGGACGAACAGCAAGATATTTTGTATCGGGCAGCAGAAGTCTGGAAAGAACTGACTGAGTACCACTATGTTTTCACCTACGGCTATAAGGGTGAACTGCACGAGATCAAGCTGACATTTTCACCAGAGGACTTCCCTCACCTTGCTGGGTTCCACTACCTGAAAGACATCGCCTTGCCCCGGTATAGTCCACGCAAGACGGTTGATATGATTCTATCTGATAAGATCACCTACGACAAGGTAAAGAAGGGCACACTCTATCAGGAGTATGTGAAACCGCGTCTGCTGGCACTGGTGCGGTTGAAAGAAATACTGGAACAGGAGTTCGATTTGTTCTCCTATATGCCCCAGTTTTATCCGTTCGTGACCAAAATCAAAGCGGATTATCTGATTTCCAGCAGAATCGAACCAACTGCCTTTGTGTTCATTATCCGGGAATCCCCCACCGGCAATGCGGTATGTGACTTTCTATGCTGCTCTGCTTTTGAAGAAAGTGGCCGTGACTACCGTGCAAACCAACGTTCTCGAACGCTCCTGAAGAAAGAGCGCGTACATATCGAAACGCAGGACACGGTGGTTCTGTACGACCGCTTGCCGAAAAATCTCGATTAACAAAACGATGCCCACTCACTCATGGAAAAACCATGGGCGGGTGGGTATCATTTTCTTTGCAAATAAAAGGGACATCTACAACACCGTGGTGCTGTCCAATGTCCCTTGCGACTGATTTTATCGTTGCCCGCCAACCTCAGGCCCTTACGTCCTGCATCCGATCGGATTTTAGGTGTCAGCCACACCAGCGGAATGACGTTCGCTTCCCTATTCACAGTATATTCGATTTGCACTTCAATGGCAACGGCTTTTCAAAAAGTCAATCTTCCAGTCTGCCATGGTCGTAGCCAAGCGACAGATAACGCTCTATTTCTCCACCCAGCACAAGCTGGGCGTACTCCAAGGGCTTATTATACAGCAGCCAGTCCAGCTCTGCCCGCTGTGCCGGGGTGTTGCCGTACTCATCCTCGACGGCAATGCAGTCGATGGCAAGGGTGGTGCCATCCTCGAACCGGACTTCCACCCGGTTGGTGTCCATATTGTAGCGGCAGAAAAGCAGTTTATTCATGGTGAACCTCATTTCTACATCAAATGGTGTCTGTTCGGATGTCCTAAACCCTGCCATAAAACCGGTGGTTGATTTGTCCATTGGGCTTTGTTTTGCCCGTCTGCACATTTTTGCACACTTTTTGCACACCTGAATAGCTGAATAACGGTTGCAAAGCATTACACTGTATGCAAACAATGCGGTGTGTGCAAAGGCGTATTTTGCGATGATACGATAAAAATAACGTTTCTTCGAACTTTTGAAATTTGACGAATGATGCACCTTGGGTTCTTTTAATCAGAGGGCCAGGGATTCGAGTTCCCTCGAGCGCACCAAAGAGAAACCCACGATTGACCGTTGAAAACGCGGTGCAAATCGTGGGCTTTTCTGTTTTACAAGGGGTGCGAAACAGCCGGAATGTGCCTTATTTGTGCCTTACTCTTGAAAAAATGCCTTGCCGTGTGCCTTACGCTGTGCCTTGCTTCTGATGCCCGGCGGTGTGGGCGGGGCGGTTCAGGCTGCGAGATTTGCGGGCGTTCTGGGTGCGGTTGCTGCACGTGCCGGGAGGTGTCCGCCGGGGGCTTTCCCATAGCAGGGACGGGGACAACGTGGGCCGGTCTGCGTGCTGGTGTAGGGCGGTCTGATCGCAGGCGTGGTGGCTGCTGTTCCCGGCGGGGCCTGCGGCTGGCTTCCAGCGCGGGCCGCTGTTCGGTGTGGCTCTTACTGGGCGTGGGGCTGTGGTTGTGCTGGCGGTGCTCTCCCTGCCTGATCTGTGGATGATCTCCCCGGCGGAATGTGGATGCAGCGGGCAACGTGGGCGGCGGTCTGGCTGTGTGCTGCTGGGCATGGATGCCGCCGGGGTGAGCTGCTGCTTGTGCGGACATGCCGGACGGGGTACAATGTGAACGGAGGTGATACCATGAAAGCAAGCTATCCTGTGATACTGACACCCGCCGGGCACGGATATGTGGTCTTTGTCCCTGATCTGAACATCAACACAGAGGGCGGCACCCTCGCGGAAGCGCTGGACATGGTCCGGGATGCTATCAGCATTTGGGGCATTTCAGAACAGGATGCAGGTCGGACAATTTCGGAAGCGTCCAACACGATACCCACAGCGGCGAGCGGTCAGATTGTGCAGCGGGTTGACGTGGACTTTGAAGCGTATCGCCGGGAAACAACAACATCTCCGGCTTGTTTCTACAAAGAGAATGACGGCTATTCGGTGATCTTCCCGGATTTGAATTACCTTGCAACGCAGGGGGGCAGCTTCGGGGAGGCTATGCGAATGGCTGCGGAATGCCTTGCGGGCTATCTGCGTGTTGCACAGCGGGACGGGGATGCAATCCCCGCACCGTCTGATCTGGCGGATATTGACCCAGTGGCCGTGTCCAAAGAGCTTGACCCCGCTTTGCCCGTAGAGGAAGCAAGTGTGCATCTGGTTTCGGTGGACATTCGGCGGGGCTGATGCGCAGCAGGTAAAAGAAAAAGCCTGTCCGGTTTGATAGTCGGGCGGGCTTTCGTACTGTGTGAGGGTCAATCATCTTCCAGCGCGGTGAGTTCTTCCAACGTCTTGGTGACGGTCTTGCCCTGCTGCATCTCGTCAATGCTCCTGCGCAGGGCTTCCATGTTGGACGACTGATAGAATGGCTCGGGCGTGTGTTCCGGGCGGGGTTGCTGTCTGTGGGCCTGATCGTGTGGGGCTGTGAGTATGCTGCACAGCTTCCAGCGTGGGCGGCTGGGTGTCTGATCTGGGCTGTGTGGGTGTGTGCTACATGTGTCCGGGATGCCGCCGGGCGGTCTGATCGTGGGCGTGCGGGTGGTGCTGGGCGTTCTGTTGCCGGTGCTGCGGTGGGGTGTGGGGCTGCTGATCCTGTGCATGATCCCCCGGCGGGGTGCGTTGGCTGCGTGCATCAGAGCGGGGCGGCTATGTGGGTTTGGGATTCTTCCCAACAAGTTCTTGCAACGCAAGGGGCCGTGTATGTACAGGGCCATTGCTTGCAAGAGCAGCGTATTGTATATACGTCTGCCCTGCTTGCAAGCGCTAGGCCCTCTGCAAGAGCACACGACTTTCCGTGAAAGTCTAGTGTGTTACACCTCGCCGCCGGGCGGGGTGTACGTTCTCGGTGTGCTCCCGGGTGTGTTCATCATCCAATCTGCCGGACGCCGTGGGCGGTATGGCTTTGCTCTGCCGGGGCCGGGTCGCCCTGCTCAAAGTACCGGGCTAGGCTGTCCAGATTCACAAGCCACATATGCCCGGCGTTTACATATCGGATTTTGCCTGTCTTACAGAGCCGCCGGATATAGGATGGTGACAGTCCATAGATTTCAGCGGCTTTCTTAACGGTTCCCATGTTCGGATAGCGGATTGTATTGTTCAAGCAATGCACCTCTTTTCCTGCTTGTCGGTGTGTGTCGTTCTCTGTGTGCCTGCATTAAACCATGAGGCAGGCCATTTTGCAAGAGGGCCGAATGTGTGCGGCGGTGCAGCGGGATGCAGCATTGATGAACGGGAATCGTTCCGGCCATTTGGAACAGCGTGGAATCTCTTTGCATCTGGCACCATGGGGTGCCGTCCTGTGCCGTGGAATGCCATGGTTTGCACTGGGTTTTCCCGGCGTAATATGGACAGATGGAGTAGCATTCTACCGCAGAAATGCCTACATGAAATTGCATCACAATTCCAATGAATGAAATTGAACACGTTTTGAGAACATCCTCAAGAAGTACAGCGGCAGTGGGGCTGATGGGGGGACACTCTGCCCGGCGGAACTGTTGGAAAGAGGAATGTAGCCATGACCAAGTAACGGCGGCGTAGCTGTTTTATGAATAATCGCAGGCGGATATGCGAACATTTCAGCATGAGGGAGAACAAAAAAGCCTGTCCGGCGTGGGATGCCGGGCGGGCTTTTGTGCTGCATGGGGGTGCGGCGGTCATGCTGGTGGCTATACTGCGTCCCGGTCTGGACCGTGGGCGGTGTGTCCGGGGTTTGCCTGGGGATGGATTCCGCCGGGGCGGTCTGGGTGTGTGCGTGGATGCATCAGCTTCCGGCGCGGGCGGGACGGCTGCGTTCAAGTAATGGCCCATAGCTTGTGATCATGCTGCCGTCCATGTTGAACGCCCCCCGGCGGCGTTTTAGGGAATTACTCGGTGGAATCCATCCGCAGAAATGCTTCGACCACCCGGTAGCAGTCCTCTCCGCTAAAATTATTCTCACGCGCCAGCTTCAAGAGGGTGGAGTACCTGTCGAGAAAGGTCAAAAAGCACGCGGCTTCCTTTTGGCGAAGTCGTTCAACTTGCTGATTATATAAGGTTTTATCATCCATCGTTAAAATTCCTTTCCTGTCTGATTTCCCGGCGGGGTGAAAATGGAAAGGTGAAAATTTGCGTAACGAAATGCGAAAAAAATTCTTGCACCCGCCGGGGAAAACTCCGCGCCTTCCTCGCCCCGCACCTTTCTTTTTGCTGGGTAGTACCTACGCTATATCCGTGGAAGTGCCGTTGCATTTGATGCTATTCATTTGCAGGGAAAGAGATCCAGAAGGATATTAGGAGCCCTGTGGTCAATGCAAACACAACCGCCGGGGCGGCGTGTGCGGCTTCCACAGCTTCCCACTTGCCATACGATACAAGCGCATAGGCAACCAAGGCACAAGCATCCTGCACTACTTTGACCACACCAACGATGGATAAAACCGTAGTGGCACCGATGATTTTCATACACTTCATCTGCTTTATCATCCTCTCCGCATGGCTTGCTCTGCTCTCCAGCGCTCATAGTCAGGCCGAACAGTGGGATTCTGGAACTCGTGTTGGACTGCATCAAAAATCACCTGACCGATATTGAGTCGTTCCCCTTTGGAGATCTTTGAGGTATCAAGTACAGGTGTCGTACTATCTGCTGGCACAGCTTTGAGTTTGTTTGCCATTGTTATCTGACACATCCTTTCATTCAGGCTTTTGGAGCAGCAATTCGCCCTAGAAGATAGTCTGCCGTCGCACCGAACACTTTGGAAAGTGCCACAATTTTGCTGGCCGGGATCTTGGCGCGGCCTGTTTGCCAGTCTCTCAAAGTGCTGGGGTGCACACCGATTTCCTGCGCTAAACGGGTTTTAGTCATATTAGCCTTTACTCTCTCGGCTTCGATATTCGGAAACAGCAAGACCCATCATCCTTTCTTTGGCCTTTACGACTTCCAGTTTCTGTTCGATTTCACGGAAGTCGGTAACGATCACATTGTCTTGATGCGCTGCACTGCCAATTCTGTAGCCAAAGCACATGGCCGAAAAAACTGCGTCAGCGCACATATGGTTCAGGTCCTTAAATATGTATCCGGGAAGATTAAAGGCTCGTTGGTAGGCACTCAAATAGTGGATAAATTTTCTCACGTTATCACGAGTCTCGGGGTCGTTCATTGCGTTGATCTCCATGCTCATTACCTCTCACATCAAGCGGCTGCGCCAATATGCAGCAGCACCCATAAGAAAATACAGTGTCAGAGGAACTACGCATTGAAATTGATAAGTCGTCATTGAAAAAGCCTCCGTGTTTTGTTACACTAGAAGTGGTATAGTCGTCCAAACTCTACCGCTCATTCTGCCGCCCACACTGCGCCAACAGTGTGAGCGGTTTTTGTTTGCTTGAATGAAGATCTGGGTAAAATTATCTTGTCCATTAAGGCCCGGCGGGTCGTGTCGATATCCGCCGGGACCGTTCTAGGGCGGTCGAGTGTGTCTCATATGGACTCCTTTCGATTTCAATAATACTACTGTGGGGGTGCAATATTGCACACTGACCATTTATTGACGTGGGTTCGTCAGAAAAGTCTGTGTGCAAACGCTGCACACAGACAAAGAGCTTGCACAGTGAGTCAGTGTGCAAAATGGGGTCAGTGTGCAAACCTTGCACAGAGACAAAAAAGAACGATAAAGAACTAAATATCTGTCAGTGTGCAATCTGTTTCACCACGGTAGGCAAGGCGAGTGAACCAGCCACGCTTGCCGCCTTTTTGATTTAGCTGGTATTTGGCAATCTCACCAGATTTAACAAGTTCAGCGTATGCCTGTTTATAAGTGCGTTCGCTACATTCCGTCTCCAACATAACGGCACTTTTAAGCTGGGGATTTGCCATGCTGGCCGTGTTGCTTTCCGCCAGTATGTTCAAGATGACTTGAGCGGTATCATCCTTAGTCTGGGCAACTTTGAAGCGGCGTTCTTCAACAAAATCAGCGTCTTTTTTGGTGCTGTACCCGTCAAATACGGCTTTGGCGGTCCGAAGTCCATCCACAGTTACATCTTCGATATGCATCAAAACGGTTTGTGCAGGCTTGGAATAACTGCTTTTCTCATGGCTGATATAGATTTGTTTGGTGTTCCTATCCCGCCCCATCATCAGCACGCTGCGTGCAATGTCCCACAGATCAGAGCTGTCGGCAAGACGAGCACGATCGGAAACGCCCTGTTTTTTGTTGGTATGCATAGAAATAAGGGTTGAGAGATTATGTTTACTACTGATCCCTTTTAGGGGGAGTGTTGCGCCACGCATCTGGTTACGTTTTGCCATATCAACATCAGCAGGAAGAAAGCTCTGCAGGGGGTCAAGAATCAACAGGATAGGCTCATTGGTATCTACAAAATCGGCGAGGGCCTTATCTTTGATGCAGAGCTGCTTGCCGGTCTGGATGTAATATTCATCGGCGGTCACAACGAGAACCCTGCTCATATCGGCGCCAGCTGCTGTGATACGTCCTTTCAACACTTTGCGGGGATCATCTTCGCCGGACAAAATAAGCACTTTTCCAGTCTGTTGGGGCGAGTCGGGGAAGAAGCGGGAAGTTTGCCCAGTAGTGACATAGGCTATAAGCTGCGCTTGCCAGATGCCCTTGCCTGTGCCACCGTCTGCGCCAAGCAAAGAAATCTCTCCGAGAGGGATAACACCCGGCACGAGCCACTTTGTATCTTCTCCATGGATGTCTTTTAGACAAAGTGGTGCAAGTGCTTTGACTGGCTCAGATGGTGCATTGTTTTTGTAACTGGCATAGTCCTGCCCGATCAGATCGGTGTACGCTTTCTCGCCGAGTCTTTTGAATTCTTCCGCAGAGTTGTCCATCCAACGCCGGAGTTTGAGTTCAAGACCATTCCAGAGCTTTAGCTCCTGTGCACGTTCTCTTACCATGTCATATTTTTGGTTTCGATCATCGGGCAGGCCCTGCATGACCATCCAATAGCCAAGGCGTGAGAAAAGCTTTTCTTCCGTGTCGGCATAATCTAGCCAGCGCATAAAGTCGTCATAATCCGCCGGGCGAAAGATCTTTGTATCATCATGATTCTTTACAGCTTCTGAAATAGAACTCAAAGGGATCACCTCACTGCCCGGCGGATGCCGTGGATAGTCGAACCGAGTTCCGCCGGGCCGGGGTCGCCTTGCTCAAAATAGCGAGCTAAACTGTCCAAATTCACGAGCCACATGTGTCCAGCATTCACATAACGGATTTTGCCCTCTTTGCACAGTCGGCGGATGTAGACCGGGGATAGACTGTATATTTCAGCGGCCCTTTTGACTGTTCCCATGTTGGGATAGCGGATAGCATCACCCATGCGTCAACTCTCCTTTCGTACATCGTTTAATATTTCTTCCACTTCAACGCCAAAAGCATGAGCAAGGGCAGCAACGGTTGGTGCGCTGCAGGAACAGCGATGTTTAATCATTGAGTAGCTTTGCTCTTTTATTCCTGCTCTTTGTGCTACCTGCTTTCCGGTTAGACCTGTCTTGCATTCTAAGAGCAGTAGACGGTTTTTACTAACTTTCAAATAGAACACCTCCTTTCTGTTCTCAAGTGGGGAACTATATACAGTATAATACCCTTGTGAGAATTTGTCAATAAAATATTTACAAGTGGGTATTTTAGTGGTATTCTTATAGTAAATAAAGGGCAGGTGAGCAATTTGGGGATTGGAGCGAATGTGCAAAAGATTGCGCAAGAAAGAAAAATTTCATTAAAAGAGCTAAGCCGTCGTGCGGGAATACCTTACACAACAATTTACAACATGGTAAAAAGGGATAGTAGTAGAGTATCGCCTGAAAATCTGCAGAAATTGGCAGATACGTTAGGCGTAGAAATTGGAAAATTATATGGATTATGTTCGCTAGACGAAGTCCTAAAGGTTGCAGATTCTGATGCGAAAGAAGATCTTTATAAGGTTGCCGGTGCTGCTACGCAAAACATAAATATACAGAGTCAGAGAGAAGAGCTGGAGTCAGCGTTCGATAAATTGAATAATGTCGGTAGAGAAGAAGCTGTGAAGCGCATTCAAGAATTAACACGTCTTTCCAGATATTCGTACAATCTTCACGATGAAGTGGAGTGGGCAGCGGATGTGTTAGAGGATGCGCAGGATACCGCCGGGCCGGCTGCGGATGATATGGTTACAGCCGCCCCGAAAGAATAACTACCCGGTGAGATGCCTGACCGCTGCTAGAGCGTGCCGGTGCCGCTGCGATTTGTGCAAGTTGCCCCCTCTCTTGCACTGATCGCGGCCCGATCGGGGACGGCAGCGGGACAGAATGCACAAAGATTATGACAGGTGAGAAGATGGAAGAACTTTATAACCAGCTTGCAGCACTGGCCCGGCGGTTTGGCGCAAAGCGGCTTGTGCTGTTTGGCTCCCGTGCCCGGGGAGACAACCGGCCCAACAGTGACATTGATTTGGCCGTGTACGGGATGCCAGAGGATAACCGGGCGGAGTTCTGGATGCACTGCGAGGAACTGCCCACGCTGCTGAAATTTGACATTGTGCACATTCAGGACGGCATGGATCCGGTATTTCTTGCGAACATCGAAAGGGATGGTGTTGAACTGATGGACAAGCTGCATGAAAAATATGACCGCTTTACCGCTGCGGTGGCCCGGCTGCGGGAAGCACTGGACGATTACAAAAAGTTCCCTCTTGATTCGGTGCGGGATGGCACCATTCAGCGGTTTGAGTTCTGCACGGAACTGGCATGGAAAACCATGCGGGAATACCTGCTTGACCAAGGCTATACCAACATCAACAGCCCGAAGGAAGTTATCAAGCAGGCGTTTGCCTTTGGCATGATAGACGATCAAAAGGCATGGGTGGAGCTGCTGAACGACCGCAATTTGACCTCTCACGTTTACGATGAAGCCACAGCGGCGGCGATCTTTGCACGGATAGAGGGCCAGTATCTGCCCTTGTTCGACTGTGTGACCGCCTACATGAAGGACGAATGAAGCCCGGCGGGATAGCAGAAAGCGGGGTGGACGGATGGCAAAGATAACAAAGCGGATGAAGAAGGACGGCACTTGCTCCTACTGCATCCGGGTCTCCAATGGCTACGACCGGCGGGGCCGTCAAGTGATGGTGAACCGGACGTTTACCCCGCCGCCGGGCATGACCGGGAAGAAGCTGGAAAAGGAATTGCAGCGGCAGGCGGATGCCTTTGAACAGGAAGTGCATGCCGGTGTGCTGCTGGATGCGTCCATGAAGGTGGACGACCTGATAGAACGATGGTTCACCGAGTACGCAGAAAAGAAGCTCAAGCCCAAGACGGTTTACAACTACCGGCGTTTGGTGCCGCGTATTTCCGCCGGGCTGGGGCAACTGAAAGTGTGCCAAGTGAAACCGGCGCACCTGATGGCTTTTTACTCGAACCTAGAGGAACAGGGTGTGCGGGAAGATAGTACCTATACCGCAACGCCTGCCCTGCTGGAACGTCTGCCCCATGGCAAGCGGGGCCAGATCGCCAAGGCAGCAGGCATTGGGGACGATACCATGCGGAACGTGTATCGGGGCACAAACGTAAGCCAGAGCACAGCCGAAAAGGTTGCCGGGGTGGTGGGGCTTCCCCTCTCCAAAGCGTTCACAGAGCACGCCAAGGACGGCGGCAGGCTCAACGGGAACACGGTGCAGCACTATCACCGGATGCTGTCCAGCGTATTCACAAAGGCTGTGCAGTGGGGTCTTGTACCGGAAAACCCTTGCAAGCGGGCAGAAGCACCCAAGGCCGAAGAGATAGACGTGCAGGCGCTGGAAGAAAAGGACGTTGCCCGGCTGCTGGAAGCCTTACAGGATGCACCGGCGCAGTTCAGTGTTATCACACAGCTTGCCTTGTTCACCGGTGCCCGGCGGAGTGAGATTTGCGGGCTGCGCTGGTCTGACGTGGATTTAGATGCGGGTACGATTTCCATTGAACGCACCTTGCAATACATCCCGGGTAAAGGCACGGTGTTCACCTCACCCAAAACAAAACGCTCCCGGCGGTGTATCAAGATGGGCGCGGACTGCGTGCAGCTCTTGCAGGAATACCGCAAGCACCAAAAGGCGGAACGGTTCAAAATTGGTTCCGAGTGGGTGCGCAAGGTGGAAATAGAGGGTAAGACGGTGGAAAACGACCTGCTGTTTACCAAATGGAACGGCGCACCCATCGACCCCAAGACGGTAACAACGTGGTTTCCGGGCTTTCTGGCGGCGCATGACCTGCCGCCCGTACACTTCCACAGCCTGCGGCACACCAATGCCAGCTTGTTGATAGCCGCCCACGTTCCCGTTACGGCAGTTTCTGGCCGTCTGGGCCATGCCAAGACCAGCACAACCACCGACATTTACGCCGGGTTCATCCGTTCGGCGGATGCAGCAGCGGCGGACGCTCTAACGGACGTGTTCACCCGCATTCGGGAAGAGAACCACGCATGACCGGGAAACAAAAATACAGCCCACAGGGGGCGGGAATGGTTCCGCCGGGCCTGTGGGCTGCTTCTCTTTCTGTTCATTGTGGGGTGTCCTCTGGAAAGTGCCTTATTTGTGCCTTATTCACCGAAAAAGGCCGGGTGCGAAGATGCACGGCCAAGCACAAAAACGACGATGATTCTACATAAAAACGCACGACGAGAAACGACAAAATCCTAGAGTGGCCATTCTTTTAATCAGAGGGCCAGGGATTCGAGTTCCCTCGAGCGCACCAAAATCCCACGAAGAATCGTAAGATTCCTCGTGGGATTTTCCTTTTGTACGTCGTTTGCACGGTCTCTGCACGGTTTTTGCACGGTCCGCATTTTTCGTGTCAGATGGAGTAAGTCTGTGAATTACTCTGCAATTCGTGCTATTTTTTGCAATTCAGGTCAGCAGAGCCAAGCGGAGCTGTGCTTTTACGGCAGGGTCTGCGTCCTTCAGAAGCTCCAACAGTGCCGACACGGAGATGGTCGGTTCTGCTTCAACCGGGGCAGCCTGCACAAGTGTTGCTCCCGGCTTGTAGAAGCCTTCCTCGAACTTTTTGCCCAGCTTTTTGCGGGAATCCTGCTGGATGTGTGCATAGGTGTTGACCAGCAGATTGGCACTGGCGTGGCCCGTTGTGCCTTGCACCGCTTTCACATCACCGCCGGAGATCATCAGCTGGTAGGTGGCACTGGAATGCCGCAGACCGTGAAACACAATGCGAGTGAACTCCGGGTGCTCGTCCTGCCACTTGATGAACTTTTTGCGGATGAGGATCGGCTCTACCGCCAAACCGTTGGGCAAGCGCAGGAGCATCCCACTGTTGCGGTAGCGTTCCGGCTCAACGGCTTCGTCCATTTCCAAACGCTTTAGCCAGTGTTTCAGTTCTTCTTTCAACACTGCCGTCATGAAGATAGTTCGGTTGGAAGATGCTGTTTTGGTCTTTTTGAGCACCAGCGTTGTGGTGCTGCCCTCACGCTTATTCTCAAATTCCTGCAAGATGCAGTCCTTGCCTGTTTTTGCCAGCGATGCCTTCTGGATGCGCTGCATACACTTGTTGATGCGGAACGTGCCTGTACCGTCTGCTCCCTCAAAATCAAGATCTTCCGGGGTTAGGCCAGCGACTTCGCCCTCTCGCAATGCACCCACCAGCGTAAGATGGACTGCCAGATGCAGAATCGGGTCCTCCATGCTGGCAAGTGCGGCCCACATCTCGTCCGCGTCCCAGATGGCGCGCTCCTGAATCGATTTCTTGGGGCTGTCCACTGGAACGGGGCTTTTGACGAGGATGCCCCACTCCACCGCATACTGGAACGCTGTCCGCAGCAGGCGGTGTACCTCGTGGATGGTCGTGCCGGAGAGAAACCGCTGCTGCTGTTTTTCCGAAAGCACCTGCTTTTTGCCCTCATAATACTGGCCGCAGGGCATTTTGCTGAGAGTAGCATACAGGTCTTCCAGATGGTAAGGCTTGAGCTTTTGCATCTGCATATCGCCGATGTACGGAATAATGAGGTTCTGGACCGTTCCCAGATTGGATTGATAGGTGCAGGGGGCCCATTTGTGCTTGTTGCATTGCTTGGGAAGCCACTCCATCAAAAACTCCTTGACGGTGATGGTGGACGGAATCAGAAACGTTCCGTTTGCCAGTTCATGTTCGATTTGTTTTTTGCGATTTGTTGCCTCCTCTTTTGTGGGAAAACTTTCCCATTTGTTGCAGTTTTTACCCTGCTCGTCTTGGTAAGTATAGCGGACGCCATAGGAGCTGCCGCGTTTCGTAATATATGCCATACGTTATCTCCTTTTTCAAGCTGCCCGGAGCCACGCATCGAAACTGTCTTTCGGGATGCGGATGCTTCCGCCGACCCGAAGAACACGAAATTCGGTAGTGCTGTTGCACAGGTTATAGGCAGAGCGCAGGCTGATGGACAGCATCTGTGCGATCTCCTCTACCGTGTACACCAGTGTTGTGGCTTTCAGGCTGTCAGTCGGAGACTTGACGGCATTGGTTTGAGTGACCACTTCCATTTTATCGTTATTCGGAATGGTCTGCAAGATGTTTTTCGTATAATATAAAGATTTCACAGTTTCGGTCATTGCTGTCCTCCTTTTGTCAGGTGCATATTCGTTTCGTGAATCAGCCGATCAACGATTTCATGGATTCCAACTTTTTCTGTGCGTTCTCTTTGCGAAGACTTGCCCCGATGCAGGAAATTGGAACGCACATTTCCAGAATGCGGTCATAAATGCGGGCGTGAGCAGTATCCTGTGGATGCCGTATCTCGTTCAGCGGCAGGTTGGTGGTGACGATCAGCGGTTTTTGGCTGCGGTATCTGCTGTCCACGATGTTGTAGACCTGTTCCAGCGCATACTCTGTACCACGTTCCATCCCGAAATCGTCAATGATGAGCAGTGGATAGCGGCAGAGCTTGTCCACAATATCATTCCGCCCGGAAAAGCTGCTGTTCAGTTCGTTCAGGATTCGGGCAAAGTTCGTCATACGCACAGGCACTTCCTGTTCCATTAGAGCGTTTGCAATGCACCCGGCAAGGAAACTCTTGCCGGTGCCCACACCGCCCCAGAGGAGTAGTCCTAGATTCTCTGCACGCATGGTCTGCCATTGCTCCACATAGCGGTGTGCATAATGCATTTGAGGGGCACGACCATCGTCGTTTTCAAAGTTCCAGTCGAGCATTGCCGTATCCGAGAAGCCCCCTGCTTTCAACCGTCGGACAAGTTCGTTGTGCTTTTGCTGACGAATAGCGACTTCCTGTTGCTCTCGCTCCATCTTACGGCACCGGCAATCTACGGGATGCCTGTTCTTTCCCATCAGGACAAAGTTCTTTGCAAAGAACGCTTCTTTTGGCGTATGACATTTTCCGCAATAAAGCAGGCCGTCTTTGCCATAATAGTCCCCGTTCGATTTGGAAACTGCGGGAATGACCGATTCTAAAACGGTCTTGCCGTTTGTCATAAGCTTTCTCCTTCCCGAAATTCATACAGTGGAACATTTCTTTGTTCTGTAGAGTGGTTAAAACTCAGTTGGTTCTTATTCAGGTAGTTAGGTGGGCATTTTTGCACAATCATATTGGTCATTTCTGCACAGTCTGATGAGCCAGAAATGCGCAGAGTGGCAGCGCATTTTTGCGCTGTATGCGGAATTTTGAGAAAAATTCTGCTGGGCTTTGAAAAACCGCTGCGAGTCCGCTCAATAAGGCCGGCATTCGTTAGTTCTGTAAGAGAACGCGTTATACTGGAGAAGCTGCACCCAAGGGTTTGTGCCAGCTTTGGAATCGGATAGACCACATAAATCCGGCCCTGTTCATCGGTCCAGTTGTTTTTTCGGGAAAGTGTTGCCCGGTCGAGCAGAAGTGCGTACAGCAGCTTCGCTGTATGGCTTAATTGGGCGTCCAGCAAAAACTTTGGAAATGGCAGATACCGGGGTAGCGGAGTACAAACGGTCAAATCATCAAACAAGCCAATCACCCTCCCTGTCTCTGCGATTCCAGCATTTTCAGGTGCTTCGAGCGGATAAATTTCAGATAGCGCTGCAGATTGTCAGAATACTTTTCAATTTGCTTCCAGTTTTCCGGCCCTGTCAGAAGATCTGGATACTCTCGAAACGTGAGCTCCCAATTTTCAATAAAATCGTCATAAGCACCTTCAATCGCAGCGATGTGGATGGAATGATCCGCAGATGCTTCAACAGATTTTTTCAGGGCTTTTTGATCACTTTCGGTCAGTGCCCTTTTGTGCTCTTGCATTTTTTTGGAAATGCCGATCAGAAATCGACTTCCGTCATCATCAAAAGATTCGCCTTTCGCAGAAGGGCTTTTTGTAGAGGAAGCAAGCTGCTTATCTCGCTCACTTTTCGGCTTGCGAAGTTCTGCAACGATTTCCGACCGCTGTTCCTTCGGAGCCTTAGCGATAGCGCAAATCTCACGGTCAGCAGCTTTGATTTTCCCGTTCAGAATTTCCTCCCGGGCACCAGGTGCCGCTTCATCGGCAGCCTCCACGCCGTTCATGTACTTTTCGGCACATCGTACCGTCGCAGACCCAACACCATGTTCTACGGCGATTCGTTCGCAAGTGCGTTTTTCTGAATCGATGTGATCATTTTGATCACATCGATTTACTTTATTGTAATTTCCGGGCTGCCCGCCCACTGCCAGCTTGGTTGATTCATACTCTTTGCCCAGAAGAAACTTCTTTCGTTCCGGGCTGAGATTTCTGCGGCCAAGCTGATTTTTGCAGATCCATGCAAGCGCTTCGTACTTGTTCGCAAGCTGGATTTCTTCCACTTCAAACTTGATAAAGCCGTGCTTTTTCAGGATGCGGTAGCGGGTGTGCCCATCCAGAATGTAGCCATTCCATGTGATGATGGGATTCAGAAGACGACCCTCGGCAATGATGTTCTGCTCAAGCTGCTGTTCTTCCTCAAACTGCAGCGGCGGAATTTTGCTTTGGAACTCCGGGTCAATTTTAAGCTGGCTCAGTTTCACGTCGGTTCTCCTTTCCGGTCATTTTCGATTTACGGACAATGGGCTGAACGTAGTAGTCAAACCCATATCTTGTCTGGCAATACGTGCAGACATCCTTGACGAGCTGCCCGGGGTCGGCTCTGCGGAGCCGGACGCCCTTTGCGTCCAAAAATGCCCCTCGGCAGACAGCGCACAAAGTTGTCAGGGTGGATTCATCCACCTTTTTTGTGGTCTTACGGTTCATTTGTGTACTCCTTTTCGCTGATATATAAAAACGCCGTCCGTGGTTACCCTCGAACGGCGTTTGGAAAAGGTTTTGTATGGTTTCTCTTAATTTGCCCCCGGCACCCCTGAGAAAGGAAAACATTCAGGCGTTGGATTTGCACCACTCCATTGGCCTCTCGGCCACCCCGTCTTCTTTATGACCGGGCCGCGAATTACGGAAGTATCATTATCTGGAAGTACCTGAAGCTGCATATTCAATTTTCAAGGTCCGCCCGGCTGCGACTCCCGCTCCCTTTCGGAGGTGGGCCGCTGCCGTGACAATAGTGTATCGTACTTTCGAGCAAAAGTTTATGGACTCGTAGTCCAAGTCACCCACCCTCTTAGTCCATATATTGTATACAACAGTCCCAAAAAGCAAAAAAATCCCGCCTAAAAAGCAAAACCTTCGCTTTGCCCTCAGACGAGATGTCTTTCTATAAAATTTCAAAAAGGGATTGACTTGAAATCAACTTCAAAGGTTATACTGAACGTCTCAGAAAATTTCAGTTGCCTCCTGTGCGGCAGGTACAGGCCCCAAAATACCCCTCCCGGCCATCACATGGTCAGGAGAGGTTTGCCTAATTATTTGGTTTATCAGTATTTTCCCTTTGGTACAATGAGTGGTGCTCCAGAAAGTGGATCCTTCATAACAATGCAATTAAGTTGATACACCTTTTGCATCAACTCTTCTGTAATGACATCTGCCGGTTTACCTTCTGCAATCAATTTTCCACGGCAGAGCGCAAACAAATGATCCGCATATCGTGCAGAAAGGTTCACATCATGCAAAATCATTACGATGGTCGTTCCCTTTCTGCGGTTTAACTCTGTCAGCAAATCAAGAATTTCCACCTGATAGGCAATGTCCAGATAGGTTGTCGGCTCATCAAGCAGCAAAATGTCTGTCTCCTGCGCCAGTGCCAGAGCAATCCACACTCGCTGCCGCTGACCGCCAGAAAGCTCATCCACACATCGGTTGGCCAGTTCTGTGATTCCCATCCGTTCCAGAGCATCCTCAACTGCGGCATAGTCCTCTTTGGTCATATTCTGCATGAACTTCCGGTATGGATATCGTCCACGTGCGACCAAATCTGCCACCGTGATTCCCTCCGGTACCGTTGGAGACTGGGGAAGAAGTCCAAGCATCTGCGCCAGCTGCGTGGAAGGATAACCGTGAACTGCTTTTCCGTCCAGAACCACCTGTCCTTTTTCGGGCTTCAGCAACCGTGAAAGGGTTTTCATCAGGGTGGATTTTCCGCAACCGTTCGCTCCAATGATCACACTAACCTTGTGAGCCGGGATTTCCAGATTCAAATCTTCAATGATGGTGGTTTCATCGTAGCCCACAGAGAGATTTTGAGTTTGCAATGTATGCTCTGTCATCAGACACGCTCTCCTTTCTTATTGATTTGCAGCAGGAGCAGCAGCAGATATGGTGCACCCAAAATTCCAGTGATAACACCCACCGGATATCGCACTGCAAAGAGATTTTGTCCTACCAGCTCTGAAGCCAGAATTAGAACCACACCTACCAGTGCCGAAGCAAGCAGATTGGTACGTCCTTTCCCAACGATTCTTGATGCGATTGGACCTGACAGAAAAGCAACGGACGCGATGGGGCCAGTGATAGAAGTTGCCACAGCTGTAAGAAGTAATGCGCACAGAATGGAGCACAACCGTACACGCTGGACAGGCGCTCCAAGCGTGATGGGGTATTCTTCTCCCAACTGCATAACCTGCAAGCTTCGATTTAGCACTATTAAAATGAAGCCACCTACCAAAACTGTGATGCTCAGCACCGGAACATCTGACATCTGGACACCATTCAAGCTGCCCCGCAGCCATCGTAATGCTGTGGCAACATCGTATTCAGAGCCTTTCAATAACATCCATGAAATCAAGGCATTGAGCATAGCCTGCATTCCGATGCCAATCAGGATCATCCGACTGCCGGAATAGCCATGTCGGTCACGCGCCAGCAGGTAAATCAACGCTGCGACGAAAAGTCCGGCCAACACAGCAACGAGCGATACGATTCCGCCGCTCCATTTGAGCATCAGAATACAAAACACTGCTGCTGCACTGGCTCCACTTGTAACACCAATAATATCCGGGCTTGCCAGTGGATTCCGAAGCAAGGTTTGAAATGTGTTTCCGGACATTCCGAATGCGATTCCAGCAAGAATGCCAACGAGCATTTTAGGTAGACGAAGTGTTTTGATGGTAAATGCGGCTCCTTTTGTACCTTCACTGGTAAGAATGTTCCAGACCTCTGCCAACGAGTAGTAAGTGTTGCCGCATGTCATAACCAGACAAGCCAGAACAACACTCAAGATGATGAGCACAGCGGTTGCCAGAACAGAGCGACGGTGTCTTTGGGCAAACCCCTGCTGCACAGAAATGTTCGGTTTGTTCATAAACTGCGCACCTTCGCTTTCTTTGCTACAAGAATAAAGACGGGTGCTCCCAGAACAGCCGTTACAATTCCTACTTCCAGTTCACCAGGGCTGCCCAGAACACGGCCAAGCACATCTGCGAGAACCAACAAAGCAGCACCGTACAATGCGGAAAGCGGAATTACTGTTTTTAAATCAGCACCAAGGGTCAACCGGACAAAGTGCGGCACCATCAGCCCTACAAAGCCGATTGGTCCTGCCAGTGCAGTGGTGGCTGCACACAGCAGTACCCCACCCAGTGCAGCCAGTGCTCGCACCAGCTGCACATTGACCCCCAGACCAGCAGCCAGTTCATCACCCAAAGCCAACGCGTTCAAGGCAGGAATCAACACCACTGCCAGCACAAACCCTACCAAAAGATACGGCATAATGCTCTGAATCTCTGTCCAACTTGTACCACTGATGCTGCCGACCTGCCAGAAGCGAAATTCTTTCATAACAGAACTGTCCGGCAGCATAACGGTATTGACAAGGGCAGAAAGAGCTGTGCCCGTAGCCGTACCAGCCAATGCCAGTTTGATCGAAGTCGGACCGCCATAACCTACCGATGCGATACCGTAGACAAAAACAGCAGTCAAGGCCGCACCTGCAAAGGCCAGCCAGATATATTGCTGGCTGGATGTAATGTGCATCCACGCGATTCCAATCACGACAAACAGGGATGCGCCGGTATTGACTCCAAGTACACTGGGATCAGCAATCGGGTTTCGGGTCACAGCCTGCATGAGAGCACCTGATACGCCCAGTGCGGCTCCCGCCAGTACGCCAAACATAGTGCGCGGAATACGAGCCCAGACGACCAATGCCTCAAAAGTTCCTGAATCTGGATTTTGAAGAGCCTGCAGAACCTGCCCGATGGGAATAAGATTGGAACCATATGCTACGGAAGCCAGCATACATCCTGCCAAAATGATCATACCCAGCAGAGTGATCCCAATCACACGCTGCCCATTCTTCATACAGCTTTCTCTGCCGCAGCATTCAGGACTTCCAGATAGCGGTCAATGGTATACGGAATCGACAGGATAGAGGGTGTGCTGGAAGCAGCCAGATCATCCGAGGAATCCAGCAGAACCACAGCACCGTTCTTCACCGCCGGAATTTCACTCAGCAGGGGATCAGCCTGAAGCGCGGTCAAAAGTTCATCCGTACCATAGGTAATGATAATCTCTACATCGCTGAACTGATTTGCATTTTCAGCACTGACTGTCAGAGCAAAATCCTTTCCGTTATCCAGTGCGGCAACACTATCCGGCAGCGGCATACCAAGATCCGTCAGGAATGCGGCGCGCGGATCCAATGTGGTATAAATATAGAATGTGCTCAGATCTGAAGCACTCAGCCAGAAGAAGGCTGCCTTTTTGCCCTCAATAGTAGGATACTCTGCCAGCTTTTTCTGAATCATAGCGTCAGTCTCAGCCACCAGAGCTTCGCCTTCACTCTTCATACCCATCGCCGTAGCATCTACAATTGTTTCCTCACGCCAAGTAGTAGACCATGCAACACTGGGATATGCGACCGTTGGAGCAATCTGGCTCAGCATATCGTACTCTTCCTCAGAAAAACCGGAGTAAGCAGCCAGAATCACATCCGGAGCGCAATCACTGATGGCCTCATAATCCCAGCCGTCCGTATCACTGAAGACATTCGGCGATGCACCCAGCTTTTCAAATCCGGCAGCAGTCCAAGGCAGCAGACCGTCTTCGTTGACCGGGCCGAAGTTTGCTTTAGAAACACCGATGGGCACAACACCCAGTGCCAGAGGTACATCCGGATTACCCCATGCAATTGCAACAATGCTTTCGGGCTTCTCCTCAATGACCGTCTCGCCATAAGCATGCTGGATGGTGATGGGATATTCCACCGCTTCATTGGAAGCTGCACTTTCCGCAGAAGAAGCCGTGCTTTCGGAAGCAGATTCACTGCTTGCAGAGGAAGTGGAGCTGCCGCAAGCGGCCAGCAAAGCGGCGGCACTGACCACACCTGCGGTCAGAAGAAAATTACGACGCGAAATCTTTCTCATAGTTCCCTCCAAAAATAGAACATCATTTCAGATAACATAAATGCATTCCGTCAGTTAGTAAGTTGTAACTAACGTCAACGGCGAATATTATACACTCCCTTTTGATGGCTGTCAATTAAAATTTTATTTTTAGCTAAAGTTATTTTAATTTCTTGACAAAATTTAATTCTTCATGCAAAATAGAAAAAAGCATTGCAAAAGGGGTATTTCTTTATGGCTGTAATGAAAGATGTTGCAAAACTGGCCGGCGTTTCCATCTCGACTGTCAGTTTTGTTTTGAATGGAACTGCAAAAGAGCACAAAGTTGCGGATAAAACTGCCCAAAAAGTACTCTGTGCTGCGCGTGATTTGGGATACCAGCTGAATGCGCCGTCTGTTATTTCCCCTTCTCAGCTTACCATCGCACTGTTTTTTCCATCTGTCTCTCTCAGCGCAGAAGTCAACCTCTTCGCTTCTGCAATGGAACGACAGATTCAACAGACAGACACCCCTTTTAATCTTCTGCTCTGCCTCTACGAACGAGGTCAATTGGAAATGCGAATCCGGAACCTTGCACCTTCCGCATATACAGCAGCCATTGTTGTTGCTGAATCAGAATCCGACCGAAATGCATTGGAAAAACTGCCAAACACGCTGCCGTTGATTCTTTTCAATGGCACAAGTCGTAATTTCTGCAGCGTATCCTGCCAGACAGAGGATTCCATCCGACAGGCCGCGCAAATCATCTCCGCAAAAAACTATCACAACATCGTCATTCTATCCGGGGTTCAGCCTGATTGTTCCGAAGATGATACGCTGAATCAGCTAATGATTATTTTGCATCAGCAGGGAATCCCGATTTCACTCCAGCAATGTTTCTCCACAGAAAACTCTTATCAAGGAGGGGCTATCGCAGCAAGACGTATCCTGAACCTTTCTGAGAAGCCGGAACTTGTGATCACGATGAACACAACTCTTGCCTTTGGTGCGATCCCTCTTCTGGCTCGAAATGACTTTATTTTTACGCAGCAGGCCGAACTTCTCAGTTTTGGACGAATGGAAGACCGGAATCACCTGAGCAACTATATTCCCTCAATCTCTTTTATTGGAATCCCGATGTCTTTAATTGCAGAAGATTGCTTTACGCTGGCACTTCGTCTTGCTCGTGGGGAACTAAAAGCCGCCGAGCATGTTCGCTGTCAGTCCAATCTGATGCTGAATGCCAGTTTTACGATTTGATACTAGGAGCCTGCTGCATCCGTTCTCTTTATACAAAATGCCGCCAGTGTATCATGTGAAATCCATCACACGGTACACTGGCGGCTATGCTTTTATCCCTTATGGCCAGTTACAGCCCCCCACATCCATATTCATTTAGACAGACGGCGGAATTCCAGTGGGGTGACACTATAAGTTTCTGCGAATACCTGCACAAACTTGCCTTGATTTTCATATCCGACGGCATTTGCGATCTCAATAACTTTCATATTATGCTGGGAGCAACCTTCCAGTTGACGGCCAATGGGGCCAAAGTTCTTTAATGTGTAGCCATCTCCGCAAAAGAACAGGAACCAGCCTTTACAATAAAAAACAAAAAGTCCCGCCTAAATTCACTTTCAGGCGAGATGTCTTTCAATATGACTGCTCTGGCGGCATAATCCCCTGTGCTGATCTGATATAGGTAATGCAGATTCTCCTCGGTGATCGTATTCTGACGATTCGCGATAAACTCCAGTCCGCGCTTCATACCATAGATGCGGGCTTCTTGTTCATCACGAGGGGCATAACCATCGAGGATATAACGGATACTGCTGCGGGTCGAGCGGATACTTTCAATTTGAAAAGTAGCATAAATTTCCTCGGTCATCGCCGACAAACCGAAGTTTTGTCCACTGACAGGGACAGAGAGCAACTGCTTCATACCATTTGTTGAAATTTGCGCGAGGTTCGGCAGGTAAAACAGCTTATTTCCAGAAAAATCAGTCAACGGCAGAGGCTGCGCAAAGTTTTGCCGCAGCAATTCGGCAAATTCTTTGACGCTGACAGTCGAGTACTTGTATTCCATCCGATTGAGTTCAAACAAATGCTTATCTGAAAGCATTTTGGCAAACTGTGCCCCATCCATTCTGTCCACCTCGCAGTTGATACTTATTGATACTATATAGTATCAATATATCGATTCTTTATAAAAAAGTCAACCGAAACAGGCCGAACCAACTTTTTTCCATACTTTCCGTCAAAATTCCCGTGGCACAGCCATGAATCACATCTCCATCGGCTTATTCCCCACTTCGTCCAGATACGCATTCAAAAATTCCGCTGCAAGGCTGTTGGGACGGATGTTTTCTCTGGCTTCCTGTGGGGTGAACCACTTGCAGCGGTCCACTTCGTGGTTGATATGCAGCGCCTTTGCGGTTCTGACGAAAGCCGTAAAGTTGCACATCAGCGTGTTAGACGGCTCAAAAAACTTGGTACGGTTGAACCGGAGGTGCTCTACTTCCAACCCGGTTTCTTCCCGGACTTCCCGCACCACGGCGTGTTCTTCTGCCTCACCGCGGTTCACATATCCAGCCACCAGAATATAAGAGGGCTTGCCGTACTGCTGGATGAGCAGAATTTTCCCGGTTTCCTCATCCACAACAATCATGCTGACTGCCACATTGTACATCGGGAAACGGTATTGCTGGCATTTCGGGCAGTAAGGCACAATGCCCTCTTCTTCCAGTTCTTTTTCAATCAATGCCGTGCCGCATTCAAAGCAATGCTTCTGAATCATTTTTACACTCCAAACACTGTTTTCGTCAGCCGGATACCTGCTGCCGTCTTCATCGTATGTTCCATAAAGGTTCGGATTGCCTGCTGGTCGCACCCGCTTTCGGACGCATTGACGATATAATCTGCCTCAATCAGAATCTGATAGTCAATGCCGTCGATCTGCACCGGACTATGGTGGTGCCCTACCAGATAGGCCACACGGTCGATCTGTTCTGCCGTCATGCCGGTATCCGCCAAGAACTCCCGCACCAGCGGGGCACCCTCCTGCTCCTGATATTTACCATTGGTGTTGCCGTACTTTTTGCGGCAGAGCGGGCAGGCGATATCGTGGGTGATGGCCGCCACCTCCAGAATAAACTGCGTGTCTGCGTCCAGCCCCTCCAGCTCACCAATGGTTTTGGCATAGGTCCACACGCAGCTCAGGTGCGTGATGTCATGGATATTCCCTTCGGAAAAGGCGATCATCTTTTCCATGATCTGTGCAATGGTCATCATTTGTTTCACTCCCGTTTTTAATACTTAAATGTTCACCTTGATAAACACGAATTTGTCTATCCCCGCATTTTCGTTTTTCCTTTGCTTACTGATTCCTGTATTTGTTTAAGACTTCATCCGGGATATGACAGTAGCTGCAATCTTCCGGGTACCGCTCCAGATGGTGCTGATGCTCCTCTGCACTCCGGACGTAATTCGTCAGCGGCAGCACTTCCACAACGATTTTATCCCGGTCCTTCCGGCTGTCAATAAAGGCTCTTGCTTCTTCCAGATGTCCGGGATTTGTGCTGTAAAGCCCTGTGCGATACTTTTTTCCAACATCAACGCCCTGTTTGTTCAGGCTGTACGGGTCGATGATTTCAAACAGATGCTCCATAAGCTCTGTAACACTGGTACATTTCTCATCAAAGACCACTTTAACGCACTCTGCGTATCCATCATACGGGCCGTCCAGCGTGTTTGTTGTTCCGTTGGCTCTCCCGGCTTCGGTCGTCCGTACACCGGGCACCGTGTCAAAAAAATGCTGGACGCCCCAAAGGCACCCGCCTGCAATGTATACCGTTTCCATACTCTTGACTTTCCTTTTTTTACTGGTACAGTTTGCATCCATGCTCTGTACTCCTTACGGTTTCCTTGCTAGCTGCAAATCGATCCATCATACCAACTCACAAAAAGTGCTTCCGCACCATTGCAGAGTAATTATCATATTGTTGAAAGCCATATCGCTCATAAAATGGGATCGTTTTAGGATCAGACGGCATAACTTTCACATACGTGAATTTAGTAACGCAAAAGGAAGTATATGACATACACCCAACTAAGTAATCCATGAAAAATCGCCCAACCGACAGACTTCCACGCTGTATAACTAATAACCATAGCTAATGCACTTCCAAAAGTTATTCCTGATTTTACCGTTTTCTTGACATTCGTTGATTTATTATCTTCCATATTTGTTTCCTCCACAAATTCTAAGTTGTAAGTTTTTTTACTATCATATCTTTAAAACTTGTTTTGCTTTCGCATTAACAAATTGGATAATTGGGCCTGAAATGATAACTGTAATAAGCGTGCATACACCAAACTTTCCGCCAAACAAAACACCTGTAACAACAACCAAAATATCCAATGCCATCCGGACAAATTTAATCTGCCAGTGATTTTTTTCTGCTAAAGCAAAAGTGACTGCCTCATAGGAGCCTCTACCAAGGGATGCCGACGCATATAGTCCTGTCCCGACAGCAAACAAAACCACTCCTAACAACATAATTAAAAAATTGATCCACTTATAGGTACTGTAAATATGGCAGTTAGCAAACAAATCTACACAGGTACTGTATACAATCTGGTACAACACAGTTCCTATATGAATCTGACTTTTATCGTAAATGAGCGCAAACAAAATCATTCCCAATGCTACAACAAAAGATGCTGTGCCAATGCTTATGTGAAATGTTCTTGCAATCCCCTGCCACAGCACCGCAAGCGTAGCTCCGCCAAATCCAGCATACAGTGCAAGTGTAATTCCATAAGCCGCAATTATAGAACCTATTACAAGGATTGCCAATTTCTTTAGTGTTTTTTTATTGTTATTTTTCATTGACTTTTAATAATTCACTCCTCGTATAATTTTCTTTGGGTTTAAAGCATCCCGTTAGCAACCGCTCTAATTTATTTAATACCAGCAGATTACTCTCCTCCACAAATTCCGATTTATCATATAAGAATTTCCGTCAATTTTTCTCTTGATGTGGCTCGCTTCTAAGAGTAGGAACGAACTGTTCTGTTGCCGGAGACGGACCATTCGGGTCGGTCTCCGGCAGTATTTTTGTTATCGCGTATTAAAAAACAGCCGGAACGACTTTCTGCTGCGCTACATCGATGATGCCGTATGTATTCAGTCTGAGTTTTGGAATGACCGGAAGGCTGACGAAGGCGAGGGTCATAAAGATGCCGATATCTTCCGCTACACCATGTGCCTTGAGGGCATCGTTCAGCGCCTGCATTTTCGCCGCAACGCTCTCTGCGCTTTCGGTGCTCATCAATCCGGCCACCGGAAGCGCAAGTTCTGCCACGACCTGTCCATCTGCCACAAACGCAAGTCCGCCTTTGTTTTTCCGCACAGTGTTGCCGGCCAGCATCATATCGGTATCGTTGTCCCCTGCCACGATCAGGTTATGGGAATCATGTGCGATGCTCGATGCAACGGCTCCGCATTTCAGGCTGAAGTTTCCTAAAAAGCCAATGCCCACATGGCCGGAGTGATGATGCCGCTCAAAAACGGCCAGTTTTACGATGTTGTGTTCCGGGTCCACACCGGGAGCTTTGCCCGGATGCCGTTGGAACGGGATAATTTTTTCCTCCGTAAGCAGCTCGCCCCGGTTCAGGCAGATGACACGCTCCTGCTCCCCGCTTTCCCAAAGTTCCAGATCCTGCAGTGTGATCTCATCCAGATCAAAGGAATCCATAACGTGGGAAAATCTCACACGGTCGATGTCAAGCGGTGCGGGTTTCTGCACCCTTCCGTGTTCTGCCACCAGCGTGCCATTCTTGTAAACCTGTTCGACCGTAAAGGATTCCAGATCAGGAACCACAACTAGATCTGCCCGGTACCCCGGTGCTACGGCACCGCGCTGCTTAAACCCAAAATACTGTGCCGGGACCAGCGTTGCCATTTTGACGGCCACTGCTGGGTCTGCGCCCAACCGGATTGCTTTACGGATGTTGGAATCGATGTGGCCGCTGTCCAGCAGGTCACCGGGGTGCTTATCATCCGTCACCAGCATACAGCGGCTGCAATAGGGCTCCCGGAACAGCGGCATCAGGGCCTCCATATTTTTGGCAGCCGTTCCTTCCCGGATCATGATGTATTGTCCGCGCCGGAGTTTTTCCATGGCTTCCTCGATGTTGGAGCACTCGTGATCGGACTGAACGCCTGCCGCAATATAAGCATTCAGGTCCTTATCGCTCAAGAGTGGTGCATGGCCATCCACGATCTTTCCCGCTTCGGTGCAGTCGCGGATCTTCTGCAGGATCTTCGGGTCACAGCGCACCGTCCCGTAGGCATTCATCAGCTCCGCAAGCCCCAGCACGCGGGGATCGCCGTAGTAAGGCCGGAGCTGTTCTGCGTTCAGCACCGCGCCGGATTCATCCAGATCCGTGGCCGGAACACAGGAGGGCAGCATGAAATAAACCGAAAGGGTCAGATTTTTTGTCGTTTCCAGCATGAAATCCAAGCCTTCCAGCCCCGCAACGTTCGAGATCTCGTGTGGGTCTGTGACCACCGCAGTGGTACCGTGGGGCAGCACTGCCTGCTCGAAGGCCGGACCACAGAGCATGGAGCTTTCGATGTGGATATGCCCATCGATCAGGCCCGGGCAGACATATTTGCCGTGCAGATCAACTTCTTTCCGGCCATGATACGTTCCCACGCCCACGATCGAATTTCCGCTGATGGCAATGTCAGCGGTGTCGATCTCATTGGTAAACACATTGACGATTCTGGCATTTCTCAAAACCAGATCGGCCAGAGCATCTCCTCTGCCTGCCGAGATCCGGCGTTTCAGTTCATCGGACTGCATAGAAACATCTCCTCTCTCTGAAGTTCGATTTTCTCACCTGTGGATTGGTTCTGCCCTTATTCTACCACGCCTTGCCGCTGCGGAAAAGATGCCAGGAACAAAAATGGCCCCGGAGGGCTTGTTACAGCTCTCCGGGGCCACTTTATGTGCGTGTGTGACTTGGCGCAGACCGTCAGCACTCCACTGCCACCTTGATCACGCCGTCCCGTTTCTTTTCAAACAGCTCGTAGCCCTCTGCGATCCGGCGCAGGGGGTAGGTGTGGGTGATGAGCGGTTCGGTATCGATCTTGCCTTCTGCGATGAGACGCAGCGTTTCTTCACAATCGCAGCCGTCCACGCCGCCGGTCTTAAAGGTGAGGTTTTTGCCGTACATTTCCGGCAGCGGCAGGGTCTGTGCCTTATCGTACAGTGCCACCACTGTCACAATGGCGTTGGGCCGTGCACACTCCCATGCCAGCCGGAAGGTGGAGTCTGCCCCTGCCACCTCCAGCACCACATCGGCCCCGCCGTGGTCGCTGTGGGCACGCACAAAGGCGGCGCAGTCCTCCGGCTGCACGGTGAGCACCTGCGGGTAGTGCCGACGGATGAACTGCAGGCGGCTTGCGTCCTTTTCACAGACGATGATGCGCTTGGGGCTGTGCAGCATGACGCACAGCAGCGTGCAGATGCCAGTCGGCCCTGCACCGAGGATCAGCACGGTATCCTCGGGGGTGATCTCCGAGATGCGTGCCGCCCAAAAGCCAGTGGCCAGCACATCGCCCACCAGCAGCGCCTGCCGATCGGTGACGCCGTCCGGGATCTTGTTCAGTCCCTGATCCGCAAAGGGCACCCGGACATACTCCGCCTGCCCGCCGTCGATGCGGCAGCCCAGCGCCCAGCCGCCGTTTTGATCGGTGCAGTTGTTCACGAAGCCCTTTTTGCAGAAGAAGCACCCTCCGCAGAAGGTCTCCACGTTCACCGTCACCCGGTCGCCGGGTTTCACATTGGTCACCGCACTGCCCACTTCTTCTACGATGCCCACCATCTCGTGCCCTACCGTGATGCCGGGCACCGCCCGGGGCACGCTGCCGTGCTTAATGTGCAGGTCGCTGGAGCAGATGCTGGCAAGGGTCACCTTTACAATGGCGTCCCGCTCGTGCTGCAGCACCGGCTTTGGTTTTTCCATCAGGGCAAACGTCCCCTCTGAAACATAGGTATAGGTCAGCATGCTTTTTACCTCCATGCGCTTTGATATTTCCGGACTTGAGTATACCACGCAGCTCTCCGCCGATCACATCTTGGGCTGATACTGCATGCTGGACACATTGTAAATGGTAACAAAAGCCTTGGGGTCTTCCCGGTTGATAAAGTTCATCAGCTTCTGATATTCGCTCTTGTCCACGATGGTAATGATCTCGTTGTGCTTTTCCAGATTGTATGCACCGATGGCCTCGTACATGGTCGCACCGCTGTGCAGGTCATGGAGGATGAACTGACGCAGCGCCTCCTCTTTTTCGGTGATGATGCAGACGCGGCGTTTGATGCTGTTATCAAAGATGAAATGGTCCAGCACGATGCCGTTGAAGTAAGTACCGAGGATACTCAGCACCACGGTCTTTTTATCGTAGACCAGGGCCGCGGAAAGCGCCACACACATTCCCGACAGAGACATGGCTTTTCCCAATTCCATGTGCAGGTACTTGTTCATGATCTTTGCCACGATATCCAGCCCGCCGGAGGATGCATTGCGGTTGAACAAAATACTCAGCCCGATGCTGACCACCAGAATATAGCACAGCACGTCCAGCTCCTGACTGCCGGTCATCGAGCTGAACTCCGGGAACAGCTTTTCAAACAGCCCCAGAAACACCGGCAGCAGCACACTGGTGTATACGGTCTTTGCGCCAAATTCTCTGCCGCAGGTAAAGAACCCGATGATGAGAAGCACGACGTTCAGGATCATCGTAATGACCGACAAGGGCAGCGGCACAAAATTGGACAGCACGATGCCAAGGCCGGAAATGCTGCTAACGGATGTATGGCTCGGCACCAGAAAAAAGAAAACGCCCGCCGCAATGATCGCCACCGCCCCGGTCAGGACTGCCGTCTCCCTCAGGACTGCGCCGGTCTTTCCTTTTACATCACTCATCTTTGTCCCCCTAAAATCAAATTTGTTTCACCGATTTCCTCATCTTTGTCGATGCGGACAAGGAGCTTACCGCCAAAGCGTTTGTATTCCATAGTGAAGTACCTCCATAAATTCTGAGTTGCTGTTCTCAGTATACCATGATTTTCCCTTGCGGAAAAGATAGCGAAACAAAAATGCCCCCGGAGAGCTTGTTGCGGCTCTCCGGGGGCATCTTATGTGCGTTGTGCCTTGGCGCACACGACCGGCGTTTTACTCGATCTCGATCAGGTTCGGGTTC
>ERZ1106976.1013-NODE-1013-length-30120-cov-11.745185_pt1 | contig 30120 bp, 30 predicted proteins | sample MGYA00403687_ERZ1106976 | MGnify/ENA primary metagenome ERZ1106976 (study PRJEB35170, sample SAMEA104062446) | human gut metagenome | biome: human gut; feature: human-associated habitat; material: faeces | place: Denmark | collected 2013-02-22 ... | reverse complement strand
TCATGGTGATCGAGCCCTTGCAGCCTATGCGGCGGCCGGCGCGCTCGTACATCGTAGCAAGGTCGGTGTACAGATAGCCGGGGTAGCCGCGGCGTCCGGGAACCTCCTTCTTTGCCGCCGATACCTCGCGCAGAGCTTCCGCGTAGTTTGTGATATCGGTTATGATGACAAGAACGTGCATGTCTTTTTCAAACGCAAGGTACTCCGCCGCCGTCAGCGCCATACGCGGAGTCGCGATACGCTCGACCGCGGGGTCGTTTGCTAAGTTTGAAAATACAACTGTTCTGTCGATGGCGCCGGTGCGCTTGAAGTCCTCAATGAAGTACTCAGACTCCTCAAACGTGATACCGACCGCGGCGAACACGACAGCGAAGTTCTCACCGTCGCCGAGAACTCGCGCCTGACGCGCTATCTGCGCCGCCAGTGCCGCGTGCGGAAGGCCGGAGGCGGAGAATATGGGCAGCTTCTGACCGCGGACGAGGGTGTTCAGGCCGTCGATGGTAGAAACGCCGGTCTGGATAAATTCAGCCGGGTATGCGCGTGCCGCCGGGTTCATGGGCATGCCGTTAATATCGCGGTGGGCGTCGGCCAGAAGCTCGGGGCCGCCGTCGATGGGCTGACCCATACCGTTAAATACGCGGCCGAGCATATCCTCGGAAACCGCAAGCTCCAGCGGATGGCCGAGGAATCTGACCTTCGTCTGTGCAAGGTTTATGCCCTGCGCGGAGTCGAACAGCTGAACGACGGCCTTGTCGCCCTCGACCTCGAGGACCTTACCGCGGCGAGTCTCGCCGTTAGGCAGCTCGATCTCGCACAGCTCGTCATAGGTAACGCCCTCGACCTGCTCGACGATCATAAGAGGATTTGCTATCTGTCGTATGGTCTTATAATCTTTAATCATGCGTCCTCACCTCCTGCGATGACCGCATCGATCTCTGTCTTCATCTGCTCAAGGATGGAAGCGTACTCCTGCTTGTAGCTGTCGGGAGAGGCCATCTTCGCACGGCCTATGCGCTCCTTTGCGCCGATCGAGAACAGTGTCTTCATATCCGCGCCCTTGCCGAGAGCGTCGCGCCCGAGAGCGTCAAAGGTGAGTATCATGCGCATCAGCTCAAACTGCTTGTCGTAGGACGAATACGCGTCCTCATCGACGAAAGCGTTCTGCTGCAAAAAGTCCTCGCGCAGCATTTTTGCCGTTTCCATGGTCAGGCGGTCGGCAGGGCTCAAGGCGTCCTGACCGACGAGACGGACAATCTCCTGAAGCTCGTTTTCCTCCTGGAGTATGTGCATGGCCTTGTCTCGGTTGAGCATATACTCGGGGCCGAACTGCTCGTTATACCATTTTGCCAGCGTGTCGACGTACAGCGAGTACGAGGTCAGCCAGTTTATCGCCGGGAAGTGGCGCGCATAAGCAAGCGATGAGTCGAGTGCCCAGAAGACCTTGACTATGCGCATCGTCGCCTGCGACACGGGCTCGGAGATATCACCGCCCGGAGGTGAAACGGCGCCGATGGCGGTAACGGAGCCGCGTCGCTCGTCCGAGCCGAGGCATTCGACGACGCCTGCGCGCTCGTAAAACTGTGCGATACGCGAGGCAAGGTAGGCCGGGTAGCCCTCTTCACCGGGCATCTCCTCAAGTCGGCCGGACATCTCACGCAGAGCCTCCGCCCAGCGCGAGGTGGAGTCGGCGAGAACTGCGACGTCGTAGCCCATGTCACGGAAGTATTCCGCGATGGTAATACCGGTGTAGATAGACGCCTCACGCGCCGCAACGGGCATATCCGAGGTATTTGCTATAAGCACCGTTCTCTTCATAAGAGGCTCGCCGTTTCGTGGGTCTGTGAGCTCGGGGAACTCCATGAGAACGTCGGTCATCTCGTTACCGCGCTCGCCGCAGCCGATGTAGATGACTATATCGACGTCAGACCACTTTGCAAGCTGGTGCTGAACGACGGTCTTGCCCGAGCCGAAGGGGCCGGGGACTGCCGCCGTGCCGCCCTTTGCGATGGGAAACAGCGTGTCGATTATTCTCTGGCCTGAGTTCATCGGGCGCGTGGGCATGCTCTTTGACGCGTAGGGACGGCTTATGCGGACCGGCCACTTCTGCATCATCGTAAGCTCGTGCTTTTCGCCTCTTTTATCCTCCAGCACGGCAACGGTCTCCGTTACGGTGAAGTCGCCGCCTTTTATGCTGACGAGTCTGCCGCTCAGGCTCGGCGGCACCATGATCTTGTGCAGTATCGCACTCGTCTCCTGAACGGTGCCGATAACGTCGCCGCCGGTGAGCTCGTCGCCCTCGTGCGCGACGGGTACAAACGTCCACTTCCTTGTGCGATTGAGCGCCGGAACGTCGGTGCCGCGGCTTATCGTGGCGCCGGTGAGCTCGCGAATCTCCGGCAGAGGACGCTGGATACCGTCATAGATATTCTCCAGCATGCCCGGTCCGAGCTCGACGGACATCGGCATGCCCGAGCTTTCGACCTCGGCACCCGGTCCGAGACCTGATGTCTCCTCATAGACCTGTATCGAGGCGCTGTCGCCGGTCATGTTAAGTATCTCGCCTATAAGTCGGTCGGGGCCGACACGCACAACGTCGGAAACGTTCGCGTCGCCGAGGCCCTCCGCGACTACAAGCGGTCCTGAGACCTTTATTATAGTTCCGCTCATACAGATACCTTTCTTTCTTAATTATTCTCGAGGATGTTCGTGCCTATGGCACGCTCTACCGCGGCATTGAGGGCCGAAAGCCCCATGCCGAGACTGCCCTCTCTGCCGGGGATAAGGATTATCGCCGGCTTCGGACTGTCCTTGAATTTATCTATCTGACTCTGAAGCTCGACGGCGATATCCTCCTCGACGTAGATTATCGCAACGTCCTCCCTGTCGTGGGTGAGCGTGCGAAGTATCGCCTTTGCCTCAGAGCCGTCGGTGACCGGATATGCCTCCAGCCCCAGCGCGGTGAAGCCCATAACGGTCTCGCGCCGTCCTATAACAGCAATTTTAAGCATACAGATCACGCAGCCTTTCCCGTATGGTCTCGGCCGGAAGTCCGGCCAGGAGCCCGGTGAGTATCATTCTCAGCGCGGTCACTTCGCCCTCAACAGCGGCAAGATATGCTATAACGGGCGCCTCGCCGTAGGCCACTAACCTCGCGCCCGTGAGATACGCCGTCACAGCGTTATCGCAGGCAAGCTCAAACTCGGTAAGTGTGCCTCCCTTTACGGCCGCCGCACCGAGCACCGCCGCGTTTGCAAGCAGCGTGTTTGCGTATATTGCCGCGAGCGTGTCACCCGAGCCGAAGGCCGCAAGGATGCGTCCCGTGTCTATGCCGCCGCCCGAAACGAGCGCCGTCTTGAGAAACTCCGCGTCCTTGTTCATGCGCATGGTGCGCACAGCGCTTCTGAGGTTTGCCGCGTCTATCATCGTCTGCGCATAGCCGCGCAAAAACGCGCTGCCGAGCTTCTGCGACGCCGCAAGGAGCTCCGAAAAATACGCCCTGTCGAGTATGAAATCGGCAAGCTGGGGATTCTGCGATCTTGCAAGAGCGCTTTTTGCCTCGACCATTGCATCGGCCAGCACCGGCGGCAGGCTCAGATATTTTTCCTCCGTGAAGCTGCGCTTAAGCTCCTCGGGGTTCACTCTGCCCGACTTGCTCATGAGATCGGAGCGGTCGCTTCCGCCTGATTCGGTCTTTATGACGATCTTGGCGTTGTGGTAATCATACCGCATGCGGAAGATTTCGATGGGCTCCGCGTCCGGGGATATACGTGCAAGCTCCGCGAATATCTCCGCTCTGTGCTCTGCAAGAGCCTGCTCGACCTGCTTTGCCGAAAAGCCCGACATGTCCTTATAGCCGCAGTCGGTGAGCATTTTAGCCGCCTCGTCAAAGCTTGGCGCATCTATCATGCGCTCTGCCCTGTCGCGGGTGAGCATTCTGGCCTCCCTGGCTCTGAGCATCGCGGAAAGATACAGATATTTTTCTCTGACGCACTTTTTATTTGACAATTCATTCCCTCCCTTTTCGGGATTTACAGCGCCGGAGCATCACTCAAACAGCACTGCCGCGACTTCGGTCGAAAGACCGCTGCGGCACTGGCGAATGAGCGCGTCAATGCTGCAATTTGTCTCTATGCCGCCGCAGCGGATGATAACTCCGCCGCAGATATCGGCAGTGTCCTCGCTCAAGGTGAGCCTGCCGGGCACTCCCTTTGCCGAAAGCAGCTCGTTTGCAGCCTTGCAGACAGCCTTGCCGAGCTCCTTTCTGTCGGACTCGTTGAGGAGTATCTCCTCCTCGCCGGTGGAGGCTGCATCGGCCGCCATGCGCGCAAGAAACTGCGTATACTTATCGCGAGGCATATTGACTATCTCGCTGCGTGCGGCGTCAAACGCCGAGGCGACCATCTCCTGCTTTACGGAAAGGACGCTCTTTTTTGCCTCCATCTCCGCAATACGGCGGCTGCCGCTGAGTATGTCCTCGCATTCGGCATTACCGGCCTGCATGAGCTTTTCATACTCGGCAAGCGCGGCCTTGAAGCTCTCCGCACGGAGCTCTTCGGCCTGCTTTGACGCTTCGTCAATTATCTTTTTCGCCTGCGCGTCGCCGTCGGCCCGGATATGTGCTATTATTTTTTCAGTGCCTTTCATGGTAAAGCCCTGCCTTTACGTTATATTTCACCGTCGGATCAGATGTACAGCAGCATCATCATCGATGCAAGCAGGGACAAAATTGCGTAGAACTCAACGGTGATGCACAGGATCATGCCCTTTGCCCAGTGATCGGGGTTCTTGGCAAGCAGATTGACCGACGCCGCCGCGACCTTGCCCTGTCCGATAGCGGAAACGAGGCCGCCGATGGCGATGGGCATGCATGCCGCGAAGTAACGGCAGCCGTCGACAAAGGAAAGGTTAAGAGCCGTGCCGTCAAGCAGACCCATGTTCATGATCGCGACGAAGAAAACGACCAGACCGTACAGGCCCTGGGTGCCGGGGATGACCTGAAGGATCATCGCCTTACCGAACTTAGCGGGGTCTTCGGTGACAAGTCCCGCGCCGGCCTCACCGGCGATACCGGTACCGACTGCCGAGCCTGCGCCGGCCATGCATGCTGCGAGACCCGCGCCGAGAAGACCTATTGCAAGGCCTGAGTGTGCAAACAGAAATTCCATTATTGATATCCTCCTATTATTCTTCAGCTATATCGTAATATTTTGTGCTTACTTCAAGGGGCTTGAACGCCCTGCCGCCGTCCTTGTAGAACTTGCCGAAGTACTCGAGACACTGAAGTCTCAGATCGTGTACATAGCAGCCAAGGAGGTTAAGAGCAAAGTTCAGGCTGTGTCCGATAATGAACACGGGGATAAACAGCCAAAGGGTATTGGCTATGCCGCCTATGGTGTTGAAGACCGTTGCGATAACGCTGCCGGCGAGCATCAGCGCCATAATTCGCGAGTATGAAAGTATGTCGCCGAACCAGCCGGTCACGGTGTTGTAAAGCGTCGAAAACAGGCTCGTCAGCTTGCCGAAGCCCTTTGCTCCGCGGCTTCCGCCGTAGAAGAGCATAACGCAGCCGATAACAAGAACCACCGGCACACCGCCGATGCTGCCTACCTTGAGCGCCGTCATGACAGCCCCGATGAGAATGACCCACAGAGAGCCCTCCTCCCAGAACGCTCCGGCCGCGTCGCCTTTTTTGACCTTCTCGACAACGCTTATGACCATGCCGACGTTCAGATGGATAAGCCCGAGCACCATCGCGCCGATGAGCACCGTCATAACATCGGTCATCGGGCTGAACAGGCACCACAGCTCGCCCCAGCCGTCGGGCATTCCGGTTATCTTTCCGATCTGCGCGAGCGCATCGCCGAAGAAGCCGCCTGTGAGTATGCCCATTATGAAGGTCGATACACCGCAGTACAAAAGCAGCTGGCAGAAGCTCAGAGCGCCCTTGCGGGGCCTTATCTTCTTCATCGCCACGACCGCCGCAAGGATCATTATAAGGCCGTAGCCCATGTCCGCCATCATAAGTCCGTAGAACAAAATGAAAAACGGCGCCATAAGCGGATTCGGGTCAACGCCGTCATATGACGGCAGGCTATACATATTCGTGACCATGTTCAGCGCGTTTGTTATTTTGTTATTGCGAAGAGCCACGGGAACCTCGGGGTACTCCTCTGGCTCGGGATCCGTAAGCTCCCACGCGCAGTCGAATTTCTCAAGAGTCTGCTCAAGTTCGGGGACCTTTCTCGCGATCACCCAGCCCTGGAGCGCGACGGCGCTTTCCATGCCGTAAAGCTGCCCCTCGGCCTCGGCGTAGGCGACCTTGGTCTCCATCCTGTCGGCACAGAGCTTAAGCTCCTGCCGGTGCTCGCCCATGGCAGATATCTCGTCTGTGAGCTCGGCCTTCTGCTTTTTGAGCTCGCTGAGCTCGGCATTGAGCTTTTCGGTGCTCTCGGCTGCCGTGCCCTCTGAGCTTCCGAAGGCCGCAGCGGAGAAGTTATGTACCCTCAGCGCATCCAGCGCCGCGGGAAGCTCCTCCTTAAAGCAGATAAGCGCCAGATAATGCTGAGCACTGTCGTCGGATACGCTGATGAGCTCAGCCTCCTCCATTGCCTCGGCAAGGCTCTGCCGGGCCTCTGAAAGGCTCACCGACATGGGCATAAAGCCCAGCGTCACGGCGCAGCGCTGTGTTCCCTGCCCGTCGAGCGGATAGTCGAGCTCAAGCCAGGGCTTCAATGCGTCTATGCTTCCCGCAATGCGTGCACCCTCTGCGTTAATCCTGCGCACGGTCTCGTCTATGGTAACTATCCTGCGGGCAGTTTCAAGCGTAGGCGAGAGCGTTGAGTCGTCCAGCAGCGTTTTGACCTCGGCCTCGGGCTTTGCGGAAAGGAGCTTGCTCTTTACGGGCGCGTACTTATCCAGAAGCTCTACAGCCTGAATAAGCATCGCATAATCGGCTCTGACCTTGGTCACGTCGCTTCCCTCTTTTGAGAGATGCTGCCTCAGCTCCGGCGTAAGCTCGGAAAGCTCGGGCTCTGACATTTCAACGCAGCCGAGAAGCTGGAGCTTTCGCAGCAGATCTTTTTTCTGGTTGCGAACGGCAATCAGCCTGAGCTTTTTCATTTTTTCAATGGCCATTACCCGTTCACAATCCTTTCCGCAATAAGTTTTGCCGCTTTTTCGCGGCGGCTTTCTGCTTTGGCGCGGAGCACCGCTTTTTTATTCTCCGCCTTCAGATATATCTCATGTGCTTCTTTTTCCGCCGCGGTGCTTGCCTCGGCTCTGCGCACGGCAAGCTCTCCGGCCGCTTTTTCCCTCGCCTCGGCAATGTCAGTCTTTCCGGCAAGCTCTGCCTGCGCGACTATTCTTTTGGCCTCCGCCTGCGCCTCGGCAATATTAAGGCGCATGCTCTCCTCTGCCGCGCTTATTCCGGCAATTTCATCAAATGCCATCAGCTCTCCTCCCTTCGTAATTTTTCTTTATACTATATTCAATTTTATGACGTTGAAAATCTTTAATATGTTAAGAATAACAAAACATCTCCATAATTTCAACGAATTTTGTGCATTTTATATTGATAAAGTTCAAGCAATTTAAATTGTTAAATTATTGTTCAGCATCCTTTCAATATTAAGCACGCCTTAAACCCTTGATACAGCAGAGCCAAAAAATTGACATATGCCGCAAAAAGTTCGTTTGTTAATTAACATATTAAGCGTAAATCGTTGAATTTGCAAGATATTTTTGCAAATTTCCCATTCCTTTTTTTCATGCCGGTATCAGCAATTGCCGTCATTCCTTTCCCGAATGTCAAAAACGCTGCAAAAATCAGGAGTAATCCTTCGTGCGCTTCTTCCCGTATACGCAATATCCTTTCCAGTGTCCGAAGGTCTGCCGGTCGTTGATTTCCTGCGGGCGTTCCGGCAAGCTCTCACGGCTGATCCCGTAGAATATGGTTGACGGAAAAGCTGTTGCGGCACACTTAAGGCTTGGAGACAAGATCCCGAAGCATAGCATTGTGAGAATCGAAATGGCATTTTTAAGACTCACACATATTTCAGTGTATTTCCGGGCACTTTTTTGTTGTGCAGCACTTTTGTTCATGCTACAATAATTTCATAAAACCGCAAAGGAGAGCACAGATCATGAGGGATATCGCAAAATGCTGCAGGGTCGCGCTTGTTCAGGCAGAGCCCTGTATGTTTGATAAAAAGGCCTCGCTTGAAAAAACACTTAAATATATTGAAGAAGCGGCTCAGGAAAAGCCCGACCTCATCGTTTTTCCGGAGCTTTTCATCCCCGGCTATCCCATCGGAATGAGCTTCGGCTTCAGCATGGGCAAGCGCACCGAGCCCGGAAGAGAGGACTGGAAGCGCTATTACGATGCGTCGATCGTCGTGGATGATGCTGACTTTAACGCCCTTGCCGAGGCCGCAGTGCGCGCCGGAGCGTATGTAAGCATCGGCTTTTCAGAGCGCGACGCCGTTCTCGGAACGCTCTATAACAGCAATGTCATCTTCGAGCCCGACGGCTCGTATAAGGTGCACCGCAAGCTCAAGCCCACGGGAGCAGAGCGCGTCGTCTGGGGCGACGCAAATAAGGACTATTTCCCCGTGACCGAAACGCCGTGGGGACCTATCGGAAGCCTCATCTGCTGGGAAAGCTACATGCCGCTTGCGCGTGTTGCCCTGTATCAGAAGGGAATAACGATATATATTTCTCCGAACACCAACGACAATCCCGAGTGGCAGGCGACGATACAGCATATCGCCATCGAGGGCAAGTGCTATTTTATAAATTCCGATATGATAGTGCGCAAGTCTTCATACCCCTCCGACCTCAACGAAAAGGACGCCGTCGAGCGTCAGCCGGACATGGTCTGCCGCGGCGGAAGCTGCATCATAGACCCCTACGGCCACTATCTGACGCAGCCGGTCTGGGATGAGGAAACGATAATCTATGCCAAGCTCGACATGGAGCTTCCGGCAGCCTGCAAAATGGAGCACGACGCAGTCGGGCACTATGCACGCCCCGACGTGCTGGAGCTGACAGTTCACGAGAAATAAGTCACCCTACGCACCGTAAAGGAGGTAAAACGGATGAAAAAATTTGCAGCGCTTATCCTCGCCGCGGTATGTATTCTCTCCCTCGCCGCATGCTCGGCAAAGCCCGAAAAGGAAATTTGCATTTGGATGCATGATCTCAAAGCAGAGGATATCACAACAGTAAGCGTGTGGAGTATGAATATTGACAAAGAAACGCTTACAGTCCTCTCAACAGAAAAAACAGCCGAGCTCGTATCGCTGCTCAATAAGCTGACGGACGACAGTTTTACCGAAAACAGCGAATGCGTAGGCGGTACGCCGGAATACGGCATCGTGCTCGAAATTGACGGAGAGTACTTTTGCATAAATCAGTCTATTGCGCCGCCGGGAGCTTTGGAGACGGAATACGGAGACAAGCAGTGGTGGATAGATAACGACGCGCTAACGGACTTCGTCAAAAGCGTATGCGAGGTCACAGATTAATAAAAAACGCCCTTGGCCGACTGAGATAAGAAAACACACGCCCGAGAAAACGGAGCATGCACGAATGTCGTCGTTGCGACGGCTTGGTATACACAAAGTATGCCTTCGCCGCCGCGCCTTGACCTCGCACATGCTCCGTCTTTTCGGGTGCTCGCAGTTTTGAAGCTGAGATTTTTTGTCCCTGTAAGGATGAGACCGCAGAGCATACTGACGTATTCTCAAGGTTTCAGACGCAGCAGGGGCGGAAAAGATCGCTTCAAAACCGTATGTTTTCTTGTCTCAGCCGGCCTTGGGGCGTTTTTTTATTTTTTCTCCCCGGGCTTAAAAAGCAGGGCGACGATAATTCCGAAGAACACGGCGGCGCATATGCCCGCTGCCGCGGCGGTGAAGCCGCCCGTGAACGCGCCGAGAACACCTTTTTCGGAAACTGCCTTCTCCACGCCCCTTGCAAGCGTCGAGCCGAAGCCGGTCAGCGGAACGGTCGCTCCCGCACCCGCCCATTTTACGAGCGGAGAGTACAGCCCCGCAGCTTCAAGGATAAGGCCAGAAACAACGTAGACCGTCAGTATACGCGCCGGGGTGAGCTTCGTCTTGTCAATGAGCAGCTGACCGATAGCGCACAGCGCGCCGCCCACGGCGAAAACCTTGAGATATTCAATAAGCATGTCATTCACCTCGGTCGGGCAGCGTCTTTTCGATGGCGAGCGCATGGCATATGCCGGGGATGCTGTTTCCCTGCTGGGTGCTCGTCGGCGACATGAGCGCTCCAGTCGGCGCAAACAGAACTTTTTCCCACTTGCCCTCGGAAAAGCCGCGCATTATAAGCGAGCAGAACACCGAGGCCGAGCAGCCGCAGCCCGAGCCGCCGGCGTGAACGTCCTGCCGCTCGCGGTCGAATATGAGCACGCTGCAGTCGGTGTAAAATTTCCCGAGCTTCACGCCGTCGCGGCGGAATAGCTCCTCGAGCGTGTCATGCCCGATAGCGCCGAGGTCGCCGGTGACTATCATGTCGTAATAGTCCGGCTCTCTGCCCGTGTCGTCAAAGTGCGCCTTGAGCGTTTCATATGCCGCCGGAGCCATGGCGCTTCCCATGTTGCTTGCGTCCGTTATCCCGGCATCGACTATCCTTCCGGGCGTCATATACGTCACATACGGTCCCTTGCCCTCGCGCTGCAATATAACAGCGCCCGAGCCAGTCACCGTCCACTGTGCGGTCGGCGTACGCTGGCCGCCGTATTCGAGCGGAAAGCGGTACTGCCGCTCGGACGAGCAGAAGTGCGAGCCTGTGACGGCGCACACGCGCCCGGCAAAGCCGCCGTCGATGGCCATTGCTCCGAGGGCCATCGCCTCGCCCATGGTCGAGCACGCGCCGTACAGCCCGAAGTGCCGCACGCCGGTGTTTTTAAGCGCAAGCGCGGAGCCTATACACTGGTTTAAAAGATCGCCGGAGAATATCATGTCAAGCTCCCTCGGCGGAATGCCCAGCTTGTCGCAGCACAGCTCAAAGCACTCCTTGAGCATCGAGCTTTCGGCCTTCTCCCACGAGCTTTCGCCGAAGTACGCATCGAGACATATCTTATCAAAGCAGTGCCCTATCGGCCCCTCGCCCTCCTTCTGCCCGACGACGGAGGCAAAGGACACGACAGACGGCGGCACTTCGGGGCGCACGGTCTGCCGACCGATCATTTTGTTCATGTTGATCACCGCAGATATTTTGCCCGAAATGAGCAGAAAAATACGGCTGAACCGTTTCTGATTCAGCCGTATTATTAATTAATGTTCAGAAAATATCCTCGTTTACCTTCGCCGGGGGGACCTCAAGCACCGAGGGATCCTGGATGATGCGGTTTATGATCTTGAACACGCTTGCATAGTAGTGGCCGTCGACCGTGCGCTCGTCGAGAACGAATTTGCCGTCGACATACTTGCGGTCGACAACATTGCCGTGGCGGTCAAGCTCGTGCACATGGCGCTTTGCACCGAAGGATACGAACACCGGCAGCGTGCCGAAGTTGTAGATATGATGATAAATCGGGCCGATGCCGAGCGAGCCGAGGTCGGTGATTATCATCGAGCCGTGGAAGGGGCTCACGTCCAGGAGCTTCTTCGGCAGCAGGCCGAAATAGTCGGCGACGCGCAGAAGCCATATCGCAAAGCTTATGATAAAGCGCGGCAGGGCGGCAAACTTGTTTGCAAATTCCTCCGTGCCGTTTTCCTCGTCGGAGTTCTTGATCTCGTCGATAGCCGCATTCATGCGGTTATAAACGTCGTAAATCGTGTCGGTCGGCTTGAAAACGACCTTGATGGTAGTCTCGGACGAATCGATGGTCAGGCTGCGCTTTACGGCCATGACGATCTCGATATCGTTACGTGCGTAAATGCGCTTGCCGACGCAGAAGCGGTTGAGGCCGGGCAGATATGCGCAGGCGCGAACGTAGGCAGCGATGAGCAGATGCAGCATGCCCATGCCCTTATAGCCCGCTACGCGCTGCTTTCTGAACCAGCGGTCGGCGTTGGTTATTTCAAACGATTCCTCATAGTAGTTGAGCGCGTCGTTTCGCGCGGGCATTATGAACGGAATAAAATTGTAAAAGCCGTTGAGTGAACGCAGCCGTCTGCCCTCAACACGGTCTCCGGCGCGTCTTTTATAATTATTGGCCATAGGAAGCCTCCTTAATCCTATACAAATTCAGTATAGACGTACTAAGTAATTATACATTGTTGCTCGCCGTTTGGCAAGGGAAAAACCGCGTTTTTGACATTCGTTGTTGAGAGTAACATTATATACGGAGAAAGATTGATAAATATCCGTGTATCAAGCAAAGATCAGAATGAGGACAGGCAGCTTGTGGCTATGCGGAATAAAGTATATCGATAGCTAATATGACTCGCTTTTGTCTCAAGATAACATAAAATAATTAACGATAAACATTAAAAATCTCTTGACAAAGCATATGTATCGGTATATACTGCAAACATAACGATAAACGTTAAATAATTTATGTTTTGCGTAGGAGGCATTCTTATGAATTCTAAAACTCTTTCAAACTTCCACAAGTTCGGTAAAGTGGGCAAGATTGCAATGACCGTCTTAATGGTCATTGCAATCTTAGCGGCTGCAGCGAGCTGTGTAGCTACAATTTTTGTGTCTACGCTTCCAAAGGATGCGCTAACAGTTCGCTTTACCAATCATGCCGAATTCAGGATCAACGAAAAGAATTTCGATTCCCTGTGGGATATTCTTGCAGATGGTTTTTCTTATGCGGGGGACGCAAGCCCCGAGGCAATGCTGAGCGGGGGAAATGATAAGATCATTCCTCCTGAAGATCAGGATTTCAATATGGAACTCTCATTTTTCAACCAGTCATTTTCTTCCGCCAAAATTCATTCCGAAGAAAACACAAAGGTGATTGAAGCCACGTCATCGCCTGCTGAGTACCGTTCGGCGAATTTGGTGTCAGTCTTTATCTTCGCGACTTTGTTTGCTGCTTCTGCTGCCTCAGCTCTGTTTATGCTGAAAAGACTGTTTGCGGTGCTTGCAAAGTGTGAATCTCCGTTCTGCGAAGAACTTGTGACAAAGATGAGAGCATTCGGTTTTTCTCTTCTTCCCGTTGCGCTGTTTGCCACTATTGGTGAAACGCTGTCTACCGCTTTCCTGTCTGCCGGAAGAGACACCGGGATCAGCATTCAGTGGGGCGTCTTAATTGCTTTCGCCGTAACAATGTGTTTGGTGACTGTATTCAAGTACGGGATTCAGCTCCAAAAAGAATCGGATGAAACGCTGTAAGGGGGCGGACAATGGGACATATTGTTTTAAGGCTGGACCGCGTAATGGCGGACCGGAAAATGAGCCTGAATGAGTTGTCGGAGAAAGTCGGCGTTGCAAATGTGAACCTTTCCAAGATGAAGAACGGGCATATCAGCGCCATCCGGTTTTCTACATTGGCTGCGATATGTGACGTGCTGCAATGTCAGCCGGGTGACATATTGGAATACAGCCCTGAAGAATAAAATGAACGTGGATGAAGCATGCTCGCCACCGGGCATGACGGTCAGATCAGCATGGTACCGCTTGGCAAATGCCGATACCGTTTCAATGGATGTCAGGTTGTCATGCTCACCGTACAGAATGCAGGTGGGGACATTCCAGATGATCGGGTGCTTGCGCACATAGCAAAGATACTCCCATGACAGCGTTTCTCCGAAATTCGTGGCGATTTCCCTTTTCTCGGCAAGCTCCTGTTCGGTCACATTCGACCATTGCATCATATTGCAAATCAAGTTCTCCATATCCACGACCGGAGAGATGAAATACGCCCTGTCCACCAGCGTTTCATCCAGCGAGGACAGCGCGAAGAAAGCCCCGATGCTGTTGGCTATCAGAGTGAGATGCTTGCATTGCTCTTTCTTCTATTGTTTCTTTCATATGGATGTTCCTGACTTTCCGTAGCCGGATTCGATTTTGGCAATAAAGCGGTCAATATGTGTGCGAAGCTGTGGGGCAATACTTTCTTTTTCGTCTGCACCGTCGTAAACACTGTAAAGTAAGAACATCGGGCCGTAAAATTCCAGTGCCAACTGCATGGCGGCCTCATCGGAATCTGTCAGCTTTCGGAAGATCGCCGCCATATACTCAGTCGGGCCGGTCGCCAGATAATCGTGATAAAGCTGCGCCAGCTTTGGATCGCGGTATTGCTCCAGTGTCAGCATCTTCCGAAAGCTGGAAGAAAAATGCTCTTTCGTCCAATGGTCAAACTGTGCCATGCTGTATGTGCGGATCTTTTCGATCGGTGTTTGCAGATAAGCCTCCGCAAAGCCGTCCGGCTCCGATTCCGGCATTTCATATTCTTCGGCGCGCTCATAATCCATTTTGTTCATCCGTTCCACAATGCTGTTAAGTATCTCCTGCTTGCTCGTATAGTGCTTATACAAGGCACCCTTGGTGATTCCCAGTTCCTTGGCAATGTCGCTCATAGAAGTTCCCAAATATCCGCTCTGTGCAAAAAGTTCAAGCGCGGTTTCCAAAATGCGCTCTTTGGTATCTCCGGCCATAATATCACTCCTTAAATGACGGTAACCGTTCGGTCACTGCAATTATAGCAACCGAGCGGTTACCTGTCAAGGGGCTTTTGAAAATTTTTATGAAATTAGGGCTTGAGAAAATCATTGTCGAGCTTGCTTTGCTCCGCATTTAATAAAGCAGCTTTGAGCTTACCAAGAAACTCACCATCCGTTTTTTCGCAAAAAGATATACCAAACAGTTCCGCCTTTCCTGAAAGTCGATCAAGATCATAAGCGGACATAAGCATAAACGGAGCAATAAAAAGTTGACGCAGTAGCGTAGGCAAAACAACTGATATAAATACGGTCACACAGTCCCCTTGGATTGTGTGACCGTTATTCTTTGCAAAAAAACACCGAAAATCAAGCCTGTTCCGGAATACCGGCTTGCTGAGGATAAGGCTGCGATCATAATACCTCATGCACATCAAGGTTGGATCAAAGCGGGACGCACTTGCCCTTTTACACAGAAAAGGGGTCAGTCCGGTTACAAAATTGTTCATTAAGCCTCTTTTCAAATGAAGGTGCATTTGGTATAATTCAATAGATAAAGACAATGGGTGAGACCCCGAATAAATACAGAGAGGACGATTTAAAATGATTTCCCACGGCAAAGAGATCAAGGTATTCTCCGGCAACTCCAATCCCAAGCTCGCAAATCAGATCTGTAACCAGCTTTTCAAGAACCTCGGCGACTGCACATGCTCGAACTTCGCTGACGGCGAGTGCTCCATATCCGTTCACGAGCCCGTGCGCGGCGCCGATGTTTTCATCGTTCAGTCGACCTGCAAGCCCGTTAATGACAACCTCATGGAGCTGCTCGTCATGATAGACGCGATGCGCAGAGCATCCGCAGGCAGAATAACCGCTGTTATCCCGTATTTCGGCTACGCCCGCCAGGACCGTAAGGCAAAAAGCCGCGATCCCATCTCCGCAAAGCTCGTTGCAAACCTCATTACCGCTGCGGGCGCCGACCGCGTACTTACCATGGATCTCCACGCTGCTCAGATACAGGGCTTCTTTGATATTCCCGTTGACAATCTTTTCGGTGCTCCTCTCTTTGCAAAGCATTACATCGACGTTTTCGGCAAGGATAATGACGATATAATGGTCGTATCCCCTGACGTCGGCAGCACCGCACGTGCGCGCAACTTCTCCATGAAGCTCGGCTGCAACATGGCCATTGTCGATAAGCGGCGCGAGAAGGCAAATCAGTCCGAGGTCATGAACATCATCGGCAATGTCGAGGGCAAGACCTGCATCCTGCTCGACGATATGGTAGATACCGCAGGTTCTCTCGTGGGCGCGGCACAGGCCATTGCCGAGATAGGCGGCGCCAAGGAGGTTTTTGCCTGCGCAAGCCACGGCGTGCTCTCCGGCCCTGCGATCGAGCGCATTGACAACAGCTGCATCAAGGAGCTGCTGCTGCTCGACACGATCCCGTATCCCGAGAATGCACAGCCCTGCGAGAAGATAAAGTACATGTCCGTAGCTCCGGTATTTGCCGAGGCTATCCAGCGCGTTTACGAGGAGATATCCATCTCCAATCTGTTTGAGTAAAAATGTTTTTCTCCAAAGGCGGGGCGGAGTGGATCGTCGCGTTCCTCGGAAACCCCGGACTTAAATACAACGGAACAAGGCATAACGCCGGCTTCATTGCGGCCGACGCAATGGAAAAAAAGCTGGGCGTGAGAATAAACAAAATGCGCTTTAAAGCACTTACGCAGACGGTCGATATCGGTTCGCACAAGGTGCTGCTAATGAAGCCGCAGACCTATATGAACCTGTCCGGCGACGCGATAGCTCAGGCGGCAAAGTTTTATAAGGTGCCGCCGGAGCGCGTCATAGTCGTGTCCGACGAAACGGCACTGCCGATAGGCAAGCTTCGCATACGCCGCGGCGGCTCCGCCGGAGGGCACAACGGGCTCAAGAGCATCATAGCCCGGCTCGGAACGGATCAGTTTCCGCGCATCCGTCTGGGCGTCGGCGCTCCGCCGCACCCGGACTATGACATGGCCGACTGGGTGCTTGCCGCCTTCAAGGGGCAGGACGCAGCCGACATGGAGGCTGTTGCCGAAAAAGCGGCCTGCGCCGTCGTGTGCTATATCACAGAGGGCGCGGATAAGGCGATGAATAAATTCAACACAAGGGGTTAAATCGACAGGCGTTCAAATCCTGTCAGCTTAGTCTATCCCCTATGCAATGACGGCAGGGGGCTCGGGCGCTTTGCCGTCATTATTTCAATTATAAACGGTCAGAAAGGACGGACGACATGAAGAAAAGCTGCATAGCAATGCTCCTTGCCGGAGGTCAGGGCTCAAGGCTTTACGCCCTCACTCAGGACGTGGCAAAGCCCAACATGCCCTTCGGCGGAAAATACCGCATAATCGACTTCCCTCTGTCAAACTGTGCAAACTCCGGTATAGATACGGTCGGCGTACTCACGCAGTACCGTCCGCTGCAGCTCAACAGCTACATAGGCGGCGGACAGCCCTGGGATCTCGACTCTACAGACGGCGGCGTATTTATACTTCCGCCGTATCAGACGGCGGGGGAGACGGGCTCGTGGTTCTCCGGCACTGCAAACGCAATTTATCAGAATATCGGCTTTATGGAGATGTATGATCCCGATAACGTGCTCATCCTTTCGGGCGACCATATCTATAAGATGGACTACTCAAGGATGCTGCGCGAGCACATCGAAAAGGATGCCGCCTGCACGATAGCCGTTTTGCAGGTATCCATGGAGGAGGCCACGCGCTTCGGCATCATGAACCTCGGCGCCGACGGCTATGTTGAGCAGTTCGAGGAAAAGCCCAGGCAGCCCAAGAGTGATCTTGCGTCAATGGGCATATACATATTTAACTGGAAAAAGCTCCGCAAGTATCTGATCGAGGACGAGAACGATCCCGACTCAAGCAAGGACTTCGGTAAAAATATAATCCCAAACATGCTTCACGCCGGCGAAAAGCTCTGGCCTTACCGCTTCAACGGCTACTGGCGCGACGTCGGCACGATAACGAGCCTGTGGGATGCAAACATGGATATGCTGTCGACAACGCTCATAAACCTCTATGATCCGAGCTGGCCGATACGCTCGAGAAGCGTAGCGCAGCCGCCGCATTATGTCGGCCCGGACGCCACGGTCGTTCATTCGATCGTTACCGAGGGCTGCGAGATCGAGGGGCATGTTGAAAACTCCGTTCTCTCATCGTCGGCAGTTGTCGAAAAAGGGGCGAGGGTACTCTATTCGGTGCTCATGCCCGGCGCAAAGGTCGAGGCCGGCGCAACGGTGGAATACGCCATCATCGGAGAGCAGACCGTAATACACAGCGGCGCGCACGTCGGCGCGGCTCCCGACGGCAGTGAGGGCTGGGGAGTTGCGACCTGCGGCCCGAGGCTCAGTATAAGAGAAAACGCCTGCGTTAAGCCGGGTGCAATGATATATAAGAGCGAGGAGGTCTGAAAATGAGCGATTTTCACGGAATAATCTTTGCTTACGGCGCAGTTCCCGAATTAGGTGAGCTCGTGCGCCGCCGCACCGCATCCTCACTTCCGTTCTGCGGAAGATACAGACTGATAGACTTTCCCCTGTCGTCGCTCATGAACGCCGGAATACACGACGTCGGCGTCATCATGCGCCGCGACTATCAGTCACTTTTAGATCATCTCGCCAGCGGCAAGGACTGGGATATGGGCCGCAGGATAGGCGGACTGCGCATGCTGCCGCCCTTCGGCCTGCCTGAGTACCATCAGGGCAATTATAACGGCACGATCGAAGCATTAAACGCCGTGTCTACCTATATAAATGACATCAGCGCGAAATACATAGTCATGATGCACGGCAATACGGCCGCCAATATCGATCTGCGCGAGGCGATACGCGGGCATCTTGACTCCGGCGCCGAGATAACCGCGATCTGCACCGACACCGTGCTCGATTATAAGCATCATCGCTACATCGTCGATGCCGACGGCTTTGCGCGGCGCATGATATTCAATCAGATCGCCGACGGAGAGGGCGCGGCATCGCTTGAAGCGTATATAATATCCAAGCAGCTTCTGCTTGACATGATGAAGGCCTGCGCCGCGGCAAACCGGTATCACTTCCACCGTGACGCGATAGCCGACTACCTCGCAGACGGCGGAAAGATAAACGTATATTTCCACCGCGGCTACGGCAAGCGCATCATGAGCACCGAAGCGTTTTTCAATGCAAATATGGATATGCTTTCATCGGCAAACCGAGCCGAGCTCTTCCCGACAGACCGTCCCGTTCGCACGAAAACGCACGAGGATGTCAGCACATATTACGCCGAGGGCTCGAGCGCACATAACAGCCTCGTTGCCGACGGCTGCATAATAGAGGGCAAGATAGAAAACTGCATCATCTCCTCCGATGTGCGCATACACAAGGGCGCCAAGCTCTCCGGCTGCGTCATCATGCGCGGAACGGAGCTCGGCGAGGGCGTTATCATGAAAAACGTCATTGCCGATAAGCAGTCGAGCGTATCGCCCTTCCAAACCATCATTGGCAGCGAGAAGCTGCCGGTAGTGCTCCCGAAGGGCACCAAAATCTAAGGAGTTAAGCTAAACTATGTTCACAAGCCAGATTTCACGCGACGAGGTGCGCAGCGCAATAGAGGATAAGCTCTGCGCGCACTTTGCCGTGACAGCAAAAACCGCGACCGACGATCAGGTGTTTCAGGCAAGCGCCATCGTCATCCGCGAAATAATGAGCAGACTGCTCGCCGTTGAAGAGACAAGATGCCCCGACCGCGAGGTGCATTATCTGTCCATGGAATTCCTCATGGGTCGCAGCCTCATGAAAAACGCATTCAACCTCGGCATAGCGGACGCACTCACCGGAGCGCTGACCGATCTCGGCCGCGATGCCTCGGATATATTCGAGTCGGAAAACGACGCCGGTCTCGGCAACGGCGGCCTCGGCAGACTGGCCGCCTGCTATATGGATTCGCTGGCCACGCTCGGTATCCAGGCGACGGGCTACTCGCTGTGCTACGAGCTGGGCATCTTCCGTCAGAAGATCGTTGACGGCAAGCAGACCGAGGTCGCCGACGACTGGCGCAGCGCGGCCGAAAGCTGGCTGGTTGCGCATAACGACGAGGCCGTCGAGGTGCGCTTCGGCGGAACGATCTCCCCGCGCTGGGACAGCTTCGGGAGATACCACGCCGAGCACACCGGATACCAGACCGTGACCGCCGTTCCGCGTGACATGCTCATTGCAGGCTACGGCGGCAACGAGGTCAATATCCTCCGCCTGTGGGACGCAAGGAGCACAAGCGCACTGGATATGTACCTCTTCTCCGAGGGCGAGTATGTAAAAAGCCTCGAGCAGCGCACGATGAGCGAGGTCATAACAAAGGTGCTGTATCCTGCCGACGATCACATCGAGGGCAAGACCCTGCGCCTTAAGCAGCAGTATTTCTTTCTCTCGGCAACCGCACAGTCTATCATAAAGACACATATGCGGCGCTTTAACGACATAAGAAGCTTTTCAAAGCACCACGCGATACAGATAAACGATACGCACCCGGCGCTCGTTATCCCCGAGCTCATGCGCATCATGATGGATGAGTACGGCCTCGGCTGGGACGAGGCATGGCAGCAGGTAAGCGAATCGGTAGCGTATACCAACCATACCGTCATGAGCGAGGCGCTCGAAAAATGGCCGCAGGATCTCGTGCAGACGCTCCTGCCGCGTGTTTGGGAGATATTGTGCGAGATTAACCGCCGCTGGTGCGAGTACCTCGTATCCAAATTCGGCAGCAGCGAAAAGGTCGGCAAAAACCTCATCATCCGCGACGGACAGGTGCACATGGCAAACCTCTGCCTTGCGGCCTGCTATAAGATAAACGGCGTTTCCGGTCTGCATGGTGAGATACTGAAAAAAGACCTCTTTAAGGATATCTGCGGGCTTCGCCCGGAGAGATTCACCTACGTCACAAACGGCATCGACCACCGCCGCTGGCTTGCTCAGGCAAATCCGCGCCTGCACGGGCTTGTCAGCGAACTTCTGGAGGGCGATGAATATCTCACCGAGCCCGAAAAGCTCATCGGACTTCTGGATTTTGCCGGCAGAAGCGAGGTGCAGCACCGCGTAAACGAGATAAAGCGCCTCAACAAGTACGATTTTGCAAAGTTTTTAGCTAAAAACGACGGCTTTGCCCTCGATCCCGACGCGATACTCGATGTTCAGGTTAAGCGCCTGCATGAGTATAAGCGCCAGCTTATGTGCGCGATGCTCATAACGCGCCTGCAAATGCGGATACACGAGGATCCCAACGCCGACTTCACGCCGCGAAGCTTTGTGTTCGGCGCAAAGGCCGCCGCGGGCTACTACACCGCAAAGCGTATCATCGAGCTTATCTGCTCGCTTGCAGACGATATAGGCCGCGATCCGCTGTGCAAGGGGAAGCTCCAGGTCTGCTTCATGGAAAACTACCGCGTATCGGCAGCCGAAGCACTCATGCCGGCGGCGCAGGTGTCCGAGCAGATATCCACAGCCGGCAAGGAGGCCTCCGGTACGGGCAACATGAAGCTCATGCTCAACGGAGCCGTTACCATAGGTACGCTAGACGGCGCAAACGTCGAGATGTATGAGCGTCTCGGCGATAAGAACATGTTCCTGTTCGGCCTGAAGGCCGATGAGGTCACCGCACTAAAGGCATCCGGCTACGATCCGCAGCGCTATGCGCGCGAGGACGCCGAGCTCGGCGCGGTGCTTGACAGGATAAGCCGCGGATTTGCCGACGGCAAGAGCTACTCGGATCTTGTATCCGGCCTTTTGTATAACGGCGACCCGTATATGCTCTGCGCCGACTACCGCGATTACGTAAGTACTCACGACAGAATGTACTCGGTCATATCCGACCCGACAGAGCGTGCACGACTGTCGATCACAAATACTGCCGAGGCCGGCATATTTGCCGCCGATCGCGCGATAAAAGAGTATGCGGAGGGCATATGGGGAATAAGACTGTAGTAGTTATCGGCGCCGTAAACATGGATATATGCGGCCGGCCTGACAAAGCGCCGCGCATGAAGGATTCAAACCCCGGAACGGTCAGCTTCAGCCCCGGCGGCGTGGGCAGGAACATTGCGCACAATCTGTGTCTGCTGGATATTGACGTTAAGTTCATCGCCGCTATCGGCGACGATGTTTACGGCGACAGCGTGTATGAAAGCTGTGTAAGGCTCGGCATGGATATGCACTTAAGCCGCCGTATGAGCGGAGGCAGGACCTCAAGCTATCTCTACGTCACCGACGAAAACGGCGATATGCTCGTCGGCGTAAGCGATACGGACATATCCGCGAGCATTACGCCCGAGTATCTCAAGGCGCATATAAAGGAGATAAACGCGGCCGATGCCGTCGTCATCGACGCAAATCTCACGCGTGAGACCGTTGCATGGATAGCCGAAAATGTTACCGCGCCCCTGTACGCCGACCCCGTGTCCGCCGCCAAGGCAGAGCGTCTCAGACCGGCTCTGAGTAAGCTCACCGCCTTCAAGCCCAACGAGTTCGAGGCAAAGAGCATGACGAACGAAACGACCTCGCTGTTTGCGGCGGAGGCTCTGCTGCGCGAGGGCGTGAAGAAGGTCTTCGTCTCCCTCGGCAGCGACGGTATCGTCGCGGCGGAGGGCAGCGAGATAATAAAGCTTCCCTGCGAAACGACCGAGATCGTAAACTGCACAGGCTGCGGCGACGCGGCAACGGCTGCGATAATCTGGGCCGGTGTCAACGGTCTCGGCATAGTCGAAAGCGCGTCGGCCGCAATGAAGGCCGCCGCCATGTGCGCTGCCTGTTCCGAAACCATAAACTCCGAGCTCTGCCCGGAGCTTATAAGCTGACGGTGCAGTGACTGATAGGCATTGAAATACTTTTTGGGTACCATTCACAGAACGAAAGTGTGAGGTAGCAACGTGAAAAACTCCCTTAAGCCGAACACGTATAATCCCGGTAAACGAGACTTTGTTCAAAATATCATAGGATATTCTATTCCCGCAGTGGTTTCGGTTTATGGATTGTTGAAGTGGCCTTATGAAACATTTTGGCTAATTCTGATGTCCGTTTTTGTGGTTCTCGACGTGATTTGCGTGTACTACATGTTACGCGATCCAACTTGCAAAACATTTATCACTATCGACAGTGAAGGTGCTCATATATTCTTCTCCGATATGGAAAAAACGATTTTTATTCCATGGAGTAGTGAAGTGTATGTTAATGTGTGCATCGAACAGGGATACCCATCATACAGACAACTTATACAGCGTCGGATACTGTGTTTATCTAACGTTGATATGAAGGATGAGTTTTTGCAACATAAACAGAGCATAAATTGGACACATGAAATGCCGACTGACGAAAGTGAGCCGTGGATGGTGTTTTTAGTTGTTTCTTACCCGTCCAAATGTAAAAAAGAAGCAAAGCGTGTTTTAGCGTTCAAAGAAGCAGCCTTAACAAAATGATAGAAAAAATCAAATCCCGCAGGAGCATATCGCCCGATATGCTCCTGCAAAACTTTTTTATGTAAACCACACGATACGGCAGACTTTGCAAGACAAACAGTGTAAGCTCTATATACCACATACTACGGTGTATAGGAGGTACACTTATGCAAGCGACAAAGCTGCGCCCCGGAACGCGGCGGGGCGGCGTGATCTGGCTGCCGGTGGACGAGCTTGAGCCCAGCCCCGTGCAGCCGCGAAAAAACTTTCCCGACGGAGAGCTTCAGGAGCTCTCCGAGAGCATAGCCCAGTACGGCGTTTTAAATCCCCTGACTGTGAGACTGCGCGACAGCAGGTATGAGCTCGTCGCCGGCGAGCGGCGGCTGAGAGCCGCACGCCTTGCCGGACTGTACGACGTGCCGTGCATCCTGCTTGACGTGAGCCTTGAGGACGCGAGCCTCATCGCGCTCGTCGAGAATTTGCAGCGGCGCGATCTTGATTTCATTGAGGAGGCAAATGGCTTAAGCCAGCTCATAAAGCTTTTCGGCATGAGTCAGGAGGAGGCGGCGCGCAGAATAGGCAAATCGCAGTCCGCGGTGGCAAACAAGCTGCGGCTTTTGAAGCTGCCGGAGGATGTGCTCGAATCGCTGCGCGATAACGGCCTTGCAGAGCGTCACGGCCGCGCTCTGCTGCGCCTGACGGACGAGAATGCTCAGCGTATGGCGCTGGAATATATGATAGAGCATGATCTGAATGTTGCCGCTGCCGATGCGTATATCGAGTCGCTTCTGCGTGCACCTGAGGAGAAGCCCGACACGAAGCGGACGTTTATCATGAAGGATGTGCGCGTTTTCGTAAACACCATCCTGCACGGACTCAATCTCATGAAGCAGGGAGGCATTGCTGCCGGAATGAAGCGTGAGGAAACTGACAATGAACTGATACTTACCATATCTATCCCGAAAAATAAAGACTAATAGGACATACATATACCACCGTAGAATGATAACGGTGGTATTTTAAATGTCGGAGGCGCTGAAATGATAAGCTATTTTTCCGAACTGAGATACAAAGAGGTCATCGACGTACACACCGGCAGACGCCTCGGCTATGTGTGCGACGCGGAGCTTGACGAAGCCGAGGGGCGGCTCATTTCGCTCATAACGCCGGGGAAAGCAAAATTTTTCGGGCTTTTCGGCAGGGAGGACGACTATATCCTGCCGTGGAAATGCATCGTTCGCATCGGCGGAGACATCATACTTGTCGAGACCGCGGACGATCAGCCGCGCCGGCGCAGAAAAAAAGAAAAATTTTTTGACAAAATGGCAAAAAACTATTGAAAACCCGATGAAATTTTGATATTATATCAAGGCATTTCGCACGGGCACGGACTTTTCTGCATGTGACTACGGTTTGCGGGAAGGGAAGATGTGCCCGGAGGAAAAAACAAATCAGGAGGAAAAACAAATGTCAGTAGTATCAATGAAGCAGCTGCTGGAAGCCGGTGTCCACTTCGGTCACCAGACCCGCCGCTGGAACCCCAAGATGGCCGAGTACATCTACATGGAGCGTAACGGCATCTACATCATCGATCTCCAGAAGACCGTCAAAAAGCTCGAAGAGGCTTACAACTTCGTTCGCGACGTTGCGGCAAACGGTCAGAGCATCCTGTTCGTCGGCACCAAGAAGCAGGCGGCAGAGGCAGTCAAGGAAGAGGCTTCCCGCGTAGGCATGTACTATGTCAACGCACGTTGGCTCGGCGGCATGCTCACCAACTTCAAGACCATGCGCACCCGTATCGACCGTCTTGCTCAGCTCAAGAAGATGCAGGAGGACGGCACCTTTGATATGCTTCCCAAGAAGGAAGTCATGAAGCACATGGGCGAGATGGAGAAGCTCGAGAAGTACCTCGGCGGCGTCAAGGAAATGAAGAAGCTCCCCGGCGCAATGTTCGTCGTTGACCCCCGTAAGGAGCACAATGCAATCGCAGAGGCTCGCAAGCTGCACATCCCCATCGTTGCAATCGTTGATACCAACTGCGACCCCGATGAGGTCGATTACGTTATCCCTGCAAACGATGACGCTATCCGCGCAATTCGCCTGATCGCATCCACCATGGCAAACGCCGTTCAGGAAGGCCGTCAGGGCGCCGACGCTGAGGTCGAGGAGACCCTGGCAGAGGCAGAAGCCGAGAAGGTTGAAGAAGAATAATTGATCAGGGAGCACATCCTGCTCCCTTTCTTAAATAATACAGGAGGAAAAAGTTATGGCATTTACAGCACAGGACGTAAAAACTCTCCGTGAGATGACCGGCGTCGGCATGATGGACTGCAAAAAGGCACTGTCCGAGTGCGACGGCGATATGGACAAGGCCGTTGAGTATCTGCGTGAAAAGGGCCTTGCAAAGGCAGCAAAGAAGGCCGGCCGCATTGCAGCGGAAGGCATGGCATACGCATCCGTTTGCCCCGAGTGCGGCGTCGGCGCAGTTGTTGAAGTCAACTGCGAGACCGACTTCTGCGCAAAGAGCGATCTTTTCGTCGCTTTCGTTAAGGATATCTGCAAGGTCGTCCTGAAGGACAACCCCACAGATGTTGATGCCCTCATGCAGTGCAAATACCCCAACAGCGAGCTTACAGTTGCTGAGACCATGCCCGAGAAGGTCATGTCCATCGGCGAGAATCTCCAGATCCGTCGTTTCGCACGCTTTGGTGAGAACACCTCCGTCGCTTACGTTCACGCAGGCGGCAAGATCGGCGTCCTCGTAAACCTCGCCGTTGAAGGCGGCATCGACGCTACCGAGGTCGGCAAGAACATCGCAATGCAGATCGCAGCTCTCAATCCCCGCTTCTGGGATAAGACTCAGGTCACCGAGGACGTCCTCGCAGAGGAGAAAAAGGTTGCACTCGCGCTTATGGACAATGACCCGAAGATGGCCTCCAAGCCCGCACAGGTCAAGGAAAAGATCGTCATGGGCAAGCTGAACAAGTACTATGAGGAAAACTGCCTTATGCAGATGGAGTTCGTTCGCGGCGACCTGTTCCAGGGCAGCGTTGAGAAGTACATTGCAGACGCGGCAAAGAAGCTCGGCGGCAGCATTAAGTTTGTCGACGCAGTTCGCTTCCAGACCGGCGAGGGCATCGAGAAGAAGGAAGAGGACTTCGCGGCAGAGGTCGCAGCCCAGATGAACATGGGCAAGAAGTAATCCCGAATTTGATAAATCAAGATCCGGCAGAGGAAACTCTGCCGGATCTTTTTGTGCTTATAGTGCCGTTACTCCGGCTTTGCGGGGGGCTCACCGTCGGGCTTTTGGCCGCCGGGCTCACCGGATGGAGGCTGCATATCGCCCATATTTCCGCCGGGCCGGGTACCGGGCTGCGTACCGCCGGAGATGTTTATGACAAAATCATAGTTTCCGAGGTCAGAGTTTGCAGCGTTCATACAGTCATCGGAGGAGAGGATCGTGATATCGCCGGAGAGAACATTGAGCTCGGATGCTTCTATTGTAAGATGCGTGCCGTCTATCTCATATCCTGAGCTTTCGCCGGTGGCGGTGATCGCGCTGTCTGTGAAGGTGAAGGCTGCGTCGGCGGAATAGTTTTTGAAGCGGAATTGAAATGAAAAAACACATATCTTTTTTCTACATAATTTTTGTTCGATCGCAGAGAATAAGGATTGCACAACAAAAATACGGAGGACCAAAGATATGAAAGCAACAGGGATAGTCAGGCGCATCGACGATTAAGTTATAATAGGAGCAAGGTCAGAAAGCCTTGAAAACACTGGTGTTTCGCTGATTTTGTCCAATTTCGCAAGCACTCAGAGCGCAAGCTGTTTGACCGCGGTGAGCTGCAACCGCACTCTCGGAAGGAGGTCGCAGCAAATAACAAAATACTCAACGGGATAGCCCCGGTACTGTACCACGCATGAGTGGAACAATACCGGGGCTATTTTTTTGTCACAACGGAGGTAACACTTATGATTCCAAATCCACTTCTGGCGTTTGACGCCTTGATGCAGGAAACACCCTATTCGCACTTCGATAGCGGCTGCGAAGGCATCACACCGGAATGCCGCACCTGTCGTTTCCATCGTCCGCACTGGAAGTATCAGTCCTGTGTCTTTCAGTTCTGCCCTTATTCTCCGATTGCGGTTTCTACACGCAATGAAAAGCTGGGGCGGTGATGCCAAATGTCAATCGTTCGATCCCAAAAAACAGAAGGCTTCACAGTAATGTCCAACAGCCACCTGAAAGACCGATCCATTTCGCTCAAGGCGAAGGGGCTGCTATCGCTGATTTTGAGCCTTCCGGACGGCTGGGTCTACACAATCAAGGGTCTTGCAACACTCAACTCCGATGGTCTGGATTCCACCAGAGCGGCGCTCAAAAACCTTGAAGACCACGGCTACGTTGTCAGGCGGCAGCTTTATGACAAGCGAGGTCGATTTGCAAAATGTGAGTACACGGTTTACGAGCGTCCGCAGCGGTCTTCTCCACCAACGGGTTCTCCGTCATCGGAAAAGCCGACAACGGACAATCCGTCATCGAGGAATGCGTCAACGGTAAAGCCCACGCTATTAAATACGAATGAAGAAATCACAGAAGAATCAAATACGGACTCTATAAACTATCCATCTATCAATCTTGATAGGATGGATGGGACGGATGAGCGAAGCGAATATGAAGAGCTGATTAAAGAGAACATCGGCTTCGACTACTTGCTCAGAAATTATCACTATGACCGTGACAGGCTTCAAGAAATTGTAGACATTATCTTAGATGTGGTTTGCTCCTGTGCGGAGACAATTCGCATCAACGGCGAAGATATTCCCGTGGCTGTGATTAAATCCCGGTATCTCAAATTGAATGACAGCCACATTGAGTATGTGATCGACTCAATGGCAAAGAACCCATCCGACATTCGGAACATCAGAGCATATCTCCTGACGGCACTCTACAATGCGCCTGTTACGATAGATAATTACTACTCCGCTCTGGTCAACCACGATCTCTACGGGCAGGACAAGTCCTCCCAATAATCACATAAATACGATTGCAGCATAAAAAGCTGCTTGAGCATTGCTCGGAAAGGAAAAACATGAGAAGTGCAAAAGAAACCGGTTGTTTCCCGTATAGCAGCGGTCAGGTCTGCTACATGGAAGTTTCGCCTGACGGAGCTGTTACCCAGTTATCCACGGTTGGCGAAAAACGTTCTGCCTACATAAATGCACAGGCTGGCGTCAGCAAAATCCTTGCAGTGTGGCCGGGACGTTGGCGCAGCGATCTCTTCATCATTGACGATCTGGATGCTTTTTCCGAAAAGCAAAGCCTGTTCGGAAAATACAGCTAACTCGGCGGGAAGGAGGATAGCTCGAATGAAAATCTTCTGTCTCAAGGGTGTGCCGCCTTAGCTGAGGCAGCATTCCCGCAATCATTTCAAGGAAAGGAGGTATCACTGCAATGCAGGATGAAGTCAACACCAAGGTTGTTGCAATTATGATCAAGGGCGGCAAAATCTCAGCCGAGGTGCTGAAAAAGGCGCTGGACAAGTTCGTTCAGGAGATCGAGAAGGCGCAGAAACAGATGCAGCAGCCCAAAACCTATCGCGGCAAACAGTCCATCAAGCATCTGATGAGCCAGAATGCCGCCATCTCCAACATCGAAGTGACGGACGGCAACATCAAATCCTTTGAGCGGACTGCCAGCAAATACGGTCTGGACTTTGCGCTCAAGAAGGACGTTTCCGTTGAGCCGCCCAGCTATCTTGTCTTCTTCAAGGGACGGGACGTTGATGTAATGACCGCCGCCTTCAAGGAGTTCTCCGCCAAGACGGTCAAGCAGAAGGAACAGCCGTCCATCCGGCACAAGCTGGATCAGGAGAAAGCCCAGAGCAAGGCGCAGCACAAAGAGAAAGTCAAGGTCAAGACCAAGGATCGGGGTGTGGAGCTGTGAACAAACCCGATGTGAAGAAGCTCATTCTTCTGAACCTTCCGTATGTCTTTGCCTTCTACTTTGCGGATAAAATCGCCGCTGTGTTCCGCCTCGCACCCGGCGCGGCGTTCATCGACAAGCTGACAAACGGCTTTGCCGTGTTCGGCACAGCCTTCGCAAATCCGCTCCCCAGCTTTCATCCCGTTGATCTGCTCATCGGTCTGATTGCCGGTGCGCTGCTCAAGCTGGCGGTCTACGTCAAGGGCAAAAACCGCAAGAAGTTCCGTCAGGGCGAAGAGTACGGCTCTGCCCGCTGGGGCAAGCCGGAGGACATCAAGCCGTACACGGATCCGGAGTTCTCGAACAACGTCATCTTGACGCAGACGGAGTTTCTGACCATGAACAGCCGCCCGAAGCAGCCGAAATATGCCAGAAACAAAAACATCCTTGTCATCGGCGGTTCCGGCTCAGGCAAGACGCGTTTTTTTGTCAAGCCAAACCTGATGCAGATGCACAGCTCTTATGTGGTCACTGATCCGAAAGGAACTGTGCTGGTGGAATGCGGCAGGATGCTTGAAAAGGGCGGCTACGTCATCAAGTCGCTGAACACCATCAACTTCCGGAAATCTATGCACTACAACCCATTCGCGTACATCCGCAGTGAGAAGGACATCCTCAAATTGGTCAATACCATCATTCTCAATACCAAGGGAGATGGCGATAAGTCCGGCGAAGATTTTTGGGTCAAGGCAGAAAAGCTCTACTACACAGCCCTCATCGGCTACATCTGGTACGAGGCACCGGAACAGGAGAAAAACTTTACCACGCTCCTTGAGATGATCAATGCCTCGGAAGCCAGAGAGGATGATGAGACCTTCAAGAATCCCGTGGATGTCATGTTCGACGAGCTGGAAGCCCGTGAGCCTGACCACTTTGCGGTCAAGCAGTACCGCAAATATAAGTTGGCGGCTGGAAAAACCGCGAAGTCGATCCTGATTTCCTGCGGTGCAAGGCTTGCGCCCTTCGACATCGCAGAGCTGCGGGAGCTGATGAGCTACGATGAGATGGAGCTGGACACCATCGGAGACCGGAAGACGGCGCTGTTCGTCATCATTTCCGATACCGATGACACCT
>ERZ1106976.998-NODE-998-length-30315-cov-7.046266_pt1 | contig 30315 bp, 30 predicted proteins | sample MGYA00403687_ERZ1106976 | MGnify/ENA primary metagenome ERZ1106976 (study PRJEB35170, sample SAMEA104062446) | human gut metagenome | biome: human gut; feature: human-associated habitat; material: faeces | place: Denmark | collected 2013-02-22 ... | reverse complement strand
TAGTTAAACTCCAACACAAACAAAACCCTGCCGGTGAAGCTCCGACAGGGATTTTGCATCTGTAATTGTATTTTTTCTTCAGGCTTTTCTTTTCTCTTTGCTTCTTTTCTCTTTTCTTTTCTCCCGAAAAGAAAAGAGAAAGAAGAGAATCGTCACTCCCTATTCGCCAGCATCTCTTTGGTCTTCATAAGGCGGGTGGTGTTGCCCCTGTCGTTTTCGTCCAGCTTCATCTTGATCTCCCTGATAGCCTCATCGAACTGGGGTATCATAACGTACTCCAGGGCGTTGACCCGGCGGCGGGTCTTTTCTATCTCGTCCGCCAGGGAGTTGCATATCTTTTCCACCTCTGCAAGCTCTATGAGCATGGGCAGCACCTCTGCGAAGGCGGCCACGGCGGAGTCCAGCTCCGCAGAGGTGTTCATGAATCCATAGGGGTAGTCAAAGGTATCGGAAGTCTCAAGGGACAGCTTTGGCATCTTCAGCGACAGCACGTGCTGGGTATCCACGGATACCGTGGCAGGGCGGGCGGGGTAGGCGAGGGCTTCTTCTATTGCCTCTCCGCTCATCTCGGCCCTTGCCAGCACGAACTGCCCCATTGCGGCGGAAAGCTTTTGCTCCACCTGCTCCCGCAGCTCCTTATTGCGGCGGGCGTAGGCTATGAAGCGGCGAACCATCTCGTCCCGCTTGTCTTTCATAAGCTTATGACCCCTGGCTGCCACCTTGCGTTTCTTCTTAAGGTTGGTCAGCTCCATGCGGGTCGGCTTTACTTGAAGCTGTGCCATAGGCTATTCCTCCGCTTTGGGCAGGTACTTATCCAGATATTCGTCCCTTATGCGCTTAAGCTCGGCGCGGGGCAGTATGGAGAGCAGCTTCCAGCCCAGATCCAGAGTTTCCTCTATGGAGCGATTGGTATAGAAGCCCTGTGACACATACTCCTCCTCGAAGGCGTCCGCAAACTTGGCGTACAGCTTATCCGTATCGGACAGGGCCGCGTCGCCCAGTATTACCGCAAGCTCCTTTGCGTCCTTGCCCCGGGAGTATGCTGCAAAGAGCTGGTTCATGGTGTCGGCGTGATCCTCCCGGGTCTTGCCCCTGCCTATGCCCTTATCCTTCAGGCGGGACAGGGAGGGCAAAACGTTTATAGGCGGCGTGACGCCCTTTCTGTGCAGCTCACGCCCCAGAATTATCTGTCCCTCGGTTATGTAGCCGGTAAGGTCGGGTATGGGGTGGGTGATGTCGTCCTCCGGCATGGACAGTATGGGTATCATGGTGATGGAGCCGGGGTTGCCCTTTATGCGGCCCGCCCGCTCGTACATGGTGGCAAGGTCGGTATACAGGTAGCCGGGGTAGCCGCGGCGGCCGGGAACCTCCTTGCGGGCGGCGGATACCTCACGGAGGGCCTCCGCGTAGTTGGTTATATCCGTGATTATTACCAGCACGTGCATGCCAAGGTCGTATGCAAGATACTCCGCGGCGGTGAGCGCCATGCGGGGAGTGGCTATGCGCTCTATGGCGGGGTCGTTGGCAAGGTTTATGAATGTGACGGTACGGTCTATGGCGCCGGTGGCCCTGAAGTCGGAGGTGAAAAAGTCCGCCTCCTCAAAGGTTATGCCTACGGCGGCGAATACTACCGCGAAGCCCTCGCCGGTGCCCCGCACCCTTGCCTGACGGGCTATCTGGGCCGCAAGGTTGGCGTGGGGGAGGCCGGAGCCGGAGAACACCGGCAGCTTCTGGCCGCGTACCAGCGTGTTCAGGCCGTCTATTGCGGAAATGCCGGTCTGTATGAACTCGTTGGGGTAGTCCCTCGCGGCAGGGTTTATGGGCGCGCCGTTGATGTCCAGCCGCTTTTCGGGTATGAGCTCGGCGCCGCCGTCTATGGGCCTGCCCATGCCGTCGAATACCCTTCCCAGCATATCCGGCGCAACTGCCAGCTCTATGGAGTGGCCCAGGAATTTCGCGCTGGAATCGGTTATGCGCAGTCCCTGACTGCCCTCGAAGAGCTGCAGCAGCGCCTTATCCTGATTTATCTCAAGCACCTTACCCCGGCGTATCCTTCCGTCGGACTGCTCTATCTCCACCAGCTCGTCGTACTTTACGCCCTCTACCTGATCCACCAGCATAAGGGGGCCGGCAACTTCCCTGATGGTCTTGTATTCCTTGCGCATTATGCTTCGCCTCCTTCCGTAAGCTCCCGGATCTCCGCGTTGAGCTTTGCGGTTATCTCCTCGTACCTCTCGGCGCACTTATCCTCCTCGGTATACTTGAAGCGGCCTATGTCCTCCCGGACGGGCAGCGCCGCAAGCTTATTGAAGGAAGCGTCCTTTGAAAGGGCGTCCAAGCTCTTTTCGTAGTAGCCTATTATCAGCCGCAGCAGCATGGCCTGCTTTGCGGGAGAGGTGTAGGTATCCACCTCATGGAAGGCGTTCTGATGGAGGTAGTCCTCTCTTATGGAGCGGGTGGCCTCCAGGGTGAGCCTGTCTTTGTAGCTCAGGGCGTCTATGCCCACCAGGCGGACGATCTCCTCCAGCTCGCTCTCCTCCTGCAGCATGTTCATGACCTTCTGCACCATGGCGGTCCAGTCGGGGTCTACCTCCTTATTGAACCAGGGCTCCAGACGGTCCAGATACAGGGAATATGAGGTCAGCCAGTCTATGGCGGGGAAGTGGCGGGCGTATGCCAGCTTTGCGCTCAATCCCCAGAACACCTTTACGGTGCGGAGGGTCGCCTGGGATACCGGCTCTGAAATATCGCCGCCCGGAGGGGAAACGGCGCCTATAGCCGTGACCGCGCCAGTGCGGCCCTCCGTACCTAACGTCACAACGGAGCCCGCCCTCTCGTAGAACTCCGCCAGACGGCTGCTGAGGTATGCGGGGTAGCCCTCCTCGCCGGGCATTTCCTCCAGACGGCCGGACATCTCCCGCAGCGCCTCTGCCCAGCGGCTGGTGGAGTCGGCCATTATGGCCACCTTATAGCCCATATCACGGAAGTACTCCGCTATGGTGATGCCGGTATATATGCTGGCTTCACGGGCCGCAACCGGCATATCCGAGGTGTTTGCTATAAGCACCGTGCGCTTCATAAGCGAAAGACCTGTGCGGGGGTCCTTCAGCTCCGGGAACTCCATCAGAACGTCGGTCATCTCGTTGCCCCGCTCGCCGCAGCCCACGTATACGATTATGTCCGCGTCGGCCCACTTTGCAAGCTGATGCTGAACCACCGTCTTGCCGCTGCCGAAGGGGCCGGGAACTGCCGCCACGCCCCCCTTGGCTACCGGGAACAGGGTGTCTATAACCCGCTGTCCGGTTATCATGGGCTCGGTAGGGGCCATCTTCCTTGCATAGGGCCTGCCTATACGCACCGGCCACTTCTGCAGCATGGGCAGCTCTACCGTCTCCCCCTTACTGGTGACGAGCTTGGCTATGGTCTGTACTACGTTGGCCTCGCCGGAGTGTATCCAGGTGAGCTGGCCCTCCACATTTGGAGGCACCATTATCTTATGGAGCACCGCTTCCGTCTCCTGTACGGTGCCCAGGATATCGCCGGGCTTCAGTATATCGCCTATCTGTGCCGCAGGCAGGAAATCCCAGAGCCTTTCGTGGTCTATGGAGTCCACCCGGATACCGCGGGTTATCCTGTCCCCGGCCAGCTCCTGAATTTTATTGAGCGGGCGCTGAATGCCGTCGTATATGGATTCTATAAGTCCGGGGGCAAGCTCTACCGACAGGGGAGCGCCGGTGGATTCCACAGGCTCCCCGGGGCCTATGCCGCCGGTCTCCTCGTATACCTGTATGGAGGCCTTATCCCCGCGAAGCTCTATTACTTCGCCTATCAGCTGCTTTTCGGATACGCGGACCACGTCGTACATGTTTACGTCCGCCATGCCGGAAGCCACTATCAGGGGGCCCGATACCTTAACTATGGTTCCTTTAACTGCCATATTTATTTATCCTCCGAGAATAGTATATCCGCGCCTATAGCCTTTTCCACGTTGGCCTTTATTGCTGCCATGGCCACGCCGGAAGGGCCGTGGGAATCCGGAATGGGTATTATTGCGGGGAATGTCTCCGTCTTGAATTTGTTTATGGCCTCGCTGCACTGGGCGTATACCGGCTCGGTCAGGAAAATGACCTTGCAGCCCTCCCTGGCAAGCCTGTATATAAGCCTGTTTGCCCTTTCGCCGTCCGTCTCGTCAAACACGCCGAGGCCTACGGCCTTGCCTATGAGCACCGAGTCCCTGTCGCCTATCATGGCGATATCCGTGCGTTTATCCATACAGTTCACCCAGCCTTTCGGTTATCACCTTATCCGGCAGGTTATTGCGCTTTGCGGTGATTATGAGCCTCAGGCACTTTGCCTCCTGCTCCCGGCCTATAAGATAGCCTATCAGCGGCTCTATGCCGCCCTCGGCAAACTTTGCCCCTTTAAAAAGGGATATGAGGTAATTGTCCCGCTGGCGCTCAAGCTCTGTGAGCCTGCCGCTCCTGCCGTATTCCTCCAGGCCCTTGAGTATGCTCTCTCGTGCGGGGCCTGTGGCCGCCGCCCTGGCTATGCCCTCCTCCGGCCCGTCAAAGCACTGTATGAGCAGCCTGTGGGATACGTATCCCTCCGGCATGAGAGAGTTTTTCAGCTTATCCGCCCCCGCGCCCATATTGCGCATGCGAAGCATCGTCAGCAGGTTGGTGAAGTCCGTAAGGCCCTTGAAATACTCAAGGGAAACCCCCTTTGCGTTGTTCAGGCAATGCTCAAGGTATGCCCGGTCTATCTCGGTGGATATCCTGCCCGGGTCTATCTCCCCGGAGAAGGACTGCTCAAGGGCGTTGAGCCGCTTGGTAAATTCCTCCGGCAGCTCCCTGTAATCTGCGTTGTGTACCATGCGGATAATGTCGTCCTTGGGGTATACTCCCTTCATGAGGGCGGGGGAGTCCGCTGTGCCGGTAAGCCGCTGCTTTATGAGCAGCTTCAGGTTGTTGGCGTCCCCCTTGAGTATGAACAGGTCCGTCTGCTCCGGGCTGAAGGTAACTTCGTTTATGAGGGCGTAGGCGTCGGAAAGCTCCTTTGCGATCATCCTGTCCCCGTCGGAAAGCTGAGGGTCGGAAATCCCGCCGTAGCCCATGTCCCCCAATGCCCTCATCACCTCGGCGGGGCTGGCCTCGGCCATTCTCGCCATGCGTTCGGGCTTTACCATGTCCTTTTCGTGCACCCTTATGCGGGTAACTGCGTAAACAGGGCTTTTCTGTGGCATACAGGCCCTCCTTTACTCGAACAGCACGCGGGCCGCTTCGCTTTCGCGCCTTTCACGGAAGTCACGGAGCATGGCCTCAAAGGTGCAGTCCGTCTCGTATCCGCAGCCCAGCAGCCTGAAGCCGCCTCCCGCCTCTATATCCTCGCCCAGCTCCACGGGGCGGAGGAGGGAGGGGTTCTGCTTTTCTATAAGCGAGGCGAGCCTTGCCCTGTCAGGCTTTGCCGGGCGCAAGGTTTCTCCGCCCTTTACGTTTTCCCTTATCATAAGGCTGAGCAGCGCTTCCCGCTTTTCGCCCTCCAGGTCGCAAAGCTCCTTTTCAGCCAGCTCGAAGGCCTCGTCCAGCACCCGGCGCTTTTCCCTGAGGGCGGTCTTGCGGCTGTCCAGCGCGCCGTTGGTACGGCTGCGCTCTATTATATCCGCCGCTGCCTTTTCAGCCTTTTTCGCGTATTCTATATTAAGCCTCTCAGCCTCGGCCTCGGCCTGGGAGCTTATGGCCCCGGCCTTCGCCTCCGCCTCCACTATGATGCGGCCGGCCTCGGCTTCCGCCTCCTCCACTATGCGGGAGGTGAGCTTTTCAGCCCCGAAATTAGTTTCCTGTGCCATAAGCCGCTCCGGTTTAGACCTGTACGCCGTTTACAAGCAGGAAGGAGAACAGCAGGGCCAGCACCGCGTAGGTCTCGACCATGACCGTGAAGATTATCGCCTTGCCCGCCTCGGAGGGGCGCTTGCCCACCATGGCTATGCCGGAGGCCGCAACCTTGCCCTGCGCTATGGCGGAGAGCAGGCCGCCGAAGGCTATGGGCAGGGCCGCAAGGAAGAGCGACATGCCCGCCTCGGGGGATATCGCGGAGCCCGCGCCCAGAAGGTTAGCCTTGCTGGCGATAACGAAGCCTATGAGCAGGCCGTATATGCCCTGGGTGCCGGGGAGGAGCTGGAGCACCAGCACCGAGCCGAACTGGTCGGGATCCTCGGCTATCACCGCCGCGCCAGCCTGGCCGGCGTGGCCCACGCCCACCGCGGAGCCTATGCCCGCGAACAGCGCCGCAAATACCGCGCCCAGCCCCGCGAGGAGCTGACCGTTCTGGTTCAGTGAAGCGAAAAATTCAGAAAGACTCATTGTGTTTAACCTCCGAAAAAATGTTGATTGTTATTCTTTTTTTATTATAAGCGGCCTCCCGCTTTATTTGACGTTGACGTACTTTGTGTTGTAGCCCAGCGGCCTGAAGGCCTTGCCGCCCGCCTCGTAGAACTTGCCGAAGAACTCCACATACTGGAGCCTTGCGGTATGGACGAAGCAGCCCAGGGTGCTTATGAGCATCATAAACACGTGGAGCGCCACGGACAGCACCGTGACTATTATAAAGCCCACGAGCATCAGCGCCGGGTTCCCCTTAAAGGAAGCGAAGAGCATATCCCAGCAGAGGGTGTTCAGCACCATGCCTATGACACCGGTGGAAAGGCCAAGGGCGAATATACGGGCGTAGGAGAGCACGTCTCCCAGCCACGAGGTCACGTCGTACAGCTTGCCCGCGCCGGATATGAGCCTTCCGGCGATGTTCTTCTTTGACCGCCCTGCGAACAGGAACACCAGCACCGCAGACACTATGGCCAGCCACTTGCCGAACTCCGCGACGCCCTGGGGCAGCCCCGCCATGGGGGCGGCCTGCATTATAAGGCCGGAGACTATGAATATCCAGCACATATTGTCTATGAGCGCGCCCATGTAGTCCTTGTGCTTCAGGCAGTTCCAGGTGGCTATGAGCACGGCGTAGAACATGTGTATTATGCCAAAGGCCGCGCACACCATGAGCATGCCCATGGGGTTCGTCGAGGAATCTATGAGGGGGAAGGTATTTTCAAGGGCGGTGCCCCTGAATATCACCGGCCAGCCCACGCCCGCGCAGGTTCCGAACAGCAGCCCCATGAATATCGTGGATATGCCGCCCTGCATGAGCACGCCGGCAAGGTTCTTCATCATGCCGGTGGGCTTTAGGTATTTCAGAAACGCCCAGGCGCCAAGTGCCAGCACCGCGCCGTAAACGCTGTCCGAAAGCATCATGCCAAAGAAGATGAAGTAAAAGGGTGCCATCAGCGGCGTGCCGTCTATCGTGCCGTAGGCCGGCAGGGAATAGAGGTTTGTAACCGCCTCATAGGGGGTGATCAGCCTGCTGTTTTTGAGCACAGTAGGCACCGCGTCTCCCTCGGAGGGATCCTCAAAGACGAGATAATAAACGTCCGTGATCTTTTCGATCTCCCGGCGCACCTTTTCCGTCATGTCCTCCCTGACCCAGCCTGTGAGCAGAAACGCGGTATTGGTATGAGCCAGCGCTTCCTTGCTCTGCTCCCTGTCCCGGTCTATGGCCGCGCCGTCCAGCGCCCTGCGTATTTCCTCCCGCTTGGGTGCGAAGGCTGCAAGCCGGGCTTCCAGCTGTGCCCTTTCCGCCTCCAGCGCTTCTATCTCCGTCCTGAGCTTCTGTATATTCTCCGAGGCGGTGCCCCTGATATCCCCGAAGCCCTTCTCCTGAAAGCCGGTGGCCCTTATGGAGGGCGCTATTCCGGCATACTCCTCATTGGGGCATATCACCAGAGCCGCCCGCTCCTTATCGCCGCCGTAAAGCTGCACCAGCGCGCCGGTTTCCATGAGCGCCTTAACGCCCTCTGCCGGAACCGTGCCGGTCATCACCTTTATGCTTGCGGTGGAATGCACCTTCTCCAGCGGGTCTGTCATATCCGCCCAGGGAAGCAGTGAGCCGAGCTGTAATCTGCGCTTCTCGGTATCGCTGCTGTTCTGGGCTATGCGTCTTTGCAGCCCCTCCAGCTCGGCACAGATCTCCAGTGCCGGCTGTATATCCTCCTCAAGCTCCTGCCGCGTAGCCTCGGGCTTGGGGCCGAAGCCTGCCTTCCCGGCGTAGGGCTTGAGCAGCTCCTCGGCGCTTTGCAGCCGCTGGACCCTTCCCTCGGCCGCGGCCGAGGACTGTTCCCCTTCGCCTATGGAAATGAGCTGTACCGCGCAAATTGACTGGAGGGCCTGCAATATGGCCTCCCGGTGCTCCAGAAGGGCAGCCAGAGTCAATTTCTTCATTGGTACTATCATGCCTTGATTACCTCTCTGACAATGTATTCCGCGGCGGCGCGCAGCCTGGCCTCGGCCCTTCCGCATTCCTCCGCCGCCTCTTTATCCGCCCGGGCAGTCAGCTCCGCCGCCAGCGCGGCTCCCTGCTTTTCCGCCTCGTCCTTTGCCCTCTGTATCATGGCGCGCCCTGCTTCATGGGCCTCCTTTATGGTCTCCCCACGGCGCGCCTCCGCATCGTCCGTTATTTCCTTTGCCCTTGCGGCAGCCTGTTTTTTCAGCTCCGCACCCTTCGCCTCAGCCTGGGTTATACATTCAATAATGGTCGGCAATGTACCTTACCTCCTTCTTATAATGTGTATGTTAAAAAGCTCAAGCTTTAATATATTTTCTTATAAAACCGCGGTTAACGGCAAATTTTTGACTTAAAATGCAAATGACAGGTTTTATATTTTTTTGTTTTACATAATTTTATCCCATTGATGAAGAATCTGCAATAGACAATTTTAAAATTTTGTTATAAAAATAACAAATGAAATTTATGAGAGAGGGTACTGTTCATTTTTTGAAATATATAAATAAATATGTAGAGTAGTGGACGACCCTTGATGAATAATTCCAGCATTAAAGTCCAAAAAACGCCCGGCGGAACCGGGCGTGTCAGATATACCTTTTTTTTGAATCAGCTGCGGGCTTTCAGCAGCACGTACAGCTTGCTGGTGGCATTGCTGTTGTTTTCGTATTTGTCGCCGCAGGTGATGAGCATGGCGTACTTGCCGCCGTCGCTGTAAGTGACGTTGGGATTGATCCAGCCCTTGTTGGCCTTATCCGCGGCGTAGCTCAGCTGGGTGCTGACATAGCTCGAGGCGCTGGTTCCCCAGGGCCTTGCGTTATAGGCGAGTATGCCGGTGCTCTGGTTGGGGCCGATTTCGTAAAGGCACATTATGTCCCATTTACTATACCCGTCCAGCTTCATGGTTATGCTGGTGGTATTGAATTTGCTGCCGCAGGAGCCGCCGCAGCCCTCGCACCTGCTCTTGCCTATTAGGGCGTTCTGAACGTGATGCAGGTTGTGAAAATACTTGCCCTTGCCGCCGCGGACGTTGTGCCCCAGTATGGAATGTACCTGCGAGCCCTTCGCGGTGAGGGTATGGACGTATTCATAGTGCCCCTTGCGGTTCTCGGCGGCGTAGTAGTATTTGGTGCCTGCGCTGTTGGTATAGTTGCCGTATATGGTATAGGTTTTCGCGCCGGGTATCTTTATGCTGCCCCACTTTTCGCTTGCCGCGCCGTGGCCTGTCTCGGTTGCGCCGCTGGTAGCTCTGTTCAGCTTGCCGGCGCTTTCGGAGCTGTTTGCGCCGGAGCCGGTATTGGCCTCCTGAATGGTAAAATCGGCCTTCTTTACAAAGCCCTTAGTCCCGTCATATTCCGCATAGTACCAGTCGCCTGACTCGCCTAACAGCGAAAACGCCGCGCCCTTTGCGTGCTTTACCTTCCTTGCTACGTTGGAATCGCTATCGGCGGGCTTTTCGGGTATATTGGGCGAGGTGCGCATATATATGGCGCTGTCCTTGGATATGCCGGTCTTAGGGGCGCTGAAGTATTGTACGTTGTTGGCGTTGGCGCTGGGGGCCGGGGTGGCTGCCGGGGTATTGTCCGTCAGCTCAAAGTCCTTGGCACGGACAAAGCCCTTCTTGCCCTCGTATTCTATATAGAAGTACCTGCCCGTAGCGTCCTCTCCCAGCACGCTCACGGTTTTGCCTTCCATATGCCTGAGCTTTACCGCGCCCTCGGTATCCTTTGCAGGGATGTCCCGCAGGTATATTGTGCTGTCCTCGCATACCGCAGTCCTTGGTGTGGGGTAGGGGGTGTAACCTGCCTCCGCAAGGGCATGGGCAAGGGACAGCACTGTAAACAGCGCCATTGCCAGCGCCGCCAGCCTGAGTGATGTTCTTTTCATCGTTTTTCTTCCTTCCGTATAAAAATTTCTCCCGAGTTGGTTTTAAAGGCCGATTGTCGGTCGGCCCTTAAAAATACATTATTTTGCTTTATTTTGTTCCGAACAGCCTGTCGCCTGCGTCGCCGAGGCCCGGCACTATATAACCGTGGTCGTTAAGGTGATCGTCCACGTGAGCTACGAATATATCCACATCGGGGTGAGCCTTCTGTACCGCCTCGATTCCCTCGGGGGCGGCTATGAGGTTGACCAGCTTTACATTCTTGCCCCCTGCGCGCTTAACTACGTCAATGCCCGCGTTGGCGCTGCCGCCGGTAGCCAGCATGGGGTCTACTATAATGATATCCCTCTCGGAAATATCGGAGGGCAGCTTGCAGTAGTAGTCCACGGGCAGAAGCGTCTCGGGGTCCCGGTAAAGGCCTATGTGGCCTACCTTGGCGGCGGGTATGAGGTTCATCATGCCGTCTACCATTCCCAGGCCTGCGCGCAGTATGGGAACTATTGCCAGCTTCTTGCCGGCCAGTACCTTGGTATGGGCTGTAGCTACGGGAGTTTCTACCGTAGCGTCCTCCAGCTGAAGGTCACGGGTCGCTTCATAGGCCAGCAGGGTAGCCAGCTCCTCTACCAGAGCGCGGAACTCCTTGGTGCCGGTGGTCTTATCCCTGAGCAGGGTCAGCTTATGCTGTACCAGAGGGTGGTCGATTACGACGAGTTTACCCATTTTTGTGTATTGCTCCTTTCGGTTTATAGGTTAGTATATTGAATCAAAAATCCAACGCGATTTTATTTTGCTCTTTCCAATTCCGTTATTTTGTTTATCCTGTCAATGTGTCTTTTTCCGTTGGAAAAGTCAGTCTCAAGAAATGCCTTTACTATTCCCCTGGCAAGCTCGCCGCCTATGATGCGCGCACCCATCGCCAGCATGTTTGCGTTGTTGTGCTCCCGGGTCAGCCGGGCCATTACCGGGTCGGTGCAAAGGGCGCACCGCACGCCCTTTATCTTGTTTGCGGCAATGGAGATGCCTATGCCGGTGCCGCATATCACTATGCCCCTGTCCATCTCTCCCGAAACCACTGCCCTTGCGCAGGGGGCGGCGTAATCCGGATAATCCACGCTGTCCTCCGAATAGGTGCCGAAGTCGGTCACGGTGTGGCCGAGGCTTTCGATGTATGGCTTTATTTCTTCCTTGAGCTTGTACCCGCCGTGGTCGGCGGCAATGGCGATCTTCATGGCAACTCCTTTGGTCATATAGTTTTAAATCCCGCGCTCCTCAATAGTCTGTTCATGTACGCAAGGCCCATGTCCGTCTCCGGCAGCGCCTCGCAGAGTATTACGTCCGCTTTGCCTTCCTGGGCGCGGAACTGTGCAAAAAGGCTCTCGCAGAGGGTAAGGGGATTTTTTCTCTCGCCTATTATAACATACCTTTTCCCCCTGTAGAAACAGCGAGTTTCCTCGGTGGCGAAAATTATGCAGGTCAGGCCCTCCGCCTCCCTCCTGTCGTACTCGGCTATGAGCTTTGCCGCCATATCCGGCAATGAGCCTGTGCCTACAATAACCTGGGCGTCGGGGGCGTAATGCTTGTACTTCATGCCGGGGGAGGCCGCGGCTTCCCCCTGCTTCAGGGGGGCTAAAACGGCGGGGGAAAGGTTTACCGGGCCTATTACGGCTTCCAGCATTTCCCGGGTAATACCGCCGGGACGGAGTATGGTGACGGCGCCTCCCATGAGGGACACCACGGTGGACTCCACGCCTATATTGCAGGGGCCGCCGTCTATTATTACGTCTATTTTCCCGTTCATGTCCGCCTTGACGTGATCGGCGGTGGTAGGGGAGGGCTTGCCGGATAAATTCGCGCTGGGTGCGGCTATGGGCACCCCCGCAGCGCGTATGAGGGCCAGCGCCGTCCTGTTGTCGGGCATACGTACGGCAACCGTATCAAGACCCCCCGTGACTTCCTCCGGCACGCTGCTGCTTTTCAGGTATACCATGGTCAGCGGCCCCGGCCAGAACTCGTCCATCAGCAGCCTTGCCCTTTCCGGAACCGACTTCCACAGATCCTTCAGGTCGCTCTTTTTTGCGATATGCAGTATCAGCGGGTTGTCGTTGGGCCGGCCCTTGGCCTCGAATATCTTATTTACCGCCTCGCCGTCAAGGCCGTTGGCCCCAAGACCGTAGACGGTCTCGGTAGGGAAGGCCACCAGGCCCCCTGAGCGTATTACGCTGCCTCCCAGCTTTGTGCCTGCCTCTGGCTGTTTTACGGCGTTGAAGTAGAGCGTCTCCAATTATTCCGCCTCCCCGGTGAGCTGGGCTGTGCGCTCCGCCAATATCAGCGCGTCTATCATCTCGTCCATGTCCCCGTCAAGGAAGGCCTCCAGCCGGTAGAGGGTCATGTTTATCCTGTGATCCGTGACCCGGCCCTGGGGGAAGTTGTAGGTGCGTATGCGCTCGCTGCGGTCGCCGCTGCCCACCATGCTGCGGCGGGCGGAGGCCTCCGCGCTCTCCTTTTCCTTGAGGAAATGCTCGTATATGCGGGACTTGAGCACCTTCATGGCCTTGTCCTTATTCTTATGCTGGCTGCGCTCGTCCTGGCACTGCACCACTATGCCCGTAGGTATATGGGTGATGCGTATGGCGGATTCCGTCTTGTTTACGTGCTGTCCGCCCGCGCCGCCTGAGCGGTAGGTGTCTATCTGAAGATCCTTGGGGTCTATCTCCACCTCCACGTCCTCAGCCTCCGGCATTACCGCCACCGTGGCCGCGCTGGTGTGTATGCGGCCCTGGGATTCAGTCTCCGGCACACGCTGGACACGGTGAACGCCGCTCTCGAACTTGAGCCTCGAATAGGCTCCCTTGCCTATGATGTTGAGCACCACTTCCTTTACGCCCCCTGCCTCGGTGGTGTTTTCGTTCATGTATTCCATTTTATAGCCGTGGCGCTCTGCGTAGCGCTGGTACATGCGCAATAGGTCCGCGCCAAAGAGCGCCGCCTCGTCGCCGCCTATGCCTGCGCGTATTTCCAATATTACGTTTTTCTCGTCGTTGGGGTCCTTGGGCAGCAGCATTATCTTCATATCCTCTATGAGCTTCCTCTGCTTTTCCGCAAGCTCAGCCATCTCCATGTGCACCATTTCCTTCATCTCGGGGTCAAGGTGCTCCTCCAGCATGGCCTTGCAGTCCGCTTCGGACTGCACTGCGGCGGTATACTCGTCAAAGGCGTTGACTATCTCCTCAAGCTGGCTGTGCTCCTTTACCATCTCCCGCCAGGCGGCCTGATCGTTCATTGCGTCTGGGGCTGAGAGGGCTGCGGTCAGCTCCTCATAGCGTTTTTTCAGTGCTTTAAGCTTGTTTATCATATTCCTCCGTCCATTCTATAAGCTTTGCGTCCTCAAGGCCGCATATTTTCACAACGTGGTCGAATGCCCTCCGGGTCTTTTTAAGCTCCCCCTCGCTCAGCGGCTCAACGCCGGTGCGCTTTGCTTCCTCCGCCCAGCAAGGTATCGCCTGATGCACCCGCCTGCCGCCGGCCTTCTGTATTATGCAGGCGGTGGGCAGGTAGCTCATCTCGATGCTTACGCCGCCCCCGTCCTTTTTCACATCCAGCCGCAGAAACAGGCCGTACTCGGTATTCTGCCCCGCCATGTTGGATATGAAGTTGCTCATGGAGTAGGCGACAGGCACTCTGCGCCCGTCCTCCGCCGTTATCCATTCAAAGGGCTCGGCGCAGTGGGGGTGGCTGCCTATCACTGCGTCCGCGCCCCAGTCCGCGAGGCTTTGGGCGTACTCCCGCTGCCGCCTGACCGGGCTGTCCATATACTGCTCGCCCCAGTGGGGGAAGGCTATGACCACCTCCGCGCCGGCGCTCCTGCAGGCCCTTATCTCACCTTGTATGCGCTCCCGCTGGGATACCCGCCCCACGGCCCAGCTGTCTCCCCCCAGCCTCGCGTCATAGCTGTTCACGCTCTCGGTCATGGCGACAAATCCGAAGGTGATGCCGCCCGCCGTCATTATGCAGGGGGCGTCCCGCTCCTCCTCGCTTAAATACGTCCCGGTCTGCATAAGCCCGGCGGCTCTAAGCGTCTCTATCGTGCGGAAAAGCCCCTCCTTGCCCCTGTCCAGGCAGTGGTTGTTGGCGGTGGTGAGCAGATCGAACCCGACTGCCCTTAGATCCGCCGCAAGCTCGTCCGGCGCATTGAAGGTCTGGTAGGGCTGCCTGGGGTTGGGGTTATCCTCGGGTGGGGGCGGGGCGGCCGGCCGCCTTTGGGTATAACCCGCTGCCTCCCCCGCAAGGGTGCATTCAAAATTGCCCGCCATTATGTCAACGGAGGAAAACAGGGGCTCCATGGCGTAAAAGCTGGGCCTGAAGTCGTACCCTTCGGCGGTTTTCGCCCCCTGTATCTGGCTCGTCATCATCAGTATGTCCCCCACTATGCCCACGCTGGCCCGGTATACCTCCGGCTCCGGCGAGGGGGAGAAAGTGGGTGTAGGGGAGGGCGTTATCTCCGGCTCCGCCGGAAGCGCCGCGCCCACGGCGCAGCCCTCCATGAAAAGCAGCGGCAGCATGAGGAATATCAGCCTTTTCATCTCCTGACCGCCACCACCCTTTCTATTCCGCAAATATCCTTTATTATCTCCGCTTTCGGGAACATCGCCGCCACGTCCGCCGCCTGCCCCGCGCCCACCTCCATAAGCAGCGCGCCGCCCGGGTTCAGGTGGGCAGCATAATCCCGGGATATCCGGCGGTAAAAGTCCAGCCCGTCCGCCCCGCCGTCCAGCGCAAGCCTTGGCTCCCGCTTCACCTCGGCCTGCAATGAGGCAAGCTCCGAGGTGGGTATATAGGGCGGGTTTACGCAGATAATGTCATAGCCTTCGGATATATCAGAGAACATGTCCGTCAGCAGGAATTTGCCCGGTACGCCGTTCAGCGCGGCGTTTTCCCTGGCAAGCGCAAGGCAGTCCGGGCTTATATCCCCGAAGGTCACCTCAAAGCCCCCAAGCTTTGCCAGCGATACCCCTATGCAGCCGGTGCCGCAGCAGAGGTCGAGAAGCGTCTTGCCGCCTATGGACAGTGCCTCCTCGCAGAGGGTCTCGGTGTCCTGCCGCGGTATCAGCGCGCAGGGCCGCGTGTAAAAGGGCAGCCCCATGAATTCCCATTTGCCCAGTATATATTGAAGGGGCTCGCCCCGCGCCCGCCTTTTGACTATGCCGTCTATGCTCTCCTTAAGCGCTGCGGAGAGGGGAGGGGCTTCCATATTTATGCGCCCTATGGGGAGGGCGGTAAGTTCGGATATAATTATCCGCGCCTCTGCTTCATGCTCCTCAGTAACGGGGGAAAGCAGCTCCTCCGCGTATTCCAGCGCGGTCATGCTTCCGCCTTATCCGCCGTCTCTTCCCGGTTCCTTCTCACCGCCTCCATCGCCTCCTTTGGCTCTGACATGGCAAGGTTAAAGGAGGCTATGGCCACCTCCAGCATGTCCGCCGTAGGCTCCTTGGTGGTGATGTACTGGAGCGCCATGCCGGGGGCGCGGATTATTTTAGTGAAGATGTTTTCGTACTTCGCGGCGAGCTTCAGCACCTCATAGCTTATTCCTGCCACCAGCGGCAGGAACACTATGCGGGAAAGCAGCCTGAGCCAGAAGCTCTCGTTCCAGCCCACCACCGCGAAGAACACTATGGATACCGCCATCACGAGGAAGAGGTAGTTGGTGCCGCAGCGGGGGTGGAGGCGGCTGTGCTTCATGGCGTTTTCCGGGGTGAGGGGGTCGTCCGCCTCATAGCAGGCGATGGTCTTATGCTCCGCCCCGTGGTACATGAAAACCCGCTTTATATCCTTCACGCTTGCGCAGAAGACTATGTAGCCTATAAATACGCAAAGGCGCACCAGTCCCTCGACAAGGCACTTTGTGGCGGATGCGGCGGCGCTGCCGCGGAAAATAAGGCTGCTTATGAACTGGGGCAGCAGAAAGAACAGGCCTACGGACAGCGCCACGGCCAGTATCACCGCAAGCCCCATCACAACCTTTTCTACCGACTTGCCCAGCTTTTCCGACAGCCACTTCTCGAATTTTGTGGGCTCCTCGTCTATGGGGTCGCCTATGAGCTCCGCGGATCTGGTGAGGGTATTCATGCCTATGGTAAGGCTCTCCACGAAGGCCACCACGCCCCGCACTATGGGGAGGCCGTAGAAGGTACCCTTCTGAGCCTTTGTCTGATATTCTTTATAATCCAATATTATGCGGCCCTTTGCGTCCCTGACCGCCATGGCGATGCCGCCGGGGGCCTTCATCATGACGCCCTCCATAACGGCCTGACCGCCGACAGAACATTTCTTCATTAAATTACTCCTTCCGGCGCCTATTCCACGCCAAGATACATTATAACATAAGAATTATTTTAGTGGATACAAAAAAAGCGGCTTTTAAGCCGCTTTATTTGTATTTGCGCCGTTTAGCCTACCGCCTTGAGCAGCATGTACAGCTTTGCGATGCTGTCGTTGTCGCCGCTGTCGCCGCAGGTGACGAGCATCATGTACTTGCCGTTATCGGTAAGGGCGGAGGTGTTCGCCCAGCTCTTGCCCGAGAAGGTATTTACATAGGACGCCACGCTGGAAAGGTACTGTGAGGTCGTGTAGTTCCAGGGCTGCGCCATCTGGGGCAGTATGTTCTTATACGCCTTGTTCTTGGGTACCTCGAAGAAGGCCACTACCTCCCAGCTGCTGCTGCCCTCCCAGCTTGCGGAAATGCTCTTTCCGTAGCCTGAGCAGCTCGCCTTGCACTTTTCGCAGCTTGACTTGCCCAGTATGGCGTTCTGGATGTGGTGCAGGTTGTGGAAGTAGGAATTTGAGGTGCCTACCTTCTTGCGGTTGTTGTGGCCCATTACCACCGCTACCTGAGAGCCCTGGGCCGTGGTGGTGTGTACGTAGTAGTAGCTCTTGCGGAGCACATAGTCATAGTAATAGTATGTCTTGCCCTTCTTTTCGCCGATATAATTGCCGTAGATGGGGTAGGTGCCCGCGCCGGGTATGGTTATGCTGCCCCACTTTTCGGAGCTGGAGCCGGTGCCCTTGCCTGCGGGGGTGCCTATGGCGGCCATGCCGGTGTTGTTGGAGGTCACGCCGCCGCTGTTAGTGTTGGTATTGGTATTGTTATTGGGCTTCTGCTCAACCACGTTGCCGCTGGTGAAGGTGAAGTCCTGAGCCCGGACGAAGCCCCGGGTGCCGTTGTAGTCCACATACAGGAAGCTGCCGGTGCTGTCGGTGCCCAGCACGGTGAAGGTCTTGCCCCGCATATTGCGCAGCTTGGTCGCGCCCTTGGTGGAGCTGGTGGCGGTAGAGCGGACGTAGATATTCTTGTCCTTGGATACGGCGCTCTTGGCCTTGTCGTATGCCCTTACCTCGGAGCCGGTATTGCCGCCTATGGTGCCGCCGCTGGTGGGCAGGTTGGGTACGCTGATAGAGCCGGAGCTTGTGCTCCTGAGGTTGGAGATGGCGCTTGCGGGTACCCAGCCCGCCACGCTGCCTATGGTGACGTATACCTGGGAGCCGGAGGCGTCGCGGTAGTTGACGTTGATGCTGCCGCCTACGCTTACGGGGTAGTTGGTGCCGTTGACGTTTATGGCCGCCCCGGTGGCGATGGTGGCGGTATAGGTGCCGGTGATGCCGGAGGTCGAGCCGCCGGAGGTCGTGCCGGAGGTGGAGCCGGAGGCAGAGCCGCCGGTGCTCTTGTCATAGCCTATGCCGGAGATGGCGGAGGGGTATACCCAGCCGGTGTAGGTCTTGCCGTCATAGCTGACGGTGACGTTGTACATGCCGGATTTGTTATCCTGCCTGTTTATGGTGACGGGGCCGCTGACATACAGCTCGACCTTCCTGCCCTTGGTGTCCTTGTAAACAGGGGTCTGGGCCGCCGCCGTGCCTACGATATTATAAGCGAAGGCGGGAAGTGCGGTCAGCACCATCAGCGCCAGCATGGCCACTGCTACGATGCGGATAATAGTCTTTTTCATAACGCTTTCCTTTCAGAATGATTTCTTATTTTTCTTTCTTTTGGGATACGTCCTCATCATCGTCGAACACGAAGGCGGCGCGAAGAGGATCGTAGTCCTTTTTTTCGGCGGACGCGGCGGTCTTATGCCCCGCCGCCGCAGCCTTTCTGTCGGTCTTTTTCGAGGAGTACACCATCATGACTATCAGGCTTGCAAAGCCCAGCGCCCAAAGCGCGATGGCTATGGGGGAGCCGTAGGCTATGACGCCAAGATACTCCAGAAGGTTGGATACCGTGAGCAGCACGCCGGATATGGCGGCCAGTATGCGCAGGCCCTTGACGTATTGCTCCCTCGGACAGTTCAGGTACTCGTTCTCATACAGCTTGCCGCGCCCGACTATGGCGGCATATATGAGGTACACGCCTATTATAAGGCTAAAGAGCGAAAGCATATCGCTTCCCAATGATTATTTCCTCCTGATTTTATCAACCAATATCCCTTATTTCAAGGCATATGGCAATGATTTAAAATATTGTTCAAAAATGTATTGGCTGAATCCGTGGATTTTTTAGCAGGCGCGCCCTTTACAGCCTCTTCAGCTTTGCGCCCTCCTTGCTGTCCTCCACCGCAAAGCCCATTGCCTTCAGCTCCTCGCGGATCTGGTCTGCCCGTGCCCAGTTCCTGGCCTTGCGGGCTTCTGCGCGCTCGTTTAGCAGAGCGACCGCCTCTTTGGGGAATTCCTCCGCCTTACTGTGCTGGAGTATGCCCAGCACGTTAGTCATATCGTCAAAGAGCTTTGCCGCCCTTTCCAGCGCTTCCTTACTTCTGGGCTCTGTTACGAAGGTGTTGACAGCCCGGGCGTAGTCGAACATTGCGCCCAGCGCGTCTGCGGTGTTCAGGTCGTCGTCCATGGCGTCGCAGAACTTTTTCTCGTGTTCCTCCAAAGATGCGCAGAATCTGGCGTCCTCCTCCGTAGCGGGGCCTTCCTTGGCTTCGGCAAGGCGTTCCCGGGCGGTGCGGATACGGGTGAGGGCGGTGTTGGCCTGCTCGATAAGCTCACGGGTGAAATTGATGGGGTTCCTGTACTGGGCGGAGAGCAGGAACAGGCGGACGGCCTCAAGGTCGAATTCCTGAGCTATGTCCCGCACCAGGCGGAAGTTGCCAAGGGACTTGGACATCTTCTGATTATCTACATTTATATAGCCGTTATGCATCCAGTACCTTGCGAAGGGCTTGCCTGTGGCCGCCTCGCTCTGGGCTATCTCGTTTTCGTGATGGGGGAATATGAGATCCTGCCCGCCCGCGTGAATGTCAAAGGTGGGGCCCAAAAGCTCCATACTCATGGCGCTGCACTCTATATGCCAGCCCGGGCGGCCTTTGCCCCAGGGGCAGTCCCACGCCGGCTCGCCGGGCTTGGCGCCCTTCCAGAGGGCGAAGTCCAGAGGATCCCTCTTCAGGTCTCCCGGCTCTATGCGCGCGCCGGACTCAAGGTCGTCTATGGACTGGCCTGAAAGCTTGCCGTAGCCCGGGAAGGAGCGGACGGAGAAATATACATCGCCGTTTGCTACGGGATATGCATGGCCCTTTTCTATCAGGGTCTCCACCAGCTTGATTATCTGGGGTATGTGCTCGGTAGCCCGGGGATTGCAGGTGGCAGGCTCGGCGCAGAGGCCCTCCGCATCCTGCCTGTATTCCTTTATATACTTATCCGCAAGCTCCGGCACCGTGGTGTGCTCCTCGTTGGCCCGGCGGATGAGCTTGTCGTCTATATCTGTAAAGTTGGATATGAACCTTACCTTGTAGCCCTTATATTCAAGATACCGCCTGAGGGTATCGAACACCACCAGCGGCCTTGCGTTGCCTATGTGAATAAAGTTGTATACCGTTGGGCCGCATACGTACATGCTTATCTCGCCCGGCACCAGCGGCACCAGCTCTTCCTTTTTGCGGGTCATGGTGTTGTATATCTTCATAAGTATCCCTCCTTGAAAAATTGCGTTTGCTTACATTTTTCCGAATTATATTTTAGCATAGAGTTTCTAATATGGCAAAGAAAAAAGCGGAGAATATCCGCTTTTTACAGGCGTTCATCCATCTATTCGCCCATCTCGCCCGCTATCATAAGCGCTCCGGTAACCGTGAGCCTTTCCCGGGCGTCCACCTGATAGTCCAGCGCCGCGTTGTGTATGGCCTGCGCGTCCGGATACTTTCCCTCAGCCTCAAGGAATTCGGATATCATGCCTGTAAATTCTTTGAGGGCCGGGTAGCGGAAGGTTATACGCCCCGGCAGCGGGCCGCCCTCCTCCCGGGAGGTGGCGTATATAAGTATGTTGGGCGGAATCGCCCTGAATCCCGCTGTGACGGAGGATATGAGCCTTATGCCATCGCCGTCCGCAGCTATATCGTCCAGCAGCAGTATGAATTTAAGCGGCTGGCCCGAAAGCCTCTGCAAAAGCCCGGGGATATGTGCCGTCTCCCCCTCGTGGACAATTATCAGCCGCACTTCAGGCAGCTCCTGAAGCAGTGACACCGCCTGAGCCGTTTTGCCGGTCCCCATGCCGCCCAGCAGCAGCATGTTCACCGCCTTCTCCCCCCGCATGAAGCGTATGGTGTTTTCCATCAACCGGCTGTGCTGCTCCTCATAGGCGGAAAGCGGAACTATCGCCTCCGGCTCCTCCATAGGCGCCAAGCGGCCATCTTCAATTCTGAAGAAGCGATGCTGCAAAAATTCCCCCGTACCGTAGGATGCGAAAAAGTTCCATATATCTTCGGTAAGCTCGCCCCAATCAGCCGTCTCGAGAAAGCGGCGATACATCTCCTCCAGCGCCTCATCTGATACGAAGCTGTCCGTAAGCCCGGCCTGGCCGTATTTCCATGGGGTAAACTCCAGCGGCAGCTGCGCCGCCTGCTCTTCCTCGCTATTCCGGCGCGGAAGGTTTGATATGCTGCCTCCCGACCATATGGCGGTGGACTTCATGGCCACAGCGTCGTTTGTCCTTGAGCTTCTGCCCCTTTCGCTTATGAGCTGGGCTATGCGCTGGGACGTTAAGGTGGAAAGCTGGCCCATTATCTCAAGCCTCTCCCTCATAGCCATGAGCTGTGCCTCATCCCGTATGCCCCTGGCAGCAGAGAGGGCAAAAGGGTGTTCCGTCTGTATTATTTCGTATAAAAGCTGATCCCGCCACAGGTCCCCTGTGACCCTCCTGGCGGGGGAGGACAGCATATATTCCGTGAGCCTGTGATATGCGCCGAGAGCGCCAGGGAAATTCGTTGTCCAGGTATCCATGAGCAGCTCCCCCATGAGCTCCGCCGCCTTCGAAAAGCCCCCGAGCCTTAGGGTCATGGCAGCCGCGGCCGCCAGCGCCTCGCCTGGATTCATATCCCTCAGTCTCATACACGCCTCTCCTTTGCGCCGTTTATAATATCATAGGGCCGCAGCCCCTTTAATAATACCACAGCATACGCCTTGCGGCAATCGCGGCAGGGTGATATAATTTCAGAAACAATAATCGTTTTCGTGGCATAATAATGAAAATGAGATAGGTTCTTCTCGCCGGCTCTCGCTGTAACGGCAATACGGCGGTGCAGATTAGTGCGCTATTTGATTTTATATAATATAAAGGAAATATAACCATGTCAAAGAAGATTATCCTAACGGGCGGCGGAACTGCCGGCCACGTCACACCCAATCTGGCGCTGCTGCCAAGGCTCAGGGCGGAGGGCTACGAGATACACTACATAGGCACCGCCGATGGAATAGAAAAAAGCCTTGTGGACGGCCTTGAGGGCGTGACCTATCACACCATATCCGCCGGCAAGCTGCGCAGGTACTTTTCGCTGAAGAACCTTACCGACCCATTCAAGGTTGTAGGCGGCATATTCCAGGCCAAGCGCATCATTAACAAGGTAAAGCCGGACGTGGTGTTTTCAAAGGGGGGCTTCGTATCGGTGCCCGTAGTCATAGCGGCAAAGGGCATGGCGCCCATAGTAGCCCACGAGAGCGACTATACTCCCGGCCTGGCCAATAAGATAACCGCCAGGTTTGCAGACAGGGTATGCGTCACCTTCGAAGATACTCTAAAATACGTCGGCGCAAAGGGCGTCCATACCGGCACCCCCATACGTCCCGAGCTTTACGGCGGCGACAGGCAGAGGGGGCTGGACTTTACCGGCTTTTCCGGCGAAAAGCCCATACTCCTTACCATGGGCGGCAGCCAGGGCGCCCAGGCCATAAACGACGCGCTGCGATCGGCGCTGCCGCGGCTGACCCGCTCCTTCGACATTATCCACCTCTGCGGCAAGGGCAAGAAGGATGCTTCCATAGCCGAACCGGGCTATGTCCAGTACGAGTACATCTCAAAGGAGCTGCCCGACCTTTTCGCCGCGGCGGATATAATACTCTCCCGTGCCGGCGCCAACGCCATATTCGAGTTTCTGGCACTTGCAAAGCCCGCCCTGCTTATACCGCTGCCCCTTTCCGCCTCCCGGGGGGATCAGATACTCAACGCCGGCTATTTTGCCCGCAAGGGCTACGCCATGACGCTGGATCAGGCCGGCCTTACGCCGGACACCCTGTTCGACAGCATACACGACCTTTACGACAGAAGGCTCAGCTTTATTTCCGCCATGAGCGGCGACTCCACCGCGGACGGCACCGATGAGGTGCTGGACGTCATACGGTCCGAATCGGAGAGGAGTAAAAGATGAACTGCCACAAAAGAAGCAACGGCAAAAACAGGGGCAGCTACGGTTCCTCTGTGGCCCACAAGGCGCTTACCAAAGAGGTAGTGGCCCAGAGGCTTGCGCTGCCCAACGGCCCCGAGCACATGATGCACTACGCCTCCGAGGCGTTTCCCTTCGCTTACGAGCTGTTTTCGGAGGGCAACTCCGCCGCGTGCGCTTTTCTCTGCCGCTGCGCAAAGCAGGAAAAATACGCAAGGCAGCTTAACGATATCATGGGCAGCGAGCGCGAGGCCCTTCGAAACGCCCTGCTTTCCAATCAACCCAAGCTCCGCAAGAATGCCGCGGTTCTCATGGGTCAGCTGAAGGTCCCCTCGGACGTGAAATACCTGAAACAGGCCCTTTCAGTAGAGGATACCCGCTTCGTGCGGCCTTCGATGCTGCTGTCCTTAGGCTCCATAGGAGGGGATGAGGCCAAGGCATTTCTCGCCTCATATACTATACAGCCGGCAAACAGCGAAGATGAAAAGGTGCATTTCGAGGCGGAAACAGAGGCCTACAAAACCGCCATGCGAAGCTTTCTCACCTTCGAAAAGCACGAATTTACCGCGCTTCCCAGGCCATGCGAAATAGAGCTGCGTTCCCCGGATAAGCTATCCGACCCTCTGGCCCGGGAGCTTGCCGAGCATGGTTTCAGGGTGTCCGCCGTACACCGCGGCGACGTACACGTGCATACGGAGGACATGATGGGGCTTTTCGCCTGCCGCTGCTTTACCGAGGCGCTCATCGAGATATCCGCCAACTCAAACCCCGACCCAAAGTCCATGGGCATAAAGGCAAAGAGCTTTCTCGAAAAGCTGCTGCCCGCCTGCCATACCGGCAAGCCTCCCTTCGGCTACAGGCTGGAGATCAGGGGGGAGGGCAATATAGACAGGCTGGCCATAGCCCGCAGGATGATAGCGGTCATGGACGGCGAGACGCTTCTCAACTGCCCCAACAACTATGAGGTGGAGATAAGGGTGGAGATAAAGAGCAACGGCGGCGCATTCATGTACGCAAAGCTGCTTACCATAAAGGACGAAAGGTTCAGCTACCGCCTTCAGGCCCTGCCCGCCAGCATGCACCCCGCGACGGCGGCCGCCATACTGAAATACGCGGAGTTCTTCCTGGGCGGAAAGGACGCGAGAGTGCTGGACCCCTGCTGCGGCAGCGGCACATTTCTCATAGAGCGGGAAAAGCTTTACCCCTGCGCCGGCCTTACCGGGGTTGATATATCAAACAAGGCCATAGACATAGCCCGCATCAATGCAGAGGCCGCCGGCAGCATTGCCAAATTCGTACACAACGACTGCATGCGCTTCACTGCGGAGCGGCCATATGACGAGCTGGTGGCAAATCTCCCCTTTGGTAATCGCGTCGGCAGCCATAAGTCAAACGAAAAGCTTTACGCCGGCATATTGGAAAACCTTCCCAAATGGCTCCGCCGGGGCGGCGTGGCAATACTGTACACCATGGAATACACTCTGCTCAAGAAGCTGATTCGCGAGCATCCCGGCTTAAGGCTCGTCACGGAGGTCAGAACGGAGGCGGGCGGGCTGATGCCGGCCGTGTTCGTGATAAAAATCGGGCAGTAAATAACGACACTGTGTAAAAAGTGGCTCTCAGCCACTTTTTTTGACGCTCCGATATGATATAATGAAATAAATAATAAAACCAAAAAGGAGGGATACCTATGGAAAAAACTGTAGAGCTGCTGATGAAAAATGCCTCTCTTCTCGATGTTGAACTGGTAGCCGGCGCACTTAAACAGGAAGGCATACCTCATTTTATAAAGGAAAAGGGGCCGGGCGGGATATATTGCGGCGGCGCCATTATGGGAGCAGATCTGTACGTGCCGGGAGAATGCCTGGAAACAGCCATGGATATAGCGGAAGACGTGCTTTTTACACAACCCGATACCCGTGCGTAAAGCAATATGATACAAAGGGCCGCAAGGCCCTTTCAGTCTGTCAAAAAAACCCAGGGTTGATAAGGGGCCGCAGCCCCTTATGTTTAATCCGGCTCTGACGACACAAGGTGAATTGCCCCGCAGGGGCAAGAGAAGGCCCCCTGGGGGGTGTGCGTCAAAACGGATAAAAACCGAAGGTTTTTCTTCTCTGCGGGTTTTGCCGCCCAGGAACGAACGTGAGAGGCAAAACCCGAAAAAAACTCGAAAAAGTGGTCTTTAGCCACTTTTTCGAAACTCTGTTTACGCCGCGATGCTGATAAGCAGATTAAGCTTATAGAACACCCGGGCCATGGCTGAGTCATCCACCATGTTGGTTATAAGATCGAACTGGCCCAGCATCGTCAGCACTATGGGTACCAGCATGAATACCAGCAGCAGCGCCAGCATCCCCCGCAACAGGCCCAGCGCGCCGCCGAATATGCCGTCATGGCTCTTGAGCATGGGGAAGGGATCGGCATAGTCCGCCCCGTTTATCACCAGCGAGAGTATCGCGCGTATTATAAGGAAACATACGAGGAACATCAGTATGTTTATGAATACGCCCACTATGGTCTGGTTGAAGTAGTCCCCCAGCGTCACTATGCCCTGATCCGCGAAGGCCTCCCGGGCGATGTTTTTGGCTATCTCCCTGCCCATGGGAAAGGGCAGATTGGAGGAGGCGATTATGTCGTTTATCTCGGCCGTGGAGAGGGAGGATATATCCATTCGAACGTATTCCGGGTTGGCGATAAACTCGCTGCCCTCGGTGTAGTACAGCATCATGTTGAATATCCTGTCGCTGTGCTTTATGGCGCTGGCCCCAAGGGGCTTGAGCAGAAAGCCCAGCACCACCGAAACAAAGTACGCGCCTATGTTAAGAAGCGTGGAAATAAATCCCTTATATATGCCGAAGAGCACGAATAACACCAGTATACATATTGATACCGCGTCTATGATGTTCAATGCTTTTCCTCCTTTTCCGGGCTGCCCGCCCTGTAAAGAGTCCGGTGCCGTTATAGTTCTGTTCTACTTGGTCACGCTGATATACAGCTTACCTTCCTTGCTGAGCATTATATGGTCATCAGAAAGCTTCTTCGCCCCGTCTATCTCTATGGGCAAATCATCCCTGGAGAGCAGCTTTCCTGCGGCGGAGTAGGTGTACGCGGCGGTAGGGGTATAGATCATGAGCTTGCCCTTTATGAGAAACTCCGCCAGCGCCCCCTCGGGCGGGTGTACGGTGCTTATGGCGGCGCTGCCAACGTCCCCTTCAGGTACGGTGTACAGCTTGAGTATACTGTTGCTGCCCCCGCGCTGCTTATACAGCAGTATGGGGGATTCGCCTATTGAGCTGTCCGCCAGCTTCCAGCCGTATACGGATATCCTGTAGACCTCGCTGCTGCCCGCCAGTGTATAGCGTATGAGGTCGCTGGTGCCGGAAAGGAACAGGCTTTTATCCGTGAATATGACGTCCCCGGTTAGCTGGTTCTGTACGTTTATGACGCCGGTGGTGCGCTTGGTGGCCAGGTTGTAGGTGGTTATGGTGCATACCGGCGTGGAGGCGGAAAGGTCCATCTCAAGGGTCCACAGGGTCTCGTCCTGCCTGTTGGAAAAGCCGAAATCTATAAGATCGGCAGCGTCAAAGTCCATCTGGTCTGTCTGGGTCCCCGCCCCGTCGTATATTACTATGGCGGTCTTGCCTGCGCTGTCCTCCCTCAGCACCGCTACGTGAGCCTGAGAGCACTTTACCCCCAGCACCTTGCCGGAAACTACTATGGGGGCCTCTGAGCCCACTATCTGCACTGCCGTATCGTGATACAGCACGGATATGCTGTCCGAGGCGGTGAGCTTCAGCTCGTCGGTGTTTATCTTGTATGAGGTATCCTTGCGGCTGTCCGCGATATCCTTATAGAAAAGCTTGCCCTCCTGGAAGTAAAGAAAGCCGGAGCCGGTATAGGCATAGTTGGCGGTATCCGTAAAGGGAAGCTCCGTCAGCTCCTTGGCGCCCTTCTTTGTGCTTTTGAGCAGGTGTATGAGGCCGAACACCAGCCCTATGGCCAGCAGCGCTCCAAGTGCCAGTATACCTATGCGCAGTATCATGCGGCTGCGCTGCTTTACAACATAGCGTTTCTTTCTCATTTGTTCCCTTTTTCTCCCGGAAGCGCAAGCTTTATCGCCCCGGGCAATACCTTAAATGTTACGGGGGTAGAGGAATCCAGCTCCCCGTCAAGGTTGATTATGTTTTCGCTGTCGCACCTTACCGCTATTTCCTTTGCCTTGAAGTAGCGCACGTGCCTTGAAGCTGTGTGGGCGCCCCTGGTATAGCGGGGCAGCAGCAGGAGAAACTGCGGTATGCTTATGGCCCGCAGTATGCATACGTCGAGCAGCCCGTCATAGGGGCTCGCCATGGGCGCAACGTGCATTCCTCCGGCGAAATGGGTGCCGTTGCAGGCGTTGAAGAGCAGCGCCCGCTCGGTAAAGCTTTCCCCGTCCGCCGTTATCTCGAAGGTGACGGGCTTGAGGTGCATAAGGCTCTGGAATATGCCCAGCATGTAGGGCAGCATTCCGTTGAACCTCTTTTTAAACTTCTCGGTGTTGATTATCACGTCCACGTCGAAGCCTGTTCCGCTGACGTTTATAAAGGGCTTGTCGTTTGCCATTGCGGCGTCCACCGGCCGGACCTGGCCGTACAGCGCCGCCTCCAGCGCTGCATCGGGATCGGTGGGCAGGCCCACCGCCTTAGCAAAGTCGTTGCCTGTGCCAAAGGGAAGTATTCCCATCTCTGTATCCGAACCTATAAGCGCCGCAGCCACCTCGTTTGCGGTGCCGTCGCCGCCCACGGATATCACCCGTTGGCAGCCTTTTCTGGAGGCTTCTTCCGCCAACTCTCTTGCGTGGCCCTTGCCGGTGGTATACCGCCACTCGAAGCTCCTGCCGCTCCTTTCTATCTGGGGAAGCAGCTCCTCAAAGAGCTTCCTGGACTTGCCGGAGCCGGACACCGGGTTCACTATAAAAAAACGATCGCACATTGAAACGTCTTTACTTCTCCTCTGTATTTGCCGCAGTCATATCCTGCCGCACCAGCATCTTTACGGCGCCCGGTATTATTTTATACCTTACCGGCATACCGGAGCCCAGTTCGCCATCGTAGTTTATTAAGCACTCCTCAGGGCATTCCACATAAAGCTCCTTTGTGCGGAAGTATTCCACCTCCGGAAGCCCCGTATGCTCGCCCTTGATGAATGAGGGGAGCAGCCTCAGGAACTTTGCCCTGCTTATACTGCTGACCACGCTCACCTCAAAAAGTCCGTCAAAGGGATCCGCGAAGGGGGTGGCCTTCATGCCGCCGCCTATGTACGCGCCGTTGCCTACGGATACTATCAGCGCGTCCTTCTTCCATACCCGCTCCCCATCGTGCAGCGTCAGGTGCAGGGTGCGCAGATGGGTGAGCGCATCGACTATGCCCAAAAGGTATGGCAGCATGCCCTTGAAGCGCTTTTTATACTTCTCGTGCTTCAGCAGCACGTCTACGTCAAATCCGAAGCCCGACACGTTCACGAAAAACCTGTCGTTTACGTAGCCCACATCCATGGCCCTCGGCCTGTCCGCCAGTATGACGTTTAACGCCTCACGGGGCTCGGTGGGTATTCCCAGCACCTTTACCATGTCATTCCCCGTGCCGAAGGGCAGTATGCCCATTACCGTATCGGTACCCACAAGGCCGGACGCCACTTCGTTCACCGTGCCGTCGCCGCCCACGGCTATTATGTACTTCTCCCCATGCTCCGCGGCAGCCCTGGCAAGCTCTCTGCCGTGGCCCTTGCATTGGGTAAACTCATAGGTATAAGGAAACCTCATGTCGTCCAGCATACCCTTGACGGCTCCAAACTTATCTATGGCTCTGGTGCCGCCCGCAACAGGGTTTACTATAAAATGCAATTTATCCATATACATCTCCACATTAATGATCCACATTAAATAATAATCCAAAATGCTGGAATTGTACATACGTACCCTGTGAATTATCCATTAAAGTCCCGGTTTATTCACATTTGCGTCCGTCATGGCAGGCATTGCCAAGGGGCGGCACTGCGGGTATAATTGATAAGGTATACAATTCATTCCGTCAAAGGAGGGCGTATCGTGAGGTTCACTAAGATGCATGGCCTGGGCAACGATTTCATAGTGATAGATGCCATGGAAAAAGAATATTTTCCCACCCCGAATGATGCACGCCGGCTCTGCAACAGGCGCACCGGCATAGGGGCAGACGGGCTGATGATGGTAATGCCCTCTCAAAAAGCTGATCTGCGCATGCGCCTTCTCAACAGCGACGGCAGCACCGCCGAGATGTGCGGAAACGGCATACGCTGCTTCGCAAAGTTTGCATACGAGCGGGGCATGGTAAGGTCAAACCCAATAAAAATAGAAACACCGGCAGGTATAAAGCTGGCGGAGCTTACCGTAAAGGGAGGCCGCGTCACGGCCATTAGAGTGGACATGGGGGAGCCGCTCTTTGAAAAGAAGGATATACCCATGAAGGGCGAGGGGATATGCCACCTTGAAACCATAGAGGCGCTGGGCAGGAGCTTCACAATATCTGCGGTAAACACAGGCGTGCCACACATGGCGGTGTTTGGCGAAGTGACGGAGGAGGACATACTGAAATACGGCCCCGCGCTGGAAAGGCACCCGCTTTTTCCCGCCAAGGTAAACGTGAACTTCATAAATGTGGAGCCCGACGGCAGCATTTCCGTCCGCACCTGGGAAAGGGGCTGCGGCAGGACGTTGGCCTGCGGCACCGGCAGCTGCGCCGCCGCGGTATGTGCAAGTATGGCGGGCTTTACGGGGCGCAGTGTTAAGGTACATCTGGCTCTCGGAGAGCTTTTGATAGAATGGGCGGAAAACGGGCATATTTATATGACCGGCCCCGCAGAAGAGATATTTGAGGGAAATATAAAATAAATTATAAATTAGTAGTAAGAAAGGACGTTTGCCATGCATTACACGCTTTACCCCAAGGGAGTATGCTCAACACAGATAGACCTTGACGTCACCGACGGCAAGATACACAATCTCAGCTACACCGGCGGCTGCAACGGAAACCTTAAGGCTCTGGGCGCAATGTGCGAGGGCGCCAGCGCCGAGGAAGTCATACGCCGCCTTTCCGGCATAACCTGCGGCTACAAGGCCACCTCCTGCTCGGATCAGCTGGCGCGGCTCTTAAAGGATGCCATGAAGAAAAAGGCGTAAGGCGCAATAAATCTCAATGCGGCGGAAAATAAAGCTTTTCCGCCGTTTTTTATTGACATCACCTCCATCTTGCAAGATAATATTAAAATACGTAACCATCAGTTGACAAGGACACACAAGGTTTTAGAAGCCAAACAGCACGGCATAAC
>ERZ1106976.992-NODE-992-length-30452-cov-8.467283_pt1 | contig 30452 bp, 20 predicted proteins | sample MGYA00403687_ERZ1106976 | MGnify/ENA primary metagenome ERZ1106976 (study PRJEB35170, sample SAMEA104062446) | human gut metagenome | biome: human gut; feature: human-associated habitat; material: faeces | place: Denmark | collected 2013-02-22 ... | reverse complement strand
TTTTCAAAATATTTATTTATAAAAAATGAATACAATTTAGGGGGAAAGTGATTGAGTTGTGGCTTATTATAATAGACAAGCTAACGACAGAAGTAATAACAATGGCACTTTATTCTCCTCTCCGCTGGGTCCCCACACTTTATTTCGCGATGGGCCTGCCGTTCGTAGTCCTGAACATGGTATCGGCCGTATTGTTCAAGGACCTCGGCATCTCGGACGCCCAAATTGCGTTCTGGACGTCCTTGATCATGTGGCCGTGGACTATCAAATTCTTGTGGAGTCCTTTTCTGGAGTTGTATCGTACGAAGAAGTTCTGGGTCGTTGCGACGCAGCTTCTGAGCGGCGTTTTGTTCGGCTTAGCGGCCTTGTCGTTGCACCTTCCGTCGTTCTTCGCCGTCACGGTCGCGGTCTTTGCCGTGGTTGCTTTCAGCGGTGCCACGCACGACATCGCCGCCGACGGGGTCTATATGGCGGAGCTTTCCACCGAAGATCAGGCGAAGTATATCGGGTGGCAGGGAGCGTTTTACAACTTGGCCAAACTGGTTGCCACGGGTGGCCTGGTGTGGCTGGCAGGGTGGCTCTACGAGAGTTTTTCGGCGGACGTCACGGCGACGTTCGACGCTTCTGTTCGTTCGTGGACGGTTGTGCTGATGATCCTGTGCGCCACGCTCGTGGCTCTGGGGGCCTACCACCTGCGCGCACTTCCTTCGGGCGGCAGCGCTGCCGAACACCATTCGCTGCGGGAGGGTCTTTCGGGCCTGAAAGAGGTTATCGCGGCATTCTTCACCAAGCGGTATATCTGGTACTATATCGCCTTTATCATCCTGTACCGGCTGGGCGAAGGCTTCGTGATGAAGATCGTGCCTCTGTTCCTCAAGGCGGATACCGCATCCGGGGGCCTGGGTCTCACGAACCAGCAGATCGGGCTTTATTACGGGACGTTCGGAGCGGGAGCCTTTTTGCTGGGTTCGCTGCTGGCTGGGTACTACATCGCCCGGCGGGGCCTTCGTCGTACGCTTTTCACGCTTTGCTGCGTCTTCAACCTTCCGTTCGCGGTCTACGCCTTTTTGGCGTGGTTCCAGCCTTCGAGCATGTGGCTGGTGGGCGGCGGCATCGTCGTGGAGTACTTCGGCTATGGCTTCGGGTTTGTGGGGCTTACGCTCTTTATGATGCAGCAGGTGGCTCCGGGCCGTCACCAGATGGCGCACTACGCCTTCGCCTCGGGGATCATGAACCTCTCGGTGATGCTCACGGGCATGGCCTCGGGATTTTTGAGCGATATGCTGAGTTACCGGTTCTTCTTCATCGCCGTGATGCTGGCCACCGTTCCGGCCTTCGTGATCACGAAGCTGGTTCCCTTTACCTATGACGACAAACCAAAAGACAAATAATATGAATAATCTGAAAATTGCGGGCGACAATCTGCCCGATATGCCGTGGGAGGACCGCCCCGCGGGGAGTAAAGAGGTTTTGTGGCGTTACACGCAGAATCCGATTATCGGGCGCGACGCTTTGTCGACCTCGAACTCGGTTTTCAACTCGGCGGTGGTCCCGTTCAAAAAGGGCAAGTATAACTATGCGGGGGTCTTCCGCTGCGACGACACGAACCGCCGTATGCGCATCCATGTAGGTTTTTCGGTCGACGGTCTGAAATGGGATATCGACGAGGAGGACTTCAGGTTGACGGGCGGCGATGCTGAAATAGGCCAGTGGGTTTATGGCTATGACCCGCGCGTGGCAAAGATCGAGGATAAATATTATGTGACGTGGTGCAACGGCTACCACGGCCCGACGATCGGCATCGCGTGGACGGATGATTTCGCGACGTTCCACCAGTTGGAGAACGCCTTTATCCCGTTCAACCGCAACGGGGTGCTTTTCCCGCGTAAGATCGGCGGGAAGTTCGCCATGCTCTCGCGTCCGAGCGACAACGGCCATACGGCTTTCGGGGACATCTTCTACTCGGAGAGCCCCGACATGGAGTTCTGGGGTCGCCACCGCCATGTGATGTCGCCCGCGGCGTTCGAAGTGTCGGCGTGGCAGTGCATGAAGATCGGTGCGGGCCCCGTTCCGATTGAGACTTCGGAGGGCTGGCTGCTGTTCTACCACGGTGTTCTTCGCTCGTGCAACGGCTATGTCTACGCCTTCGGCTCGGCGCTGCTGGATTTGGACGAGCCGTGGAAGGTCGCGGCGCGCAGCGGTCCTTACCTGATCTCCCCGCGTGAACAGTACGAATGTATGGGGGACGTTCCAAACGTGACGTTCCCGTGCGCTGCGCTGCACGACCCTGCGACGGGGCGCGTGGCTGTTTATTACGGCTGTGCCGACACGGTTACGGGCCTTGCATTCGGCTATATCCCGGAGATCATCGAATTCACGAAGAAAAACAACATCCTGTGAGACCGCTTCGATTCACGCCGCAACTCAAATCCCTGATCTGGGGCGGCGAAAAGATCGCGCCCTACAAGGGCATCCGCACCGGAGGGCGGAATATCGGCGAGAGCTGGGAGCTGTCGGGCGTCGCGGGCAACGAGTCCGTTGTCGCTGAGGGCGAATATGCGGGTCGGACGCTCCCGGAGCTTATCGCCCGCTTCCGCGGCGAGCTGGTCGGCGAAGCCGTCTACGAACGTCATGGAACGGAATTCCCCCTGCTGGTGAAGTTCATCGACGCCCGTCAGGACCTCTCGATCCAGGTACACCCCGACGACCAACTGGCATGGACGCGCCACAAGAGCAACGGCAAGACCGAGATGTGGTACGTCGTGGCCGCAGATGAGGGGGCGCACCTGAAATCGGGTTTCTCGCAACAGCTCACTCCTGCGGAGTATGAACGCATGGTCGCCGACCATACGCTGACCGATGCCCTGTGCGACTATCCCGTCATTGCGGGCGACCTGTTCTTCCTGCCGGCGGGACGTGTGCATGCCATCTGCGCCGGGACGTTCGTGGCGGAGATCCAGCAGACCTCGGACATCACCTACCGCATCTACGACTACGGCCGCACGGGGGCGGACGGGAAACCCCGCGAGCTGCATACCGAACTGGCGAAGGATGCCATCGACTACACCGTGCTGCCCGACTACCGCTCGCATTATGTCGCCGGGAAGAACCGGGAGGTGCCGCTCGTGTCGTGCCCCTATTTTGTAACATCGCTTTACGATCTCGACCGGGCATTTGTCCGGGATCTTTCGGAACTCGACTCTTTCCTGATCGTCATGTGTCTGGAAGGGAACGGCGTGCTCTGCGACGACGAGGGGGACGAAGTCCCCCTCCGTCGCGGCGAGACGCTGCTTGTCCCGGCTTCGACACGCAGCGTGCAGTTCGTCCCCGACCCGAGTCTCAAACTGCTGACCAGCCACCTGTGACCATGCGAAAAGGAATCATAACAGCGCTCGCCGCAGCCGTTTTCGGCGCTGCGGCTTCGGCGCAGACCCCTGCCGATAAGGTCGACCCGTTTATCGGGACGACCAACTTCGGGACTACGAACCCGGGAGCCGTCACTCCGCACGGAATGATGTCGGTGGTTCCGTTCAACGTGATGGGTTCTGCGGAGAACCTCTACGACAAGGACGCGCGGTGGTGGTCTACGCCTTACGAGTACCATAACAAGTTCTTCACGGGCTTCGCGCATGGGGCGTTGAGCGGCGTGGGGTGTCCGGATATGGGGTCGCTGCTGACGATGGCGACGACCGGGCCGCTCAAGGTGGACTACCGGGAGTACGGCACGGCTTATAGCGGCGAAAAGGCGTCGCCGGGCTATTACGCTGCGACGCTCGACCGGTACGGCATCCGCGCCGAGGCCACGGCCACGGCGCGCACCTCGGCCGAACGGTATACGTTTCCTGTCGGACAAGGACATATCCTGCTCAATCTGGGCGAGGGCCTTACGAACGAAAGCGGCGCGATGGTGCGCCGTGTGAGCGCCACGGAGATCGAGGGTATGAAACTGCTGGGGACGTTCTGCTACAATCCGCAGAAGGTGTTTCCGGTCTATTTCGTCCTGCGGGTTTCGAAAACCCCGTCGGCTTCGGGCTACTGGAAGAAACAACGCCCGATGACGGGCGTGGAGGCCGAGTGGACGCCCGACAACGGCAAATACAAACTCTATACGGAATACGGCCGCGAGTTGGCGGGCGACGATGTGGGCTACTGGTTTACGTTCGACGATCTGCAAGAAGGCGAGCAGGTCGAGGTGCGCATGGGCATTTCCTACGTCAGTACGGAGAACGCGCGCAAAAACCTCGATGCCGAGCAACCCGCGGGCACGACGTTCGACGCGATCCGCACGGCGGCCCGGGAGCAGTGGGACAAGGATCTGGGGCGCATCCGCGTCGAGGGCGGCACGAAAGAGCAGCAGACGGTGTTCTACACGGCGCTCTACCATGCGCTGATCCACCCGAATCTCTTGAGCGACGTCAACGGCGAATACCCGCTCATGGAGCGCGCGGGCACGGGCCTAACTGAGGGCGAGCGCTATACGGTCTTCTCGCTGTGGGATACCTACCGCAACCTGCACCAGCTCATGACGCTGGTCTACCCCGAACGTCAGCGCGAAATGCTGCGCTCGATGGTTGCGATGTACGACGAGTGGGGCTGGCTGCCCAAATGGGAGTTGTACGGCCGCGAGACCTTCACCATGGAGGGCGATCCGTCGATTCCCGTCCTGGTGGACAGTTGGATGAAGGGCCTGCGCGACTTCGACGTGGAGAAGGCCTACGAGGCCATGCGCAAGTCGGCCACGACGCCCGGTGCACAAAATCGGATGCGTCCCGACATCGACCCCTACGTCGAGCGGGGTTATGTGCCGCTGGGCTTCTATGCCGGGGACCTCTCGGGCGACAACTCCGTGTCGCATGCGCTGGAGTATTACATCGCGGATCATGCGCTGTCTCTTCTGGCCGATTCGCTGGGCAAACACGACGACGCGAAACTCTTCCGCGAACGCTCGCTGGGATACCGCCACTATTACAGCCCGGAATCCGGAACCTTCCGGCCGATTACCAAGGAGGGCGAATTCCTGACGCCCTTCGATCCGCAGCAGGGCGCGAACTTCGAGGCCGTGCCGGGCTTCCACGAGGGCTCGGCCTGGAACTATACGTTCTATGTGCCGCACGATGTCGAGGGGCTGGCCGAGTTGATGGGCGGTAAACGCAAATTCGTCGAGAAGCTCCAACGGGTCTTCGACGAGGGACTGTACGATCCGGCCAACGAACCCGACATCGCCTATGCGTATCTTTTCAGCTATTTCAGGGGCGAGCAGTGGCGCACGCAGCTTCAGACGCAGCGTCTTCTGGCCGAATACTTCACCACCGCGCCGGACGGCATTCCCGGTAACGACGACACGGGAACCATGTCGGCCTGGGCGGTGTTCACCATGCTGGGCCTCTATCCCGATTGCCCGGGCGAGCCGTTCTACACGCTCACGGCCCCGACTTTCGACCGCGCGGAGATCGACACCGACCGGGGAACTCTTCTAATCGAGAAACGCGGCGAGGGAACGATTCGCCGCATGACGCTGGGCGGAAAGCCGCTTGCGAAATACCGCATCGGTCACGACGAGCTGCTCCGCGGCGGACAACTGACTTTTGAACTTCAAAACAAGCGATAGATGAATATCACACAACTACTGACCGCAGCGGGGCTGCTGCTGACAGCCTGCGCGCAGCCTGCCGCCGAGGAGAATTACACGCGCTTCGTAGATCCGAAGATCGGTACGGGCGGCCACGGGCACGTCTTCGTGGGTGCGAACGTGCCGTTCGGCATGGTGCAGGTGGGCCCTACGAGCATCCCGCAGGCGTGGGACTGGACTTCGGGCTACCACGCGAGCGATTCCACGGTAATCGGCTTCTCGCATACGCACCTCTCCGGCACGGGCATCGGGGACCTGTTCGACATCACCGTCATGCCCGTTACGGGCGAGGTGACCTATGCCCGCGGGGAGGAGAAAGACCCTGCTTCGGGGATGTGGTCCTACGCCGATCGGACAAAAGAGATCACGAAGCCGGGCTACTACTCGGTGCCGCTGACAAGGTACGGCATCACGGCCGAAATGACCGCCACGGAACGTGTGGGGCTGCATCGCTATACCTTCCCGGCGTCGGACGCCGCGGCCGTAGTCTTCGATCTGGAGAACGGCGGCTGCTGGGACAAGGCCACCCAAACACATCTGGAGAAGGAGGGCGATAGCCGCATTACGGGCTGGCGTTACTCGACGGGCTGGGCCAAGGATCAGCGGGTCTATTTCGTGGCGGAGTTCTCGAAACCCTTTGCGAAATTCGAAACCGTCGGGGACAAATATGCCCGGGCGTCGTTCGCAACGACTGACGGCGAACAGGTGTTGCTGAAAGTAGCCCTTTCGCCCGTGAGCATCGAGGGTGCCAAGGCGAATCTCGTGGCGGAACTCCCCGGCTGGGATTTCGACGCCACGGTAAAAGCCGCCGACGCGAAATGGAACGCCGAACTGTCGAAGGTGAAGGTCACGACGACGGACGAGGCGGCGAAACGGATTTTCTACACGGCCCTCTACCACACGATGGTGGCTCCGTCGCTCTTCTGCGATGTGAACGGCGACTACTACGGTTCGGACCATGAAATCCATCGCAACGCCGACTTTACGAACTACACGACCTTTTCGCTCTGGGATACCTACCGGGCTGCGATGCCGCTGATGACGATTCTCCACCCGGAGAAGATGCCCGACATCATCCGGACGATGCTGGCAATCGCCGACGAGCAGGGACGGCTCCCAGTGTGGCATCTGTGGGGCAACGAGACCGACTGTATGGTGGGCAATCCGGGTATCCCGGTCGTTGCGGACGCCCTCGTGAAGGGCATCGAAGGTTTCGACCGGGAAAAGGCTTTCGAAGCCATTAAAAAGACGGCGATGAACCCCGACCGCGGCAACGGCCTGCGGATGCAGTACGGCTATATCCCGTGCGACCTCTTTAACGAAGCGGTGGCCTACGACATGGAATATGCTTTGGCCGACGGCGCCGCAGCCCGGGCCGCCGAAGTGCTGGGCCGTATGGAGGATGCGAAGTTCTTCGAGGAACGCAGCCATTCGTACCGTAACTATTTCGACCCCTCGACACGCTTTATGCGGGGCCGCGACTCGCGGAAAGGCTGGCGCACGCCCTTCGATCCCTTCCACTCGACGCACCGCGCCGACGACTACTGCGAGGGCAACGCCTGGCAATATACATGGCTGGCGCCGCACGACGTCGAAGGCTTGCAGGGGTGCTTCGGCTCGCGCGCGAAGCTGATCGAGAAACTGGATTCCCTTTTTATCGTCAGCCCGGTGATTCAGGGCGGTAATACCTCGCCCGATATTTCGGGACTTATCGGCCAATATGCTCACGGCAACGAACCGAGCCATCACATTCTCTACCTCTACACGATGCTGGGGCAGCCGTGGAAGACGGCGGATAAAGTAAGGGAGGTGCTCACAACACTCTACCACGACGCGCCCGACGGACTTTCGGGCAACGAGGATGTGGGGCAGATGTCGGCGTGGTACATTCTCTCGTCGCTGGGTATGTACGAGGCGGAGCCGGCCGGTGGTCGCTACTGGTTCGGCTCGCCGCTGTTCGACAGGGCCGAGCTGAAAGTCGAAGGCGGTGTGTTCACGATCACGGCCGAGAACAACTCCGCCGAGAACAAATACATCCAGCGCGTATGGCTCGACGGACAGCTCTATACGAAGCCGTGGATCGCACATGCCGACGTCGTGCGGGGCGGGGAGCTGCGCTTCGAAATGGGTGCCGAACCGAAGGTGTGGTACTGTCCCCAGGAACCGGAGGCGTATGCCGACCAGCGGCCGGAAAAGCGGCTTTTCACCTCCGAGGCCGTCGAAGCCGAAATCGGGCGCGTCAGCGCACAGCTGACCAACGACCGCATCCGGTGGATGTTCCGCAACTGTTTCCCCAATACGCTCGACACCACGGTGCACTATCGTGAGGACGAGGACGGCAACCCCGATACATATGTCTATACGGGCGACATTCCGGCCATGTGGCTGCGCGACTCGGGTGCGCAGGTGTGGCCCTACGTGCAGCTGTGCGGTAACGATGTGCCGTTGCGGCGGATGATCGCCGGCGTGATCCGCCGTCAGTTCAAGCTCATCAACATCGACCCGTATGCCAATGCGTTCAACGACGGTCCGACCGGAGCGGGCGAGGATGCGGAATTCTATCCCCAGAACCCCTGGGTGTTCGAACGCAAATGGGAGATCGATTCGCACTGCTATCCCATTCGTCTGGCGCATCACTACTGGAAGACTACGGGCGATGTGTCGGTTTTCGATGCGGAGTGGGTCGCAGCCATGCGCAATATCATCAAGACGCTCCGGGAACAGCAGCGCAAAGAGGGCCCCGGACCGTACACGTTCCTCCGCACGACCGATCGTCAGTTGGACACCAAGTGCTGCGTGGGACGCGGCAATCCGGTGAACCCCGTGGGGCTGATCGCCTCGGCATTCCGTCCCTCGGACGATGCCACGACGTTCGAGTTTCTCGTGCCGTCGAATTTTATGGTCGTCTCGTCGCTCAGGAAGGCCGCCGAGATTCTCACGGCGGTGAACGATGAACGGGAGCTTGCCGACGAGTGCACGGCGTTGGCCGACGAGGTGGCTGCGGCATTGCAGAAATACGCCGTCGTGGAACATCCGGAGTTCGGAAAAATCTACGCCTTCGAGGTCGACGGTTTCGGCAGCGCGCAGCTTATGGACGACGCCAATGTGCCGTCGCTCTTGGCCATGCCCTATCTGGGCGATGTGGAGCGCACGGACCCGATTTACGAGAACACGCGCCGGTTCGTGTGGAGCACGGAAAATCCCTATTTCTGGCGCGGAGCTGCCGGAGAGGGCATCGGAGGACCCCATATCGGCGTCGAAATGATCTGGCCCATGAGCATTATGATGCGGGCATTCACGGCGACCGACGACAACGAAATCCGCGACTGCATCGCGCAGCTGCTGACTACCGACGCCGGTACGGGCTTCATGCACGAGAGTTTTTCGCGGCACGACGCCGCGAAGTTCACCCGCGCGTGGTTCGCCTGGCAGAACACGCTGTTCGGCGAGCTGATCCTCAAGATCGTCAACGACGGAAAAACGGACCTGCTGAACTCGATAAACTAACCGAAAAAACAAACTGCCATGATAAGACCAGTCTCTTTTCTGTTACTTACCACCGTCCTATGCGGCAGTTGCGGGAACCGCACCGCGCATCCCGTAGCAACTCCCTGCGATGAACCCCTGCCGCGTCCCTCGGAATATGTTTCGACACTCGTGGGTACGCAATCGGACTACACGCTCTCGACGGGCAACACCTATCCTGCGGTGGCCCTGCCGTGGGGCATGAACTTCTGGACGCCCCAGACGGGCAAGATGGGTGACGGCTGGGCCTACACCTACGGTGCCCATACGATCTGCGGATTCAAGCAGACGCACCAGCCCTCGCCCTGGATCAACGACTACGGACAGTTCTCCGTGATGCCCGTGCGCGGCTGCGACAAGATCGACGAGAAGTGCCGCCGCAGCTGGTTCTCGCACCAGTCGGAGACGGCCAAACCGTACTATTATTCGGTCTATCTGGCCGACCACGACATCCGGGCCGAAATCGCACCCACGGAGCGTGCCGCCGTCATGCGTTTTACGTTCCCCGAGACGGACGAGGCCGGCGTTGTCATCGACGCCTTCGACCGCGGTTCTTGCGTGAGAATCCGCGACAAACGGACTGTTACGGGTTACACGACGCGCAACAGCGGGGGCGTGCCCGAAAATTTCCGCAATTACTTCGTCATCCGCTTCGACAAACCCGTCGAAAGTTTCCGGGTCTTCGACGGAACAGACGAGATCAAGGGTTTGAGCATCGAGGGTGAACATGCCGTAGCGGCAGTCTATTTCACTACGCGCCGCGGCGAGCAGGTCACGGCGCGTGTTGCCTCGTCGTTCATCTCCGAGAAACAGGCTTTCAGGAATCTCAAGGAGTTGGGCAAGGACGATTTCGAAACCGTAAAAGCAAAAGCGCAGACCCGCTGGGACGAGGTTCTTGGCAAAATAGAGGTTGCGGGCGGCACTACGGACCAATACCGCACGTTCTACTCGTGCCTTTACCGCTCGACACTCTTTCCCCGCAAGTTCTACGAACTGGACAAAAACGGCAGTCCCGTGCATTACAGTCCCTACAACGGAAAGGTGCTGCCGGGTTATATGTACACCGACACGGGTTTTTGGGATACGTTCCGAAGTCTGTTTCCGCTGCTGAACCTCGTCTATCCCTCGGTCAATGCCGAGATTCAGGCGGGGCTGGCCAACACCTACCGTGAGAGCGGCTTCCTGCCCGAATGGGCCTCCCCGGGACATCGCGGCTGCATGGTGGGCAACAACTCGGCCTCGGTCGTGTCGGACGCCATTCTCAAGGGTATCACCCCGCAGGAAGACATTGCCACGCTCTACGAGGCGATGCTCGCGGGACGCGACAAGGTTCACCCTACGGTAAGTTCCACCGGACGCCTCGGACACGAGTATTACAACACGCTGGGCTATGTGCCCTACGACGTGGGCATCAACGAGAGCGCCGCCCGGACGCTGGAATACGCTTACGACGACTGGTGCATTGCACAGGTTGCGAAAAAGTTGGGCAAGACCGGGGATGTCGACCGGCTCGAAAGAGCTTCCGCCAATTACAAAAACCTGTTCGATCCCGAAACCCGCCTGATGCGGGGCCGTAACGAAGACGGCACGTTCCAGTCTCCGTTCAGCCCCTACAAGTGGGGCGACGCCTTCACCGAAGGCAACGCGTGGCACTACACCTGGTCGGTGTTCCACGATCCGGAGGGGCTGGCCGAGCTGATGGGCGGCAAGGAAGGATTTGCCGAGATGCTGGATTCGGTGTTCGTCGTGCCGCCGATCTACGACGACAGCTACTACGGCGTGCGCATCCACGAGATCACTGAAATGCAGGTGGCCAACATGGGCAACTACGCCCACGGCAATCAGCCCGCGCAGCACATGATCTACCTCTACAACTATGTCGGACAGCCGTGGAAGGCGCAGTGGTGGACGCGCGAAGTGATGGACCGCCTCTATTCCGCAAAACCTGACGGTTACTGCGGCGACGAGGACAACGGCCAGACTTCGGCGTGGTACGTCTTCTCGGCTCTGGGGTTCTATCCCGTGTGTCCCGCATCGGACGAGTATGCCGTGGGTTCGCCGCTGTTCCGGAAAGCGGTAATCCACCTTGAAAACGGCAACGACATTACGATCGAAGCCCCGGCGAACAATCCCGAAAACCGATATGTTAGCAAAATGACTTTAAACAACAAAGAACTTGAAAACCCCTTCCTCAAATATTCCGAACTCAAAAAAAGAGCGACTATACTCTTTGATATGCAAGTTCAAAAATAATATTTGTCCCGAAACTCATATACTCTTTGAGTAATTGGAAGGATAATAAAATTACAAAGGACTGGGACAATTGTACGTTCCGGTCCTTATTTTCTTGCAACCTTTGCGACCAGATGAAGGTCTGCAAATGCCAATCCCCATTTATTGCGCAATTCCGGTTTCATTCAAACTCACTATTGCATAGATATTGGCCGGATCATCCTTTTCCGTGTAATAGCTTACGCTATATACCGTGCTGCATTCCATTCCAACCTCATACAACCAATCCTCCACAGCATAATCCTGATAGCGTTCAGAGTTTAAGCTTTTCAGCCCTTCCGGACTTAATATTTCCCCGATGTCCGCACGGTCAAACTTGCGGGCTTCGATCCATATCCAGGCATTTACAAACTCTCCGATCCGGGGAAGAAAAGGGTAATTCCAATCCACATCGACTTCAAACCATTCTTTAAAATACCGATGTTCCAAGCTAAACTTGATATGTGCGCCCATAATGCAAATTTTGAAGTTGAGAGCTAAATACAATACACAAATGTAAGATTTTTACTTCATTCTGCAAATAGTATCGCGTTCAGTTCGGCTAATTCTTGGGAATGTGGTTTTATTTCACTAAAATACAATATGTTGAGAATCTGAATATTCTCGCCAAGGCAGCAGTTGCAGTATCTGTTTGTTGCAATGACATTATATTCTTGACAGACTTGTTTCTGAAGTATAAAGCAAATTGCCTGTCTGCCGTCGTTGTGGTTCTTCTGGTATTGCTCAAAATCCGAAATTCGGATGAGCTCTCCAAAAAGTGCGAAATTTCAATTGCGTTATCTGTGTAATCTTCGTTTTCTCCGTCGTTGGATCTGCCTTTGCTGTTCTTCATAGGCATCCGTATTGGCTAAATCCAATACCGTATCCACGATGCCCGAAATGGGATTGACGGCATGACCGGGCTGTCGGTCGTGCTGCGGCTCCTGCCGCTGCTCGGACCCGATATGCGGCGATTCTCTGGGAGCAGGATAGAGTCCGTTGAAAGCGTTTGCCGAGAACTCCTTTCCCAGCACCGACCCGTTGGCGACGATACCTTCGTTGTGGTCGATGAATGTCACCCCGTAAATCCTACCTACCGGATTGATCCGGAAGATAGCATCTATATTGTCGGCCTTGAGCAGTCGCCGGAACTCGTCCCGTGTATTGTATGGGCTCATGGCGTCTTTGACCGTATGACGCAAATGGTCGAGCGCGTCCGGTTCTTTCAGCTTTTCCTTTGATTTTGCATAATACGCTTGCAGAGCTTTATAACCTACGTCTTTCCCTATTTTGCTCGACTTGAAGGGTGTGCCTATTCCATAGCCGTCGTCGGTCATGGCTCCGTAGATTACTCCGGCATAGTTCCGTCCATCGATCGTTCCCGTACGTTCTTCGACCGAGACATTGAAGCGTTCCAGCAACGTGCGCAACTCCCCGTAGGACGAGCATTTGTAATGGCGCAGGCACGACCGTACGACAGACGATATCTGCTGCTTGACATTCCCCTCGGGATAATTCACTTTCCGCAGCCCCTCCTTGTCCGTCTGTTCCTGCCCCTTGATACTCGGATGCAGGCCGTATTTCTGCTCCAACGAGCGCAGGATATCCATCGACCGCCGGGCTTCATAATCGTGGGATAACTTACGGCCGTTCTCATCGATTCGTAATGACACGACATGCAAATGCTCCCGGTCGATATCCGTATGTTTGAAGACGATATAGGGCTGGTTGCCGTAACCCATACGCTCCATGTATTCCTGTGCAATCTCCCGAAGTTGTCCGACGGTCAGTTTATCTTCCGGCGAAGGGTTCAGCGAGACATGGAATACCGTGTTACTCGTGCGCCGATTGGCTTCGAGATACGGCATAAAACTCTCCATGCAGGCATCGACATCCATTTGCCCATGTTTGTCGAACGGCTCGAGCATCTTCTGCCAATAGAGCACTTCGGCTTCATCCTTATCTACTTTCTCCTTGTTGTAATACAGAGCCCCTCCGGGCGAGGAGCCCGACCTTATATTCGCAACCACTCCTTCGCCTGTCTTGCGAGGTTGAGAATCTCGATACTCAGGGCCTTCAGCTCACGAGTCCGCTGTTCCAGCATGGCGATCTGATGCGGGATTGTGACGCTTGAAAAGTGCGCATTGACGGCTTTTACAACCTGATTATAGTTGTTCGCAAGTTTCTGAAATTGGAAATAAAAGTCATTCAGCCGGGCAATGAACTGTACTTTCGAAGGGTCGCGTTTGAGGACTTCGAAGCGCTCCGAGAAGATACGTTTGACGATAAATCGGCTCCGGTTATGTTCCAGTCCGGCCTCTGCAAGCATCTTTTCAAAGCGGATATTTTCCTCTGTGGTGAGCTTAAAATTGTATCGGTGGATACGGGGATCGGTAGCTGTAGGCCGTCCGGTTCTCTTTTTAGAGGTTGTCATAGTGTCGGTAGTTAAAGTGGCGTGACTCGGGAACGCCACCCGGCCTCGCAGAGCGAGCACCTTTGTATGCCGAAAAATTTTTCGGCATACAAAGGTACAGCTCGCTGTTATCTGGCGATAACAAAATCCGCGGCGGAAAATTTTTTGTGAAAACTTTGAAAAGCCTCCGAGGGCGGGTCTTTCCCGGTGCAATATTACAACCGTCTGGAGATGAAAAAAAGCCCGCCGAACGGACTGGAACGGACGTGAGCGGACATCGGAATCGAGGCATTTCAGTCGATTGTATCTTGCATCATGAAAGGCAGGTTTTCTTATTCCGTTCATTATTCCGATACAAACCGCATGAAACGGAAAACGGTATTTTGAATGGTTTAAAACATAAAACCAAACATACACGCTTTACGACAGTATAGCTGACAATCAATCTCAAAAACGTTGCACCATGGATTCATTGAAAGAAACAGACAAACCCGCACCCAATCCTTCGAAGCATCTCCGTATCGAAGTCGATGAGGAGCTGATGCGACAGATGATCGCCGGACAAGCCCCTTTGGATTCGAAAGTCGCCCGCAGGATTCCCGAGCCGAAAGAAGGCGCAGAAGAAACGATTCAGGAGCCTGTGCCAAAATCCGAGATCGACGAATCGTTTCCGTCGGTCGTCCCTACCGCTGTGGCTGCGGGGAAAGATGCATCCGGGTTTCGTCGTAAAAAGCTCACGCTACCGGATTTTGAACGCACGTTCTTCGCACCAACGGATTGCCGTAACCGCTCGGCGATCTACGTCAGCGCCCCAACCAAGGGCAAAGTGTCGGCAATCCTCCACCTGCTGGGAGACGACTCGACTAGGCTTACGGCGCTGGTCGACAATATGCTACGCTTTGTCATGAGCATTTACAGCGACGAACTGAATTATCTCCACGAGAAGAAGAATAGCAGAAGACCGTTTTGAAAAAGCGGAGGTATTTCGACGGCAGATAGCAGGACGGGGGGGGGCCGTCGAACGGACAGACCGATTGCGGCTGAACATCAGACCCGGATCGTCAGGAGCTACAGAATGTCGCCTATTCCGACGGTAGAATTCTAAGATAAAACCAAATAAAAGCTGCAAAAAGTTTCATGCCCGGAAATTGTCATTTTTTGTCGTAGCGTTTAGCAAAATGATTCTGGTTATGGGATGCAAGGCCGCGAAGCGCTTGTATAGCCTTGCATCCCATAGTCAGAATCGTTAATTTGCGGAGTACGGAAATGACAATACATTAATTATGAGTAGGTTCGGCTCCCAATTAGACGGACTGTTCCGACAATAAGATTTTGAGATTTTGAATGATCTCAAAATCTTATCGAATGGCAGATATGTATGCCGGATTATATCTGCAACGCTACATATGGTGTTCCACGCCTTACGACGGCAAAGCATCTGGCGGCGATTTTGGCCCTCACAGCATTCAGGACGCTGAATTTATGTTTACCTTCAGCCACTTTGCGTTCGTAATATGCCTTTAGTTGCGGATCACACCTGATGGCAATCAGTGCACTGCGGTTCAGTTGTACTTTAATGTCTCGATTCGCCATGCTCGATGTGTGGCATCCCCCGCGAACGCTTGTGCCGGAGCTATGTTCGAACGGAGCCAGCCCGCAATAGCAGGCAAACTTGCGGTGGTCTGTGATTTTGGTGAAATTAAGCGTCGAACAGAGCATCACAATGGCCGTGATCGGCCCTACACCTTTGATGCTGGTCAGCAGCTTGTAGTTCCGGCAAATGTTGCTGTCGGCGGCTATCAGTTCCTTCATTTCCCGTTCGATGGTTTTCATATGAGTTTCTGCATACGCGATCTCCTCCTGGAGCATGGAACGTTGAATAGATACATCCGCGAATTTCTCTTTGTAGTCTAATTTTTCGAGCAACACCAGTTTCGCTACACGTTGTTTTGCCAGATGAGCCCTTAAGATCAGCCATGTGCGCAACTGACACAGTTCCTTCTCTGCCGGCAGATAAAGGGCTATCTTCCGATAGTGAGTGATCGCATACTCGGCGATACGCCGGGCATCCACTCTGTCTGTTTTGCCACGGGCAATACCCATCGAATACTTGATTACCAACGGCGAGATCAGTGAAAAATTGAAATTCAGCGTCCTGTCGGAAGCACAAACCGCCATCTCGGATATGTAGCTCCCCATATCCTCGGCGCAGAAAATCACATCGTCGAGCCGAATACCATGCCGCTTCTCAACCCAGTGCAGACACGAGCAGATCCCTTTTCGGGAGTTGGCGAATTTGCGGTGAGCCATCTCGTTTGCATCCTCGAAGGCGACCAAAGACGCATCGAAAGTCTCTTTCGACACATCCAGACCCACATAATACAAATAGTGCATAACTTGTTAGTTTTGTGAGAGTCGTATGCTATCACATGTACCAGGTCTTCAAACCTACAATTCTAAACAGCCATTCTCTCTGGTTAATGGAGTCGCAGTCCAAATCTACCGCCAAGCCTCAAAGCTTACGACAAGCCCCGGTTCACTGCGACTCCATATCGAAATTACCTGTGATTACATCACGCTGCAAATCTACATGCGACCAGCAAAACGCCAAAGATGGAAATACGCAAGGCTCGCCCTTCGGGCGATTCGCATGGCCTTGCGTATTTCCATCTCCGGCGTTTAATTCCCTGCCGGCGGAAAGAGATTATGGTATAGTATCCAGAATCGCACCGGCTTACTGCGCAATCTTGAAGACGCTGTCGAGTTTCTCGCTCAATGCCGCCATATCCTGTCCGATTTTATCGTTGGTAATTCGGGCATAGATTTGGGTCGTGGTGATGCGTTTATGCCCCAACATCTTGCTGACGGTCTCCAGAGGTACGCCCTGCGTGAGCGTGACCGTTGTGGCAAAAGTATGCCGCGCGCAATGGATCGTGGGGTTGAACGACAGGCCGGCGTGTCTGGCAACATGCCGTAACGACATATTCAACGTATTATAGGTGCCTTTGAGCGGAAAGACTTTATCTCCCGCAAGGCGCAGATCCTTATAACGGTCATAGAGCATTGCGGCAACGGGAAGGAGTTTTACTCGGAACTGAGTGCCCGTCTTCTGGCGTCTGTCGATGATCCACCGCTCTCCGTTATCGTCCGTATGGATGTCCGCATGGGTGAGTTTCACCACGTCGGCATGGCTCAGGCCCGTGAAGGCGCAGAAAACGAAGGCATCCCGGTTGATGCCCGTTCGGTAGTTGGGAAGCTTGACATCCATCACGGCTTGTAATTCCGAAGCCGAGAGGTAACGCCGTTCGGCATATTCTGCTTTGACATAGAAACCTGTGAAAGGGTCGGCAGGAATCCAGCCGTTCTTATACGCCGTGTAGGTCATCAGCTTCAATTTCTTGAGCGTAGAATGGATCGTCCCGGAGCGCATCCCTTGTACCGAGGAGAGGTAGACCACAAACTTTTCGATGAAATCCCGCTTCAGCTCTTTGAACGCAATGTCCTTGACGCGGTACTCGTATTCGAGGAAGGAGGCCAGACGCCGGCGGCGTTTGCAGTAGTCCTCATAACTGGAATAAGCGCGGTCTTTGCCCACGCGTTCGAGGAAGCCTGCAAGGTATTCGTCGAAAGTCTGTAACAGCAGGCGGCAGTCGTCCCCCATACCCAGAAAGGCGTTACGGACTTTTTCGGCCGTAACATACGAATCCCGGTCGCAGAGACGCTGGTACTGCTTGCCGATGTTGGTTTTGATGTTCTCCAACTTTTCATTGAGGCGTTGGGCTTCGAGGCTTTTACCTGCCGCCTTGTTTGCTTTGGCGTCCCAGAGGGAAGAACGAACGGTGAGTTTACAGCTGAACTGCGACATTGTACCGTTGATCGTAATACGGCCCATAATGGGAACCTGACCCGATTTCTCCGACTGCCTTTTTACGTAGAAAAGGACTTTGAAAGTGCTGCGTTGCATAATAACTTGAACTTTTTGGATGGGTTAAACGTTAAGTCAAGTTATTTGGTATGCGGTAATTCGATGCAACGAACTGAAAACGAATGTTTTGATGCAAACCAAAGCATTTCGGGCAGGTAACGGATAAGTAACGAAACTCACTGTTAAACCTGCCCGATTATGCTTTTTTATTGCTCGGAGCATATGCAGAAGAGATAATCAAATATCTGTGAACTTGATACTTGCTCTTTCCTGCGCTTCTCTTTACCTACAAATACCGAACCCTTCGGGGTCCGCCGCATGTTTTTTCCGGGGATGGCCGGAGGCCTTTACAGGTGAATCGCCGCGCCCAGGGCCGCTTCGGCGGCTTCCATGACGCCTTCGTTCATCGTCGGATGGGCGTGGATCGTGCGGGCGATCCGGTGGGCCGTGACGCCCAGCGTGCGCGCCAGCGTCGGCTCGGCCAGCATCTCGGTCACCGACGCTCCGACCATGTGCGCCCCCAGCAGGCGGTCCTCTTCGTCGAAGAGCAGTTTGACGAATCCGTCGCGGTCGCCCGCCGCCGTGGCCTTGCCCGATGCGGTGAAGGGGAAGCGGCCGGCTTTATAGGCGATGCCGCGCTCCTGCGCCTGCTGTTCGGTCATGCCGACCGACGCCACCTCGGGCTGGGTGAAGATGCACGACGGAATGGTCGTGTAGTCCACCGGCGCGGGGGCGAGTCCGCAGATGGACTCCACGCAGCAGACGGCCTCGGCCGAAGCCACGTGCGCCAGCGCCGGACCCGGCACGATGTCGCCGATGGCGTAGACGCCCGGAACGTTGGTGCGGTAGAATTCGTCCACGACGACCTTGTCGCGTTCGACGGCGACGCCCAGCTCTTCGAGGCCGATGCCTTCGATGTTGGATTGGATGCCCACGGCCGACAGCACGACATCGGCCGTCAGGGTCTCCGCGCCTTTTTTGCCCTCGATCTCCACTTCGCAAAGCCCTTCGGCGTTGACCTTCACTGCTTTCACCGTGGTCGAAGTGAGCACCGTCGCGCGCAGTTTGCGAAATGCGCGCTCCATGGTCTTCGACACCTCCTCGTCTTCGAGCGGCATCATGCGGGGCATGTATTCGACGATGGTGACCCGCACGCCCAGCGCGGCGTAGAACCACGCGAACTCGCTGCCGATGGCTCCCGAACCTACGACGATCATTGATTCGGGCAGGCGCGTGAGCGTCAGCGCCTGCCGCGACGAGATCACATGCTCGCCGTCGATGGGCATGAAGGCCATTTCGCGCGGCCTGGCTCCCGTGGCGAGGACGATGTGGTCGGCCTCGTACTCCGCCCCGTCGACGTCTATGCGCCCCGGGGCCGTGAGCCGCCCGAATCCGGGGATCAGGTCGATCTTGTTCTTGTTCAGCAGGAACCGCACGCCCTTCGACATGGTTTCGGCCACGCTGCGCGAACGCGCCACGATGGCTTCGAGGTTGGGGCGCACCTCCCCTGCAAGTTCCAGTCCGTAATGCTCCGCGTTTTTGCAGTATCCGTAGACCTGCGCGCTCTTGAGCAGCGCCTTGGTCGGGATGCAGCCCCAGTTGAGGCAGACGCCTCCCGGTTCGGCGCGCTCCACGAGCGCCGTCTTTTTCCCTAACTGCGCGGCGCGGATCGCCGCCACATAGCCTCCGGGGCCGCTGCCCACGATGATGATGTCGTACCGCATCATTTCACTACTTTTAGTATTTCACCATTGTCTTTGGCCACGGCGCGCTTCCATTTCTCGTTGTAGCCCGGGAACTGGATCTTGCCGGGAATCTGTTTCCCGTTGCCGTTGTCGACGAAATGCGCCGCAGAGCCGTCGCCGTCGAGGAACGTCAGCACGTCGCCGTGCTCGCTCTTGACGTTGCCGTCCATGTATTTCACCAGCAGGTAGTTGTTGAGCCGCTGCCAGCGGTCGAACAGCTGCTGCGCCGTCTCCACGCTCAGCTGCGTGAGGTGGCTGCGGCGTGCCTCGGGCGACATTTTTCCGACTCGGGCGTTGAGCGCCTGCACGTTGCGGAGCATGTCGTTCTCCCACTTGTCCGTGACCTTGCGGATGTCCGCGGAGATCATGTCGTAGCGCATGTAGGCGAAATTGGTCGTGCGGTTGAAGAGCCAGAACGCCGACGTGGGCGAATATTCGAGCATCGAGCCGTTGTCCTCGCGGAAACACCCGGGGACCTCCTGCGCCGAGCAGAAGATCGGCGAGGTGGCCGTGGCGCGCTCGTTGACGTACTTCACGCCGTCGACCTCGAATTCCATCGGACGCCAGCGGTAGGGGCAGTTGTGGCCTCCGGCGCCGAGATCCGCGGTCATGTCCATCGGGGTCCCCTCGTAGTGGTCGCGCATGCAGTCGAAGAGCGTCTTGGGCGACACCTTCGCGCGGGGCTTGACCCACAGCGGCATGCGGTTGTCCTTGTTGTGGCCCATCGCGTAGTCGGTGTATCGGTCCATGTCGTCGGCCACGGTGCGGAAGAAGGCCCACACGCGGGCTTCGCAGGCGCGCATGCCGCCGAAGTCGAGCGGCGCGTAGGCGTCCGAGAAGCTGAAATCGGCGTCCGGGCCGTTGTAGTAACCCATTTCACGGGCGAACGAGATCACGTCCGGGGAGTAGAGGCAGTTCTCGGGATCGTCCTTCGGGAAGGTGGTGATGCGGGCCTGGTTGGCGTGGGCCGAGACGTAGCCGTCGGGAATGCGGCGGGCCACCCAGACGATGCCTTTGCGGGCGTTGCCGCCCTTGCCGTCGTCCTTGAAACCCTTGCCGATCAGCTCCATGATCCACGCCTCGTCGGGGTCGGCGATCGAGAACGACTCGCCGCTCGACGCGTAGCCGTAGGTGTCGGCCAGCTCGGCGATCACGCTGATGGCCTCACGTGCGGTTTTGGCACGCTGCAAGGTGATGTAGATCAGCGACCCGTAGTCCATGCGGCCCATCGAGTCCTCCAGTTCGGGGCGGCCTCCGTAGGTCGTCTCGCCGATGATGAGCGAATGTTCGTTCATATTGCCGATGGTCGACCAGGTTTCGCGGACCTGCGGGATGTCCGTCAGGTAACGGCCCGTATCCCATTCGTAGACGGGCAGCATCGCCCCGGACTTGTGCTTGCCGCCGGGGGTGTGGTACAGTGCGCCGTAGAGCGCGTGGGAGTCCGCCGCATAGGTGACCATCACCGAACCGTCGGTCGAGGCTCCTCGGGTGACGATGAAATTGGTGCAGGCCGACGCCGCGCCGTATGTGAGGGCGGCCGCCGCTGCAAGAATCAATCGGATTTTTTTCATGCTTTTCAGGTTTTGAGACCAAAGATACGAAAAAGTCGGATGGATTCAAAACCGAATCTTCCGACTGATGAATAAAAGTGTCGTTACGACGCCAAAGATGGAAAACAAATCGGATAACGGCGAAAAAACGTTATCTTTGTGAGCGGATGCGCTTTCTGCGCACCCCGGAAATACCCCCCCCCGGAGTGGTGGTAAAAATATGAAATCCAGCTATTTGAATGAAAAAGATGTTGTTCCTGCTCCTTTCCGGGGCGATCTTCGGGGCCTGTTCTTCGGACAAGGACCGGGTTCTCGTTTTCGTGAAGAACGTCGTCATGCCGCCCGATTCGTGGGTCTTTGCGCCCGGCGACGGGGTGACCGTCTCGGCCGAAGGGTTCGAGGCTGATGACGAAATCATGCTCGAAATCCATTGGCAGGAGAGTGCCGAAGGGTTCGCTCCGGAGGGCTATGCCAAGGGCGTGCGCGGGATCGTCACGGTGCGTTCCGCCATGAGCGTCACCTTTCTGGCCCCGGGGCACTACCCCGCTTCGACGGTTCGGGTGCTGTTGCTCCGCCGGGGCCGGATGATGCCGCTGGGCAAGATCCGCGTTGCCGACGGAACCCCGAAAGCCGAAGCGCTCTACGGCATTTCGAAATCCGATACGGACGAAACCCTGATCGAGCGCATCGACCTGTCAACGGGCGGGGTGACACGGGTTGCGACGCTCGGCATCGGCCGGGGAATCGCCTGCGCCGTGGGGCTTCCCGGCTCGGGCTGGATTTACGGCGTCTGCTCCGGTTCGATGGCAGGTTTCGACCTCACAATGAATTATTATGACGATTTCGGGTACCGGAATAGTCTCTTGGCCGGGCATATCTCCGATTCCTCCGTCGGACTCATTTCCCACGACGCGGGGCGGCTGACGCTGACGACCCGAAGCGCGACCCGCTCTCCCTCCCCGGTTCCGGTCTCCTGGCAGGTGCCCGACGAGGTTGTGCAGACGCTGGCCGTGCAGCCGTTCGTGCGGGTCGGTTCCGACCTGCTGCTCGCGCAGCGCAATGCCGACGGGACGTGCGCTCCGCTGGTGTTGAGGGTCTACGGCGGGGCGGGACCGGGCGAAGCCGTCGGGGCCGATGCGATGATCCCCTTTTGGACCGTGGTCGCCTCGGCCGACGAGCCGGAAAAACGGTATCAGGTCGGCGGCTATGCCGTGTCGGCCGGGGGCAAAACGCAGCTGCGGCTGTTCAACGCCGCCGGTGACGGCGCTTTCGGCGAGACGCTGGCCGAAGTTCCGGGCACGGCGCTTTCGGTCACGGAGTATGCTCCCGATAAGGATTCGCTGGAAATCTACCTGCTGTGCGAGGCGGACGGCATGCGCCGCATCCACGTCTACGATGCGCTGAAGAAGACGCAGCGGACCCTTCCCGGGGAGTTCGGCTGCTCGGAGATCGTCATGGCGAAATAGTGTTTTCGCGCAGAAAAACGAGTCGCAGGCCCGGATTTTTCCCGGGTCTGTTTCGTGTTGTACGAATTTTGCGTATTTTTACCGGGTAAATACCGAAAAGCTTATGTCTTCAATAGCCTGTCAACTGTCGTTCGTGCGCTCGACGCTTCCCGAGGGGGTGAAGCTGGTCGCCGTGTCGAAAACCCACCCTGCGGAGGCGATCCGCGCGGCCTACGACGCCGGCCACCGCGTTTTCGGCGAGAGCCGCCCGCAGGAACTGCGCGAAAAACACGAAGCCCTGCCCAAGGACATCGAGTGGCACATGATCGGCCACCTGCAAACCAACAAGATCAAATACATCGCCCCGTTCGTCGCGCTGATCCATTCGGTCGACAGCGCGCGGCTGGCCGAGGCTATCCAGCGCGAGGCGGCCAAGTGCGGCCGGACGCTCGAAATCCTCCTGGAGATCCACGTCGCCGAGGAGGAGACCAAGACGGGCTGGAATATGGCCGAACTGATGGAGTATGTCCGCACGGCCCCGTTTGCCCGTATGCCGGACGTCTGCGTGCGGGGCGTGATGGGCATTGCCACCAATACCGACGACGGCACGGCGATACGCCGCGATTTCATGGAGCTGAAACGCTGTTTCGAACTGCTGCAACCCTACTTTGGACCGCGGTTCGACACGCTGTCGATGGGCATGTCGCACGACTATCCGCTGGCGGTCGAGTGCGGCTCGACGATGGTGCGCGTCGGCTCGTTGATATTCGGCCGGCGCGGGCTTAAGAAGCCCGTTTTATGAGTGGTTGCTGTACGAATGATAAATTATACCAGACTTATATGAAAATCGGATTTCTTGGATTCGGAAATATGGCGCAGGCCATGGCGGGCGGGTTTGTCCGCTCGGGGGCCGTGCAGCCCGGCGACATCGGCGCGTGCGCGCGCGACCGGGCGAAACTGCGGCGCAACACGGAGCCGCAGGGCTTCCGGGCTTTCGACGACGCGGCGGCGGTCGCGGAGTTCGCCGATCTGGTCGTCGTCGCCGTGAAACCCTATCAGGTCGAGGCGGTGCTTGCGCCCGTCCGGGAGCTTCTGGCGAAGAAGATCGTCGTATCGGTGGCCGCGGGCGTTACGTTCGACGACTGCGAGCGGATGCTCGCCCCCGGCACGCACCATTTGAGCATCGTTCCCAATACGCCCGTTTCGGTCTGCGAAGGCATCATCGTCTGCGAACGCCGCCATTCGCTTTCGGACGGGGAGTGGCGGCAGGTGGAGGCGCTCTTCTCGAAGATCGGCCTCGTCCTGCCGATGGACACCGCCCTGCTCGGCATATCGAGTGCCGTCTGCGGCTGCGGCCCGGCGTTCGTCGCCATGTTCATCGAGGCGCTCGGGGACGCAGCCGTCAAGCACGGCGTTGCGCGTGCCGACGCTTACCGCATGGCGAGCCAGATGATCGTCGGGACCGGGAAATTGCAGCTTGCCTCGGGGCAGCATCCCGGTGCGATGAAGGACGCCGTCTGTTCGCCCGGCGGAACGACGATCGCGGGCGTCGCCGAACTGGAGCGCAAGGGCTTCCGCGGCGCGGTGATCGACGCCATCGACGCTATTCAGAACAAAAAATAACCCGCCCGGCTAAAAGCCGGGTTTTAGGAGGCGGACGGTGGCTTCGGGGCGCTTGTCATCCGGTTCTGCGCCCGCCCGCCTAAAAGGCGGGTTTTAGGGGCGGATAGTGGCTTCGGGACGCTTGTCATCCGGTTCTGCGCCCGGGGCCGGGAATCGTTTTTTGGGGGCTGCGGGACGAAGCGACGCCGTTTGCGTCCGAATAGGAAAACCGCCGGACCTTTTCGAAAGGACCGGCAAATTTTTCGGCGATTTATGCCGGAAACGGAGATGAATCCGTCCGAATGCAGCATATTGCCGTATGCTTCGATCGGATTCTGTTCGGGAATGGGCGAGAAGGCGAGAGACTGCATGTTGTCATTCAGCATGATGCGCAATGAAAGGCAAAAAAAGTAAACGAGGCGACGGCCTGGAAACCGAAACCTCGTTTACGATAGTCAATAGTGAACTCTCCGCGGATGCGGTCCTTTCTTGCCGCTGCGGGGTTATTTCACCGAGACGGGCAGCGTGGCGGCGATGTCGGCCGACGAGGTTCCCAGCGAAAGGGTGTATTCGCCCGGGTTGACCTTCCAGCCGCGCGACTGCGTGTCCCAGAACGCCAGCGCCTGCCGGTCGAGTTCGAACTCCACGACGGCGCTTTTGCCGGGGGCCAGGGTCACTTTCCGGAAGCCTTTCAGCTCCTTTTTCGGCCGGAGGACCGTCGGGGCGTTCTCCGTGACGTAGAGCTGCACGACCTCCGCGCCCTCGCGATCGCCCGTGTTGGTCAGCGTGACGCTCACCTTCAGCGGCTTGTCGGCGGGGAACGCCTTCGGGGCGCGGGGTTTCGAAAGCTCGAACGTGGTGTACGAAAGTCCGAATCCGAAGGGGTAGAGCGGTGCGATGCCCTTGGTCTCGTACCAGCGGTAGCCGACCAGCACCGACTCCTTGTAGTCGATGTCGTAGAGCTGGATCAGGCGTTCGTTGTAGGCGCGGGGCGCCTTGTTGTAGAACTCCGCGCCGGCGGGCATCGTGCCTTTGGCGGGGGAGTCGTTGAACTCCTTCTCGATGGTCATGGGCAGTTTGCCCGAGGGCGACAGTTTGCCCGAAAGAATGTCGGCCAGCGCCGTGAAGCCGCTCTGGCCCGGATACCAGCCGTAGATCACCGCCGCGGCTTTGTCGTTCCAGCCGCCCATGCGGATTCCCGAACCCGAGTTGACCAGCACGATGGTGTTGGGATTGGACTCGACGGCCGTGCGGATGAAGGCCTCCTCCTCCTTGGGCAGCGCGAAGGGGCGTTCGAACGACTCCACGTCGATCGTGCCCGTCGAGAGCAGCACCACGTCGGCGGCGGCCAGCTCCTCGCGGGAGGGTTTTTCGACGACGCGGACCGCATCGCCGTAGACCTCGCGGAGCGCCGCGGTCAGCGTCACGTTGTCGTAGCCCAGCACCTCGGCCGAGGACGACGTGCTGCCTCCCGTGCGGGGAATCTGCTCGGTGAAGCGTCCCGTCAGCAGGATTTTGCGGCCTTCGGCGAGGGGCAGGATGCCGTTGTTGCGCAGCAGTACGATGCCCTCGGCGGCCACGTCGTAGCCGGTCTGCTTGTGCGCCGGGAATTTCTCCAGCAGGGCGGGAACGTACTTCTCCCGGTCGTAAAGTCCGAAGGCGATGCTCGTGGCGATGTTGGGGCGGATCATTTTCTCAATGTCCTTTTCGGTGATGCGGCCCTCCTTGAGCAGCGCGCGCACCTCGCCGAAGAACTCCTTGCGGCCCGGCATCTCGACGTTCTGGCCGCTCTTGACCACCTTCTCCGTGTCGTTCACCGACGACCAGTCGCTCATCACGCAGCCCCGGAATCCCAGCTCGCCGCGCAGGATGCGCCGGATCAGGTCGGCGTTCTGCCCGGCCCACTCGCCGTTGAGGCGGTTGTAGGAGGTCATCACGTAACCCACGCCAGCGTCGATGCCGGCCTTGAACGGCGGCAGGTAGAGTTCGTGCAGCGCCCGTTCGTCGACGATCGAGTTCGAGCGGCGGCGGTAAAATTCCGTCTCGTTGCAGATGAAGTGTTTCAGACACGCCACGGTTCCCGTCGACTGCATGCCCTTCACATACTCGGCGACCATCGCCGAGGCGAGCAGCGGATCTTCGCCCATGTATTCGAAGTTGCGTCCGTTCTGCGAGTTGCGGTAGATGTTCATGCCCGGACCCAGCAGGACTTCGATGCCTCCGGCGCGGCACTCTTCGCCCACGGCTTCGGCATAACGATAGGCCAGCGACGGGTTGAAGGTCGCTGCGAGGGAGATCGGGCACGGAAAGGCCGTCGAACGCTCCAGCTGGCGGACCATCGTCGGGTCGGACAGGTTGTCGCGCATGTGCACGCCCTGCGTGGCGTCGGAGAGATAGATGTAGGGCATGCCTTTCTCGGGCACGCCGTAGAAGAAGAACGAGGAGTAGCCGCGCATGAACGAGATCTTCTCGTCGAGGGTCAGCTGTGCGATCCGGGCGTCGGCCTGCCGGTAGGCCTCGTCCCACGCTACGACCTGCTGGGCGGCGGCCGGTGCGATCGCCGCGGCTGCCGTTGCGAAGGCGAGCAAAAGTTTTACGGAGGTTTTCATCGTTTTTTGAATTGGTTTGCGTTTCTGTCTTCTGCAAAGTTAGCGCATGAACGGCCCGCCGGAACGGCTCTTCGGAAAAATATAAACGATATGAACTGTCAGTTTTCTGAAAACCAGTTGATTGATGTTTCGGATGGCGTTGAATTATACAAATAAAACAGGTCCGATAATTTGCTTTTGCATGCTTTTTATCGTTATATTTGTGCAAATCCGTTGCCTGAAATGAAAAAACTGCCTCTCCTTTTCGCGGCCTTTCTCGTCGTCTCCGCATCCGGTCTGCGTGCCGGGGAACCTTCGGACATACATACGCTGCTTCGCCGCCTGGACGGTCTGCTCGACCGCCGCGAGGAGTTCCTGCTCCGCCACGAAGCGCGCCTCGACTCGCTCAAATCCCTGCTATGCGGCGACACCCTCGGGTTCGGGGCGCGTTATGCCGTCACGGCGGAGATCGCGGAGCGTTATTTCGCCTACCAGAGCGACTCGACGATCGCCTACCTGCGCCGGAATGTCGCGCTGGCCGAAAGGGCGGGGAATGCCGACCTGACGATCCGCGCCAAATCGGTCATGGCGATGTGTTACAGCATGAACGGCCGCTTCCTCGAAGCCGACCGGGTGCTGGCCGGGGCGACCGACACGCTGCATATGAGCCGTGCGACGCAGGCGGCCTATTATGCCGCGCAGCACCGTCAGAACCGCGAGTGCCGCAGCCAGAGCGAGCCGGGGGCGGAGCGCGACCGGTTTCGGGCCTGCGAGGAGTACTACGCCCGCCGTGCGCTGGAAACCACCGGCGACATTTCGAAACGTTTCTATTTCGCCTACCTCGTCGCCGTGGACGAAGGGGATTACGACCGTGCCGCCGCGGCCTGCGACAGTGCGTTGGCATGCGCTCCGCCCGCGTCGCACGATTATGCCCGGGCGGCGTTCTACCGTTCGGAGACCGAAAGGTTCCGGGGCGACGAAGCGGCTCGTTTCGAATGGCTCGTGCGCGCCGCCATGGCCGACGTGCAGGGAGCTGTCCGCGACTACGGCGCCTTGGGCGGCGTGGCCGAAGAGCTGCTGCGCCGGGGCGACGCCGCACGGGCGATGCGGTGTATCCGCGTTGCGATCAACGACACGCAGGCCTACAATTCGCCCATCCGTTCGTGGCGCGACATGGCGATTCTGCCCCAGATCGAGCAGGCGTACAGCGAGCGCAATGCCCGTCTGCGCGCGATGTACGTCGCGCTGATCCTTCTGGCCTTTCTTTTCGCCCTCTCGGCAATCGGAGGCGTGCTGTTCGTCCTGCGCCAGAACCGGCGGCTCAACGCCGTGCAGCAGACCTTGCGCGAGTCGAACGGGAAACTGGCCGAGCTGGCTGCCAGCCTGCGCGAAACCAATGCCGACTTGAGCCGGCAGAACATCCGCATCGCCGACGCCAACCGCATCAAGGAGGTTTATATCGGCGGGTTCCTGAAGACGATCTCCGAATATATCTACAAACTGGCCGACACCTACCGTCATGTCGGCCGGATGCTGCGCGACGGCCGTTCCGACGAGCTGCGCCGCGAGTACGCCGGAACCGATGTCCGGAGCGACGAACTGAAAGAGTTTTACCACAATTTCGACACCACCTTCCTGGGGCTTTTCCCCTCGTTCATCGGGGAGTTCAACCGCCTGCTCGCCGACGATGCGCGCATCGGGGTCCGCCGTCCGGGAAGCCTCACGACCGAACTGCGCATCTTCGCGCTGGTCCGGCTGGGCATCACCGACACGGCGACCATCGCCGCACTGCTGCACTGTTCGGTCAATACGGTGTACAGCTACCGTTCGCGCATGCGGCTGCGTTCGCTCGTTCCGGAGCGGGATTTCGAACAGCGGGTGCAGTCCATCGGCCTCGGGGACGATGCCGCGGAGCTTTCCGGGACCTGATCGGGACGGGGCCTCTTGTTGGCGAAACACGGAGTTTTTTCGCTCGGGGTGTACGCTCCGACGCGGAAATGCGTATATTTGCAGCTCGCATATACCGATACGATGAAAGATTTTGCAGCCATAGATTTCGAAACGGCCAACGGCAAGCGCACGAGCGTCTGCTCGGTGGGCGTCGTCGTCGTGCGCGGCGGCGAGGTGGTCGATACGTTTTACCGCCTGATCCGTCCCCGTCCCAATTTTTACAGCCATTTCACGACGGCCATCCACGGTCTGCGTTATGAAGATACGGCTGATGCCCCCGATTTCGCGTCGGTGTGGCGCGAAATCGAACCCCGTATCGAGGGGCTGCCGCTCGTGGCCCACAACTCGCCCTTCGACGAAGGCTGCCTGCGGGCCGTCTTCGAACTGTACGGCATGCCCTGGCCCGGTTATACCTTCTACTGCACCTGTCGGGCCTCGCGCCGCACCTTCGGCAGCCGCCTGCCCAACCATCAGCTGCACACCGTCTCCGCCGCCTGCGGCTTCGAACTCGAAAACCACCACCACGCGCTGGCCGATGCCGAGGCGTGCGCGCAGATCGCCCTGAAAATCCTGTAATATATATAGGTGTCGCCCGAGAAGTCTGATTTTTACGATTTCACCCCTGCCGGAGAGCTTCCGGCAGGGGTGACTTTTTTCGGGGGACTTTTCGGACGGCCTTTTCTCTCCGTCAAAGTCCCAGCTCCAGCTGGAAGCGGATCTCCCAGCGGTTGTAATCGGGGTCAAACGATTCGCTGCGGTGGTTGTACGACATGTCTGCCTGTACCTTAAGGCTGTGGCCGATGATGTAACGGGTGACGCCTACGGTCGTCTGGTTCCAGCGTTTGTACCCCGCAAAGGGTTGTACTTCGTGCTCGGGGAAGAGCGTCGAATTACGCAGGGCGACCTCCCATTTCTTGTCGAACAGGTAGCTGGTCTGTATGTTGAGCCCCTGCCCGCTGTATACGAAGGCATTGCTCTGGGGGTCGAACAGCGGTCGGTCGCAGCTGCGTCCCATGAAATCGGTATAGAATGCGAATCCCCGGTACTTGAGGATGAAATCCGCAAAATAGGAGCCGATGTTGCGGGTCGCGTCGTCCGGCATGACGGCGCCGCGCTGGCCTTTCAGGCGCGATGCCTTGTGGTTGTAGGAGTAGGCTCCGGCCACGAGTATCTTGACCTGCTCCTCGCCTTCGAAATCTCCCTCCATCACGTCGCCTTTCGACTTGAACCGCCCCAGCGGGTAGAGCTCCAGCCGTCCCGTGTAGGCAAGCCCGCCGTTGGACGAACTGCCCCAGTTGCGGCCTTCGCCCAGCGTCACCGAACCTTTGGCCGAGAGGTTGAAGCCCTCGCCCCCGCGCATGTTGTATTCGCCGAAGAACCCGAAATCGCGGTCGAGGTTGAACTCGCTGTTGACGATGCTGCGGTCGACAAATTGCAGGGCGCTCGAAGAGTTAATGCGCGCCCGGTTGGCCTTGATCTTGGTCTGCCCGAACCCGATGTTCCACTTGGGGCTGGGGACGTAGTAGACGATTGCGTCGCGCACAATGTTCATATTGCCGTTGGGCAGCGGTTCCGTGTCGTAGGAGGTGAATCCCAGCTGAACCGAATAGACCAGTTTCGGGGAATAGATGTACCCGTCGAAGCGCAGGCGCAGGCGCTTGACCTGCGCATCGGTTTTCGTGAGCGTGAAATCCTTGTCGAACGAGAGTCCCACCATGTTCTGCATCCGGAAGCGCATCGTCAGTGAGAACCAGTTGCTTTTGGGACGGAACGTGATGCCCTTGCCGACTTCGAGGTTGGGCATGTTGC
>ERZ1106976.982-NODE-982-length-30628-cov-5.617636_pt1 | contig 30628 bp, 29 predicted proteins | sample MGYA00403687_ERZ1106976 | MGnify/ENA primary metagenome ERZ1106976 (study PRJEB35170, sample SAMEA104062446) | human gut metagenome | biome: human gut; feature: human-associated habitat; material: faeces | place: Denmark | collected 2013-02-22 ... | reverse complement strand
TATAGTTTAGCAAACCGATGTCAAATGTGCCAATTGTGTCAAATCCCGCAAGGTCCGTCTTCCGGCATTTCCATGATTGCCGGCCTGCGTTCCTGCAAACGTCGGCCCGCATTCCTGCAAATGCCGGGCGGCAATCATGGGAATGCCGGGCGGTGTGGCAGGGTTATAGCTTCCCGATCTCTTCGGCCGTCTCGATGGCGTCTTCCAGGATCACGACGTTGGTGAGGTGCTCTTCGTAGGCGTGGCGTTCCCCGCGTGTCATGGAGTCATCCTATGGTTCTCCCAGATATTCGAAAATCAGTGCCACCTGCCGGGAGGTGAAGAGCCGTTGTTTCGTGTAGTAGCCGGTCTGTCGCAACGCTTCCGTGAGCGGGCGGTTCAGGCGTATCCAGGCGGCGAGCCGGTTCAGTGCGGCCTGGGAGGTGATCTCCGGTGCATAGGCCTGTGCCAGTTCGCTCTTGCTGTAGGGACGGATTTTCATGATTTTTCTGTTTGATTGTATGGTTATAAAGATACGGAAAAAATCTGGGATACGGAAGTGTTTCTGCTCATGAATCGGTTATATATCTAACCTTATTCATGGTTGGCTCACACTGTCTCATCCTGCCTCCCGATCGCCTTTTGCGCCTGCCGTATCTTTGTCTCAGAGATTAATAGCAGAGAAGTATTCATTTAAAAAAAGTAAGGTTATGCCATTAAATTACAGTATTGTTTTGTTAGGCAATCCGCGTAAGCCGGACGATCCGAAGAAAGCCTACGCCCGTTCGCAGGTCAGCAAGGAGCTTACGTTGAAAGGGCTTTCGCAACGTGTCGCGGCCCAGACGACCGTGAGTCGTGCGGATGTTTCAGCGGTGTTGATCAGTGTGGTCGAGAATATGATCGAGGCCCTGCGCGACGGGGAGCAGGTCGATTTCGGCGAGTTGGGCAAGTTCCGTTTGCAGGCGACCAGCCGGGGAGCCGATAGCGCGGAGGTGTTTACTGCCACCAATATCACCGGAGTCAATATCCAGTTCGTTCCCGGCGACGATCTGAAAAAGATCTTCAACGGTATGAGTTTCAATCCCGTACCCAGCCGTGCATCCGTACGTGCCGTACTCCGTGCCGAGAAAGCAGGCGAGACGACGGTCGACCTGTCGAAGAAACCGAACGAAGGAGGCGGGAGCGGAGGCGAAGATGACCGGCCGGGAGAACTTTAAGCAATTGATAATTGACAATTAAAAGCAAGAGAAAAGCGTAGGGCAGGACCCTGCCCCATGCTTTTCAAATCATAAATCATAAATCTCATCATGGAACAAAAAAACGAAAAGAAATCTGTCTGGGGAGTGCTCCTCAAAGTGATCATCGCCGTAGCCAGCGCCATTGCCGGTGCGCTCGGCATAAGCGCCTGCTCGTTATGACGGCGGGATGTTTCTATCAGAATTATCGGGAGGTACGCCTCCTGATAATTCATTGCAGCGCGACGCGCTATGACCGCGATTTCCCGGTGGAGGCCTTGCGGGCTTCACACAAGGCGAGAGGATTTGCCGATATCGGCTATCATTTCTATATCACCCGCGACGGCTATCTCCACCGTTGCCGTCCCGTCAACCAGATCGGCGCACATGCAGCCGGGTGGAACGACCGGAGCATCGGCATCTGTTATGAAGGCGGCCTCGATGAGGCGGGAACCCCTTCCGACACCCGTACCTACGCCCAGAAATGTTCGCTGCTCGACCTGCTCCGCCAGCTCCGGCGGGACTATCCGGAGGCGAAGATAGTGGGACATTGCCAACTGAGTCCTTACATCCGCAAGGCCTGCCCTTGCTTCGACGCCAGGGAGGAGTATGCGGGATTGGAAGAGGAAGTGTCAAGAAAATAGACAGTGGTGTCTAATTATTAGACAGTCTGTTCGAATTGTTGGATATCTATTTTATTGATTATTTGCTCGTTATGCTATTTGGCATATTTTTTGTTAGTATTGAAGCAAAACAGTTGGATATGAAAACGATTTTGCGAAATTTCTTTAGTGTGCTCCGCCGGTTCAAGACGGCTTCTGTTTTGAATGTGCTGGGGTTGAGCATTGCTTTTGTGGCGTTTATGCTCATTATGATGCAGGTGAATTATGATTATACGTTCGACCGCAGCCACCCGAACGCCGATGCTATCTTCCGGGTGGATATCGTGCACGGAAGCAAAGGGTCGCAAGCCATTATCTGCCGTCCGTTCGCGCGGGCGTTTACCGGGTCTTCGCCTCTTATAGAGGAAGGATGCCTTTTGAGTGCTTGGACCGAAAGCCGTTTTTTCTATATAGAGGATGGCGGACAGCGGACGAGCTACAAGGAAGATGCGTGGAACGTGACTCCCGGAGTCTTGGAAGTGTTCCGTTTCGATATGCTCGAAGGAAGCGAGCGCTCTTTGGATGAGCCCAACAGCGTAGTCCTTCCGGAAAGCATGGCGAGAAAGATCTTCGGTGACGAATCGGCGGTAGGCAAGCAGCTGATCTCTGCCAATCCTATGGAAGATGCGAAAATCGTGAAAGGCGTGTATAAGGATTTTCCCCGTAACTCTGCTTTGAAGAACGTCATGTACACGTCGATGAGTCCGAAGGAAAACTATGATAACTGGGGAAACTGGAATTATTTTTTCTTTGTCCGTCTGGGCGAGGGGATGGATAAGGCTGAGGTGCTGGACAATTTCAAGCGTAATTTTAATGCGAAGGAAGCCTTCGGCAATGAGTTCGAATGGGGGGAGGAGAATAGCTTGGATCTCCGCCTGACCTCTTTGCCGGATGTCCATTTCCTGAGTAACGTGGATTTCGATTCGATGCCGAAAGCGAGCCGCCAGACGTTGCTGGTGCTTTTCTCCATCGCTTTTGTCATCCTTATTATCGCCGGTATCAATTTTACCAATTTCAGCACGGCGCTGACTCCTATGCGTATCAAGAGCATCAACACGCAGAAGGTGCTGGGCAGTTCCGACCGTACGTTGCGTGGAAGTTTGTTGGTAGAGGCGGTCTGCGTCAGTCTGTTTGCTTATCTGCTTTCGCTTCTTTTCTTATACATAATCCCCAAAACACCGGTAGTCTCGCTGGTGGATGCCGACATCTCGTTCGGGGCGCAGCCGATGATCATTGCCGGCACGGCTGTGATCGCGGCGATCGTGGGAGTGCTGGCCGGCCTTTATCCTTCCTACTATGTCACCTCTTTCCCGCCGGCATTGGTGTTGAAAGGAAGTTTCGGCCTCTCGCTTGCCGGGCGCCGGATGAGGAGCGTGCTGGTGGGGGTCCAGTTTGTGGCTTCTTTCATCCTGATTATCGGCTCTTTGTTTATGTACCTGCAAAATCATTATATGCAGAATGCGCCGTTGGGATATGACAAGGAGGAGATGATTATCGTGCATCTGAATAATACTATAAATAAGAACCGGGATGCTTTCACGGACCGGTTGAAATCGTTCTCCGGCGTGGAGGATGTGACCTATTCCCAATTCCTGCTTTCGAGCCAGGACCAGTACATGGGATGGGGGCGTGACTATAATGGGAACAACATCAATTTCCAGTGTCTTCCTGTTTCTTCTTCTTTCCTGAAAGTGATGGGGATAGAGGTCAAGGAAGGCCGTGATTTCCGTCCGGAAGACGATCAGAAGGAGACGGGTTGCTATATATTCAACGAAAAGGCGAAGGCGCAGTACGAATTGAAGTTGAACGAAAAGATCGACGGTGACGAGATCGTCGGTTTTATCCCGGATATCAAGTTCGCCTCATTCCGCCAGGAAGTTACCCCGATGGCTTTCTATCTTTGGGGCAAATACCAGTGGGGGCAGGAAGGCAACTATTATAATACCGCCTATGTGAAGTTCAAGGCGGGAAGCGACCTTCGCTCCGGAATGGAGCATGTGCGCGAGTCGCTGGAAAAGTTCGATTCGGAGTATCCTTTTGTGGTCCGTTTCTATGACGAGGTTTTACAGCATACCTACGAAAAGGAATTGAAGATCGGTTCTTTGATCACCTTGTTCAGCCTTGTCGCTATCTTTATCTCGATTGTGGGCGTGTTCGGCCTTGTCGTGTTCGAAAGCGAATACAAGCGGAAAGAGATCGCCGTGCGCAAGGTGTTGGGATCGACGACGGGAGAAATCTTGTATATGTTCAATGTGAGCTACTTCTGGATTTTGCTGATATGCTTCGTCTTCGGTGCTCCGGTCGCCTGGTACGGCGTACACCGTTGGCTGGAGAATTTCGCCTACCGTACGCCGATGTATTGGTGGGTGTTGCCGCTGGCTTTCCTGGCCGTAGGCGTGATCACGTTTATGACGGTGACGTATCAGAACTGGCATGTCGCTAACGAAAATCCGGTAAAGAACATAAAATCAGAATAAAATCAAAAAAACATAATTCAGAAAGTCATGATAAAGATCGAAGGTTTAAGTAAGTTTTTCCGTACGGAAGAGGTGGAGACGATTGCATTGAATAATGTTTCCCTGGAAGTGAAAGATGGCGAGTTTGTGGCTATCATGGGACCTTCCGGATGTGGCAAATCTACATTGCTGAATATCTTGGGGCTGCTGGACAATCCGACTTCGGGCGATTATTACCTGGCAGGCAAGGAAGTCGGGCATCTCAAGGAGAAGGAGCGTACGCAGGTCCGCAAAGGCAACATCGGTTTCGTGTTCCAGAGTTTCAACCTGATCGACGAACTGAACGTGTTCGAAAACGTGGAACTCCCGCTTACCTACCTGAAAGTAAAAGCCGGCGAGCGTAAGCAGATGGTGAACGATATCCTGAAAAGGATGAACATCAGCCACCGCGCGGGCCATTTCCCGCAGCAGCTTTCCGGAGGACAGCAGCAGCGTGTGGCCATCGCACGTGCTGTCGTTTCGAATCCGAAGATCATCCTCGCCGATGAGCCGACCGGTAACCTGGACTCGAAGAACGGAGCCGAAGTGATGCAATTGCTCACCGAACTGAACCGGGAAGGGACCACGATCGTCATGGTGACTCACTCCAAGCACGATGCCAGTTTCGCCCACCGGATCATCAATCTGTTCGACGGAAGCATCGTCTCGTCGGTGAACGAGTTTATCTGAGGTGCAGAAGAAAGAACAGGAAGCCGTTTGATTTTTTTTCAAACGGCTTTTTGTATGATTTCCAGAATAAAATCATACCTTTGGAGCAATCTAAATTTAATAGACCATGATCAATAGAAGAAACTTTTTGAAAAACGCGTCCCTGTTTACGTTGGGTGGCCTGATGGCCGGTAAGGTAGGGAATGCCGTTGCAGCGCAGCCTGCGACATCTGCCGCTTTCGAAGCGACGGCGGCCAAGAACATCGGTTTACAAATCTATTCTTTAGGCGACGAGCTCTACAAGGATGTTCCGGGAGGAATGAAGAAGTTGAAAAAGATGGGGTATCAGACCATCGAACTTGCCGGTTATGGGAAAGGCAAGATCCGTGATATCGAATTGATGGATTTCAAGAAGATGGCGGATGATGCCGGCATTACGATTCTGAGTTCGCATGTGAATCCTCCTGTTCGCGAATACACGAAAGACAACCTGAATACAATAAAGGAATACTGGAAGAAAACGGCTGACGACCATGCCAAGTTAGGAGTGAAATATCTGGTGCAGCCCGGCCAGCCCAGTACCCGTAACGTGGAAGAAACGAAATTTGTTTGTGAAGTCTTCAACGAAGCCGGAAAGATCGTGAAAGCGGCCGGCATACCGTTCGGTTACCACAATCACGACATGGAATTTGCCAAGGTGGTTCCCGGCGGCACGGAAATGAAGTTCGGACGCCATAACAAAGGCGAAAAAGTGTATGACATCTTCCTGGCGAATACGGACCCGTCATTGGTTTTCTTTGAGATGGACGTTTACTGGGCCGTGATGGGCCAGCAGGATCCGGTCGAGTATATCACGAAATATGCAGACCGTATCAAAGTGCTCCATATCAAAGACCGCTATGTCCTGGGGGATTCCGGCATGATGAACTTCGAGCAGATATTCAAGCATTTCTATGCAAACGGCCATAAGGACTATTTCGTTGAAATGGAAGGTACGGGTAGCGGACATCAGTTCGAAGGCGTGAAGAAAAGTGCCGATTACCTGCTGAAGTCTTCGTTTGTAAAGTAAGCAGACACGGAAGCATTAATAGAGTAAGAGGTGTGTCGAAACTATCCTGTTCCCGCGCTTGACGCGGGATCGCATTAAAACCAGCCCTATAAAAGTCTGATTGATAAGGTCTGTCCTTTTGCATCCCCGCATCAAGTGCGAGGATAAGGAGATTTTGACACACCTTCCTATATGTTATGTCCGGAAATCTTCCGCGTCCACTTTTGCAACTTCTGTGCCTACCTTATAACGCCTCTTTGATCTTTTCAACCATATCCTGGTATTCCGCATCCGTCAAGTATACTTTTTGCGGGTTCATGGTAAATGTCCCGCCGAAGTCAGGGCCTCCTTCATATTTCGGGGCCAGGTGGAAATGAAGGTGCGACAGTTTATCCGAATAAGCGCCGTAATTGATCTTTTGTGGATTGAATACTTTCTGCATCGCGCGGGTCACCCGTACGACATCGGCCATGAATGCGTTCCGTTCTTCGTCGCTGAGCATGTTCAAGTCGTGTACGTGGTCTTTGTAGGCAACCAGGCAACGCCCGCGATACGTTTGTTCCTTGAACAGGAACAGTCTGGATACCGAGAGAGGAGCGATTTCGATCATCAGCTCGTGTAAAGTCTGATTGTTCTGGCAATACAGACAATCTTTGGGATCACTTAAATTCATATTTTATTAGATTTCATTAATGATGTGGCTAAATTAACAATTAAAATGGAGATTGGAAGAGGTGTGCCACATTTATTGTAGAAAAAATACACGGACTTCTACACTTTTTCCCATGTTTTATGGTTGGGCATCCGATGGTTTGCTCTTTTTCTACCCCTTATTTTGTAAGCTCTGGGACACTTTATCATGTTTTTGGCATGCTGTTGTGGTACGATCCTTGTACTTGTTTGATCAGATTGAATAAAGGTTTTAGTAATCACTTAGGTATTAATTTTTAAATTGTTAGAGTCATGAAAAAGATTGTTTTAATGGTAGCGGTAGTAGCATGTGTGGCATTCGCATCACAAGGTGTACAGGCATCAGCTGTACAGGTATCAGTCGAAAACGTAATGCAGGACGATTTTGTGAAAATCGAGGTAAAGGAACTTCCCCAGGCCGTGCAGGATGCAATCGCCAAGTCTTACGAGGGCAGTACGGTGAAGGAAGCCTATGTTGCCGGTGCCGACGGTGCTAAGAAGTATAAAGTCGTCCTTGTCGACAAAGATCAGAAGGAACAGACGGTTGTTCTGAATGAGAAGGGCGAGGTAATCGAGTAAGTATGTATCTATCTCCCGATACTGTTTTCTAATAAAATTTTAAATAAGAGTTAGTGAAACTTATCGACACATGAAGCCGTTCTGTCTGCGAAGATAGAATGGCTTTTTTTATATATTAATTAGATTTATTTTCATCTTGTTAGATGTGAGAGTTCGAATAATTCATATCTTCGCCTCTCTAATCAATCGCTGTGTATATAGCAAATGGAAATATTTATTATTATCGGTCTTATCTTATTGAACGGCCTTCTTTCTATGTCGGAAATTGCTTTGGTGTCAGCTCGTAAGGCTCGTCTTGAGCTGGAAGCAAAACGTGGAAACAAATCTGCCAAGACTGCTTTGAAGCTGGCAAACGAACCGGACCGGTTTCTCTCTACCATCCAGATCGGGATTACGCTTATCGGTATTCTGACCGGTTTGTATTCGGGCGAGGCTTTTGCCTATGACCTGGCCGAGCATGTCCGCCGCATTCCTTTTCTGGAACCTTATGCGTTGGGGGTTTCCAAAACCACAATTGTCGTGATCGTCACTTATCTGACATTGATTATGGGCGAGCTGGTCCCCAAACGTATCGGTATGGGCTATGCTGAGCGTGTGTCGATGCTCGTTGCCAAACCGATGAATTTCCTTTCGCTGGTCGCCTCGCCTTTCGTGTGGCTGTTATCCAAGAGTACGGCGTTGACCGTCAGACTGATCGGAACCGATGCGACTGAAGAAAACAAGGTGACGGAGGAGGAGATCAAGGCGATTGTCAAAGAAGGCTTTGATGTCGGCGAAGTGCAGGAAGTCGAGCAGGACATCGTGGAACGCGTGTTCAATCTGGGCGACCGTAATGTCGGTTCTATCATGACACACCGCAGCGAGCTTGTCTGGCTGGACCTGACGGACAGTATCGAGCAGATACGCGAGAAAGTCCAGGAAAATCTTTTCAACATCTATCCGGTTGCTGCCGGAAAGTTTGACGATATCAAAGGCGTCGTCTATCTGAAAGACTTGTTCGGCCGTATCGACGAGCCGGATTTCTCTTTGTCGCAGGTGATTCGTCCGGCGGAGTTTATGCCGGAAAACCAGAGTGTGTATAATGCGTTGGAACAGTTCAAGCAGGCACGTGTGAAATATGGCATCGTCACGGACGAGTTCGGAGGCATCCAAGGGATTGTCACCTTGAAAGATATCATGGAAGGTCTGATCGGGCAGGTTCCCGATGTGGGGGAAGAGGCCGAGATCGTCGAGCGGTCCGACGGGACCTGGCTGGTGGACGGGCAGTACAACTTCTATGACTTCCTTGAATATTTCGACATGGAAGATTTGTATGCCGAGCATGACTATAATACGCTCAGCGGCCTGATCCTGGAGATTCTGGAACGGGTTCCGAAGACCGGTGAGAAATTGAGCTGGTTGAACTTCGAATTCGAGATCGTCGATATGGACGGCGCCCGTATAGATAAGGTTTTGGTTTCCAAGATACCTCAGAAAGAATAAACCGGCGTCAGATATCTGCCAGCCTGTGCAACACTTCCATCTTGCCGAAAAGGATGAGCAGATCACCTTCTTCGACTCTCAGGTCTCCGGTGATTTTGTCGATGACGGAGTATTGGGTTTGTTTTAACCCGATCAGGTTGCGTTCTGTCTTGGGGCGTTCGATGCCGACAAGGCGCACTCCGAAATTCTCTTCCAGGTCTATGGTCTGCAGGGTCTGTCCGACAAAGGTGACTGGTGCTTTTATCTTGTAGAGATGGTGTGTGTCCGTCACTCTGTACCATTGTTTGAAGAGTTCCCCAAGTAAGGATTGGGATGCGTACATACCGGCGAAATCATCTTCCGGAGTGATGATCTCCGCTACACCGATCGAACGGATCACTGCCTCGTGGATGGGAGAAATCCCTCGTACGATCAGTTTGTTCACATCTAAGTTCTTTAGCAGGGCTACAGTCTGTATGGAGGTCCCGAAGTCCTTGCCGAAGGTGACGAAGATGGCATCCATCTCGTTCAGTGGTAGCGTGTTCAAGGCGTCTTTGTCCGTCGTGTCGAGGCTGATTGCTCCGGATATGGTGTGTTTGACCGCTTCGGTCTTGTGCGGGTTGATATCTACGCCGATCACTTCATTGCCGATGCGTGTCAGGCTTTCGGCGATGGCGCGTCCCAGGTTTCCTAATCCGATTACTAAATATTTCATATTGTATTCTTTATGTTACATTAATATATTTTCCTGTGGATAGGTGTAATTCTTCTTTTTGTATTCCTTGTAGAAACTGATAAAGAAGGCCAGTATGCCGATACGTCCGACCAGCATGGTGAAGATGATGACCAGTTTTCCCGAAATGCTCAGTAACGGGCTGAAGTTCAAACTTAACCCTACCGTGCTGAGTGCCGACACGACTTCGAAGATCAAGGTGAAGACCGGTACGTCTTTTTCGGTAATGGACAATATCCAGACGGCCGCCCCCAGCCAGCAGAAATAGAAAACGATTGTGGCGAAAGCCCTGCGTATGGTTTCCGGTGATATTTCACGTTTGCGGATTTCCACATTCTCTTTCCCGCGGGCGGCGTTGTGTGCGGTCAGCAGGGCGACACAGACGGTCGTTACTTTCAAACCGCCGCCGGTAGACATGGGAGCGGCGCCTATTATCATCAGGATCAGTGTCAGCATGAGTGTTCCGGTAGTCAGCGTCCCCATATCCGCGACGCAGAATCCGGCCGTACGCGGGGTGACGGCTCCCAGGAATGCATTGGCAAGCTGTCCTCTGAACGGCAATCCGGCGAGCGTATTGTCTATTTCCAGCAGATAGTAGAAAAATGTACCGCCGGCAAGCAATACCAACGTGCTGATCATCACGATGTACGTGTTGATATTGATAATTCTGGGGGTATGGATATAATGCTTCTGCTGTCCGATTACGATCTTGAATGTATTGACAAGCAGATGTCGTAACAGCTTCAGGTAGTTGAAAACAATCGGGAAACCTAGCCCGCCGAATACGATGAGCAGGGCGATCCAGACATGCAGGTTGTATTTTTGGGCGACCAGCGGGTCATACATGTTTCCGCTCAGCGTCGAGATCCCAGCATTGCAGAAAGCCGAAACGGCATGAAACACAGCGTAGAACACTTCTTCCTGCGTGCCTCCCGGCAGCCCTCCCTTTATATCCAGATAAATCAGGTAGGCCCCTACGCCTTCGATAAACAGTGTCACGAACAGGATGTTAAGGATCACCCGGAACAGCCCGTTCACCCGGTCTTCGTTCAGCATGTCTTTCAGAACGAGCTTGCTGGTGAAAGATGAATGCCCCATGAAAGAAAGGGCAAAAAAGCTGGTGAAAGTCATGACTCCTATACCGCCGATCTGGATAAGAAACATGATGATGATATGTCCTGTATGCGTGAATGTCGTTGCCACATCGACTGTCGTCAGTCCGGTCACACAGACGGAGGTGGTCGAGATGAACAGGGCATCTACGAAATGAATCCCGTGCACCGTGGCGTTTGGCAACATCAGCAATCCCGAACCGACAAGGATGACGAACACGAAACTCAGCAGGAACAGGAGGGACGGCTTGATATGGCTTTGTAACAGCGTGAATGTCTGCCGCGACAAATGGATGGCGCTCAGCAACAGCAGGAGGAAATAAACGAACAGCGGTTCCGTGAGGAAACCGAGGTAGGGCAGCGACTGGTGAATGGCTTCTTTGAAGAATACTTTGCCCGATAGCACGGCAAAGAGGAAAAAATAAATGCCGATATCCAGGTATAACATTTTCTCTTGTATGATCTCTTTGAATTTCAAAATATACCGAAGCGATATCCCGGTAAAGAAAGCCAGCAGGAGGTAAACCCGGCTGGTTTCCAACATATGGGTGACATGGGCCGAATATTTGAATCCGAACTGATAGACCAGGATGAAGAGGGAGGCGAGAGAGGCGACGAGTATGATCCCTTCGGCCACCATGTTCAGCAAGCCCTTCATATTCGCCCAGTACATTCGGAATGAGAACTGTAGATGTTTGATATCCATAGTACGTCTTTTTTTAATAACAAATGTATTGAATAAATGTTAGAAGTTTCTTCCCTTTCCGGATAATCGCATTAAAATTCAGGTTTGGTACAGTTCCTTTTTCTGTGAGTGATAATGTATGTTAAATAACGGGCTTTTTAGCCTTTTGAGTAGATATTGTTCGAATTACATTATGTCGTATATCGTTTTAACCTTATATTTGCGGAGAATCTTTATTGGGATATTATGGAAACACAGGAAAATAAGCATGAAATGTTTTATCCGCACGTTTCGGTCGATTGCGTATTGCTTGGGACAAACGAAGATAAACTGTGCGTGTTGCTCGTCGAAAGACAAGTTGCCGGTAGTAACGAGAAACACTACAAATTGCCGGGAAGCTTGATTTATGAGAGTGAAGATCTGGATACGGCCGCTTATCGTGTCTTGAACGAAGCGACAGGTCTGAAACGTGTAGCCTTGAAACAGTTCCGCAGTTTCGGCTCTCCTGCCCGTACCAAGAATAAAGAGGATGTGCAATGGCTGGAAAATGCTTCCAAAATGAAAATCACACGAATCGTGACGGTCGCTTATCTGGCGTTGTGTAAGTTTGGGAAGAAAATGACGATGGGGGAGATGTCCGATACCCTTATTTGGGCACCTGTAAATGAATTGCCACATCTGCCATTCGACCATAAGGAAATTGTTGAAGCTGCCGGCGAAGAGATACGGCGGTGGGTGGATGTCGAACCGGGTATCGTTTTCGATTATCTTCCGTCAAAGTTTACGGCCTATCAGTTGCGGCGCATTTTTGAGATCATTTATAATAAGACGATAGATGTACGCAATTTCCATAAAAAGATGACGGCGATGGAATATGTCGTGCAGACGGATGAAGTGGAAACGGGAGTGAATCATCGGGCAGCCCGCTATTACCGGTTCGATAAGGTGAAATATAACAAGTTGCATTCGAAGTTTAATAAGATATGATATAGTATGTGTTTATTAGGTTGTGATATCGGAAGTTCTTCGGTGAAGGCTTCTATTGTCGATAAAGATACGGGGTTGACGCTTGCCTCTGATTTTTATCCGAAAGAAGAGGCGGCGATCAAAGCCGTGCGTCCCGGATGGGCGGAGCAGAATCCGGATGACTGGTGGATGTATCTGAAAGAAGCGATAAAGGGTGCGATCGCGAAGGCGGGCATCAAGGGAACGGAGATAGATGCGATCGGCATCTCGTACCAGATGCATGGGCTTGTATTGGTGGACAGGAAGATGCAGGTGCTGCGTCCGTCGGTGATCTGGTGCGACAGTCGTGCGGTGCCTTATGGGGATCGCGCTTTCAAGTCGATCGGCGAAAAGCAATGCCTGGCACATCTTTTGAATTCTCCCGGAAACTTTACGGCTTCCAAATTGGCATGGGTAAAAGAGTATGAACCGCAGATATTCGGACAGGTGCATAAATTCATGTTGCCTGGTGACTTTATTGCCATGCGCATGACGGGCGATATTGTCACGACTGTTTCAGGCCTTTCGGAAGGAATTTTCTGGGATTTCCGGAATAATAGCGTTTCTGAAGATCTGATGAACTATTTCGGGTTCAGCAAGGAACTGGTTCCGGATATCCGTCCGACTTTCGGTGTGCAGGGGGAATTGCTCGGATCGGTCGCTTCGGAGTTGGGTTTGAAGAAGGGTACGCCGGTTACCTATCGGGCCGGTGACCAGCCGAACAATGCGTTGTCGCTAAATGTCCTGAATCCGGGCGAGATAGCCGCTACGGGCGGTACGTCGGGGGTCGTGTATGGTGTGAACGGCAAGGTGAACTACGACATGCTGTCCCGTGTGAATACGTTTGCGCATGTGAACCATTCGGCCGACCGGACGCGTTTAGGGGTCCTTCTGTGTATCAACGGGGTCGGAATCCTCAATTCGTGGGTGAAGCGGAATGTAGCTCCGGAAGGTATAAGCTATCCTGCATTGAACGAGCTGGCGGCGACTGTTCCGATCGGTTCGGAGGGCCTCTCGATTCTGCCTTTCGGGAACGGTGCGGAGCGTATGTTACAGAACAAGCAGGTGGATTGCTCCATTCACGGGCTGAATTTCAACATTCATAATAAAGCTCATGTCGCCCGTGCCGCACAGGAAGGGATTGTCTTCTCTTTCAAATATGGCATGGATATCATGAATGAGATGGGGATCGATATCGGGGTGATCCGTGCCGGTAATGCCAACCTGTTCCTAAGCCCTATTTTCCGGGATGCGTTGGCTGGTGTGACAGGAACGGTGATCGAACTTTACGATACGAACGGGGCTGTCGGGGCTGCCAAAGGTGCCGGTATCGGGGCCGGCATCTATGCGTCGGCGGAAGAGGCGTTTGCTTCCCTGAAAAAGATCAATGTGATAGAGCCGGACGGACTGAAAGCGGATAAATACTGCGGGGCTTTCGAGGTCTGGAAAGAACGGTTGGAGAAAGCATTGGCGTAATAAACGAAAGCATTGTATAATCAATAAAATACTTATTATCATGAATTACTTTAAAGGTGAAAAAGAATTTTTTCCGGGAATTGGAAAAATAGAGTTTGAAGGACGCGAGTCAAAAAATCCGATGGCTTTTCATTACTATGATGAAAACAAGGTCGTAATGGGTAAAACTCTGAAAGACCACCTGCGTTTCGCTATGGCCTATTGGCATACATTATGTGCGGAGGGAGCCGACCAGTTCGGTGGCGGAACGAAGACATTTCCTTGGAATGCGGGCGCAGACCGTATTTCCCGTGCCAAGTATAAGATGGATGCTGCTTTCGAATTTATGACGAAATGTAACATACCTTACTATTGTTTCCACGATGTGGATGTCGTAGATGAAGCACCGACGTTGGCCGAATTTGAAAAGGACCTGCATACGATGGTCGAATATGCCAAACAACATCAGGAAGCGACGGGGAAGAAGCTGTTGTGGTCTACCGCCAATGTGTTCGGGCATAAACGTTATATGAACGGGGCTGCCACAAATCCTTATTTCCCTGCTGTGGCTTGTGCCGGCACGCAGATCAAGAACGCGATCGATGCTTGTATCGCTTTAGGTGGCGAAAACTATGTGTTCTGGGGGGGACGTGAAGGGTATATGAGCTTGCTGAACACCAATATGAAACGCGAAAAGGAACATCTTGCCATGATGTTGACGATGGCACGTGACTATGCCCGCAAGAACGGGTTCAAAGGTACTTTTCTGGTTGAGCCTAAACCGATGGAACCGACTAAACACCAGTATGACGTGGATACGGAAACGGTTATCGGCTTCTTGCGCCATTATGGTCTCGACAAGGATTTTGCCATTAATATCGAAGTGAACCATGCCACATTGGCCGGGCATACATTTGAGCATGAACTTCAGGCTGCCGCCGATGCCGGTATGTTGTGCAGTATCGATGCCAACCGTGGTGATTATCAGAATGGTTGGGATACGGATCAGTTCCCGGTTGACATCTACGAACTGACACAGGCTTGGCTGGTTATCCTCGAAGCAGGCGGTTTGACTACCGGAGGTACGAACTTCGATGCCAAGACACGTCGTAACTCGACCGATCTGGATGATATTTTTCTGGCTCATATCAGTGGTATGGATTCTTTTGCCCGTGCTTTGATGGCTGCTGCCGATATCCTGGAACATTCTGATTACAAGAAAATGCGTGCCGAACGTTACGCTAGTTTCGACCAGGGTGACGGTAAGAAGTTCGAAGAAGGTAAACTTCTCCTCGAAGACCTGCGTACAATCGCTCTTGCCTCTGGCGAACCGAAGCAAATCAGCGGGAAGCAGGAATTGTATGAGATGATTATCAATCAGTACATTTAATAACATATAAATAATGTTTTATCCGTTACTTTTGAATCAAACCAAAAGTAACGGATAAAACATTATTTACCTATATGAATCTCTATCGTGAAAAACAACAACTATTACATTTTTGGAATTACCCTCGTGGCGACATTGGGGGGATTATTATTCGGATATGATACAGCGGTGATATCCGGGACGGTTGAATCGCTGCGTAAATTCTTTATCGAACCTTTCGGGCTACCATTGGATCAGGCAAATGCGCTTGAAGGATTCGTTGTAAGCAGTGCCCTGATCGGTTGTATCTTAGGTGCTTCTTTTGCCGGTTGGATCAGCCAGCGGTATGGACGGAAACCTACGCTTGTGTTGGCTGCCATCCTGTTTTTGTTGTCGGCAATCGGTTCGGCGTGGCCGGAGTTGTTTGTCGGGATGCCTGGTAGCGGAGATCACACGTTCATGTACCTTTTTGTGCTTTACCGGATTGTCGGAGGAGTAGGAGTCGGTTTGGCTTCTATGGTTTCCCCGATGTATATTGCTGAGATGGCCCCGGCGGAGAAACGAGGAAATCTGGTGTCATGGAATCAGTTCGCGATTATTTTCGGTATGCTTGTCGTCTATTTTGTGAATTACAGTATCGCGTTGCAGGGAGATGCCGCCTGGTTGCATACGATCGGCTGGCGTTGGATGTTCGCGTCCGAAATCGTCCCGGCTTTGCTCTTTCTGGCCCTTCTGATGTTTGTACCGGAAACGCCTCGTTATTTGGTGATGCGCGGTAAGACGGATAAGGCATTGTCTGTATTGGATCGTTTGATGGGAAAAGAAAGAGCAGCACCTGAATTGGTGGAAATAAAAGAAAGTTTCAGGAAACAGGAATCCTCCATGCGTCCCTATTTTCTGTTTATGGGGATGTGGCTGGTGTTGTTTCTGCTTTTGTATGGAGCATTGGAACTGGCTGGAAACACGAGTGCTTTGGAGATCGCTTTGATTGGTAGCTTTTTTGTATCTCTGGTCTTCCCGGTGCGTTCATTCGGCGTGCTGATCATATTTGTCGGTGTCCTTTTGTCCGGTTTCCAGCAGTTTGTCGGGATCAACGTCGTGTTGTATTATGCGCCGGAGATCTTTAAGACAATGGGGGCCGCCACTGATGCCGCCTTGTTACAACAGATCGTGGTAGGAGCCGTGAACCTCTCTTTTACCGTGCTGGCTATCTTTACGGTCGATCGGTTCGGTCGCCGTCCGTTGATGATTATCGGAGCATTGGTCATGGCCGTCTCGATGATGATCTTGGGGACGACTTTCTATACGCATTCTGTCGGTATCGGTTCGTTAGTTTGTATGTTGGTGTACACGGCTGGTTTCGCGATGTCGTGGGGGCCGGTCTGTTGGGTATTGCTGGCAGAGATTTTCCCGAATACGATCCGTTCGACTGTTATGAGTATTGCCGTTGCCGGGCAGTGGATTGCCAATTTCCTTGTCTCCTGGACTTTCCCGATGCTCGATAAGAACCAGTATCTGACCGATACGTTCAATCATGGCATGGCCTACTGGGTTTATGGTGTCATGGGAGTTCTGGCTGCCTTATTTATCTGGAAATTCGTTCCCGAAACAAAAGGTAGGACACTAGAGCAGATGGAACAATATTGGAAATAAATCCGTAAGTTTGCTGTCCGAAAAGACAAGAATCGATGCGCATATTGAAAAAAATACTGATAGGAAGCCGGAACCTGTTGCTGTTCCTGTTTGTTTCTAGTTTGTTGGCTGTGGTGGCATATAAGTTCATACCTGTTTACTACACTCCGCTGATGTTCATCCGCGTCTACGAACAGGTGCGGGATAGCAAGCCCATCAAGCTGGAACACAAATGGATGCCTTTGAAGCAAATTGCCCAGCCATTGGTACAGGCGGTCGTGGCTTCGGAAGACAATCTTTTTCTCGACCATGACGGTTTCGATATGATACAGATTCAGAAAGCCCGTGCCGATGCCGAAAAAGGCAAACGTGTACGAGGAGCGAGCACTATCTCGCAACAGACTGCCAAGAACGTGTTTCTCTGGCCCGGAAGGACTTATTTGCGCAAAGGCATCGAGGCTTATTTCACCGTCCTGATCGAATGGATTTGGGGGAAAGAACGTATCATGGAAGTTTATCTGAACTCGATCGAAATGGGAGACGGTATTTATGGTGCTGAAGCAGTCGCACAGGCTCATTTCAAAAAGCCGGCCTATAAACTGACAAAGGCGGAAGCGGCTTTGATCGCTGCGACCTTGCCGAATCCCCGCAAGTTCAACTCTGCAAAACCTTCTCCTTATATGCTGAAACGGCAGACGAAGATCATGTCGCTGATGGGGAAACTGCTTAAGATCGAAATGGGGTATGACAGTGGTGATCCCGATTCTGAATCCGGCAGTAGGAAGGTGCGTAGACGGAAGAAGCTCCGGGCGGAATCCGACACGACGGTCCGTCTGCCCGAAAAAAATATTTACATAAGAACGATAATCATATGAGTCATTTTATATATCACGACCTCGGACGTATCGAATATGAGAAGGCATTGGAACGCCAGACGGTTGCTTTCAACGCCTTGTTGGAAGCGAAAGCACAAGGCAGGACCGGGGAAAACCGGTTGTTTTTCTGCGAACATCAGCCGGTACTGACTATTGGAAAAAGTGGTAAGGACACCAACCTACTGATCCCGGAAGAACAGCTTGTGCAGCGGGGTATCTCTTTTTACCATATCAACCGGGGAGGGGATATCACGTATCACGGTCCCGGACAAATTACCGGATATCCGGTCTTCGATCTCGATACCTGGAAGTTGGGACTCAAGCAATATATCGACAGGTTGGAAGAAACCATTATCCGCTTTTTAGCTATCTATGGCATTAAAGGGGAGCGGCTCGCGGGAGCTACAGGTGTGTGGATTGATCCTGGTGTACCGAGAAAAGCCCGTAAGATTTGTGCGATCGGTGTGAAAAGCAGCCGTTTTGTCACCATGCACGGTTTTGCTTTGAATATAAATACCGACTTGGATTACTTCTCTTTGATCAACCCTTGCGGCTTCAAAGATAAAGGGGTTACTTCGCTTGAGAAAGAGATGGGGATGGAGCAGGATTTTGAAGAGGCCAAAGCACGTCTTCATTCACTTTTCACTGAAATGTTTCCGGAATGATGGAACCGTATGTTATTCATTTTGCCCCATTGCAGGGTTATACCGACTCGGTTTATAGGGAAGCACATGCACAAATATTCGGAGGTGTCGAAACCTATTACACTCCGTTTGTCCGTCTCGAAAAGACTGGCTTTCGCAATAAGGAGTTGCGGGATCTTGTACCGGAAGCAAATACATCCGCCTCACTTGTTCCCCAGATGATCGCAGCTTCGCCCGAAGAGTTCCGCCGGATTGCTGGTTTGTTTCGTGAATCAGGGTACCGGCGTGCTGATATTAATTTGGGTTGTCCTTTCCCGATGCAGGCACGACAACATCGGGGAGCGGGTATCCTGCCTTATCCGGATGAGGTGAAAGTGTTGTTGGAAACGATTTTTGAATTCCCGGAGATACAATTCTCGGTCAAACTGCGGTTAGGTTGGGATTCTCCTGAGGAGGCGCAAGCGCTTCTTCCTTTTTTGAACGGATTGCCCCTCACACATCTCACATTGCATCCCAGGATCGGTACGCAGCAATATAAAGGAAAGACTGACCTGAGTGCCTTCTCCCGATTTTATGATTCATGCACGCTTCCGCTTTTCTATAATGGAGACATCCGGACTTTGCCGGATATTCGTTCGTTAACCGGACGTTTTCCCCGTTTGAAAGGTATCATGATAGGACGTGGTCTGCTGTCTTCTCCCTGGCTGGCAACGGAATATATATCCGATACCCCGCTTACCGCTCAGGAGAAGATAGAGAAGTTGTCTGCTTTCCATGCCTTACTGTTAGCGGGCTATTCTTCCCGTCTGGAGGGAGGCGAACACCAGGTACTCGACAAGATGAAGACCCTTTGGGATTACCTGTTGCTGGATGCAGAAAAACGGCTCCGGAAAAAAATATTGAAAAGTTCCCGGTTGGCAGATTATCAAGAGGCAGTGCGGAATTTGATTTACGACACCTCGATCACTGCCGGACAATGATCCGAATGAACAGCCTCATTTAAAATATACGCTTTTTCCACTTGTGCTTTCATCGGTTCGCTGACCATGCAATAGTCAATACGCCAGCCCTTGTTTTTGGCACGGGCACTGAAACGATAACTCCACCAAGTATATTCCTGTTTGTCCGGATTGAGGAGGCGGAACGTGTCGATATAGCCGGCATCCAGGAAACGAGTCATCCATTCCCGCTCTTCCGGAAGGAAGCCGCTGTTCGTCGCATTGCGTACCGGGTCATGAATATCAATCGGTTCGTGGCAGATATTGTAGTCCCCGCATAAGATCAGTTTCGGACGCGATTTTTGTAGTTCCACTACATAGTTCTGGAAATCTTCCAACCATTCCATCTTGAATGCCTGACGCTCATCGCCGCTCGTACCCGAAGGGTGGTAAACGCTGATCACCGACAGATCCCCGAAATCGGCCCGGATGAAGCGCCCCTCGTTATCGTATTTTTCGATTCCCATTCCATATTCTACATGGTCCGGTTCTCGGCGGCTCAGGATTGCGACTCCGCTGTAGCCTTTCTTCTGTGCACTGAAAAGCCACGCTTTGTAGCCAAGTGCTTCAAATGCTTCGGCTGGATATTGTTCCGGTTGTAACTTGGTCTCCTGCAGGCAAAGTACGTCGGGTTGTTCTTGTGCCAGCCATTCGGGCAATCCTTTTCCTACGGCAGCACGCAGGCCGTTTACATTGTATGTTATAATTTTCATCTCCTAATACTTATTTTAATGATAAGACAAATGTAATGTATTTTCTTCTATTGACATATTTTCAGTGAGGTAACCTCACCAAAATATAATTTCTCCTTTTTCACAGGGAGGAAACTTTCGGCACAGTCATCAAAATGACACCTCTTTCCTATCTAAATTGAATTAATAGGGCATCCTAATCTTGCCAAAACGTAAGAACAGTATGGATCGGAATTTTCGATGAAATAGAAAAATGGTGCAAAAAGGAGGGATTGTTGATTTTGTTCTGTTACAAGTTGTTTTGAACAACTGGAACTATCATTCTCATATCCCTGTTATAAATATAGTTTGGACATATTTAAAATTATAGTTATGGCAAAAAGAAATAAGTTAGCCGTCTTTTCAGTGGTAGCTTTAGGCATGATGTTTTTTGCAGAGCAAAACAAAGCTTGTACGCGTGCGGTCTATCTGGGACCGGATGATATGATCGTGACAGGGCGGACGATGGATTGGAAAGAGGATCCGCAATCGAATATTTACCTTTTCCCTCGGGGAATGGAGAAACGGGGAGGGATTACGGACAATACGGTGACGTGGACTTCCAAATATGGGAGTGTCGTGACTGCCGGATATGATATCGGAGTTTGTGACGGTATGAATGAGAAAGGCCTGGTGGCGAACTTGCTTTTCTTGACCGAATCCTCTTATCATCGTCCGAATGATAGTCGTCCGGTGATGGGATTGAGCATCTGGACACAATATGTCTTGGATAATTTTGCGACGGTGGACGAAGCTGTGAATGAATTGAGCCTGGAAATTTTCCGTATCGATGACCCTGATTTACCTAACGGAGCAAAATCGACTTTGCACCTCTCGATTTCGGATGCGACCGGGAATAGTGCCATCTTTGAATATATCAACGGCAATCTGATTATTCATGAGGGACGAGAATGCCAGATAATGACAAATTCCCCTACCTATGACAAACAGTTGACTTTGAATGATTACTGGAAAGAGATTGGCGGTCTGGTTATGCTACCCGGGACAAACCGTGCTTCTGATCGCTTTGTCCGTGCATCGTTTTATATCCAGGCATTACCGCAAACCGATAATTTCAGGCAGGTTGTTGCCGGAGTTTTTGGTGTGATGCGCAATGTTTCGATTCCTTTGGGAATCTCTATCCCCGAACAGCCCAATATTGCTTCGACTCGCTGGCGTACGGTAGCGGATCAAAAAAATAAAGTGTATTATTTCGAGTCAACGCTTAGCCCCGATATTTTTTGGATCAATTTCAAAGATTTGAATTTTAAAACCGGAGCTCCGGTGAAGAAGTTGACGCTCACGGGTAGAGAGATTTATGCGGGCAATGCCGCCGGAAGGTTTCAGGCTGGAAAGTCACTTCACTTTCTGTTTGGGATATAGAAGGTTGTTTTGTATTTTTATGTCCGAATAAAAATGAGAGTAATATGATAGGAGCAATAGCCGGAGATATTATCGGTTCCGTATATGAGTTTGATAATATAAAGACAACGGTTTTTCCGTTATTTACCAGGAAAAGCAATTATACGGACGACACGATTATGACGGTCGCTGTGACTGACTGGCTATTGTATGGAGGGAATCTCGTGCAAGTTATGCATCGTTATGGCAGGGAGTTTCCGTGTCCGATGGGAGGCTATGGAGCACGTTTCGGGCAATGGCTTTGTGAAACGAATCCACAGCCTTATAACAGTTGGGGGAATGGTTCGGCTATGCGGGTTAGCGCAGTTGGGTGGGCTTTTGGTTCATTGGAAAAAACATTGCAAGTGGCTGAAGAAACGGCTGCCGTTTCCCATAACCATCCGGAAGGGATCAAAGGGGCTCAAGCTGTGGCTGCTGCCATCTATCTGGCTCGTACAGGAAAAAGCAAGCAAGCTATCCGGGAATACATTGAAACGACTTTTTTATATGATTTGAATTTTTCCTGTGACGAGATCCGGCCGGACTATTGCTTTAACCCAAGTTGTCAGGGAACTGTCCCGGAGGCGATTGTCGCTTTTTTGGAAAGTACGGATTTTGAAACTGCAATTCGTTTGGTCATTTCTCTCGGTGGCGATTCAGACACGTTGGCCTGCATTACGGGAGGGATAGCAGAAGCTTTTTATGGAATGTCTGAAGATTGGAAAATCGAAGTGTTGAGACGGTTGCCAGAGGCTTTTGTCGAAGTTGTTGAAGAATTTTATCAAAAAATATGATTGTAGGATTTCTTTTTTTGTACATTTGCGATATTCTTTATTGATGAAAACCTATTTATACATTTGAATATGAAACGAGTTCCCTTTTTTTACTATATCATGGCATGCCTGTTATCCATATGCATTACTGCGTGTGATAAGGAAGAGCAATTGATTGAAGATGAAATCCCGGAGATGATTAAGGCTGATCTCTCAAAAAGATATCCTTCTGTGGAAATCCTGAATTATCAGGAATATTCGAATTTTTCTCAAATAAATGTTATAGATAAAGACCAAAATGAAGCTTCGATCTGGTATGTGGATGATATTTGGAAAATGACTCGCACGAAGATTGCTGATTTCAACCAGCTTTCGCTTGAAGCACAAACTGTTTTTGAAAATTCCAAGTATCGTTTTGCCCAATTTGAAAATATATACAAAACGGAGCGGGAGGGGATGGATAGAAGCCTTTATACATTACATTTCCTGTATCAGTGGAAAAATGTTAAAGATATGACACATTACGTTTGTCTGAATGATGACGGGATGTTCTTGGCTGTATATACATGGACACCGAATGACTCTACCTGGTTTGTTGATTTGCCGAAGGCTCATTTTGACTTTATCTATAAGAAATATGACGGTTCTGAAATTAGAGGATATCAGAATAATGGAGGATATTATGATTATTTTGTCCTTCATAACGACACCCTTAAATTTGTTTCTTTTAGAGGAGAGGTTGAAACTGATTATTATTTTTGGAAAGAGACAAGGTATGAAATCAGTTTAGATACGAAAGTCCCTGATAATGTGGCCAGGGTCTTGAAACGGGACAATCCCGATTTTGTTTATACAAACCTTTATTATATTGAATCTCCTGAAGGGAATGCCTATTTTTTCCAAGATAAGAATGATGACCGGGAATTAGGATACACTATTGCCGAAGATATTTCTTAGATTTATATTTCTGAAATTCTATAAGTAGAAAAGTCCCGTCTTGACAAGGTAAAAGTAAACCTTTTTCCCAGCCGCCTTGTTCTTTTCCCGAAAACATGTAAAAAACGGCGTGAAACGAGACTGTTCGACAGGCTCTTTTAATGCGAAGTTTTAAAATATATGACAAAATGGCATATTTTGTTTCTGGTACTTGTTTTGTAGGAATGTCTGTGAAATTTAGAAATAAAAATAGAATTGAAAGGAGCATAACTATATGAATTTAAACAATTTTACAATTAAATCACAGGAGGCAGTTCAGCAGGCCGTGCAACTTGCTACCCAGAATGGGCAGCAGGCGATCGAAGCCGTACATTTGCTGAAAGGTGTCATTATGACGGGTGAAAGTGTGACCAATTTCATCTTCCAGAAACTGGGTGTCAATATCCAGAATCTGAATCGTGTATTGGATGCGCAGATCAGTTCGCTACCGAAGGTATCAGGCGGAGAACCTTACCTGTCAAGTGAAGCAAATACTGTTTTGCAGAAAGCAATCGGCTATTCATCCAAAATGGGAGACCAGTATGTGTCTTTGGAGCCGATTATTTTGGCCTTGTTCACGGAAAAGAGCACTGCTTCTCAAATTCTGAAAGATGCCGGTATGACGGAGAATGAATTACGCCAAGCGATTGAAGAATTGCGGAAAGGGAATAAAGTAACCAGCCAGTCGGCCGAAGACACATATGATGCACTGGGGAAATATGCGATCAATCTGAACGAACGTGCCCGTAGCGGCAAGTTGGATCCGGTGATCGGTCGTGACGACGAAATTCGCCGTGTACTTCAGATCCTGAGTCGTCGTACGAAAAACAACCCGATTTTGATTGGTGAACCGGGTGTTGGTAAGACGGCGATTGCCGAGGGGCTTGCTCATCGTATCGTCCGGGGTGACGTACCGGAAAATTTGAAATCGAAACAGATTTTCTCTTTGGATATGGGAGCTTTGGTTGCCGGGGCCAAATATAAGGGCGAATTTGAAGAACGTTTGAAAGCTGTAGTGGGTGAAGTGACTAAATCGGATGGGGAAATCATTCTTTTTATCGATGAGATCCATACATTGGTCGGTGCCGGTAAGGGTGAAGGTGCGATGGATGCCGCCAATATCCTGAAACCTGCTTTGGCTCGTGGTGAATTGCGCTCGATCGGTGCGACGACGTTGGATGAATATCAGAAGTATTTTGAGAAAGATAAGGCGCTCGAACGTCGTTTCCAGATTGTTATGGTGGACGAACCGAACGAATTGGATGCCATTTCCATCCTGCGTGGTTTGAAGGAAAAATATGAAAACCACCATAAGGTCCGTATCAAAGATGATGCCATCATTGCTGCCGTCCAGTTGTCTACACGATACATCACTGACCGGTTCTTGCCCGATAAGGCGATCGACCTGATGGATGAGGCAGCAGCCCGTTTGCGTTTGCAGATCGACTCTGTGCCGGAATCTCTCGACGAGGTTTCCCGCCGTATCAAGCAACTGGAAATCGAGCGTGAAGCGATCAAGCGTGAAAATGATAAAGGAAAGCTGGAACAGCTCAATAAGGAAATTGCCGACCTGAAGGACGAAGAAACGAAACAGAAGGCTCAGTGGCAAAGCGAAAAAGAGCAGATCAATAAGATTCAGCAGAATAAGATTGATATCGAAAACCTGAAGTTTGAAGCCGATAAGGCCGAACGTGAAGGCGACTACGGTAAAGTAGCCGAAATCCGTTACGGAAAGATCAAACAAAAGGAGGAAGAGATCAGGGAAGTCCAGGAGAAACTGAAGACGATGCAAGGTGCTTCCGCCATGATCAAGGAGGAAGTGGACAGTGAAGATATCGCCGATGTGGTATCTCGTTGGACGGGAATTCCTGTCAGCAAGATGATGCAGAGTGAAAAGGAAAAATTACTCCATCTGGAATCTGAATTGCACACGCGTGTTATCGGGCAGGAGGAGGCCATCAGTGCTATTGCTGATGCTGTGCGTCGTAGCCGTGCCGGATTACAGGACCCGAAACGACCGATCGGTTCATTTATTTTCCTCGGTACGACAGGTGTCGGTAAGACAGAGCTGGCTAAAGCGTTGGCGGAATATCTGTTCGACGACGAGAATATGATGACTCGTATCGATATGAGTGAATATCAGGAAAAGTTTAGTGCGACTCGTCTGATTGGTGCGCCTCCGGGATATGTCGGCTATGATGAAGGTGGCCAGTTGACGGAAGCGATCCGCCGTAAACCTTATTCGGTCGTCCTGTTTGATGAAATCGAAAAGGCTCATCCGGATGTATTCAATATCCTTTTGCAGGTGTTGGATGATGGACGGCTGACCGACAATAAGGGACGTGTCGTCAACTTCAAGAATACGATCATTATTATGACCAGTAACATGGGATCGTCCTTGATTCGTGAAAACTTCGAGAAGATGACTCCCGAAACACACGACAAGGTTGTCGATGAAACGAAGGTCCAGGTGTTGGAATTACTGAAGAAGACAATTCGCCCAGAGTTCCTGAACCGTATCGATGACATCATCATGTTTACTCCGCTCAACGAAGAAGAGATCCGCAAGATCGTGATTGTTCAGCTGAATAGTGTGAAGAAGATGCTGGCTCAGAATGGGATTGCGCTGGAATTTACGGATGCAGCTCTGACATTTATTTCTGACAAAGGGTTCGACCCGCAGTTTGGTGCCCGCCCTGTAAAACGTGTCATCCAGAAGTATGTCCTGAACGAACTGTCCAAAGAGTTGTTGGGCGGAAAGATCAACAAAGATCGCCCGATCACAATCGACAGCAACGGTGCCGGTTTGGTCTTCAAGAATTGACCGAAGATGGTTGGATTGATATATGTTTATGTGAAAGGCTCTGCTCCCAAAAGGAGTAGGCCTTTTTTTGTTGGTCCGGATGTTCTATCTTTGTGAAAACATTTGAATATGCACCATCCATTACAAGTTCTGAAGCACTACTGGGGCTATGACGGGTTCCGGCCGGGACAGGCAGAAGTCATAGACAGTATTCTGTCCGGGCATGATACATTGGCGCTTATGCCGACGGGAGGAGGTAAATCCATTACCTTCCAGGTGCCTGCATTGGCGAATCCGGGTATTTGCCTTGTGATCAGTCCGCTTGTTGCTTTAATGAAGGACCAGGTGAAGAACCTGCAAAAGCGAGGGATTCTGTCGGCGTTTATCAGTTCCGAAATGCCGCATTGGGAGATTTTGCAACAACTGGATAATTGTATCTTGGGAGATTATAAGTTCCTTTACATTTCTCCTGAACGTATTTCTTCCGAACTGTTTCAGGAGAAGTTGAAGACGTTGTCCAGCAAAGTGAATTTGCTGGTTGTGGATGAGGCGCACTGTATCTCTCAATGGGGAAACGATTTTCGTAGGGATTACCGTTTGATTGCGGATATCCGCGATGCCATACCGCATGTTCAGGTAATTGCCGTAACAGCTTCAGCCACGGCAGCTGTGGTTGCCGATATCTGCGAGCAGCTCCATTTTCGCAAAGGATATAGGATATTCAAGACCTCTTTCGAGCGGAAGAATCTTTCGTTTGTAGTTCGTAAGACAGACAATAAATTAAAGGAAATTTGTCATATCTTATCTGCCGTACCCGGCTCCGCGGTGATCTACAGCCGTACCCGCAAAGGAGTGGAAGAATATGCCGGAAAATTACGGGCGGCGGGCATTTCTGCTGAATATTTCCATGCTGGCCTGGACCCGGTTCTGAAGACAGAGCGGCAGGCCGATTGGGTAAAAGGATTTACGCGTGTGCTGGTTGCCACTAACGCGTTCGGAATGGGGATTGATAAAGGGGACGTGCGTGTGGTGATCCACACGGAGTTTCCTGACTCGATGGAGGCTTATTACCAAGAGGCGGGACGTGCTGGTCGTGACGGGAAACGGGCCTACGCTGTCGCTTTGTTGGGACCGCAGGACATAACGGATATAAAAAGGCGTCCTTCCAATGCTTTCCCGACAATCGAATATATCAAACGGGTTTATGAAGCTTTGTGCAACCGTTTCCAGATCGCGGAAGGTGATGGGGAAGGGGTGTCGGTCTATCTCGACGAACCGGAATTTTTGAGAGATTGGCATTTCGATAAAGGTCGTTTACGTTCTTCTCTTGAAATTTTATCTTTGTCGAACTATCTTACTTTTGAACCCTATCCTAATTCACAACCTTATCTGCGGTATGACCAACCTCGTTGGATGATGGATCGTTTCCTGAGTGACGATTCTCCGGCAGCCAAAGTCGCTGTTGAGGTTTTACGAAATTATGAAGGTCTTTTTTCTACCGGGGTTTTCGTCAGTGTCGATATGCTGGCGCGAAAAACCGGGCTGGAAGCTCGTGAGGTGGCGAAAGTCTTAGGGTATCTGCGGAATGTCGGCTTCTATTATGTCCCTCCTCGAAAAGAACCCCGGATCACTTTTAAGATGATCCGCGTCCCTTTGGACCGTCTTGTCATTACGACTGCATCTTATGAAAATCGTTTGGCTGCTTTCAAAATGCGAATTGAAAAGGTGGCGGAATATCTTGAGACTCACGGTTGCCGTCAGGAGTTTATTTCCGAATATTTCGGTATGGAAGGGACACGATGCGGATGTTGTGATAATTGCTTGCAGAAGCGGTAAAAGGTGGTTCAACTTAACCCTATGCGTTACGGAGGCTAATGCATAGGGTTAGTCCTCGTAAAGCTATGCATTAGGAACCTGTTTAAGATTCGAATTGATTTTTTTGAGTACCTGTATGGATAACGAATATTTTTGTTTATGTTTGTAGCATCTATCAACCAAAAATTAAAAAGATATGAGTGACAAAGATGATTTAATTTATGATGAAGATGATTCTGTAGCATTTATCCAGAACTATCTTCCCCAGGAATTGAAAGGAAAATTCAGTAATGACGATATTAATTATATTGTGGATCTGATTTATGAATTTTATGAGTCGAAGGGTTTCCTTGATGAAAATTCCGATGACAATGCTGAAATTGATATTGATGAAGATGAATTGATCGGGTTTGTTGTAAAGAATGCGCAAAAAGACGGTGTAGGCAAGTTCTCACCTGAAGACATCACTTTTATTGTACAGGGAGAACTTGAATATTGCGATTCCATCAACATGTTCGATTAATAGACTGTTGTATAGTTACAATATAGTTTATAAAAGAATAAGAAGATGAGAAATTTTAAGTTGTTATCAGTTTTACTGCTTTGTATGGCAGTCGTTTTTACGAGTTGTGGAACATGGAATAATACCGCTAAAGGTACGGCTATCGGAGTCGGCGGAGGTGCGGCTGTAGGTGCCGGAGTCGGTGCTTTGGCTGGTAATACTGCATTGGGTTCGATAATCGGTGCTGCCGTGGGCGGTACTGCAGGTGCCCTAATCGGTAAAAAGATGGACAAACAGAAGAAGGAATTGGAAGCTACGTTGCCGGAAGAAACGACTGTCGAAACCATTAATAATGGCGAGGCACTGAAGGTTACGTTTGATTCGGGTATCTTGTTCGCAACCAATTCAAGCACTGTCAGTGCCGCTTCCAAGAGTGCGTTGCGTGACTTGGCTGCCAGTTTGAATGCAAATCCGGATACGGACATAAAAATCATAGGACATACGGATAATACAGGAAAAGTTGATTATAATCAGACGTTGTCAGAAAAACGTGCAAAGAGCGTATTCGATTATCTGATGGAAGACCAAGGTGTGAGCAGTAAGCGCATGACTTATGAAGGCAAGGGAGTACATGAACCGGTTGCCGATAACAGCACTCCTGAGGGACGTGCTTTGAACCGCCGAGTAGAAATCCTTATCCTTCCCAACTCAAAAATGGTACAGGAAGCACAGCAAGGAACTTTGCGATAAGAAATAATAGAAAGCAGAATCAAGAAAGGGATGTCCGAAAGCCGGGCATCCCTTTTTTTGACGATAAACACATCTACTTAAACATAAACCGGTAATAAAACATGTTTATCTGAGAAATGTCCATATATTTGTATTGTAGTGTTTGATAACTATTGATAAATAGCAATTATCAAGTATATAAAGCCTTGCCATAGATAATATGAGTGTTAAGAATATGAATACAGATTTTACAATTAGAATTGCCCAACCTGCTGATGTCCTTGAGCTCAAAGACTTATTTCAAGATACAGTCCTCAATATAAACAGGCGTGATTATTCAAAAGCAGAAGTGGAAGATTGGGCATCGTGCGGAAACGATATCTCCCATATAAAAGAAATGATTAGAACGCATTTTTTCATTGTAGCAACTAATCAACAGTTACAGGTTGTCGGCTTTGCATCCATTACCCAACAAGGTTATTTGCATTCTATGTTTGTTCATAAAGATTTTCAAGGTAAAGGTATTGCTACGATACTTCTAAATGAAATAGAACGGTATGCAACTGCAACAGGAATCATACGGATTACATCAGAAGTAAGTTTAACAGCCCGTCCATTCTTTGAACAAAGGGGGTATATAGTAACGGAAGAACAAAAACGGAGAGCAAATCAGCTTTCTCTCACCAATTTTTGGATGGCAAAGAATCTGAGCAAATGAAATAAATTCAAAAGTTTTGCAAATCGTTGGTTGAAGTATGGGCAAAATTTTATTGAAAATCAAAAACTTATTGAAGTAATAGGTGAAATGTTTGATTCTGTCTATGCCGATCAGCTTCAAATGCAGATAACTGTCAATTCATCGTCATACGCTGTGAAGTTCTATGAAAGTTTAGGCTTTTCAAAGACTTCTGAAGAACAGGAAACAGATGGATTAAAATATACCCCGATGCACTACTGTCCACTAAGAATGGACGGCCTTATCACTGGATAATACACGAGATTGCTGTGTTCATTAACAGTCGTTTATAACCGTTCTAAAATCTTCAGACAAGTTAATTAACACTCTTGAAAAGGGAGAATGCAAACCTTTTTTAGTTCATGTTGTTTAAATAGTAACTTATATATAAGTGCATAAATAATAGTATAAACTGTTTTAAACGTTGAATGAGATGAAAAAGATTCTTCCTTTTTTCTTATTGGTTCTTTTACTGGCGTCTTGCCAGAAGGATCCAGACATGTCAAAACTAAGCGATGATTTCGTAGTATTCACTGATCACAACAAGGATGCTAATTTCGAATCCTTTACAACTTTCTACATCCCTGATAGTGTAATGGTTATCGGTAGCAGTGAAAAACCGGAATTCTGGAGTGCAACAGAAGCTGACGATATCGTCTCTACTTTGGTTAGTGGCATGGAAGGCCGTGGTTACACACGTGCATCGGATAAAGAATCTGCGGATTTGGGTTTGCAGGTTTCTTTTGTGAAAAATGTAACATTTTATATGACATTGTTCTTTTTGTGAGGAAATGATGAGGGAATTTCCTCTATAAATTGCCGGGAAATAAAGATTTA
>ERZ1106976.976-NODE-976-length-30780-cov-8.950431_pt1 | contig 30780 bp, 29 predicted proteins | sample MGYA00403687_ERZ1106976 | MGnify/ENA primary metagenome ERZ1106976 (study PRJEB35170, sample SAMEA104062446) | human gut metagenome | biome: human gut; feature: human-associated habitat; material: faeces | place: Denmark | collected 2013-02-22 ... | reverse complement strand
TGCCGGTGAGCTTCTTGACCATTTCCTGCACGGCGGGGATACGGCTGGAGCCGCCCACCATCAGGACCTTGTGAATATCGTTTCCGGTAAGACCGGCGTCGCTCATGGCCTGCTTGACGGGGCCGGCGGTCGCTTCGACCAGATGCGCGGTCAGCTCGTTGAACTTTGCGCGGGTGAGGGTGAGGTCGAGGTGCTTCGGGCCGGTGGCGTCGGCGGTGATATAGGGCAGGTTGATGTTGGTGGAGGTCACGCCGGACAGCTCGATCTTGGCCTTCTCGGCGGCTTCCTTCAGGCGCTGCATGGCGACCTTGTCGCCGCTGAGGTCCACGCCGTCGGTGCGCTTGAACTCGCTGACCATCCACTTCATGATGCACTCGTCGAAGTCGTCGCCGCCGAGACGGTTGTTGCCGGCGGTGGCAAGAACTTCGATCACGCCGTCGTCGATGTCGAGGATGGAGACATCGAACGTGCCGCCGCCGAGGTCGTAGACCATGACCTTCTGGCTCTGCTCCTTATCCACGCCGTAGGCGAGGGCGGCAGCGGTCGGCTCGTTGATGATACGCTTGACCTCAAGACCGGCGATCTTGCCGGCGTCCTTGGTGGCCTGACGCTGAGAGTCGGTGAAGTACGCGGGGACGGTGATGACCGCCTCGGTGACGGTTTGGCCCAGATAGGCCTCGGCGTCGCTCTTGAGCTTCTGCAGGATCATTGCGCTGATCTCCTGCGGGGTATAGGCCTTGCCGTCGATGGTGACCTTGTGATCCGTGCCCATCTCACGCTTGATGGAGGAGATGGTGCGGTCGGGGTTGGTGATGGCCTGACGCTTGGCGACCTGACCGACCATACGCTCGCCGGTCTTGGAAAACGCGACGACGGACGGCGTGGTGCGGTTGCCCTCCGCGTTGGGGATAACGACGGCTTCGCCGCCTTCCATAACGGCAACGCAGCTATTGGTAGTACCTAAATCAATACCGATGACTTTAGACATAATTTTGTCCTCCTGAATCTATCTTAATTTTATTTGTTTGCGATTTTAATTGGCGACCTTGACGATCGCGAAGCGCAGGACCTTGTCGCCGAGCATGAAGCCCTGCTGCAGGACCTCGACCACGGTATTTTCGCCGCAGCTCTCGTCCTCAATGTGCATCACGGCGTTGTGCCGCTCGGGATCAAATTCCTTGCCCACGCAGTCGATCGGCGTGACGCCGAGCCTGGTGAGCGCTTCTTTATACTGGTTGAAGATCATCTCGAGCCCCTTCTTGTGGGGATCGTCGTCCTCCGCGCCGAACTGGGCGAGGCCGCGTTCGAGATTGTCGTACACCGGAAGCATACCCTTGATGGTGTCGATCTTCGCGTTGGCGTAGATGCCTTCCTTTTCCTTGGCGGTGCGCTTGCGGTAGTTATCGTATTCGGCGGCGAGCCGCAGATACTGGTCATGCTCCTCGGCGAGCCGCTTGGCAAGGCCCTCCATCTTCTCCATCTGCTCGCGCGTGACGGTGAAGGTCTCGGCCTTCGCTTCCTCCTTCTTATCCTGGGGGGGAAGCTCCTTTTCCTCGGCAGCCGCGGCCTGCGGCTCCTTTTCGGGGGTCTCGGGCTGTGCGTTCTGCTTATCCTTCTTCGGCATTTCTTACTCCTTCTCTTCCTTGGGCGGAAGCTCGCTTTTCCCGAACATCCGCGTCAGACTGTCTGCAAAGTAGCTCAACCGTGCGGTCACGGTGGCGTAATCCATTCTTGTGGGGCCGACCACACCAACCAGTCCGCGCATCCCGCCGCCGATGTCATAGCTGGCGACGACGACGCTCGTGTCGCGCAGTGCCTCGTTGACGTTTTCCGGCCCGATGAGGATCTTCAGCGGGGTGTCGTCCTCGGGAACCGGGAGATTTTCCTTGTTGTCCACAAAGAACGTCATCAGGTCATGCGCTTTATCGAGGTCGCGGTACTCGGGCATCTTCAGAATCTGGCTCGCGCCGGTGGTGAACACGTCCTTTTTGGCGGCCTCCTCCAGAATTTCGGCGGCATAGCCGACCGTCGCGGAGAGCACCAGAAACAGCTCCGGCGCGATCTGATCGGAAAGTCCCATGAGCTTCGCACTCATCTCCTCGCGGGACTGCCTGGTGAAGTGCGTGTTGAGCAGAGCGCTCAGATCGGTGAGCCGCGCGCGGTCGAACGCGAGCGGCGAGCGCTGCAGCTGGGACTTCACGCGGCTGTCGTCCGTCATCACGACGGTGATGAAGCTCGTGTCGTCCACGCCCAGCAGCTCGAAGCGCTTGACGGTTACGCCGCTTTTGCCCTCGGCGACCGCGTAGGCGGGATAATCGACGATGGAGGATGCCATCTGCCCGGCCTGCGAGATCATGCTGCCCGCGGCGGACATTTTGTCCTGCAGCGTCTCGTTGATCTCCTCCGCTTCCGCCTCGGAGACCTCGCGCCGCTCCATCAGCTCGTTGACATACAGCCGGTAGCCCTTGGGGGACGGCACGCGGCCGGCGGAGGTATGCGGCTGCTCAAGGTAGCCCAGATCGGACAGCTCGGCAAGCTCATTGCGCACGGTGGCGGAGGAAACGCTCCCGCCCATCTCCTGCGCGATGGCCTTCGAGCCGACCGGCTCGGCGGAGGCAATGTAATCCTCGATCACACGCTTGAGTATCTGCTTTTTGCGTGCGCTCAGCTCCATGCCTCCGACCTTCTTTCATAGATTTAGCACTCCTTATCCTCGAGTGCTAAACGCAGTGTACCACCAGTGTATGCCAATGTCAATAGGGCGGTGTGTAAACAGTTTGTGAACTAAGGGCGGATAAAAGAAGAAGAGGAAAACCGTTTCCGGTTTTCCTCTTCCTTTTTGCAATAGGATGCCTTATTCGGCCTTCGGAGCCTCCGCGGCCTTCGCGGCGGCGGCAGCCTCGGCAGCAGCTTTGGCGGCAGCGGCCTTCTTCTCGGCCATGGCCTTCTGCGCGGCCTTGAACTTCTCCTTTTCCTCGGGAGTAGGAATGGGTTCGATGGCGTTCTTCGGGCAGGCCTTGGCGCACATGGTGCAGTTGCGGCACTTGGTGTAGTCGATCACGGCCACGTTGTTCACAACATGGATGGCGTCGAACTTGCAGGTGCGCTCGCACATACCGCAGGCGATGCAGGAGTTGGCGCAGACCTTGGTGACGGCGGGACCCTTGTTCTTGTTCGCGCAGTTGACGAACACCTTCTGTTTGTAGGGGACCTCGACGATCAGCTTGCGCGGGCAGGCCTCACGGCAGGCGCCGCAGTTGGTGCACTTTTCCTTGTCGACCTCGGCAACGCCCTTGTCGTTGATGTGCAGAGCGTCGAACTGGCAGGCGGCGACGCAGGAGCCGAAGCCCAGGCAGCCGAAGGAGCAGGCGGTCGGGCCGCCGGCGACCTTGAGTGCACCCACGCAGTCGGCAATGCCGACGTACTCGAAGTTTTTCACAGCGGCATCGCCGCCGTTGCAGATGACGTGAGCGACCATCTTCTCACCGCTGGGCGCTTCCATGCCCATGATCGCGGCGATCTTGGCAGCGCCCTCCGCGCCGGCGGGCGCGCAGGCGGTGACGGGAGCCTTGCCGGCGAGGATCGCTTCCGCGCAGCCGGCGCAGCCGGGGTAGCCGCAGCCGCCGCAGTTCGCGCCGGCCAGACACTCCTGGATCTTGGGCAGACGCTCGTCGACCTTGACCTCAAAGACCTTTGCGGCGACCGAGAGGATCAGGCCGAACACGATTGCGATCGCGCCCAGAACGAGGACAGCAAAAATGATATTTTCCATATTCCATTACCCTCCTTACACGGGCCAGACCTGCAGGCCGGAGAAGCCCATGAATGCCAGGGCGATCAGACCTGCGGTGATCAGCGCGATGGGGAAGCCTTCAAAGCACTTGGGATAGTCGGCGAACTGCACGCGCTCACGGATGGTGGAGAACAGGTAGATCGCCAGCAGGAAGCCGAGGCCGCCGGTGATGCCGTAGACCACAGATGCGATGAAGGTGTAGTCGTTCTGCACGTTCAGCAGCACCACGCCGAGCACGGCGCAGTTGGTGGTGATGAGCGGCAGATACACACCCAGAGCCGTGTACAGAGACGGCATGGACTTCTTGAGGAACATCTCGATGAACTGCACGAGACCGGCGATGACGAGAATGAACGCCACGGTCTGCATATAGCCGAGGTCCAGCGCGATGAGCAGCTTGTTCACGCCGAAGCAGACGGCGGAGGCGATGCCCATGACGAAGGTGACCGCGAGACCCATGCCGATGGCGGTGTCACTCTTCTTGGAGACGCCGAGGAACGGGCAGATACCGAGGAACTGTGCGAAGATGAAGTTATTGGTCAGGATCGCGCCGAGGGAAATGGCAAGCAAGGACGTGATACTCATTTAGTTGCCCTCCTTTTCGTTCTTTTCCGCGGCCTTCTTCTCGCTCCTGGCGAGCGCCCACTGCATCACGGCGATGAGCGTGCCGAGGCACAGGAAGCCGCCGACGGGCAGCACGAGCATCAGAGCCGGCGTGTAGGACGCGGGCATGATCTGAATGCCCATCAGGGTGCCGGCGCCGAGCAGCTCGCGCACCGTGCACATGATGACCAGAACGACGGTGTAGCCGATGCCCTGGCAGATGCCGTCCACTGCGGAGGCGGCGACGGAGTTCTTGCTGGCGAAGGCCTCGGCGCGGCCGAGCACGATGCAGTTGACGACGATCAGCGGAATGAACACGCCGAGGCTCTTGGCGATGTCGGGGAAGAACGCCTGCAGGCACAGGTCAACGATGGTGACGAAGCCCGCGATGACGACGATGTAGCACGCGATACGCACTTCATTGGGGATGATCTTGCGCAGGAGCGAAATAAAGATGTTGGAGAGCGTCAGGATAATGAGGACGGAAATGCCCATGCCGACGCCGTTGGAGATGCTGGTGGTGATGGCCATGGTGGAGCACATACCGAGGACCTGCACCAGAACGGGGTTTTGATAGATAAGACCGTCTTTGAGCTGTTTCTTAAAATTCATTGATCTCGTCCCCCTTTCTTAAGCCATGGCTTCCGCGGCGGCCAGAGCGGCATTCGCGCCCTTGGTGATGCCCTTGGTGGTCACGGTCGCGCCGGAAACGGCGTCGATGTTGGTCTTGACGACGAGCGAGCCCGCGCCGGACTTGCCGACGAACTGATCGAGCGCGCCGGTGCCGGCGGTGGTCGCCTCATTGGCGATGACCTTCGTGCCGATGCCGCTCGTTTCGGCGGCGTCGACCACGGAGATGCCGGTGATGGCAAGGTCGGCGTCCACGCCGACGATCATTTCGATGTCACCCTGCGAGCCGCCGGCGACGATCTTGAACGCATAGCCGGCATCCTCGCCGTTCACGACGACGCGGTAGGCCTCGGTGAGCTTGCCGCTCTGCGTCTTGGCGGCGTCGATAGCGGCCTGCGGGATCTCCTCGATGGGCGGGAACTCGCAGTCGGGCGAGCTGACGACCGCCGCGAGAGCGACCTCGGTGTTCGCCTTGTTGATGGCTGCGATCTTGTCCTCGGTGAGCGCATTGGTCGCGCCGAGCAGCGCCGCGACGACCAGAGAAATGGCGGTCAGCGTGCCGGCGACCTTGAGAATGAATTTACCTTCGATCTTCATTATTTTGCCGCCTCCTTCTTGGCTTTCTTGTCAACGCCGAAGCGGGTGGGCTTGGTGTATTTGTCGATGATCCAGGTGCAGCAGTTCATGATCAGGATGGAGTAGCACACGCCCTCGGGATAGGAGCCGAAGTAGCGGATGAACACCGTGATCAGGCCGCAGCCGAGACCGAAGATGAGCTGGCCCTTCTTGGTGACGGGGGAGGTCACATAGTCGGTCGCCATGAAGAAGGCGCCGAGGAACAGACCGCCGCCGAGCACGTTGTAGAGCATGAAGGTCATGGGGTCGTTGCCGCGCGGGAACAGGAAGGTGACGACCGCGACGGTGGCGATGTAGGCGACCGGAGTCTGCCAGGAGATGACCTTGCGGACGATGAGGTAAACGCCGCCGATGAGCAGCATCAGCGCGGAGACCTCACCGGCGGAACCGCTGATGAAGCCGATGGCCATATCCTTGATGGGATAGGCGGCGGTCAGCGCCTCCATGTCGCCGGCCTTGAGCAGAGCCATCGGGGTTGCGCCGGTGGCGGCGTCGACCTTGCTCCAGCTGGTCATGGCGGAGGCGTAGCACGCGACGAGCGCGGCACGTGCGGCGAGCGCGGGGTTGAGGAAGTTCTTGCCCAGGCCGCCGTAGAGCTGCTTGACGACGAAGATGGCGAAGAAGTTGCCGACCACGAGCATCCACACGGGAAGCTCCGGCGGGCAGACCATGCTCAGCAGCAGGCCCGTGACGGCGGCGGACAGGTCGCCGATCATCTGGGGCTTATGCAGCAGCTTGCGGTAGAGCCACTCAAAGAAGATGGCGGAGGCAACGGAAACGACCGCGGAGATCGCCACGCGGACGCCGAAGTGCCACACGCCGAAGAGCAGGGCGGGCATCAGGGCGATGATGACGTCGAGCATCAGCCCGCGCGTGTCCTCGCCGTTGCGGATGTGGGGGTTGGAGGAAGCTCTGAGCTTCAGATTCTTATAATCAGTCATTTCTCTTATGCCTCCTTCTTCGCAGCCTCGGCAGCCTTAGCGGCCTCAGCGGCGGCTTTTCTCTTGGCGGCAGCGTCCTTGACCTTCTGCTTGCCGGTCTTGAAGGTCTGCGTCAGGTGCAGACGGCCCGGGCAGATGTAGGCGCAGGCGCCGCATTCCATGCAGTCCATGATGTTGGCGGCCTCCAGCTCCTCGATCATGCCCTTCTGCTCATACATATACATATAGAGGGGCTCGAGATGCACGGGGCAGGCCTCCACGCAGCGGCCGCAGCGGATGCAGGTGGGGTTCTCAACGGTCTTGTCCTCGTCGGCGGCGAAGGCAAGCATCGCGCCGGTGCCCTTGGCGACGGGAATATCGCAGGTGTACTGCGCCATACCCATCATCGGGCCGCCCGCGATGATCTTGAAGGTCTCGTCCTTCAGACCGCCGCAGTAATCAAACAGGCAGGAAACGGGGGTGCCGATGGGGCACTCAACGTTCTTCGGCCCGATCACGCCGGAGCCGGACACGGTGACGACCTTGCTCACAACGGGCATACCGGTCGTGATGGCGCGGAAGATGGCGATGGTCGTGTTGATGTTGAACACGGCGCAGCCGATGGCGCTGGGCAGACCGCCGGGAGGCACCTGCTTGCCGGTGATGGCCTGGCAGAGCTGTTTTTCACCGCCCTGCGGGTAACGGCAGTGCAGAGGCACGACGATGACGGGCGCCTTGGTCTCCGCAATGACCCTGTTGAGCACGTCGATGCCGTTCTTCTTGTTGTCCTCCACGCCGATGATGGCTTTATCCACGCCGAACATCTTGACGAGATAGCTCGCGCCGCCGATGATCTCCTCGGTGCGCTCGAGCATCGCGCGATGGTCGCCGGTGATGTAGGGCTCGCACTCCGCGCCGTTGATGATCACGGTCGTGACCTGGCCGATGCCGCCGGAGATCTTGACGTGGGTCGGGAACGTCGCGCCGCCCATACCGACGATACCGGCGTTCTTGACGATCTCGATCATCTCCTCCGTGGTCAGAGCGTTCGGGTCGGCCGGAGCCTTGACCTCTTCGCTGACGGTGTTCTGATAATCGTTCTCGATCACGACGGAGGTCATGTTGCCGCCCATGGAATACGGGCGCGGCTCGATCGCGACCACCTTGCCGGAAACGCTGGCATGGATGGGAGCGCCGAGACCTTTGAACTCGCCGATCTTCTGACCGACCTTCACATAGTCACCGACAGACACGATGGGGGTACACGGTGCACCGAAGTGCATCGACATGGGAATGACCACCTGAGCGGGCGGGGGAGAGAGCTGCTCGATGGCCTTCTCATTCGTTGCGGCCTTCATGTCGTTGGGATGAACGCCGCCAAAGAAAGCTTGTGCCATTGTCTTCACCTCATCTTTTACTGCTTGGAGCAATGCGCACACTACTCCATAATCGTTGAGATTATACATCAACTGCAAAGCGTTGTCCAGTCATAACTTTTCGCCAAAACGCACATTTTCCGGCAATTTATCGAAATTTGTTGAATTTTTACGCTTCCTGTATGCGAAGCGGCTTCCGATTTTGCCTCTTCCGCCGAACCATGCTATGTCCCCGCGCCGCCGGCTATGCCCGCTTGACGCGCCGGAGAGCGGGTGCTATACTTTTTCTACAAAGGATAAGGAGGACCGTATCATGCCCATCCGTCAGCTCGACCGTGCCGCGCTCAAGTGCGAGGCAAAGGACCTCATCCGAACCGCAAGGGTCTCACCGATCAAGATGACCCTGCTGCTGCTCGCCATCTCGCTCGTGCTGGATCTGCTCGACACCGCGCTCACATACCTGACCGGCAGTATCGTCGGCGTGGCGTTTCTCTCCATTTCCTTCGTCGGCATCCTCATCACCCTGATCTCGCAGGTGCTGAGCGCCGGCTATTGCTGCTACTGTCTCGGCGTCCACCGCCGCGAGGAGATGCCCTACGAGAGCCTGTTCGACGGCTTCACCTTTGCCGGCAAGGTCATCGCCCTGTACATCGTCGAGGGCTTTTTCGTCGCCCTGTGGTCGATGCTTTTCGTGATCCCCGGAATCATTGCGGTCTACCGCTACTCCTTCGCCATCTGGAACCTCTGCCAGAATCCGGAGCTTGGCGTGATGGAGGCGCTTAACCGCAGCAAGCGGCAGACGATCGGCTATAAGGGTCAGCTTTTCCGGCTGGAGCTGAGCTTCTTCGGTTGGATCCTGCTTTTCGGCGTCGTTCTGGGCGTTTACGAGGCGTTGGTCATCGCCCTCATTCTCGACAGCTTCCCCGCCATTATGCTCGGCTCGCTGCTCGGCGGACTGGCCTCCATGCTGGTGCAGATCTATTTTCTGCCCTACTACACGCTCTCCGAGTGCGGCTTCTACCTGCGCGCCACCGCGCCGGAGGAGCCGCCGCGGCAGGATCGCAGCAGCTACACGCCGGAGTTCTAAAAAATCATTTACAAGCGGTATAAAACCTGCTATACTCTACGAGCTGTAATTGCAATCTGTAGAAATGAGGAAGAAAAACGCGCATGAACGCTGATTTTTCGCGCACCCTGGCCCTGCTGCGGCAGGAGAAAGAGATCTCCCAGCGCAAGGCGGCTGCCGACCTCGGCATCTCGCAGGCGCTTTTGAGCCACTATGAAAACGGCGTCCGCGAACCGGGACTCGCCTTTGTGAAGAAGGCGTGCGACTACTATCACGTCTCTGCGGACTATCTGCTCGGCCGCACGCTCGACCGCGACGGCGGCATGATCGACTCCGACGAGCTGTACGACTCGAGCGACGAGAAGGGCACCCTGCGCGGCAGCATCGCCGCTACGCTGCAAAAGAAGCTGCTGGTGAACACCGTCAACCTGCTCTTCGAGCTGCTCGGCAAGACGAATTGCCGTGAGGCCGTCACCGCGGCGGGACAGTATCTCGGCGCGGCGATCTATCCGCTCTACCGTGCGCTGCACCGCGCCGCGGGCGGGAAGGACGCCTTCTTCGCGCTCGACGCGGCGGCCTTCTCCGCCGGCGCAAGCGACGCCGCGATGCTGCAAAGCCGCGCGCTCTACCGCCTTGCGCTCGAGCGGCACGCCGCCGGGGACGGCGCGTTTCCCGCGATGGACGCCGAGACGCTGACCGGCAGCTACCCCGGCCTCGCGCAGAGCATGACGCAGGTGCTGCACGCCGCCGACGAGCAGGCTAATAAATGGATCGCGCAGATGCCATCTTCCCATTAACACCATGCAGGAGCAACCGCTATGAACGAAAAAAACATCCGCAACTTCAGCATCATCGCGCATATCGACCATGGCAAGTCCACGCTGGCGGACCGCCTGCTGGAAAAGTGCAACGCCGTCTCCGCGCGCGAGATGGAGGATCAGATCCTCGACAATATGGACCTCGAGCGCGAGCGCGGCATCACCATCAAGGCCCGTGCTGTCACCTTTGACTACACCGCGCAGGACGGGCAGGTCTACACGCTCAACCTCATCGACACCCCGGGTCATGTGGACTTCAACTACGAGGTCTCGCGCTCTCTCGCCGCCTGCGAGGGCGCGCTGCTCATCGTGGACGCCTCGCAGGGCATCGAGGCGCAGACGCTCGCGAATACTTATCTTGCGATGGAGCACGATCTGGAGATCCGCCCCGTCATCAACAAGATCGACCTGCCTGCCGCCGATCCCAAGCGTGTGAAGGAGGAGATCGAGAACATCCTCGCCATCCCCGCCGAGGACGCGCCGGAGATCTCCGCCAAGCTCGGCATCAACATCGACGCGGTGCTTGAGGACATCGTCCACAACCTCCCCGCACCCAAGGGCGACCCGAACGCCCCGCTCAAGGCGCTGATCTTCGACAGCTATTACGACGCCTACCGCGGCGTGATCGTCTATATGCGCCTCAAGGACGGCACCATCAGGCCCGGCATGGAGATCAAAATGATGGCGACCGGCGCGACCTTCAAGGTGCTCGAGTGCGGCCTGATGCGCCCGCTGGGGCTGGAGCCGGCGAAGCAGCTTGAGGCCGGTCAGGTCGGCTACTTCACCGCCAGCATCAAGGACGTCCACGAAACGCAGATCGGCGACACTGTGACCGGCGCGGAGAACCCCGCGAGCGAGCCGCTGCCCGGCTACCGCAAGGTGCGCTCGATGGTCTACTGCGGCATCTACACCGAGGACGGCAGCAAGTACCCCGACCTGCGCGACGCGCTGGAAAAGCTCCAGCTCAACGACGCCAGCCTGACCTTCGAGCCGGAAAGCTCCGTCGCCCTCGGCTTCGGCTTCCGCTGCGGCTTCCTCGGAATGCTGCACATGGAAGTCATTCAGGAGCGGCTTGAGCGCGAATTTGACCTCGACCTCGTCACCACGCTGCCGAGCGTCATTTACGAGGTCTACAAGACCGACGGCACGATGGTGCGCGTGGACAATCCGCACAACTACCCCGACCCGAGCGTGATCGAGCACGCGGAGGAGCCCTACGTCAAGGTCACCATCGTTACGCCGCCCGACTACGTCGGCAACATTATGCCGATGTGTCAGGAGCGCCGCGGCGAGTTCAAGGATATGCAGTACCTTGATACCTACCTCGTCGAGCTGCACTACGAAATGCCGCTCAACGAGATCATCTACGATTTCTTCGACGCGCTCAAGGCCAACACCAAGGGCTACGCCTCGCTTGACTACGAGCTCTCCGGCTACCGCCGCAGCGAGCTCGTGAAGGTCGATATGCTGCTCAACGGCGACCAGGTGGACGCGCTGAGCTTCATCGCACATAAGGATAAGGCGTATCCCCGCGCGCGCCGCCTGTGTGAAAAGCTCAAGGACAACATTCCCCGCCAGCTCTTCGAGGTGCCGGTGCAGGCCGCCATCGGCGGCCGCGTCATCGCGCGCGAGACGGTCAAGGCCATGCGCAAGGACGTGCTCGCCAAGTGCTACGGCGGCGACATCACGCGCAAAAAGAAGCTGCTCGAGAAGCAGAAGGAGGGCAAAAAGAAGATGCGGAACCTCGGCACGGTGCAGGTGCCGACGGAGGCGTTCCTTGCCGTCCTCAAGCTGGACGAGTAAATTTTCGGATTGGAGGCTTTTTCATGCTTTTGGATCATTATGTCAGCGCCATGCCCTGCTGGAAGGGCCGCGTAGACAGCGACAGCGATTACGACGCCTTCCGCTGGCACCAGTGGGTGCAGCCGCTCGATCTCAACGACGGCGGTGCGCCGTTCGACGGGGCGCTCGGCTTTGCCTTTGTCGGCTTTTGCAGCGACAAGGGCGTGGCGCGCAACAAGGGCCGCACCGGCACGGCGCTCGCGCCGGACTTCGTGCGCGGTCAGATGTCGAACCTGCCCTGCACCTTTTCGCAGGAGGTCAAGCTCTTCGACGCGGGCGATATCGTCTGCGACGAGATATCCCTCGAGGAGGGCCAGCGTGAGCTGGGCCTCGCGGTCGAGGAGATATTGCGCCGCAGGCTCTTCCCCATCGTGCTCGGCGGCGGTCACGAGACGACCTTCGGCCACTTTCAGGGCCAGCACAATTACCTCAAGGACAAGGGCCGCACGCCGGAGCTCGGCATCGTGAACTTCGACGCGCACTTCGACCTGCGACCCTACGACATGGGCAATTCCTCCGGCACGATGTTCCGTCAGATGGCGGACGTGTGCAGGGCCGAGGGCACGCCGTACCACTACTTCCCCATCGGCATCCAGCAGCACAGCAACACTGTGAGCCTGTTCAAAAAGGCGCGGGAGCTGGGCGTGGACTATGTGCTCGCCAAGGAGATCCAGGGCAGCAACATGGAGTCCATTTTGGAGCGCATGGACACCTTCCTCTACCGCTGCCGCGACGCCTACATCACCGTTTGCACGGACGTGTTCTCCTCGGCCTTCGCGCCCGGCGTCAGCGCGCCGCAGTCGCTGGGACTCGATCCCGAGGTCGTGCTGCCGCTGCTCAAGCACGTTCTGCGCACGCGCAAGGTCCGTGGCTTCGACATCTGCGAGATCTCCCCGCGCTTCGATCAGGACAACACCACCGCCAACCTCGGTGCGGTCATCATCTTCGCGGTCATCAACACGCTCTGCCGTATGAACGGTCTGGAATACGCCGCCGAATAAGCGTCGGACCCGATGAAAAAAGAGACGAAAGCACGCGCTTTCGTCTCTTTTCTTATGCCGTTATCCGAAGAACAGCGGACCCTCGCCGCCGTCGATGTAGCGGTCGCTGTGCGAGCCGACACGCACGAGCTTCAGCGACACGGCGAACAGCGCAAGCACAAAGACAAGGAACATCCATTCGCAGTTAGGGTCCTCCATCGTGGCGATGAAATCGTAGGCGCCGTGCAGCAGCGCGGGCATCAGGACCGCCATCGTGCGGCAGCGCTTGGCGTTCACGAAGTCGCCGTCGTTGTCATAGCGCTTGGCGCGGCCGTAGTAGACGCCCATGAACACGCCGAAGCAGGCGTGGCCGGGGACTGCGGTCACGGCGCGCACGAGCGCGGTGCTCAGGCCGTACATGGCGACGTAGCCGAGATTCTCCCACAGGGCGAAGCCGAGCGAGACGAACACGGCGTACACCACGCCGTCGAACTGGCAATTGAAGGCGTCGGAGCGCCATGTCCGGCGGCGGAGCAGGATATACTTTGCGCCCTCCTCGGAAAAGGCGACGATGACAAAGTACATGATGATGTTGTAGGGCAGGGAGTTTTCCGCATAGACGCTCCCGAGCAGGGCTGAGCCAAGCTCCTCGAGCACCATCGCGATGACCGTGGCGAACACGCCGCGCAGGATCAGCGAGAGCAGAAGCCCTGACGGCTCCGGCTCCAGACGGTCGGCCCGATAGACCCTGATGAGCAGAAAGACCGCCGGCACGACTGCCGCGGCGATCAGAATGGGGTTCATGTAAAGAAGAAACATACGGCACCTCTTGAGCATTGATCTGCAAGCATGATACGCTGTTTTTCGCCGTTTGGCAACGTCCGCGCGAAAAATTTTCAGCGCGGCTTGCCGCGCCGCGGCAAAGCGGATATAATAGGAGCAAGATTTTCCCGACCAAAGGAGGCCGACTATGCCGCAGCTTTTATTTGTGGATGCCTGTGTGCGGGGCGCGGAGTCCCGCTCACGTATGCTCGCCGAACGCTTTTTATCGTCCTACACCGCCGCGAATCCGGACACCGCGATCCTTCACCGCGACCTCATGCGCGACCGCCTCGAGCCGCAGTACCCCGAGGTGCTGGCCTGCCGCGACGCGCTCGCCGCCGCGGGGAAGCTCGACGATCCGCTGTTCGCCGACGCATGGCAGTTTGCCCGCGCGGACCGCATCGTGCTCGCTGCGCCGTTTTGGGAATTATCCTTCCCCGCCATTCTGAAAATTTACCTTGAGCGCGTTTCCATGCGCGACATCACCTTCGGCTACGAGGAAAGCGGGCTTGTCGGCCGCTGCCGCGCGGAAAAGCTGCTGCTCGTCACCACGCGCGGCGGGGATTACTCCCTGCCGGAAACGGAATGGATGGAGATGGGCGCGCGCCAGCTCAAGGCGCTGTGCGCCATGTTCGGCATCCCGAAATTTGAGCTGCTCTGCGCCGAGGGGCTGGACGACGAGCGCGTGGACGCGCGCTCACGGATGGACGAGGCCCTTGCCCGCGCCGACGCGCTGGGAAAGACCTTTTGACGCGAAAGAGGAGAAGGCTGCGGCCTTCTCCTCTCCCCTATTACAGCTCCAGCGAAAGCTGCTCGCGCTCAAGCCCGCTCGGGTCGATGCCGAACTCGCTCGGCAGAAAGCGCGGGCAGACGTTTTCCGATGTGCAGATGACCGACGCGGCCAGCCGCGTGCCGATCTCGCAGGCCTCCGCCATTGTCTTGCCGTAGGTCAGGCCGATGGTCACGCCCGCGAAGAAGGCGTCGCCCGCGCCGGTGGTGTCCTTCACGTCCACCTTTTTGGCGGGGCACCAGCCCTCCTCGTCGTCGTTCGTGGCATACACCGCGCCCTGCGCGCCCATCGTCACCACCATGCGCGGGATCTGTGCGCTGCGGATGCGCGCGGCGAGGAGCCTCTGCATCTCCTCCGGCGTCTTGTCGTCGTAATCCTCGGAGAAAAGGATGCCCGCCTCCTGCTGGTTGCAGACGAAGCAGTGCGTCGAGCGGAAGAAGTCGCGCCGCTCCACCGCGATGCTCATGTTTGACACCACCGCGTACACCGGCTTGTGATATTTCTCGGCAAGGGCAAAGACCTTCTTCACGATCTCCTTATCCATGTCGATCTCAAAGGCGATGCTGTCGGCGCGGGAAATGATCTCGTCGCCCTGCTCCTCTAAAATGCTCAGGATCGGACGGAGGTCGGGCCGCTTGGAGATGGCCGCCACCACGTCGCCGCCGTTGTCGAAGATAGCGAGCCAGGTGCCCATGCCGTCCTTCGTTACGCGGATGTAGTCCGTGTTGACCTTATGCGCCTTGAGCTTGCGCACCACATCCGCGCCCGCACCGGTGTCGTCCACCAGACCGATGAAGGTCGGCTGCAGCTCGACGTTGGCAATGTCCTCCACAATGTTGCGGCTCACGCCGCCGTGCATCTGCTCCACCCGGCCGGCGTTGCGCCCGCCGGGAATGTAAACGTCCGAGGGATAGCCCTTGATGTCCACAAAGACCGCGCCCAAAACGACAATACCCATTTCTCTTCTCTCCGTTTCATCGGTTTCTGCTTCCATGATAACACACTTTCCGCGGACTGCAAGCCCCTATCCTTTTTCCGCGCGTGCGGCGCGGCGATACTCCGTCGGCAGCGCGCCGTAGGCCTTGCGGAATTCGGCGGAGAACTTGCTCGCGCTCTCGTAGCCGATGGCAGCGGCGATCTCCGCCATGCTCGCGTCCGTTTCGTGCAGCAGCTCTGCCGCGCGCTCCATGCGGTGCTCGCGGATGTGCGCGGCGATGGACTGCCCGTAAACGGTCTTGAAGACCTCCTTCATCGTGGAGGGGTTCATCAAGAAGCGGTGCGAGAGCTCGTCGATGGTGATGCGGCTGGAGAGGTCTGCGGTCAGCGCCTCGTGGACGCGGCGGATGGTCTCAAGCTGCTCGGCGCTGCACCCGTGCGCGCCCTCGAGCGCGTGCGCGTCGAGCGGCGGCAGGTGCGGGGCGGAGGCGACGTCCTCGCCTTCCTCGGGGCAGGCGATCTCCACGGTGCGCTCGATCATGCGGTGCAGCAGCTGCGCCTGTTCGCTCTCCGCAGCCTTGTAGTAGACCTCCTTGCCGTCGCGGCGGCTGACGATCAGTCCGCTCTCACGCAGCTGGCGCAGGTGATGCGAGAGCGCGGGCGGGCTCATGCCCATCATGGCCGCGAGGTTGACCACGCACTCCTCGCAGTGGCACAAAAGCCAGAAGAGCCGCACGCGGTTTGCGTCGGAGAGCTGGCGAAAGACCAGCGCGACGGTTTGAAAATACTCGGTCCTGCGGAGGTACTCCTCCAATTCATGCAGATGCGAGGCGTCCTCGTGCTGATGGGGAAGCTCAAACGGTTCCATATTTCCGCTCCTTTTCCGGTAGTCCTGTGTGTCGAATCTCCCGATTGGCAGGACTTTTCGCCCGTTCGGCAGAGAACGCGGCGAAGTCCTTGACTTTTTCGGGTATCTCCAGTATAGTACAGCCATAAGAATTAAACAAGTGCTTAATTGTTTAAGCGACAAAAAGAAAGGGGCATTTTAGGATGAAAAAGACCTATCCGATCGAAGTGGACTGCGCCAACTGCGCGAACCTGATGGAGGATGCCGCGAAGAAGACCGAGGGCGTCGCGGATGCGGTGGTCAACTTCATGACGCAGAAAATGACGGTGGAATTTGCCGACGGTCAGGACCCCAAGACCGTGATGAAGGCCGTTTTGAAGAACTGCAAAAAGGTCGAGGACGACTGCGAGATCTACCTGTAAATCACACCGCCCCGGGGACAGACCTCGGGGCGGACTTCTACGGAGGGCTTTCCCATGACGAAGAAACAGAAAAAGATGCTCTATCGCATCCTGGCCGCGGCGGTGCTGTTCCTCGCGGCGAAATTGATTCCCCTGCCGATGCTCGTCTCCGCCGCGCTCTATTTTGCGGCCTACCTGACGGTCGGCTGCGACATCCTGCGCAAGGCGTGGAAGGGCATCTGCAACCGGCAGGTGTTCGACGAAAATTTTCTCATGGCGGTTGCGACCGTCGGCGCCATCGCACTGGCGCTCTATGAAAGGAGCGGCGACTATTCCGAGGCGGTCGCCGTCATGCTCTTTTATCAGATCGGCGAGCTGTTCCAGAGCTACGCGGTCGGCAAGTCCCGCCGCAGCATCACCGCGCTCATGGACATCCGCCCCGACTACGCAAACATCGAGCGCGACGGTAAGCTCGAGCAGGTCGACCCCGACGACGTCGCCGTCGGCACGGTCATCACCGTCCAGCCGGGCGAAAAGGTGCCCATCGACGGCGTGGTCGAGGACGGCGTCTCCACGCTCAACACCGCTGCCCTGACCGGCGAGAGCCTGCCGCGCGATGTGAGCGCGGGCGACGAGATCATCAGCGGCTGCATCAACATGACGGGCGTTCTGAAGGTCCGCACAACGAAGGCGTTCGGCGAATCCACGGTTTCCAAAATTCTGGAGCTGATGGAAAATTCCAGCAGCCACAAGTCCCGCTCCGAGAGCTTCATTTCCCGCTTTGCCAAGGTCTACACCCCCGCCGTGTGCTACAGCGCGCTCGCGCTCGCCATTCTGCCGCCGCTGGCGCTGACCGTCTCCGGCGCGGACGCGGACTGGGGCACCTGGGTCTACCGTGCGCTGACCTTCCTCGTCATCTCCTGCCCCTGCGCGCTCGTCATCAGTATCCCGCTCAGCTTCTTCGCCGGTCTCGGCGGCGCGGGCAAGGAAGGCGTGCTCATCAAGGGATCCAACTACCTCGAGGCCCTCTCCCGGACCAAGACCGTCGTATTCGACAAGACCGGAACGCTCACGCAGGGCGTTTTCGAGGTCAGCGCCGTGCATCACAGCCCGATGGCGCAGGAAAAGCTGCTCGAATACGCGGCGCTTGCCGAGTGCGCATCCTCGCACCCCATCAGCAAGAGCCTGCAAAAGGCTGCCGGCGGTGCGCTGGACCGCTCCCGCGTCACGGACATTCAGGAGCACAGCGGCCGCGGCGTGACCGCGGTGGTGGACGGCGTGACCGTCGCCGTCGGAAACGGCAAGCTGATGGAGGAGCTGGGCGTCGTGTGGCACGAGTGCCACAGCGTCGGCACCATCGTCCATATCGCGGTGAACGGCGAGTACGCGGGCCACATCGTCATCTCCGATGTGGAAAAGCCCCATTCCCGCGACGCCATCGCCGCGCTCAAGGCGGCGGGCGTCACCAAGACCGTCATGCTCACCGGCGACATTCAGAAGGTCGCGGACTATGTGGCGCGTGACCTCGGGGTGGATGAGGTCCGCGCGGAGCTGCTGCCCGCCGATAAGGTCGCGCGGGTCGAGGAGCTGCTCAGGGCCGAGCCGGAGGGCGCGAAGCTCGCCTTCGTCGGCGACGGCATCAACGACGCGCCCGTGCTCTCCCGCGCGGACATCGGCATCGCCATGGGCGCGATGGGCAGCGACGCGGCTATTGAGGCTGCCGATGTGGTGCTGATGGACGACGACCCGATGAAGATCGCCAAAGCCATCAAAATCTCCCGCAAGTGTATCCGCATCGTGCATGAGAACATCGTCTTTTCCCTCGGCGTGAAGCTGCTGTGCCTGCTGCTCGTCGCCCTCGGCTTCGCCAATATGTGGATGGGCATTTTCGCCGACGTCGGCGTGATGGTCCTTGCGGTGCTCAACGCCATCCGCGCCCTGCGCGTGCACAATCTGTAAAAAGCAGTCCCCAAATAAAAATCAAACGCTCCGGCCTTCGTCGGGGCGTTTGATTTTTACACTTCATTTCGCCCGCGCGTGGCGCATGGCGCGGAACAGAAGCGCGGCAACGAAGCCGGTCAGCGCGCCGGTGAACACCGACACAACCAGCAGGAACGGCAGATAAGCGAGCGGCGCGGCCGAGCCGAGCGTGAGCATCGCGGCGGCGACCTGTCCGCAGTTGTGCGCTGCTGCGCCGCCGACGGACACGCCGTAGACCGAGAGCCGCGGCAGAGCGTGCAGCGCGATCATCACCAGCATGGCGGCAAGTCCCCCGAGCAGAGAGAAAAGGAGCGCCGAGGCATTGCCCGCAAAGAGCGAGCCGAGCAGACAGCGCACCACGAGGATGGCGAGCGCGCTCGACGCGCCGAGGGCATAGAGCGCGTAGACCGTCACGATGTTCGCGAGCCCGAGCTTCACGCCGGGCAGCGGCAGCAGCGGCGGAAAAAAGGACTCCAGATAGGAGAGCGCGAGCGCCAGCGCGGCAAGCACGGCGCAGGTCGTGATAGCTTTCGTTGAGAACCTCATGCCGCCCCTCCTAACCCGTCACGAGGTCGTAGCCGTCGGCGGCGCCGACCAGCTCCACCACGATGCGCGCGGGCAGGCAAACGATGCTCTGCCCCGCGCGGGAGACCGCGCCGGAGTGGACGCAGTCCTGCCCCGGGCAGTCGCTCTGCGTGACCGATACCGCGCCGCCCGCCGCCGTGACCGTCAGCGTGTAGCCGTTGTTCGCATAGGTATGCGTGCCGAACTGCGCGAGCGGGAGCCGGTCGAGCTCCTGTCCGTCGGCGGAGACCACGACCGTCAGCGCACCGCTCTGCGGCGCGCGGGCGGCGAGAAACGGCCTGACCGCCAGCGCCGCGGCGAGCGCCAGCACGACGAGCACCACGAGCGCGTCATAGCGGTTGGGGCGCAGCTCAGGCGATGATGGCTTCGTAGACATAGGTTCCCTCCTCGCTCGGCTCAAAGCGTTCCGCCAGTCCCGCGGTATAGCGCACATGGCCGTCGTCGGTCACAAGGATCAGCTCGATGCGCAGATTTTTCTCCGCCGCGAGCGTATCGCGCAGCGCAAGGCTTCCCGCCTCGCCGAGCACAAAGCAGGTGGTGGAGAGTGCGTCGGCCCACGCGCCGTCGCCGCACACGACCGTCACGCTTACCAGCCCGCTCTCGGCAGGCTTCCCGGTCTTGGGGTCGATGATGTGGTGGTAGCGCACGCCGTTTTCCTCAAAGCCGCGCTCATAGATGCCGGAGGTCACCACGAAGGTGTCCGCCGCCGTCAGCACGCCGAGAAATTTCGATGGGTCGGCAGGGTCCTTGACCGCGACGCGCCAGTCGCTGCCGTCCGGCTTCGCGCCGAGCAGCCCGACGTCGCCGCCGAGGTCGATGACTGCGCTCGTTACGTTGAGCTCTGCGAGGACGGTGCGTACCGCATCGCCCGCATAGCCCTTGGCGATGCCGCCGAGGTCGAGCTGCGCGCCGTCCGAGAGGGCGATCGTATTGCCGTCCACCGACAGCTTTTCCAAACCGACGTGCGCGAGCAGCGCGGACAGCTCCTCGTCCGACGGCACGCGCGGCGCATCGCCGGTGAAATCCCATGCGTCCATCACGGGCGCGACGGTGGGATCGAACGCCCCGCCCGAAAGCTCGCCGATGGTCCGCGCGATATCCGTGAGCTGGGCAAGCTCCGCGTCCTCGACCGTGCCGTCGCGGTTGAGCGCGCTTACCGTGCTTGTCTCGTCGTGGCGGTCGAGCTTCGCGTCGAGCGTGCGCAGCGTTTCCTCCGCCGCGTCGAGTGCGGCGGAGGCGTTTTCGCCGTAGGCGGTCAGATTCATCACCGTGTCCATCGTGTAGACCGTGCGCGTCTCGCCCATTTCCTGCTGCTCTCCCCCGCCGCAGGCGGTGAGGGACAGCGTGAGCGCCACAGTCAGAACGGCTGTCAACATACGTTTTGTCATAGCTTCCTCCGAAATAATGAAGCGTTCGTTAGTGTGCCCGCAGCACGCGCCCCTGTGTCTCGCCGGTGAAGCGCCCGTTGAGAAGCTCGGGCACGCCTGCGACGAACACGGCGTCCATGCCCGAGGCAAGCTGCCGCGGAGCGGTGTAGGCGCCGTTCTCCCGGATATTTTCCGGCGAGAACAGGCACAGGTCGGCGTCCGCGCCGACGGCGATGCGTCCCTTGCGGGAAAGACCGAGCCGGTCGGCGGACTGCATCGTGAGCTTGCGCACGGCCTGCGGCAGCGTGAGGATGCCGCGCTCGCGGACATAATGCGCGAGAAAGCGCGCCGCGCTGCCGTACACGCGCGGGTGGCACAGCCCCTCGACGGGATAGGTCGCGTCGGAAATGGGCACGGAGAACGGCGCGCGCAGGATGGCCTCGATGTCCTCCTCCGCGGCGATGAAGTCGATCATGCCCGCCTCGCAGCGCTCGGCGGCAAGCAGGTCGAAGAGCGCGTCATAGGGGTCCTTGCCGAGCGTGTCCGCGATCTCCGCGAGAGACTTGCCCTCAAACGGCTTATACTCCTCCGTGTGCAGCGAGATCGGAACGACGTTCTCAAAGCCGACGAGGTGCGTGATGTTTTCAAAGTCGCTGCCCGTCTCCATGCGTCCACGCATGGCGGCGCGGGAGCTTGGATCGCGCAGCGCGGCGGTCAGCGCATCCAGCCCGCCCTTTTGAAATTCCGGCGGCAAAACGTGAATGAGCTGGGTCGAGCCGGCGGAATAGGGATACACGTCGCAGGCGACGTCCAGCCCCTCCACGCGGGCGTTTTCAAGAAGCTGCAGCATCTCCGGCACGGCGCGGCCCCAATTCCTCCGCCCGATGCCCTTGAGGTGCGAGATCTCCACGGGGCAGCGCAGCTCCCGCGCGACGGTCAGCATCTCGCGCAGCGCGTCCACCACGCCGTCGCCCTCCTGCCGCATATGAACGGTGATGGGGAGTCTCCCGCCGCGCAGCGGCTCAAGCGCGCGGATCAGCCCCTCGGTCGAGTAAAAGCACTCGGGCGCGTAGCCGAGACCGAGGGATATGCCCACCGCGCCGCCGGCGAGTGAGCGCTCCACAAGGCGGTGCAGCTCCCTGTACTGCCCGTCCGTCAGCGGGGCGTCGTCAAAGCCCGCGACGAGGGCGCGGAGCGTCCCCATGCCCGCGAGCATGGCGTTGTTCACGATTTGCGGCGTTCGCTCCGCTGCGGCAAAATAGTCCGCAAGGGACGCGAAGCACAGCTCGTCCCCAAACGCGCCGGTGATGGGCGCGAGATATGAGCGCACGGCGGGAGCGTGCGCCCCCGCGAGCGGCGCGAGCGACATTCCGCAGTTGCCGCCGACGAGCGTGGTCAGACCCTGTGCCAGCTCCGCCTTTCCGTATTCGGGGCGGAACAGCGCCGCGTCGGTGTGGCGGTGGATGTCCAGAAAGCCGGGCGTCAGCGTGCGGCCCCGCGCGTCAAGAACGTGCGCGGCATCGGCGTCGGTCAGGCGACCGACCGCGGCAATGGTTCCGTCCTTGATGCCGACGTCGGCGGGAAAAGCGTCCGCGCCGGTGCCGTCGAGCACCTGCGCGCCGCGAATGAGCCAGTCCAGCATGGTCTTACGTCTCCGGCTCCATGACGCCGCGCTCTGTGACGTAGAGCGTGCAGCGGCGGTCATGCTCCTCGGTGGGAACGGCCTCGCTCATCAGCCGCTCGCGGCAGATGAGGCAGGTCGGACAGCTCAGCTGCGGCAGCAGACGGTCATAGTAGCCGCCGCCCTGTCCGAGCCGGCGGCCCCTGCGGTCGAACGACAGGCAGGGCACCACGGCAAAGTCGATGTCGGCGGGCGTGACGAGCGCGCAGTCCGCCTTCGGCTCTAAAATGCCGTACATCCCCGGCACGAGCTCGTCCATCGACGTGACCACGCACAGGTCGAGCGCGTGGCCCGCGGCGCAGCGGGGCAGGACGAGCGTCTTGCCCGCGGCAAGAGTCTCCTTCAGCAGCAGCGAGGTGTCGATCTCATGGACGGTGCCCGCAAAGGCGAACACGGTCCCCGCGGCCCGGTATTCCTCCAGCGCGAGAACGCAGCGGCAGATGGCCTCCGAGCTTTCGGCCTTGTAGGCGGGGTCGAGCGTGCGCTCGGTCTGGCGGATGTAGGTGCGCAGAGCCTTCTTTTCTTCGATGACGGACATGGGATATCCCTCCGGTCAGATAAAATTTCATCTCCCTTATGGTAGCAGAAAGCGGCGGAAATAGCAAGGCGGCGAAGAAAGGAAATCCTTCCGGTGCAAACGGTTTGCAAAAGAAATTGACAGCGAAAATTTTGTTTGTTATCCTAACGTTGAGATCACGGCGCACCGCGCCGGCATGAGGAGGAAACCATCATGGCGATGTTACTCAAGGGGGCCGACGCCGCCAGGGCGTTGACCGAACAGCTGCACGAGCAGGCGGAGGAGCTGAAGAAAAACGGCACGGAGCCCTGCCTTGCCATTCTGCGCGTGGGTGCGCGCGAGGACGATCTGTCCTATGAGCGCGGCGCGCTCAAGCGCTGCGAGAAGGTCGGCATCACGGTCCGTCAGGTCGTGCTGCCCGAGGACGCGGGCCAGCAGGAGCTGATGGACAACATCCGTTCGCTCAACGAGGACGAGCGTGTTCACGGCGTTCTGATGTTCCGCCCGCTGCCCAAGCACCTCGACGACGAGGCTGCCCGCCGCGCCCTCGACCCGAGAAAGGATATGGACGGCATCACCGACGGCTCGCTCGCCGCGGTCTACGCCGGCACCGACGGCGGCTATCCGCCCTGCACCGCCGCGGCCTGCGTGGCGCTGCTCAAGCATTATAACGTGCCAATCAAGGGCAAGCGCGTGGTCGTGATCGGCCGCAGCCTCGTCATCGGCAAGCCGGTCTCCCTGCTGCTGCTCGCCGAGCACGCGACTGTGACCATCTGCCACAGCCGCAGCGAAAATCTGCCCGCCATCTGCCGCGAGGCGGACATTCTCGTCGTCGCCGCCGGTAAGGCCGGCATGGTCGGCGCGGAGAGCGTCCACGCGGGCCAGATCGTGCTGGACGTGGGCATCCACGTCGGTGCGGACGGCAATCTCTGCGGCGACACCCGCTTCGCCGAGGTGGAGCCGATCGTGGAGGCCATCACGCCCGTGCCCGGCGGTGTCGGCGCGGTGACGACGGCCATCCTCGCGAGCCACGTCATCGAGGCGGCGAAGAGAAGCTGAGCAAAACCGAAGAATCGTCCAAAAACGGCGGCGCTTTCTGCGCCGCCGTTTTTCATTGTGCTCGATCGGTGATATACTGCCTCCATTCCAAAAGGAGGGCGAACGAATATGCGAAAATCCATCAAACGAAATCTTGCCTACGACGATCAGAAGGACCTTTACTACGTCACGATGCACTACGGGATGCGGCCCGACGGCTCGCGCGACCGCTGCGTGCGCACCTTCCGCTGTCTCGACGATGCCGAGAGCACCCTGACGGAATTTCTGCGTCTGCGCGCGCTCAAGCGCACGCGCCACGGCGGCGAGGTCATTCTCGCCGACTGGCTGGAGGTCTGGCTGCGGGATTTTATCTGCCCGAACCGCGAAAAGACCACCGTCCACGGCTACGAGAACATCATCCGACTCCACCTTGTGCCCGCGCTGGGCGAGGTGAAGCTGCCGGAGCTGCAGCCGGCGCAGCTGCAGCGGTACTACGCGGAGCTGCTGGAAAAGGGACTCTCCCACAACACCGTGCGCAAGCACCATGTGCTGCTGCACACGGCGCTGGAGGCCGCCGTCCGGCAGGGGCTGCTGCGGGAAAACGTGACGCGCTATGTCACACCGCCGGCCAAGGTGCTGCCAAGCCACCGCTACTACGATCCCGCGCAGCTGCGCGAGCTGTTTTGCCGCTGCGCGGGCACGGAGATCGAGCCCGCCGTCAAGCTGGCGGGCTATCTGGGGCTGCGGCGCAGCGAGATCTGCGGACTCAAATGGCGCTGTGTGGATCTGGACGCGAAGATCGTCACCGTCCGCGAGGTGCGAACCTCCGTGGGCGGAACATTCATCGAGAAAAAGCCTAAGTCCTATTCCTCCGTGCGGCGGCTGTGCTACGATGGGGTGAGCGATCTGGAGAAGCTGCTCACGCGGCTGCACGACGAATGGGAATGCGGGCAGCGCGAGCGGGGCACAGGCTTCAATCCCGAGGGCTATGTGGCTGTCACGGAGCAGGGAAAGCCGTGGGACCCGAACGGCCTCGGGCGGCGCGTCGCGGCCTTCATTGAGGAGAACGCCCTGCCGTCCATCTCGCTCCACGGCCTGCGCCACAGCTTTGCGAGCGTCGCCAACAGCCGCAGTGTGCCGATGTTCACCATCTCCAAGGCGCTCGGCCACAGCTCGACGAGCATCACGAGCGAGGTCTACACGCACCTTTTCGACGAGACGGTGCAGGATGTGGTAAACGTGGTGGCAAAGGCCATCGGGACGCGCGCTTAGAGAAGCGTCTCGATATCAAAGAGCGAGGCGAGCACCGCCCAGTTCTGGGGAAAGGGACGTGTAAGATTCCAGTACCCCACGCCCTGCAAATGGTATTCGTCCGCGAGGCGGAGCTTGGCCTCGATGCTGCGCGCATCCTCGAACCAGACGGCGTGCTCGCGCCCGCCGCGGTCGGTGTAGTGGTAATAGGGGGCCTGCGCGGCCGCGTCGTATTGAATGGAAATGTCGTGGCGCAGAGCGCGTTCGACCGCCTGCACCGGCGAGAGGGATTCCGCCCGCGTCTCGCCGGATACGAAGGGCAGGGGCCAGTCGTAGCCGTAGAGCGGGATGCCCATGAAGATCTTTTCCGGCGCGACGGCGGTCAGGGCATAGTCCAGCACGGCGCGCACCTGCCCCAGCGGCGCGACCGCCATCGGGGGGCCGTAGGCGTAGCCCCACTCATAGGTCATCAGAAACACCGCGTTGGCTGCCGCGCCGAGGAGCGCGTAGTCGTGCGCCTCGTAGAGCAGCCCCCGCTGCGCGGCGCTCGTTTTCGGCGCGAGCGCGACGATGACCGGACAGCCGAGCGGATTGAGCGCTTCGCGCAGCCGCGTGATGAAGGCGGCGTAGGCCTCGCGCTGCTCGGGCAGCACATATTCAAAATCCACGTCCAGTCCGAAGTAATGCCGGGCCTGTACGGTCTCGAGGATGCTCTGCACCAGAGCGTCCTGCGCGTCCGCGTCCTCCAAGATGAGCGTGGAGCGGGCGTTGTCGAAGCGGCCCTCCTCCGTGAGCGTGGAGAGGTGCATGAGCGCGGCCGTGCGGTACTGTCCGGCGGCGGCGAGCAGCCATTCGTCCGCGAGCGGCAGCAGCGTGCCGTCGGCGTTGATGCCGTAGGTAAAGGGCGTGAGGTAGGTGAGATAGGGCAGCGCAGCATCGAGCAGGCCGCCGCGGATAAAGGGGTAGCTGTAGGCGTTGACGGCGAGTGTGCGCGTGGGCGTGTCGTCGTAGGCGATGACAAGCGTCTGCCCGGGGTAGAGGGCGCTGCGCCCGCCGAGGGCGGGATTATTCTGATAGAGCGTCCGCACGCTCAGACCGTAGCGCAGGGCGATGGAATAGACGCTCTCGCCGCTCGCGACCGTGTGCAGCTCGCGCGGATGGCGGACGACGAGCGTCTGCCCGACGGCGAGCGGAGCGTCCGGCGCGATGCCGTTGACGCCGGCGAGAATGCCTGCCGGCACACCGTACCGCGCGGCGACCGACGAAACGGTCTCGCCCGCGCGCACCACATGAATATCCATAAAAAATCACCTCGCACCAGCCTATGCGCGGCGCGGGCGCGCTATCCGCGGATTTTTCCTTGCAATGCGCCCGCGGTGCGGTATAATAGGAGCAGCAAAAAGGAAGGAGCCGTTTTTATGCCTACGCCGAGAGTTGCCGCCATCCACGATATGTCCGGCTTCGGCCGCTGCTCGCTGACCGTCGCGATCCCTGTGCTCAGCGCGATGGGCGTGCAGTGCTGCCCGCTGCCGACCGCCTATCTCTCCACGCACACCGGCGGCTTCACGGGCTATACCTTTCTGGATATGACCGACGAGCTGCCCAAGACCGCCGCGCACTGGGCGGAGCTCGGCATCCACTTCGACGCCGTTTACACCGGCTTCATGGGCAGCGAGGCGCAGATGGACCTTGCGGCGGACTTTGTACGCACCTTCCGCCGCGACCGCTCGACGATCTTTATCTGCGATCCCGTGATGGGCGACCACGGCAAGATCTACAAGACCTATACGCCCGCGATGTGCGCGGGCATGACGCGGCTGGCGGAGCTGGCGGACGTGATCGTGCCGAACCTGACCGAGGCGGCGGTGCTGCTCGGCGAGGACCATTCCTTCGGCACCCTGACGCATGACGAGGCAGGCTATCGCTCGGTCGTTGAGCGCCTGAGCCGGAACGGAACGCGCAGCGTGGTGCTCACCGGCGTGATGCTCCGCAAGGGCGAGATCGGCGCGTGCGTCTTTGACCGCGCGAGCGGCGGGACGGAGTTTCTTTTCGACACGTTCATCGGCAAGGAGTTTCACGGCACCGGCGACGTGTTCGCGAGCGTGCTCACCGGCGCGCTCGTCAAGGGCAAAACGCTGCACGAGGCGGTGCGGCTCGCGGAGGCCTTTGTACGCGAGTGTGCCATTCAGACCATGCCGCAGAACATACCGGCCCGCGAGGGCGTGGACTTCGAGCCGATCCTCTGGAAGCTGCACGAGGGCTTATAAAAGAGAAAACGGAAAGGATGTTTCCCGGGAAACATCCTTTCCGCTTTTTTGCGGGTGCGGTCAGCGCGCCTCGAGCGCGGTGACGGCGTCGGCGAGCCAGTCGCCCTTGAATTCCTCGATGTGGCCCTCGTCGGTGAGCGCGGCGAGCTGCGGGTCGATGGGCATTTGGGCGAGCAGTGGGATGCCGTGCTTTTTCGCGGCCTCCGCGCACTTGCCCTCGCCGAAGAGGTAAATTTTTCTGCCGCAGTCGGGACAGACGAGATAGCTCATGTTCTCCACAAGGCCGACGATGGGCACCGCCATCTTCTCCGCCATCTTCACGGCCTTCTCCACCACCATGCCGACAAGCTCCTGCGGGGAGGCGACGACCACGATGCCGGAGAGCGGGATGGACTGAAAGACGCTCAGCGTCACGTCGCCGGTGCCCGGCGGCATATCGACGAGGAGGTAGTCGACGTCCCAGAGAACGTCGGTCCAGAACTGGGTGACCACGCCGCCGATGACGGGGCCGCGCCAGATGACGGGATCGGTCTCATCGTCGAGCAGAAGGTTGATGGACATGACCTCGATGCCGGTCGAGCTGACGCAGGGCAGGAGGGCATTTTCCGTGCCGACGGCCTTCTCGTGCATCCCAAACGCCTTCGGGATGGAGGGGCCGGTGATGTCGGCGTCCAAAATGCCGACGCGGTAGCCCTTGCGGCGCAGGCTGACGGCGAGCTGGCTCGTGACCATCGACTTGCCGACGCCGCCCTTGCCGGACACGACGCCGAACACCTTGCCGATGTGCGCATCGGCGTGGGGCTTTTTCAAAAAGGACTGGGGACTGGTGCGCTCACCGCAGCTTTCGCCGCAGGTCGAGCAGTTGTGGGTGCATTCACTCATGGCGCTGCACGCTCCTTTGCTGTTGGTTTGGGCTTAGTGTATACCGAATGGCGCGGGAAGTCAACCGCGCGGGCGCTCACTTCTTGTCGCGGCGGGGGCTGTAAACGCTCCTGAGCTGCTCAAGCTCAGTCTCATTCTCGCTCAAACGGGCGCGGATGCCGGCGAGCAGATCCTCACGCGCCGCCTTGAGCTGAGGATGCGAGTGGAGCAGGCGGCGCTCGAAGATGTCGGCGCCGTCGCGCAGGGCACGGGCACGCTCGCGCGCCTCCTCGCGGCGCTCGGCTCGACGCTCGGCACTCTCCTCGCGTTTTTCGGCGATGTGATCCCGGATCTCGCTCTGAAGCTCGCGCAGCTTGCCCATCTGGGCGCTGAGCTGAATGGCGCTGCGGACGGAAAGCACGGTGTCGGTGAGATAAATGCCGGAGATGAACGAGGCAAGCGGCACGATCACCGCGCTGCCGAGGCCGAGGATGTGCGCCCACAGCCACGGGTGAACGACGTGGCACAGCAGCACGCAGGCGAGGCCGAAGCAGGTGGAGTTGAGCAGGCACACGCGGCCGTTGATCTGAAATTTATAGTGGGAGTAGTCCCACCAGCGCATGTGGAAGAGCTTTTCCATCACCCAGCTGGTGAAGTATTCCAGCGCGCTTGTGAGCAGCGCACCGAACAGGAAGGTCAAAAACGGGTTGCGGAAGCCGCCGCGCAGGGCGTAGAGCACGAGCAGCGCGCCGTGACCGTAGATGGGGCAGAGAAAGCCGTTGAGGAAGCCGCGCTTTTCACACAGGCGCCCCTTGGGTACGGAGCAGTAGATCATTTCGCCGCACCAGCCGAGCGTGCTGTAGGCGATGAAGAGCAGGAAAAGGGCGCAGCCGTCCTCAAAGGACAGCGGCAGCGGCAGGGGGGTCAAGGTGGCCATGGGCAATATCTCCTATATATAATAATATGCGTCGGTGGGATGGGAAATTATTCGGCGTCGGCGCCGTCGTCGAGCAGCCGCGCGGATTCCTCGGCGGGAAGCACGGAGACGGAGCGGAGCTTGCTGTTGATCTTGCGCGTGCGCACGCCGACGAGCTTATCCAGCTCCGCGCCGGTCTGCTCGATGCGCTTCTGCGCGGCGGCGAGCACGTCCTCAAAGGTGGCAAACTCGGTCTTGACCGCGCCGAGGACGCTCCACACCTCGCTCGAGCGCTTCTGAATGGCGAGCGTGCGGAAGCCCATCTGCAGGCTGTTGAGCAGGGCGGCAAAGGTCGTGGGACCGGCAATGTTGACCTTGTACTGCCGCTGGAGCACCTCGACCAATCCGAGCCGGACGACCTCGGCGTACAGCCCCTCGAAGGGCAGGAACATGATGCCGAAGTCGGTGGTGTTCGGCGGGTCGATGTATTTATCGCGGATGTCCTTCGCGCAGCCCTTGATGCGCGTTGTGAGCATGGCCTGCGCGGCGGCGATGGCGGCGGGATCGCCGGTGTCGTAGGCGTCCACGAGCTGCGCGTAAACGTCGCCGGGGAACTTGGAGTCCACGGGCAGGTAGACGAAGCTGCCGTCCTCGCCGGGCATCTTGATGGCATACTCCACGCGGGTGGTCGAGCCCTTTTTGGTGATGACGTTTTCCTCGAACTGATCGCGCGTGAGAATGTCGTCGATGAGCGCGCCGAGCTGGTACTCGCCGACGATGCCGCGCGTCTTAACATTGGAGAGCACCTTTTTCAGATCGCCCACGCCGTTGGCCAGCGTTTTCATCTCGCCGAGACCGGTGTAGACCTCCTGCAGCCGTTCGTTGACGAGCCGGAAGGATTGGCTGATACGCTCGTCGAGCGTCTTTTGCAGCTTCTCGTCCACGGTCACGCGCATTTTTTCAAGCTGCTCGCTGTTGTCCTTTTGCAGCGTCTCCAGCCGGCTCTGCACGGCGGCGGTGAAGGCGGTGAACTGCGCCTCGATGCCCTGCATCCGCTTATCCTGCATGGCGAACTGCTTTTCCTGCGCCTCGGTGAGGATGCGGTTCGTTTCAGCGATGGTGGATTTGAGCTGGAGCTGGTTCTTCTCAAGGCTCTCGATCAGCTCGCGCAGGCGGACGTCCTGCCGCTCGGCGGTCTGTGTCTGTGCCAGCGCGAGCGAGTCGGCAAAGGTCTTCATGGTCGTCTGCACGGTGCCGGTCAGCTCGCCGCGCGACGCGCGCAGCTCGCCGGTGAGCTCGGTCTTGAGCGCGGGGAGATTGGCGCTCCAGCTCTCGCGCAGGAGACGCTCATAGTCGGGCTGGCGCTTTATCAGCCGCAAGAGCAGGATAAGCGACAGGAGCGCGAGCACGAATGCCGCGGCGGAAAGGGCAAGGGTCCATTCATTCATAAGTAAATTCCTCATAATAGTAATGTGGTATAAGAACTGTAAAACGGTGTAAAATAGTATAGCATCTTTTTCCAGGTTTGTCTCCAAAATATTTTTGAGAAAAGCCAAAAAAATGTAAAAAAGGTGTTGACAACTCTCGAGCAACGTGGTAATCTATCACATGTTCCGCGGTTGGAGCGTGTACCTTGTAAATTAAACAACGAAGAACAAAGAAGCACCAGATATGAGGTGTCTGAAAAGACATCGAGCTTGCTCTGAAGTGGTTTAGTCAATTACACGGAGGGGCAAGGATAAAAAGTTTTGCAAGCTATGACAAATAGCTCGATAAAGGTTTGAGCAGCGAGAGCTGTTGAAATACCATTTTATTGAGAGTTTGATCCTGGCTCAGGACGAACGCTGGCGGCGTGCT
>ERZ1106976.957-NODE-957-length-31261-cov-20.229507_pt1 | contig 31261 bp, 30 predicted proteins | sample MGYA00403687_ERZ1106976 | MGnify/ENA primary metagenome ERZ1106976 (study PRJEB35170, sample SAMEA104062446) | human gut metagenome | biome: human gut; feature: human-associated habitat; material: faeces | place: Denmark | collected 2013-02-22 ... | reverse complement strand
CAAGGCTTTCTGACCTTGCTCCTATTATAACCTAATCGTCGATCCGGCGCACGATTCCGGTTGCCTTCATATTCTGAAAACTCCTTTGCTCTGTTTTGCATTTCGGCAACCCTATTTTCTGCAAATTCCGGTAGTCTATGCAGTCCGTGCCGCCGGCCCGGCATCCAGTTTTTTCTTTCTTTGCAGCAGTACCCGGCGCCCGGAACGTCAGAGACGTTCCGGGCGCCGGGTGTCTGTTTGTTTGAAAACGCTGGATTATGAGATTATGCTTCGCTGTGCGGGGCGTACTTTGCGTTGGGATGATAACGCCCCTGCTCCAGCTCGGAGACGATGTGGTTGTAGTTCTTGCTGTTGAGCTTGTAGAAGCACATGATGACGAAGATCACAACGGCGAACGCCAGCGGCAGGTACAGGTACACGCCCTTGATGGTGCTGAGCGCGGAGGCGACCTGCGCGGCCGCGGCGCCGTCGTAGCCAGAGGCGCCGAGGATGAGCGTCGTGACGCCGCTGCCGATAAGCACGCCGAGCTTGTTGCCAACACCCTGGGCGGCATAGGTTGTGCCGGGCGCCTTGTGACCGGTGCGCCAGTGGCCATACTCGATGGCGTCGCCGACCATGGAGTGGATGAGCGCGGCCAGCAGGCCCCAGCCGATAGAGCGGATGACGGCGGACACCATCTGCACGCCGAGGCTCGTGGGCGCGACGATGCCGACGATCTGACCGACGATGGCGATGATCATGCCGGTGCGGACGATAACCGTCGTATCAAACTTCTTGCACAGGCCGAAGGTGATGAAGCTCATGATGGCCATGGTGAAAAACTGCATGTAGTTGATGGCCGTGGTGTTCATGGTGTTGCTGAGGATGTAGGTGGCGTAGTACGGCAGGAACGTGGAAAAGCAGGTGTTGAAGGCGTTGTACAGGCCGATGATGAGCACGCACATCCAGAAGTACTTGTTGCGGAACGTGGCCGGAATATCGAGCTTGTTCTTCTCGGGGGCAGTCTCGGTCTTGACGCGCTCCTTGATGGTGAACGCGCAAATGAAGTTCACAGCAATGCCGACGACGGCGAAGATAGCCATGATCTTCATCCAGTCATGCTGCGTGCCGCCGAGGGCGTTGATGGCGGGCAGCGCGATACCGACGCCGAGCGCACAGGCGATGGGGCTGCCAGCCATGCGCAGGGCGGAGAGCTGCGAGCGCTGCACACGGTCGCGGCTCATGAGAGTGGACAGCGTGCCCCAGGGGATATTTTCAAAGGTGTAGCACACCGTAACGGCAAGGTTATAGGTGATGACGATGTAAGCGATCTGGTGCGCCGTCGTCCAGCTGGCGGGCACGCAGTAAAGCAGGAACATGGACAGCGCGTACGGCGCCGTCATGAAGATGACCCATGCTCTGGCCTTGCCGAGACGGGACTTTGTCCGGTCGACAAGCGTGCCGATGAGCAGGTCGGTGAATGCGTCAAAGATACGCGAGACGATGACAACGATGCCGATGGTCGTCGCGCTGATGTGCATGACATCGGTGTAGAAGTAGATCGACAGCGTCAGCACGAGGTAGTAAAACAAGCTCTGGCTGAGCATTTCGCCAAAGAAATAGGCGAGCTTTTCTTTCAGCGGTACGGCTGCAAATTCCTCCAGAGTATTGATATCCGAGGCATTCGACATCGGAGACCCTCCAATCATATTCTGTGTACGGGATACGTGATAAAATGCGCGTTATTCTTTCAACAGCTTCTTCCAAAAAAGTTCCCCATCACGGGGAAGCAGGCCGAAACCTGCCCCCCGCGGTGGAAGGGCGAAAAAAGAAGGGAGATAGATGTGCCGGTGTGCGTATCAGATCAGTCCCAGAGCTTCGGCTTATCGACATGCGCGGGCTTCTCGAAGCCGAGGGTGGTGTAGACGAATTCGGGGATGTCGTTGGGGTCCTTGTAGACGGCAAAGCCGCAGCTCTGGCGCGCAAACTCGTAGCCGGGCACGTTGCGCTCTTCCGGCAGCGGGTTGTTGACCATGATCGGCCAGCCGACCTGCTTGATGGACAGGATCTCCTGCTGCGGCGCGTGCACGCAGTAGACCGGGAAGTTGTCGAGGTTCCAGGTCTGCGGGCAGGCCTTGCAGCGGGCGCAGCTCTGCGGCGCTTCGTACACGCCCTGCTCGACCAGGAACTGGCCGGAGCCGCACGGACGCATCCAGACGACGACTTTCTCGTCATCTTCCATGATCTCCAGCGGTTCGCCATGGGTCTCCAGACCGCCGATCTGCTCTAGGACGGCGTCCTTGAATGTGCCGTTGAGCGTCACGTCGATCATGTGCTGCCAGTAATGCGGGGTCACGCTGGCCATGGTGGTCCAGAGCGCGTCCGGGCCGGCGTGCTGATAGACATAGCCCATGATGCGGGTCTCCCACTCGATGCGCTTGTCGTGGGAGTGGCGGAACTTGAAATACTCGCGGTTCAGGAACTTGTCGAACGCATCATAGTCGTCGCCGGCTTCGATCATTTTCTTGCCTTCGGCGCGGACTTCCTCGGTGATCTTCATCGGGCGAATCTCGTCCTCGGTCCAGCCGCGGTACTTCCACACTTCGTACAGGGCGTCGCCGCCGAGATTGTTGTAGATGTAGTCGGTGAAGGCCTTGTCCCAGTCAACACGCAGGTCGAAAGCGTACATATAGTCGTCGACGAGCTTGTTCCAGAGCTTTGTGGCGGTCTCCTTATCCCCGGCCTTGTAGGCATCGCGGATACGGGTCGTGGTGGGGACGATCATTTCCTGCAGTTCCGCATCAGTAAAAAGACGTGACATGATGTTTCCTCCTTAATGTTTTGGTTGATTTGGTTCGTATACTTACGCTTGTCACACGTGATACTTTCTGTTAAGGACCGTTGCAAGGATAAAGGTAATCAGCATGCAGCCGGCCAGAACGAGCATGGACGCGCCGGCGTTGACACGCTCGGCCACTACGCCGTAGACCATGAGCATGACCGTGCCGCCCATGCCGCTGAACAGCAGGCAGGTGCCCATGTTCTGCTGGGCCATGTTGGGGCCAACGATCTCGACCGGGAGCACCCACGCGGGGCCGCCGGAGAAATTGGCGAAACCGATCATGATGAAGTACAGCACAGACATGCCGGAGGCTTTCAGGCTGCCGCCGGTGGCGAACATGACGATCGTGAAGATCGCCGCGCCGCCGAAGGCCATCATGTACACCGGGGTGCGCTTGGTCTTGAACACGCGGTCGGCCAGGATACCGCCGACGAGGCAGAAGACGATCGTGCCAAGGCTGCCGTAGGTCATGACGGCTGTCTGCTCGGCCGCGTCAAAGCCGATGTAGGACAGGAACATCGGCAGAACAAAGCCGGTGCCGAAACAGCTGCCGCAGTAGAAAAACAGGGAGATGCCCAGGATCCAGAACGCGGGGTGGCGCAGGGTGTCGTGCCAGTTGTCGGGACGTGGCCAATTGGCCTTGGGGTCGGCCGTCTCAACGGCCTCGGAAACGTGCGCGTTGGGGTCGTAGCCCTCGAGCGCCTCGTCGATGACGTGCACGCCATAGGTCTTTTCAATGTCCTTGTAGCCGAAAATGACGATCAGCGCAAAGACCACGCCGCAGACGAGCAGCAGGTAGCCGGCGGTCTGGTACCAGACCATGTTCTTGGCCGTCATGATACCGGCGTACGCCGTGACGACCGAGGTGCTCGCGCCGTAGAAGCAGGCCAGAAGGCCGTGCGCCGTGCCGCGCTCCTTGACCGGGAACCAGACCGCGACGAGCGCCATAAGCGTGGCGGAGACCATGCCGGTGCCGAAGCCCTGGATCAGCCGGATGACGATCAGAAACGCGAGGCTCTTCGTGCCGGTCAGGTACAGGGCACCGGAGATCGCCATGACGAACAGGCCGGCCACCAGGACCTTTTTGCCGCCGAACCTGGACGTCAGCGCGCCGGCGAGCACGCTCATGACGGCCATGGCGGGGTTGCCGATCGCGGAGAAGACGCCGAGCTTGCCCTCCGCGACGTTCAGATAGGCCATGATCTCGCCGCCGAGCGTAGCGACCATCTGAATACCTGCGTAGATGAGGATGTAGCAGAGCAACATCTCGATAAAGACGACGAACCGGTACGCAGGCGCTTTTTTGAGTTTTGCAGTGTGCTGCATGGTTTCATTTCTCCTTCCTGCCGCAGGCCGTCTGAGTACGGCCCGCGGCACATATTCTCAAAATTTCAAGGACGAAAGGGAGTGGGGAGATCACAGGGAGCGCGCGATGGAGTTGGCATCGCGGATGCCGAACATGATGTTGGAGGTCATCTTCGCATCGCCGAGCAGCCAGACCTTCTTGGGAATGTTTTCGTAGATCTCGTGATAGAGCTTGTCGTTGGAATTGAAGCCGAGCGCGAGGATGACGGCGTCGGCCGGGATCTGCTCTGCCGCGTCGCCGGAGCGGACGTTGACCGTCGTGCCGTCGATGCTCTGGAGCATGGTGCTCAGGCGCACATCCACACCGTGGAACTTCAGCAGGTCGATGAGCATGAGCTTGTTCGGCAGCGGCATCGGTTCGTAGCCGCCGGCCATGAGCTCGGACGCGCCCTCGATGAGCGTGACGTTTTCAAAGCCCTTCTCCTCTTTGAGCCAGATGGCCACCTCGCAGCCGACGAGGCCGCCGCCGACGATGGCCACGCTGCTGCCGGCCGGGATGGTCTGCTCACCGAGCAGGACCTTGACGGGGCTGTAGATGTTCGGCTGTTCGACGCCGGGCACCGGCGGGATCTTCGGCGTGTTGCCGGTGGAGACGACGATCTCGTCGCAGTCAAGCGCTTCGACATCCGCGAGCGTGAGCTCTTTGTTCATGACGACCTTGACGCCGCTGGTCTGCAGCTCATGCTCGAACCAGGCGAGCAGGCGGCGCTCGGCGTCCTTGCTCTTGGCGACGGAGGCGGCGAGGAACGTGCCGCCGAGTTTGCTGCCGCGGTCATAGAGCGTGACGTCGTGGCCGCGCTTGGCCGCGATGCGCGCGCACTCCATACCGGCGACGCCGCCGCCGATGATGGCGATCTTCTTCGGCGCTTCGGCCGGCTCGAGATGGTCCATCTCCTTCTCGCGCATCAGGTTGGCGTTGACCGCGCACAGCTGCGGCAGACCGGCGAAAATGTGGCCGATACAGCCGAAGTTGCAGCCGATGCAGGGGCGGATCTCCTCGTCGAGGCCGAGGCGGGCCTTGTTCGGCCACTCGGGGTCGGCCAGCAGCTGACGGCCGAGCACGACCGCCGTGACCTTGCCGTCGCGGATGGCATCGTTGGCCATCTGGGGCTGCAGGATCTTGCCGCCGCAGATGACGGGCACGTCGATCTGCCGCGTGAGCGCCTCGACATCGTCGAGCCAGAGGCCCTCTTTCTGATACATCGGCGGATAGAGCCAGTAGAAAGAATCGTAGGTGCCGTTGCCGAGGTAGATCGCATCATAGCCGGCCTCCGCCAGCTTCTTGGCGACGTAGATGCTCTGTTCGGGCGTGCGGCCGTATTCGACGTAGTCCTCACCGTCAAGTCCGCCCTGGCCGATGGCCTTGATGTGCTGGCGCATGCCCAGACGGCAGGTCACGGGGAAGTTCTTGCCGCAGACGCGCTTGATGCCCTGCACGATCTCGCTCATGATCTTGATGCCGCCGTCAAGTCCGCCGTACGCATCCGTGCGTTTGTTGAAGCACGGCTGCAGGAACTGGTCGATGGTGTAGCCGCCGTAGCAGTTGATGTCGATGCCGTCGCAGCCGGTCTGCAGACACAGCGCCGCGGCCGAGATGGAGGCGTCGATGACGCTCTGGATCTCCGCTTTCGTCATGGCGCGGTGCTGGATGGAGGGATCCCAGCGGTTCGGGCAGTCCGACGGGGCAATGCCCTGACCCGGGATCCATGTCGGGAAGTCCACGCGGCCTCCGCCGTAGCCGAACTGGATGAAGAGCTTCGTGCCATAGGTGTGCACGCGGTCGACGAGCTTCTTGTGGCGGGAGACGAACGTCGTCGGGTTCTGGAACGGGTTTTTCATGATGACGCCGTTGTCATACTGGAAGTCCGGCTGATTCGCGCCGGTGAAGATGAGACCGACGCCGCCCTTGGCGCGCGCCTCAAAATAATCGATGACACAGTCGTCGATCAGGTCGTAAGCGTCCGTCCAGCCGATGTTGTGCATGCCGCTCATGACGATCTTGTTTTTAATCTCCAGCTTTCCGATGTGGAACGGCTGGAACAGTTCCGGATATTTCAGTGCCATAAGTACCTCTTCCTTTCTTTCGTAGTTCCTCTTGCTGTCACGAAATTAACACATTCCGGCGCGCAATGCCATTTACAGAAACAGCGGATGCGCAAGATGTGGATACCTGCGCCGAATTTGTCTGCTTGTTGACAAATTCCGTCGATTGTCAACACGCACGCCGTCAAATGGCCATTAACTCGCTTGCGCTGCGCAAAAAGATTGTGATATGATAGACACATTCAGGGAATGTGACAAAACACCCATAAATGTGGGAAGACCGGAAAGGAGTGTTTGACTTGGCCATTGATGTCAAAGCACTGCTCGCAGACGCGCTTCTGGAGCTATGCGAGCAAAAACCGCTGAGCAAAATATCTGTGTCCGATATTCAGGCTCAGTCCGGTGTGAGCCGGCAGGCTTTTTACAATCATTTTCGGGACAAACAGGATCTGATCCAGTACATTTATCTCAACCGCATCATCGTTGAATGGGCGGATCCGGACGTAGATTTCCCCTATTACGATGCGCTGCTCAAAACCTTCCGGCGCTACATCCGCTACCAGCGGTTCCTCAAGCAGGCGATCCTGCTGACCGGGCAAAACTGCCTGGCGGATTTTATGACGGACTACTGCATTGAATTTGATAAAACATGGCACCAGCGCTGCTATGGGGACACGCCGATGCCGGAAGACCTGTGTCTGGCCACGGAGTACCACTCGCGTGCGGCCATGACCATGACGATCTGGTGGATCCTGTCGGACATGCCGGTGTCCCCGGACTTCATCACGGACATGATCACCAAAATGCGCGACGCCGGCCTGAGCCACATGCTCTGCCAGCGCGACGGCAGCAGCCCTTATACCGCCAAGGTCGAGGGCGGCTGACCGTCCGTCCACAAAGAGATAACCGAGCGCCCTCCGGACGGTTTCCGTCCGGAGGGCGTTTTTGCAGCGCTGACAACGACCGCCCCGAAGGCTGATAGCCTTCGGGGCGGTGTTTGTTTGTGCCATTTCAACTGACAACATTTCAATCCCCGTTTTCATTCGTGCGAACGAAAACGACGGCTATAAAATACCACACGAATGGCGCTCTGTCTATCAGAAATATGCACTTAAAGTCTATTTCAACTTACAACGAAATCTTTTTGTTGACAAGCTGGTAATTTCATGGTAACGTATTGGTAAATAATGAAAGCGACGTCATCTTTTTGCAGCGCGCGCACGGTTTCCCAGTTTTTTGACGGGTTTCGGCCAAATGCGCTCGAATGTCCTGTTTATCGGACACGCCGCTTGCTATTCTACTGTTATGTTAACAGGAGGAAATGCATGACATACCTTGCACACATCGCGGACGATCGGCGGGAGCAGACGGTTGCCGAGCATCTGCAGGGAACGGCAGATTTGGCCGCCAGATTTGCCGCAGCCTTTGGCGCGGAAGCAGATGGCCGCTTTGCCGGGCTGCTGCACGACATTGGGAAGTACACACCCGGGTTTCAAAAACGCCTGCACGGCGGGCCGCCAGTGGACCATTCCACCGCCGGCGCGCGGGAGGCCTTTTCCCGGTACGGGAACGCCCCCGCCGCGCTGGCCATCGCCGGACACCACGGCGGCATTCCGGACGCCGGAAACCCGCACGACCCGCCCGATGAACCGACTCTGCTCGGGCGTGTAAAGCGCCCATGCACACCGGACCCCGTCTGGATGCAGGAGATCTCCGTACCCGTACCCGCGCCGCCAGCGTGGCTGGCGGCGAATGACCTGTTGCAGAACGCATTTTACACGCGGATGCTCTATTCCTGCCTGGTGGATGCGGACTTTCAGGACACGCAAACCTTCATGGACGGTGCAAAAGCACCGCGCGGCCGCAGCGCACCACTGACGGAGCTACTCAAGCGCGTGCGTGCACAGGCACAGCGCTTTCTCTGCGCGCAGCAGCCGTCTGCCGTCGCTCAACAGCGCAACGCAGCTCTGCGCGCCTGCATGGAGCACGGGCGGGCATGGAAACAAGGGCTCTATACACTGACCATTCCCACCGGCGGCGGCAAAACGTTTGCGTCCCTGGCCTTTGCGCTCGAACACGCCGTCGCGCAGAACATGGACCGCGTGATCTACGTCATCCCCTACACCTCGATCATTGACCAGACCGTCGAGACGTTTTCCGGCCTGCTTGGCGAAGAAAACGTGCTGGCACATTATGCCGGTGTCGACTACCAAACGGCCGAACTGGACGAGATAACATCTGAACAGTACCGTAAGCTGCTGGCCAGCGAAAACTGGGACGCACCGGTCGTGGTCACGACCGCAGTGCAGTTTTTCGAATCGCTTTACGCCAACCGCAGCAGCCGCTGCCGCAAGCTGCACAACATCGCCAACAGTGTCGTCATCTTCGACGAGGCGCAGACGATCCCGCCAAACTATCTGCTGCCGTGTCTGTCAGCCATCGCGCAGCTTGTGCAGGATTACCACACGACTGCGGTTCTCTGCACGGCGACGCAGCCGGCGCTCGGCCCGCTGTTTTCTCAGCTCGCGCCGCAGCTTTCCATAGGCGAGATCTGCCCGCATACGGACGCTCTGTATGAAGCGCTCCGGCGCACGACGCTGACCGATCTCGGCACGATCTCGCGCGACGCGCTGTGCGGCCGTCTGTGCGCACACGAGCAGGTGCTCTGCGTGGTCAACCGCCGCAGCACGGCGCAGGAGCTGTTTGCAGCCCTGCCGCCCGACGGAAGCTATTGCCTGACAACGCTGTTGTGCGCAGCCGACCGCCGGCGGCAGATCCGGGAGATCCGGGCACGTCTGCGCGACGGGCTGCCCTGCCACGTCGTGTCCACGTCTCTGATCGAGGCCGGCGTCGACGTAGACTTCCCCGCCGCCTATCGGGAGCAGTGCGGGCTGGACTCTCTGCTGCAGGCCGCCGGCCGCTGCAACCGCGAAGGGAAGCGCTGCGCCGCGGAGAGCATCGTCTATCGGTTCTGTCTCGAGGATGCGCCCGCCCCGGCCATGCTGGCAAAGAACATCAGCGCGCTGGCCTTTGCCGCGCGCCGTGCGCCCGACCTCGCATCACCACAGGCGATCGAGGCATATTTCAGCGAGCTGTACCGCATCTGCGGGGAGCGCGCGCTGGACAAGAAGGGCATTCTTTCAGCACTGCAGTCCGGCATCTCCGGCTGTCTGCTGCCGTTTGCACAGGTCGCGGAGGCATTTCACCTGATCGAAACGCCGACACGAACGGTCTATCTGCCGGTCGGGGACGGTGCGGCGCTGTGCGCGCGCCTGCAGCGCGGCGAATGCAGCCGGACGCTGCTGCGGCGGATCGGCATTTACAGCATCGCGTGCTATACCGCGCAGTTCGATGCGCTGGATGCGGCCTGTGCACTGGAGCTGCTGCCGGATGGTTCGGCCATTTTGACGGATCTGTCCAAATATGACGCCAAGACCGGTCTGGCCCTGAATATCGAGACCGGGTACGGTCTGTTTATCTGATACAGAAGGAGGGATAGTCGTGACGTACAAAACAGCAATCTGCTGTACAAGGCAGCAGCAAAAAGGAGGTGGCATCCATGTCGATCCGGATCGAAGTCTGGGGTAACTACGCCTGTTTTTCCCGGCCGGAAATGAAAACGGAGCGCGTCAGCTATGATGTCATGACGCCGTCGGCCGCACGCGGGCTGGTGGAGGCGATCTACTGGCATCCGGGGCTGTGCTACCACATCGACAAAATCTATCTGCTTGCCCCGATCCGTTTCACCAACATCCGCAGAAACGAGGTAAAGTCCACGCTGCTCGCCTCCGCGGCCCTCTTGGCCGCAAAGGGCGGCACACCGCCGGTGCTGTACACTTCGCAGGACATTCAGCAGCGCGCGGCGCTGGTGCTGCAGGACGTACACTATGTGATCGAGTGCCACTTTGACCTGACCGAGCGGGCCGCCGCCGGCGACAATGCCGGAAAGTTTCAGGACATTCTGCGCCGCCGGCTGACAAGGGGGCAGTGCTACCACACGCCGTATTTCGGCTGCCGGGAGTTTCCGGCCAGCTTCCGCGAATGGCCTGGCAGCACAGTCCCGACCGTGCCGCTCACGCAGGATCTCGGCTGGATGCTCTACGATCTGGACTACAAAGATCCACAGAACATTCAGGCGCAGTTTTTCCGGGCGCGGCTCGTGGACGGTGTGCTCGACTGCCGGAATGCGGAGGTGGTCACATGATCCTGCAGGCATTGACTGCTTATTACGAAGCGCTGCTTGCTCAGGGCAAGCTCTCCGCCCCCGGCTGGACCGATGCATTTCCTGTGAGTTATGAGCTGGAGATCGGCAATGACGGTACACTGATCGACGTGATCGACTGTCGGGAAAGCGTGCTGCGCGGCAAAAAAACAGCGCTCGCCCCGCGGCAGATGCGTGTGCCGACACATGTCAAACGCTCTTCCGGCGTTGCGGCGAACTTTCTCTGCGACAACGCCACTTATCTGCTCGGCGCCGATGAAAAGGGCAAGCCGGAGCGTGCCCGGCAGTGCTTTGCCGCATGCGCCGCGCTGCATCATGCGCTGCTGGATGCGGTAGATGACCCCGCAGCACACGCCGTGCTGGCCTTCTTCGACACCTGGCGGCCGGAGCAGGCGGCCACGCACCCCCTGCTGGCGCAGCGGTGGAAGGACATCACCGGCGGTGCGAACCTGGTCTTCACCTATGACGACGACGGCAGCCGCCGCCCCGTGACCGAACTGCCGGCATTTCAGGACGCATGGCAGCAGCATTATCAGCATGACGACCCGGATGCCGCGCACGCCCAATGCCTCATCACCGGCCAGGACGCACCAATTGCGCTCACGCACCCGTCGATCAAGGGCGTGCGCGATGCGCAGCCCACCGGCGCCGCGCTCGTATCCTTCAACGGACCGGCATTTTGCTCCTACGGCCATGAGCAGAATGCGAACGCCCCTGTGAGCACCTACGCTGCCTTTGCCTATACAACCGCGCTCAACACCCTGCTTGCCGACCAAAATCACCGGCAGCTGCTCGGTGACACAACAGTCGTCTGCTGGGCTGAGAATGCCAGCTCCGCCTGTGCCGGTCTCGGTATGGCCGCTCTGTTCGGCGCGCCGAAGAATTCCGGTATTCAGGAGGAAGATATCAGCCGCGCGCTCGCGCAGCTCGCTGCCGGGCAGGACTGCACCTGGCTGGATGAACAGCTGCAGCCGGAGCAGCACGTCTATTTCCTCGGCCTGGCCCCGAACGCCGCACGGCTGTCCGTGCGCTTTTTCCTGCGCGACAGTGTGCAGGACTTTGCCCGGCACATTCGCACGCACGAGCAGGCGCTGGAGATCGTGCGCCCGAGTTTTGATGAGCGCACGCGGCTATCCGTCTGGGCGCTGGCACAAGAGACCGTCAATCAAAAGGCGCAAAAATCATCGCCGACACCGCAGCTGGCCGGCGACCTGCTGCGCGCCGTTTTGACCGGCGGCCGCTACCCCGCAACGCTGCTCAACGGCGTCACGCTGCGCATCCGCGCGGAACAGGACATCACCCGCGGCCGCGCCGCGATTTTGAAAGCATACTACACCCGAAACAAATCCGCTCTTTGCCCGGAGGAGGTACTGACCGTGGAACTGAATGAACAAAGCAATTACACACCCTATGTGCTCGGCCGCCTGTTCGCCGTCCTGGAGGACGTGCAGAGCGCGGCAAATCCCGGCCTGAATGCAACTATCAAAGACCACTATTTCAATTCCGCCTGCGCAACGCCGGCGGTCGTGTTCCCCACGCTGCTGAAGCTGGCGCAAAAACACCTGCAAAAGCTCAGCACCGGCAGCGGCATCTATTTCAATCGGCAGATCACCGATCTCATTGGCCGGCTGGATGCGCCGTTTCCGGCGCGCATGACGCTGCCGGAGCAGGGCACGTTCGAGATCGGCTACTATCACCAGACGCAGAAACGTTACGAGAAGAAACAGTAAGGAGGAACTGCACATGTCGGAACCCATCAGAAACCGCTATGATTTTGTCATCCTGTTCGACGTCGAAAACGGCAACCCCAACGGCGACCCCGATGCCGGCAACATGCCCCGCGTCGACCCCGAGACCGGCTACGGTCTCGTGACGGACGTCTGCCTGAAGCGGAAGATCCGCAACTATGTCGAAACGCTCAAGGAGGACGCCCCCGGCTACCGCATCTACATCAAAGACGGCGTGCCGCTCAACCGCAGCGACAACGAGGCCGTCGCCGCCCTTGGGATCGATGGCGACCTGAAGGCCGCCAAAAAAAGCACGCCCGACATCGACCGCAAGCTTCGTGACTGGATGTGCCAAAACTTCTTCGACATCCGCACGTTCGGCGCGGTCATGACCACGTTTGTTAAGGGCGCGCTCAACTGTGGGCAGGTGCGCGGGCCGGTGCAGCTGGGCTTTGCCCGCTCCGTGGATCCGATCGTCCCGCAGGAGGTCACGATCACGCGCGTCGCCATCACGACCGAGGCCGACGCCGAAAAGAAGGGAACAGAGATGGGACGCAAGCACATCGTGCCTTACGGGCTCTACCGCGCCGAAGGTTTTGTCTCGGCAAATCTGGCGCGGAAAACGACCGGCTTCTCGGACGAGGACCTGCAGCTGCTGTGGCAGGCGATCCTGAATATGTTTGAAAATGACCACTCCGCCGCCCGCGGCAAGATGGCCGTGCGCGAACTCATCATCTTCAAGCACGACTCCGAGCTGGGCAACGCACCGTCGTACAAACTGTTCGACGCTGTGACTGTCGCGCGCAAGGAGGGCGTCACCGTGCCGCGCAGCTATCGGGACTACACCGTCACCGTCGCCGACACGCTGCCGGAGGGCGTGCACTGCGAACGGAAATCGTAATGTACAGCCCCGACGACTGCCTGATGATCTCCGGCCTGCAGCACTTTCGGTTCTGCCGGCGGCAGTGGGCACTGATCTACATCGAGCAGCAATGGGCGGAGAACCTGCGCACCACAGAGGGCGCGCTTTTGCACGAGCGCGCCCATGACGAGCAATTTCGCGAAAGCCGCGGCAACACGATCATCACGCGCAGCCTGCGTGTTTACTCGCTGACGCTCGGCCTCAGCGGCCAGTGTGACGTCGTGGAGTTTCACCGGGACGAACGCGGCGTGCCGCTGCACGGGTACGAGGGCACATGGCTGCCCTATCCGGTCGAGTATAAGCGCGGCCACGCCAAACAGGACGGCTGCGACGAGCTGCAGCTGTGCGCCCAGGCCATGTGTCTGGAGGAAATGCTCTGCTGCGAGATCCCGGACGGCGCGCTCTTTTATGGTGAAGCGCGCCGGCGCGTGCGCGTACCCTTCACGCCGGAGCTTCGGGAGGAGGTGCGCACCGACGCCGCACAGATGCACGATCTCTACCGCCGCGGCCGCACGCCGCAGGTAAAGCCCACGAAAAGCTGCAATGCCTGCTCGCTCAAGGATCTGTGCCTGCCGCGCCTGTCCCGGACCGGCTCGGTGCATGACTATCTGCGCGCCAACATGGAGGATACGCCATGAAAAAGCTGCTCAACACCCTGTTTGTCACCACGGAGGACGCCTACCTGAGCCTCGACGGGGAAAATATCGTCGTCAGCCGTGACCGGCACGAGATCGGCCGCTTCCCGCTGCACACACTCGATGGGATCATCAGCTTCAGCTACGCCGGTGCCTCCCCCGCACTCATGGGCGGGTGCGCAAAGCGCGGCGTCGGGCTGACGTTCTGCACGCCCGGCGGCCGCTTCCTCGCCCGCGCCGTCGGCGAGGAAAACGGGAATGTGCTCCTGCGCCGGATGCAATACCGCGTGGCCGACGACCCGGCGCAGAGCTGCCGCATCGCGCGCAGCATGATCTTCGGCAAGCTGCACAACGCCCGCTGGAGCGTCGAACGCACAAAGCGCGACCACGCCCTGCGCGTAGACATGCAGCGCCTGCAGGCCGCCATCGACCAGATCAAGGGGCTCTATCCGCTCGTCGCGGAGGAGACGTCGCTTGACGCCCTGCGCGGCGAAAAAGGCGCCGGCGCCAAGGTGTACTTTGACGTTTTCGACGACATGATCCTGCAGAACAAGGCCGATTTCTTCTTTCACGAGCGTAGCCGCCGTCCGCCGCTGGATCACGTCAACGCGCTGCTGTCGTTCGCGTACAGCCTGCTCAGCAGCGACTGCGCCGCCGCGCTCGAGAGCGTCGGGCTCGATGCCTATGTCGGCTTCCTGCACCGGGACCGCCCGGGGCGGATCTCTCTGGCGCTGGATCTTGTGGAAGAACTGCGGCCCTGCTTTGCCGACCGGTTCGTGCTGTCGCTGATCAACAACCGCGTCATCGCTGCAGGCGACCTTGTGCGCACGGACAGCGGCGCTGTGCTCTTGACGGACACAGGACGAAAGAAATTCCTGCGCGCCTGGCAGGAGCGCAAGCGGGACACGATCACGCACCCTTATCTCAAAGAGAAGATTTCCTGGGGGCTGGTGCCCTATGTGCAGGCGCTGCTGCTCACGCGGTATCTGCGGGACGATCTGGACGCCTATCCGCCGTTTTTATGGAAGTAAGGTGCTTGACATGATGGTGCTCATTACTTATGATGTCAACACGGAGGACGCTGCCGGGCGCCGCCGCCTGCGGCAGATTGCAAAGCAGTGCGTGAACTATGGGCAGCGCGTGCAAAACTCTGTTTTTGAGTGCCTGCTGGATGCTGCGCAGTGCAAACAGCTGCAGCACAAGCTGTGCTCGATCATGGACGAATCCGTGGACAGTCTGCGCTTTTACTATCTCGGAGATAAATATCACACCCGCATCGAGCATTTCGGCGCCAAGGCGGGATATGACGCCGAGGGCGCACTGATGATCTAGCGCTATTGGGTGCGAAGTACAAGTGCGCAGAAAGTTCCGGCGCCTTCGCACCGAAAAAAGGCCGAAAATGCGTGAATGTAAGCAAGTTTTTGCGTTATTTTTCCCCTTTCCTCATGTGTCTTTCGGCCGAGCAAGAATTCTTTTGTACCTTTTGTGCAAATTTGACGGGTTAAAATCGTCAAATTTGCAGTCGCGCCCCACACGGGGCGCGTGGATTGAAATCGTGTTTTCCGCGGTGATCTGCCGGGCAAAGTCCTCGTCGCGCCCCACACGGGGCGCGTGGATTGAAATTCTTCCTGGCACGATTGCCCCAGCGGACGAAGCCAGCGTCGCGCCCCACACGGGGCGCGTGGATTGAAATATCTCTATGCGGATTATCTCCCCGACCCGAACCCGTCGCGCCCCACACGGGGCGCGTGGATTGAAATAGCTCGATGTCCTTGTCCTCTGTCAGCTCGCCGCGTCGCGCCCCACACGGGGCGCGTGGATTGAAATTACGAGAAAGCCATCGAGCGGCTGCGCGATGACGTCGCGCCCCACACGGGGCGCGTGGATTGAAATCCGCAGCACGCGGATCAGGTCCGGTGCTGATACATAGTCGCGCCCCACACGGGGTGCGTGGATTGAAATCGGTGCAGCGGCTCCCAGGCAGCTCGCCCACACAACCCAAAACCACAGATGCCCCGGGCTGCAAATGCAGTCCGGGGCATCTGGTATCAAAGGAAGGCATGCTCTGCCGAAAGGACGAAATCGGAAGCGCGCGGGCACCGTCGCGCAACGGAGGAAGAGGTACCATGAAAGATCAAAACGAGACCTCTGGGCCTGCACGCTTCCAGATGAGGGGGTGTGTTCAGCATAAAACAAATTGCGCCTCAAGAAAAGCCACGGAACCGCTGTTCCGTGGCTTTTTGCCTCACTTATACGTTTTTGTGGTCGAATGTGTGCTCCCACGCATCGCCGAGCTCCTTCCACCGGCCCATGATGTCCTTCCACAGGTGCAACGCCCAGGGCGCAAACACCTCCGGCGGCGGACAATCCGGCCGGCTGAGCCAGTTTTGAATGATGTCCATGACCACATCCGACATTTTTCCGGACATGAACGTCTCGGTCTGCGGGTCAGAAAAGAGGTCGGAAAAATCCGCCTGCAGGTACGGCCGCAGCCGAGCGCAGAGAAAGTCGTGGAACGAATTCTGCCCCGTGAACGTGAGCGCGCGGGCATAAAACGCGCGGTCGGCGTACAGATATGTACACACGCGCCCGAAGAGGTCGAACAGACCCGGCTCATCGTCGCCGATTGCCTTCTGAAAGCCCTTGTCGTAGATCCACGTCACGAGCTGGTACTTGTCCGTAAAGTGCCGGTAGAACGTGCGGCGGTTGATCTCCGCGGCCGCGCAGAGGTCGGTCACGGTGATATCCGTGAAATCGCGCCGGAGCATGAGCTCCTTGAGACTCTCGGCGAGCACTTTTTTCGTTGCGGATTCGCGCATGGCGGCCGCCCCCTTCCGGTGTTGCTGCCGCCAGTATAGCACGCGGCGCGCCGGCGGACAAGCCGGGCGTTGCAGATGTGCCGCGGATGTGCTACCATATGATTACAGCCAAAAGAAAAGAAAGGCGGGGCCGCCATGCCGCTGCAGATCGTGCGAAATGACATCACCAAAATGAACGTGGACGCCATCGTCAGCGCCACCGACCCGACGCTGCTCGGGGACGGCGGCGTCAGCGGCACCATTTTCCGCGCTGCCGGGCCGGAGCTGGCCGCGGCGTGCCGCGCGCTGCACGGCTGCGCCGAGGGCGAGGCCAGGATCACGGCCAGCTGCGGTCTGCCGTGCAGATATGTCATCCACACCGTCGGCCCGCGCTGGCATGGCGGGCAGCACGGCGAGCAGGCCCGGCTCGTCTCCTGCTATCGGGCCGCACTGGCGCTGGCAGAGGAATACGGCTGCACGTCGGTCGCCTTTCCGCTGATCGCCTCGGGCAATTACGGCTACCCGAAAGACCAGGCACTGACGACCGCGGTGGACACCATCCGTGATTTTCTGCTGGAGCACGACATGACGATCTATCTCGTCATCTTCGGCCGCGAGGCATACCGGATCGGCAGCCGGCTGTTTGCAGACATCACCGCTTATATTGACGACCGCTATGCCGCCGCACAGATCGACCGTCGGCGGCCGTGCCTGCAGCAGCCGCGCGCACCAATGCCGGAGCAGACGCCGGAGTGCGGACCGGCCGTGGCGGCAGATACCGCACTGCTCGCAAATGCGCTGGCCCAGCTTGACGAGAGCTTTTCGGAGATGCTGCTGCGGAAGATCGACGAGCGCGGCATGACCGACGCACAGTGCTATAAAAAAGCGAACATCGACCGCAAGCTCTTTTCCAAGATCCGCTCGGACAAAAACTATCGGCCGTCGAAGCCGACGGTGATCGCGTTTGCGCTCGCGCTCGAGCTGCCGCCGGCGGAAATGCGGGACATGCTCGCCAAGGCAGGCTTCGCCCTGTCGCACGCAAGCAAGTTTGACATCATCGTGGAGTTTTTCGTCGAGCGCGGCAACTACAACGTGTTTGAGATCAACGAGGCGCTGTTCGCATTTGACCAGCCCCTCCTCGGCATGTGAACAATGTCGCCTGCCAGGCGACCACTCCGGCCCGAACCGGCGCTAGAATATGACTGCAAGGTGAAAACCGAGCAGTCATATTTGATTTCAGGAGGAACGGAACATGAAAAAGGGCCTGACAGAGATCGTCTTTCTCCTCGACCGCAGCGGTTCCATGGCGGGGCTGGAGTCGGATACGATCGGCGGCTTCAACGCCATGATCGAAAAGCAGAAAAAGGCGGACGGCACGGCGCTTGTCTCGACCGTGCTGTTTGACAGCGCGAGCAAGGTCATTCACGACCGCGTGAACGTGCAGGACGTTCGCCCGCTGACGACCGACGACTACACCGTGCGCGGCTGCACGGCGCTGCTCGACGCCATCGGCGGCACGATCCACCACATCGCCAACATCCACAAATACGCGCGGCCGGAGGACGTGCCGGAACACACGCTGTTCGTCATCACGACCGACGGAATGGAAAACGCCAGCCGCCGCTACGGCATTGCGCACGTCCGGCAGATGATCGAAAAGGAAAAGGCGAAATACGGCTGGGAGTTCCTGTTCCTCGGCGCGAATATCGACGCCGTAGAGACGGCGAACGCGTTCGGCATCGACGCGAGCCGCGCCGCCAACTATTGCTGTGACAGCGCCGGCACCGCGCTCAACTACGACGTCATCGGCGAGGCGATCAGCGCCGTCCGCAGCAGCCGGCCGCTAAATGGAGACTGGAAGCGGCGCATTGACGCCGACTACGCACACCGGGGCCGGTCGAACGACTGATCCGGCGCACCGACACCGGCAGAGTCCGCCCCGGCCGGTGGCCGGCCGCGCCATTCGGCGGCCTGTACAAAATGACACAGTTCCTGCCCATTGTGTCCCCGAAGCATTGCAATCACAGGCGGTTTTCGTTATAATACAGGCAATCTGAAATTGGGAGGCCATGCCATGCATCCGCGCAACCTGCACCTGTATTTCTTCAGCCCCACGGGCGGCACGCAGCATGTCGCCGGGCTCTTCGCAGAAAACCTGAACGCCGCCGATGCCTGCACCGACATCACCGTGCGCGCCGAGGCAAAGACGTTTTCTGCCGATGACTGTCTGCTCGTGTTCTTCCCGGTCTACGGCGGCCGCGTACCTGGGCCGTGCCTTGAGCGCGTGCGCGCCCTGCGCGGGACGGACACCCCGGCCGTGCTTGTAGCCGTATTCGGCAACCGCGCCGTGGACGACGCCCTGCTCGAAATGCGCGACACACTCGCCCCGCTGGGCTTTCGCGTGATCGCGGCGGCGGAGGTCATTGCGCCGCACTCGGTCAATACCGACATCGCCGCCGGCCGGCCCGACGCGTCCGACCGCGCAAAGATCGGGGAATTCTGCACGCAGCTCAAATCCCGCATCACCGCCGACGCCCCGGCCGAGATCACCGTGCCCGGCAGCCCGAACTACCGCGCCTACAACGGTCTGCCGCTCAAGCCGACCGGCGGCCTGCGCTGCATCCGCTGCGGCCTGTGCGCGGACAACTGCCCCGCCGGCGCCATCCCGAAGGACGCGCCGCAGAAGGTGGACAAGGCCAAGTGCATCTCCTGTCTGCGCTGCATCCAGATCTGCCCGCAGTCCGGGCGCAGCGTGCCGTTGCCGCTGCGGCTGGCCGCAGCCGCCACGGTGAAAAAATACTGCACCGGACGCAAGGAACCAAAATTCTATCTATAACGTGAAAATCCACCCCGGAAGCGAACCGTTTCCGGGGTGGCGCTTTATTGTCAGGCCTTGGCGTCGTCCGCCGTATCCAGCCCCGCGAAGAAGGCATCATACGGACAGCCGTAGAGCTTTTTGAGCGCGAGCAGCACGCTCACGCGGACATTGAGCTCGCCCGCCTCGTATTTGGCGTAGGTCGTGCGGTCAATGTCGCAGCCGCGGCGCTGCAGCTCGGCGCACAGCTTCTCCTGTGAGAGTCCGCTGGCATTGCGCAGGCGGCGCAAGTTGTCGCCATGATTGCGGTCCCGCCGTAATTTCTGCTCCATCTTCTCACCACCGCACAGCATTTTCTGACCAATATGGGCACAGCTGCCCTTATTTTATGCGGCGGCCGCCGCAAAAGCTGTCCGCAATACTGGTCAGGCACAAAAAGGTACGCCCCTCACCCCTCCGGCCCGCGGCCGAGGGCGCTTTTGAGCGCGTTGCGCAGCGGGTTCGACCCCGGTGCGCCCTTTTCGCAGGCGGGGTAGCCGCAATCCGCGAGCACGCGGCGCAGCTCCGCCTCGGTGACGATCTGTGGGTCATAGCGCACGGTCAGCTCCGCGCGCCAGAACGACACCGCCGCGTCGAGCACGCCGCGCGTGTGCAGCAGGTCGTCCACGATCCACTCCGGACACTGGCGGCAGTAGATGCCGCGGACATGCGTCGTCAGGACTTTTTCTTCCATGGGAAACATCTCTCCTTTTTGCCGCCGTCCTTGAGCCGCAGCGAGTGCATGAGCACGCCGATCGAGCTGGCCGACATGGCCGTGGCGCAGATGGACGGATGCAGCACGCCGAGCGCCGCGACCGGGATGCTGACGAGGTTATAAAACAGCGCCCACGTCAGGTTCTGGCGGATGGTGCGGATGGTCGCGCGCGAGATGTCAAACAGCTCCGGCAGCTTCTCAAGGTTGCCGGACGGCAGCAGGATGCCCGCCGACTCGATGGCAATATCCGACCCGCCGCCCATGGCGACCGCACAGTCCGCCACGGCGAGCGCCGGGGTGTCGTTGATGCCGTCGCCGACCATGCAGACCGTTTTCCCCTGCGCGCGCAGGCGCTCGATGGCGGCTGCCTTCTCGTCCGGGCGTACCTCGGAGAGCACGTGGTCGATGCCGACCTCGGCCGCGATGGCCTCGGCCGTTCGGGCGTGGTCGCCCGTCATCATCCAGACCTCCTTGCCCGCCGTCTTGAGCTGTGCGACGACGGCGGCCGCCTCGGTCTTGCGCGTGTCGGCGATGCCGAGCGTGCCGAGCACAACACCGTCGCGCGCGACGCACAGCTCCGTCTTGGCCTGCGCGCGCAGATCCGGCAGCGCGGTGAGCGAGGCTGCGTCGATGCCCAGCTCATCAAGCCACGTCCGGCTGCCGCAGACGACGGCCGCGCCCGCGACCGTGCCGCGCACGCCGCGGCCGAGTTCATAGGAAAAGTTCTCCGCCTGCGGCAGCGGCGCGTCGGACTGCTGCTGCGCATACGCCGTGACGGCGCGCGCCAACGGGTGGTCCGAGCACTGCTCGAGCGCGGCGGCGAGCCGCACGAGCGTCTCCGGCTGCACGGCGCCGCACGGGCAGACGTCCGTGAGCGCAGGCACGCCGTTTGTGAGCGTGCCGGTCTTGTCAAAGACGACGCAGTCGGCCTTGTAGGCGTTTTCGAGCTCCGCGCCGCTCTTGAAGAGGATGCCGTGCTCCGCCGCGCGGCCGGAGCCGACCATGAGCCCCGTCGGTGTGGCGAGGCCGAGCGCGCACGGGCACGCGACCGACAGCACGTCGCAGCAGGTGAGCAGCGCGCGCTCGAGATTGCGCGGCGCAACGCGCCGGTACCAGGCGAGAAACGTCAGTGCCGCCGCGCCGATGACGCCCGGCACGAACCAGCGCGCGACCTTGTCGGCAAAGCGCTGCACGGGTGCTTTTTCGCACTGGGCCTGCCGCACGATCTGAATGATCTGCTCGAGCACGGACGCCTTGCCCAGCGCCTCGGCCGAGACGATGGCCGAGCCGGAGCGGTTTAAGCTGCCGCCGATGACCTTGTCGCCGGGGACCTTGCCCACCGGCATGCTCTCGCCGGTGAGCATGGACTCGTCGACCGCGCACTGGCCGCTGACGATCGTCCCATCGACCGGCACGCGCTCGCCGGGGCGGATGCGCACCCGGTCGTGCTCCACGATCTGGTCGACCGGCAGCTCGACAAACGTGTCCCCGCGTTGGACCATGGCCGTGCGCGGCTGCAGGTGCATGAGCTTGCGGATGGCGGAGTTGGCCGCCCCGGCCGCGACCTGCTCCATATACTTGCCGAAGAGGATGAGCGAGAGCAGCACCCCGTCGGACGCAAAGTAGAGCTTGTAGCTGCGGCGCGGCGTGAACGTCACGTAAGCGCTGTAGAGATAGATGAGCGTGGACGAGAGCGAGACGAGGAAATCCATGCCGAACGTGCGGTTGCGCGCTCCCCTCCACGCACTCTTGTAAAAATACCGCCCGGGGCCAAACTGCAGCGCCGTTCCGGCCAGGAACTGCAGCTTCGGGTGCATCTCGAGCATGAGAGGCGCCGTACAGCAGGCCGAGGTCACGAGCGTTTTGAGCAGGTCCATGCGCTTTTCGAGCTCCTGATCCGCGTCGCCTCCGCGCAGCTCGCCGAGCGTGACAGCGCAGCCCGCGTCCGCACAAGCAGCGGCGAGGTCGCGCCCGTCCACACCGACAGGCCAGAGGTACGCCGTGAGCGTGCCGTCCGCCTGCACGGCCACGCCCTTGACGCCGAACACCGCGCGCAGCGCGTCCGCTGCAGCGGCAGTCCTGGACGCATCCGCCTCCGCCGGGAGCAGATCCTGCTCCTCGACCGGCACGCGAAAGCCCGCGCGACGGATCCGCGCCGCGATCGCGGCGAGATCGGTCACGCCCTCGTCGTAGGTGATGAGCGCCGAGGCGGCGGTGTAGTTCACCGCCGCGCGCTGCACGCCGGGCAGCTTTTCCAGCGCACGGTCCAGCCGCGCCACGCACGCGGCGCACTCCATGTCCAGAATTCTCAGCGAAATGTCTTTCATTTGCTTCGCCCCCAAGTCAAAAGGGAGCGCACGGCCGGCGCTCCCTCTCCATAAAATCAGACCTCCTCGCCCGCTTCCAGCAGGTTCTGCTTGAATTCCCTGCGCTTTTTGATCGCCGTCATGCACGCCGGGATGGCCACGGCGGGCAGGTCGAGCAGCAGCGCCCAGTCGATCCAGTCGATGCCCTTGATGAACTGGCCCTCGTGCCACACGCCCTTGGCGAGCTTGAAGTAGTTGTAGTTCCAGGCACCCCAGATGTCCGTCGTAGGCTTGAACAGGTGCACCTTCAAAAACGCCGCGCTCGTGACGATGCCGTTGGCGGCGACGGTCAAAAACGAGGACGCGCGCTTGTTTTTCAGCAAAAACTCCGCCACGGTTGGCAAAACGTACACGGCCAGGTTGATGATCCAGAGCTGCATCGGGATCTTATAGCGCCAGCGAATGGCCTGGCGGATGTGGTCGGCATCATGCAGCAGGGCTGCGCCGAGGATGACCAGGTTCCACTTTTCCAGTACGGCGGCGGTCTCGTCGTCGAGGCGGGTATCCAGGAATTTTGCTTCGTCTTTCACGGACTGTGTCATGGTATTTCCTCCCCTTGATCGAATCAATATGTACCCAGATTTTTATTTACCATCTGGTCAGCAAAAAAGTAGCACATCCCGCCCGGAATGTCAAGACGCTGACAGAGAAAACTGGAAATTTTCTTTGTGCCGCCGAAAACGAGCAAGGGCTCCGGTTTTCCGGAGCCCTTGCTCAATGCCGTTGCCATCAACTGTGGCAGCCGTGTTCACCGCAGCCGTGCTCGCCGCAGGTGTGGCCCGCGCCGTGCGCGTGGTCGTGATGATCGCAGCGCGCCTCGGGGTCATAGCCGAGCGAGCCGTCGAGCAGCGCCTGCACCGCCGCGTCCGCGCTGCCGCTCACGCCGCCATAAAACCGGATGCCCGCCTCCGTGAGCGCCGACTGCGCACCGCCGCCAATGCCGCCGCAAATGACCGCATCGGCGTGATGCGCCACGAGGAAACCCGCCAGCGCGCCGTGGCCGCTGCCGTTCGTGGACACGACGGCCGTCGCCGTGACAGCGTCGCCGTCGACGTCATAAAACTTAAACGCCTCCGAGCGGCCAAAGTGCTGAAAAATGTTTCCGTTTTCATAAGGGACTGCAATACGCATATAAAATTAGCTCCTCTCTGCTATTTTTTCTGGATTCATGACCGGATCGGGTGCAGCCTTGAGCATGAGCGTGACGGCGTAGTCACCGCCCGGCTCCAGTTCGTGCTGAAAACTCCCGTCATACTTCTGCGCCAGGTCGCTCAGCACGCGAAAGCCCACGCCGCGCTCCAGCTCCGGAATACGCCGCGGCTTTGCCGCTGCAGGCTCTGCGCGCACCGGGTTGCGCTCGTGAATGACGAGATACCCCTTCGCGAGATACGCCTGCAAGCGGATCTGCGCACCGGGCACGCCCTCGCAGGCCTCCAGGGCGTTATCGAGCATGTTGCCGAACGCGACGATCAGGTCCGTGTTAGACACCGGCAGCTCCACCGGCAGCGACACGTCCGCCTGCACCGGCACGCCCTTCGCCTCCGCATCCTGCATGCGGCTGTACAGGAACGCATCCACGACTGGGTTTTTGCATTTGCCGAGCTGGGAGATATCCGTCTGCATCGGCAGCAGCTGCTCGGAATATTCTGAGGCCGCTTTCAGATTGCCCGCCTGCAGGAGGGCGTTGATGGTGTTGAGATGATGGGAAATATCGTGCCGCATGGCGCGGATCTGCTCGTACTGCCCGGTCAGGTCGCTGTAGTGCGCGAGCTGCGCGTCGAGCTGCTTTTCGAGCAGCTGGTTTTCCACCTCGAGCTGCACGCGCTGCTCCGTATGCACCATGGTGCGGTAGAGCAGAATGTCCGAGACCAGAAACAGCGCCGACACGATCAGCTGCATGGGGATATACTCGAAGTGCGGCGGCGAAAACATCAGCGTCACGAGCGAGGCCTCGCAGAACATCTGCGTGATCGGAAACGCCGAAAAGATAAGCAGCTGCTTGCCGGAGAGGTTATTTTTCGAGCGCGTGAACAGCAGACTGAGCAGCCCCAGCCCCAGTGCCAGCACCGGCAAAAACGTCACACCGTAGATCAGCGCGCGCGGGTCTGCCCAGACCGACAGCTTGTCGCTTGGCTGAAGGTCGATCATCAGCGGCGTAAACATCAGCTCCATCAGCAGAGAGACGGCCAGCTCCGCCGCGACCGCAAGCATCTTGCGTCCGGCCCGGCCGCGAAAGAGCAAAAACGCCATCGCGAGCGAGCACAGCGGGAACATCAGCGCGCGCACCTGCCCCGCGTTGGTGAGCAGCAGGGTCGCCGCCATATACACAGCCCCGATGGCTGCGGCAAGCACCGCCGTCAGCCAGGTCGAAAAGCGCGGCCCGTCGAGCACACGCCACAAAAACGCCGCCCACAGGGCGATGGCGCAAGCGTTAAAAAACAGGTCAGCCACATAACCGTTATAAGTCATCACATGCGCCCTCTGCGGCGAAGCTGCCGTCCGCCTGTGCATCGATCTGCGCGGCCCGGCCGGACAGCAGCCGGAAAAACGCCGCCCTGGCCGCGTCCCGGCGCGAGCGGCTGATGGGAATGAGCATGCCGCCGTTGAGGCGGAAATTGTCGCGCTCCATGGACGCGATCATCTGTTCATTGACCCAGAAACTCTTGTGGCAGTGGATGAAGTGATCCTCCGCCTGTCCGCTCTCGAGCAGCTCCCGCGGATCCTGTGTGGTCTCCAGATCCCCGTCGGTCATGTGAACGACCGTTCGGTGCAGAAAGCGCTCGAGACACAGCACCCGGTCGAGCACGATGCGCTGCACAGATGCGCCGCGCCGGACGGTCAGCGCCTTATCGGATGCCAGCGCCGTCAGCGCCTTGCGCAGCGCGACCGGCAGCCGCACTGCCATGTCCGGCTTGAGCACATAGTAGACGTGCTCCGCCTCGTAGGCGTCCATGAGGTAGCCGGTATAGCTGGAGAGAAAAATGATCCGGCACGCCGGCACGCTGCGGTTGATCTGCTTGGCCAGCGCGATTCCGTCTGCGTCCGCCAGACGGATGTCCAGCACGGCGATATCCGGCCGGTAGTCCGTCTCCCCGATCGCAGACAGCGCCGCGCCCGCGGTTTGAAATGTCTGAATGGCATGCGGCATCTCCCCGAACGCGTCGTACAGGATCTGCACGGTCCGGTCGAGAAATACCGCCTCATCATCGCACACCGCCACTTGAAACATAGCCCGGTGGTCTCCTTTTCCTCCTGCCTGTGATTATCCACGGCTGGCATTTAGGATATTGTATACCAGACGCAGGAAAGTTTCAAGTATTTCAAGCGTGTGTGAAAGGCGGGCACGGGCCGCATTCCGGTACCCGCGCCCGCCTCCGGGCAAAAAGAGAAGGATGAAAAGCGATGGAAAGCGCGCCCTTCGCCGTGGCCGCGCCCTGAAACATCTGCTCGGCCATGGCCTTGAACATGGCCACGACCGGCCCGTCCGAGACGTGCTCGGCCGTTCCCCGGATCTGGTAGCCCTCAAGTGTCTTGGCGTCGTACACGGAGATTGCGATGCGGCCGCCATTCGCGGCAAGGTTGCGCAGCATCGTGTCCAGGAACACGTCGCCGACGACGAGCTTGCCGTCGTCTGTCACGTCCTTGAACGCGACCGACGCCACATTCGGCACACCAGCGCTGCAGGTGGCCAGGTCCCACATGTTTTCCTTGAGCAGTTTTTTAACATTTTCGTTGAGCATGATGCGTTCCTCCTTGTGGTTTTTGAGCTTGCCTTCATGATAGCAAGCCGCACGGCGGGAACAAGATATCCGCAAATTTATGAGCGACTCATAAATTTCATAGCGCGGCTTGACACCGGCGCGCGGATGGATTAAGGTGGACGAAAAACGGCACGGCCGCGGCCGTGCCTCCGGAAGGAGTCATCACCATGTCTTACGGCCGGATCGGCGTGATCGGCGCCATGGATTCGGAGCTCGCCGCGCTCATAGCGGCGCTTGCGCAGCCCGCACAGGAGACCGTGCAGGGGCTGATTTTTCACACGGGCCGTCTGGGCGCACGGGAGGTCGTGCTCGTCCGGTGCGGCATCGGCAAGGTCAGCGCGGCACGCTGCACACAGGTGCTCATCGACCGGTTCGCACCCGGCGCGGTCATCAACACCGGCATCGCAGGCGGACTGGCTGGCGGCCTCGCCGTCGGCGACATCGTGGTGGCCGACGGGCTGGTGCAGCACGATTTTGACGCCGCGCCCATCGGCTTCGTGCGCGGCTGCGTGTGCATGGGCGACCCCGGCGCGCCAACGGTGTTCGCGCCCGATGCGGCGCTGTCTGCCCTGCTGGCGCAGACAGCCGGCAATACGATCGGCGCGCAGCGGGTGCACCGCGGCCTGATCGCCACAGGCGACCAGTTCATCTCCGGTGCGGCGGCGAAGGCTGCCATCCGCCGCGCATTCCCCGCCGCCATAGCGGCGGAGATGGAAGGCGGCGCGGTCGCGCAGGCGGCGAGCATGAGCGGCGTGCCGTTTGCCGTGGTGCGCGCAATCTCGGACCTCGCCGACGGCACGGCCGCTGCATCGTTCGAGCAGTTTGAGCAGCATGCGGCCGACGTTTCGGCCGCGGCCGTCCTGCAGGCGCTCGCGCTGCTGGACTGAAGGGCTCCAATAACGCCAAAAGGCTCCCCCGGATGGGGGAGCCTTTTTTGTCATATGTATTCTCTTTGGGTGATCCGTTTTATGATCGCCCGAGCCAGAAGTCCGGCGACGCCTATCTTTTTTGCAACATGCTTCTTGCCGTGCAGATAGAGTGCCTTGACCTCGATGCCCGCTATATCCTCCGCGGTGAGCGGATCATCGCCGAGAACGACGAAATCGGCAATCATACCGGGTGCAAGAGTGCCGCGTTTATTCTCCTCATGGCTCATATACGCGGGATTTGCCGTTATCATGCGCAGCGCGTCGAGACGCGATATGCGCTCGTCCGGATTGGGATGATTTACGGAGCACGCCATACCGTACAGGGGCTTTGGACGCGTGCACGGTCCGTCGGAGCCGTCGCCTACGACAAGTCCGAGGCGGTGCATCGTTCCCAGCGCGTTTAGTCTGTCCGTGCGCTCTCTGCCGAGCACCGAGCACAGATACTCGTCCGGCTCCTGCTTCCAATATATAAACGGCGACTGCGCGGCTATGCACAGCTTTATCTTTGCCGCGCGCTTTAGCTGCTCCTCGCTTGCAAGGCAGACATGGATCATCACATGGCGCGCATCGTCCCACGGCTTATCGGCATAAGCCGCCTCATATGCCGTTATGCACTGCTCCACCGCCGCATCGCCTATGGCGTGCATGGTTATCTGCCAGCCCTCGCGGTTTGCGCCGATGGCGAACTCGTTCACGCGCTCCTGCGGATAATTCAAAACGCCGTAGTTGTTCGGATCGTTCGCGTACGGCTCCTTGAGCGCCGCGTCCTCTGAGCCGAAGCATCCGTCGAGGGCAAGCTTGAAGCAGCCGCCGACGCGCTTGAAGCCGTGCTTTTTCACGGCCTTGAGGTCCATGGTCTGGAAGAATATGCGGAACGCCTGCGGCAGGCCGGGCGCGAGTATTTTTATCATGTCTATATCCAGATCGTTTGCAAAGCCCACGCCCTCAACGGTGTGCACGAGCCCGATGCCGACCGACGCAAGGTACTCCGCGCCTCCGGAGAGACCGCGTATAATATCCATCGTGGGGATATACGCCGTCGCCTCGTTCACGCCGTTATAAAACGCCGACTGGTACAGCCATCCGGTCTCGGTATTGCAGCCGGGATCGGATTTCACCTTATCCGACAGCAGTGCTAGCATTGCGCTGTTGCACACGGCAGCATGACCGTCGTACTTCATGACCATGAGCGGACGCTCCGTCCAGTCGTCAAGATCGCGCTTTTCGGGCAGCCGATGCTCGGCAACGATGTTCGCGGTGCAGCCGTAGCCCATGAGCACCTTGTTTTTCCGGTGACTGTCGGCATAGCGCCTGACCGCCGCCTTTGCTTCGGCAAAATTTTTGACATCCATGAGATAGAATGTGTTCTCGAAAACGCACAGCGAGCCGAAATGCATATGCGTGTCGCCGAACGCGGGCGTTACCGTCGCGCCGCCGAGATCGACCCGTTTTGCCTTGCCGTAGCGCGGAGGGATGCTGCTTTCATCGCCGAGCCACACGATGTGACCGCCCTTTACCGCCATCGCGGTGTAAATGCGGTTTTCCTTTTCGCAGGAGATGAATCTGGCGTTCGTATAAAGCTCCATAACCTCATTCCTTTCACTTCTAAAATGGGCTCCATGTAGACATGGAGCACTACAGCCTGTTTCGTAAAGACAAGTGTACAGCGGGGGAGCGCGAGGGGGGTAAGCCCCCCGCTCGCAATTGGATCATAGCCATCAAAAACGACTGAAAAACTGATTGATCAGTTTTATCAGGCTTTTTGACGAGCGCAGCGAGATTTTTTGTGAAAATTTATTTTTACAAAAAATGTGGCGTTTTTGAAGCGTATAAAAAAGTCTCTGACTTTTTGTACGCTGAGGGGCTCCATGGTAAACATGGAGCCCAAATGTTTTCAGTCTTCGGGTATGTGTATCTCGCGGATGAGAAAATCCTTGCCCGAAAGTATGGTTTTTTCAAAGCTGCCGCAGTTGGGGCAATAGCCCTCGTGCTCAATGACATTGAACAGCTCGTTGCATTCGTCGCATTCAGCCATGCCGGGAATGACATTTATCACAAGCTTTGTGTCCTTAAGCCATGTATCCCCAACGACGACGGGATATATATCCTCAACATACTTGGGGATGACCAGCGACAGCTCGCCTATATCGAGGACGGTTTTGACCATTGAGCGGACAACTCCGATCTCGTGCATAGCGGCTCCTTACTTTCTTGCGATCTTCTTGGTGACGAGCTTTGCGACTGCCGCCGGAGCATTGCCTGCCGCGATAGCGTCGATAGCAAACTTCGGACCCGTTACGACATTGCCGCCGCCGATAACGGCAACGGACTTGCCTATTGCGGGCTTCTCGCCGAGGTTGACCTCGCGCAGGAAGTCGATGCCGGTGAACACACCGGTCATATCGTCGCCGGGGCAGCCGACCTTGGTGCCCTTGGATGCGCCGACAGCAAGGTAGAATGCCTTGAAGCCCTGCTCGCGCAGCTTGTCGAGCGAAATGTCCTTGCCGACCTCAACGCCGGTTTTGAACTTTACGCCCATGTCCTCTATCAATAGTTTATATCATGAAACTATACACTTTGTCAATTATTTAGCGTTGGTATCCAGTGACTGTTCAGCTATTTTTTCAGAGGCACATTGACGCACCCATTGCCTCCCTTGTGTAAAGGGAGGTGGGTTGCCGCATGGCGGCAAGCCGGAGGGATTGTGCCACTCGCCGTGGCGGGCATTGCGTTACCAACACTGGTAGTGGGTTTAGCTGCGTCATCTCGACAATAACAAACCGCGAATATGCGGGCGGCCACTGGTCGGTCACTCGCCGCTACCGGCGTTTCGCCACGAACAATGGTGTTTTAATAAACTGCTGCCGCACTGTGACGGGCTGCGGAAAAAATCATTAAAATGCAATCATTGTCGGAAGTACAGGCAACACTGTAGGGGCGACCAATGGTCGCCCGTTTTTTATTGTTTCGTCGGCAATCACCGGTCGGGATGCCGCAACAACCGTACTGGCAGGCGCGTCAGTTCGTCTCCAAAAAGAAGCCCTTGTCGATTATCGCCTGGAGCGCCTGCTGCACGGCGGTGTCGAAGCCGAGCTCACGCAGCTTGCACACGCCCTCGATGGTCGTGCCGCCGGGGGAGCACACCGCGTTCATGAGTGCGATTGGGTGCTCGGAGCTGTTCATAGCAAGCGCGCCGCTGCCCATAACCGTCGCGGCGGCGATCTCCCCGGCGATCGGTCTTGCAAATCCCGCGCGGACACCCGCCTCCGCCAGAGCGTCACGGATTATTAGTCATCGGCGCTTAAACGGATGCATCGGAGACTTTTTATACTTGAAGTCGCTTAACAACGAGTATAAATTGGATATTCAACAATAGAGAAAACGACCATACCAGGCACGAAGCCCGATATGGTCATTATTCTTTTGCAACCCGCTTGAAGAATGCCAGTTAAAAATATGTTTTTTGCATATCCCTAATTAGCACCTTCTGATGGGGGAGCCTTTTGGCGCAAAAAACACGTCACACCGTCACGAGCTCATAGTGCGTCGTGCCGAGGCCGATGGCCTCGCCGTGCTCGACAGCGGCGCGCCAGTCGGTGTCCGGGTGCGCGGCCGTGAAGTGGTCGTGCGGGTGCTCATGCTCGTGCGCGATGACGCTGCCGGGGTTCACGGGCTGGGCGTTGATCATGTCCGCGCAGGCGGTGTCGAGCGCCACGGGGTCGAAGGACGCGAACATGCCCAAATTCGGCACGATCGGCACGTCGCTGAAATTGTGGCAGTCGCAGCAGGGCGACACGTCCACCGCAAGCGCGATGTGGAACGACGGACGGCCGTCGACGACGGCTTTGGCGTACTCGGCGATCTTGCAGTTGAGCAGCTCGTTTGCGATCGCATAGTCCGCATGGATGGCGTGCATCGGGCAGACGTTGATGCAGCGGCCGCAGCCGGTGCACTTATATTTCAGAATGGTGCACTTGCCGTTTTCGATGTGCGGGCCGTTGTGCGCACAGTTTTCCACGCACTTGCCGCAGCCGATGCACTTATCCGTATCGACGACGGGCTTGCCGGAGCTGTGCATCTCCTCCTTGCCGGCGCGCGAGCCG
>ERZ1106976.954-NODE-954-length-31297-cov-3.744575_pt1 | contig 31297 bp, 28 predicted proteins | sample MGYA00403687_ERZ1106976 | MGnify/ENA primary metagenome ERZ1106976 (study PRJEB35170, sample SAMEA104062446) | human gut metagenome | biome: human gut; feature: human-associated habitat; material: faeces | place: Denmark | collected 2013-02-22 ... | reverse complement strand
GAAAGTCCTAAAATTGTCGGCTGACTTGCGGACACAGTCCGTAGAGTGTTCCAAACTTGGGAAGACACGGATTATCGCGGATGCAAGCATCCGGCGGGTTAGAAATGCCACTTTTTTTGAACAGAATTTCCATTTGCATTTTCAACTGAAATCCCCAAGTGTGCCTCTTGTAATATTCCTTATCGCTTCAAGGCAAACTGGCTATTCCCGATGCGACAGTCCTTTCTTCTGCCTTTATGCGCGGAGGTGTTCTTTGATGGTTTCAAGAATGGAATAGGGAATGTAGAGATGCCCGCGTCCGGTCCCGATCTGGATTGTGGGTTTGTTGGTGCCGTGGAAGTCAGAGCCGCCACTGATGAGAAGACTGTTCTCTTTTGCAAGCCGCTTGACGTACTGTTCCTCGCCGGTGGTGTAGGTCGAGTAGATCGCCTCGATGCCGTCAAGGTGGACTTCTTTTAACTCGTCGATCAGATGCTGTAAGGTCGTCTGGTTCATGTGGTAGAGCAGCGGATGGGCTAATACAGCGATGCCCCCTGCGGCGTGGATCAGTTCGACTGCCTCCATCGGGGAGACTTTAAAGCGGCCGACATAGCATTTGCAGCCGTCGCCGATATATTTTTCAAACGCCTCCGAGACGCTCCTAATCTGATGGCTGTCGTAGAGAAAACGTGCGATATTTGCGCGCGTGATGACACTGTCGGGATTGGCGGCAAGGAGTGCTTCCGTGGTAATGGAAAAGCCTTCGCGCTGCAGGGCAGCCACTATTTTTTCATTGCGCGCATCACGGCAGCGGCGGAACTCGTTTGTTTTCTCGATAAGGAGCGGGTGCTCCGGATCAATGTAGAGACCGACGATATGGACTTCTTTTCCACCGCCGGCTCTGGTGGGCAGCTCATATTCCGTGGAAAGCTCGATGCCGGGGATTAATTCAATACCACAGGCGGCAGCGGCGGGAGCAGCTTTAGAGACACCTGCCGCGGTGTCGTGATCTGTGAGCGCAAAGGCGGACAGACCGGCAGCCTTTGCGGCAGATACGATCTCGGTGGGAGTAAGGGTGCCGTCCGACTCGGTGGAGTGGACATGAAGATCTATGATGCGGTGTTCCATGGTAAAATCCTCTCTTCAGATAATCTAATTCAGACTAATCATAGAGAAAAAAATCACATTTGTCAAAAAAATATGGAAACCAGTTGAACACGTAGTAAAATAGAACTATAATATAAAGGTACTAAAAAATATACACGGATGTAGAGAATACAGCACACAGGAGGAGCGAAATTGTTTGAAAATGTACGAATCAAAGAGAGACTGACAAAAGCATTTGTTATGGTGGCGGCAATCACTGCCATAGGAGCGGTAGTCGGGCTGGCAGCGATGCTTGTGATGTCGAACCGTTATTCCAGCGCACTTGTGAATTACGGTTTTTCACAGGGAGATATCGGCAAGGCGATGATCACATTTGCCAACACGAGATCAGCGACCAGAGGAATCATCGGATTTGATGAGCAGGGACTGTTGGATGATGCCATGACAGAACATGACGAACAGAAAGCAAAGTTCGAGAATTACTTCGCAACCGTTGGGGATGTAGTAACGACGAGCGAGGAAAAGGCACTCTACCAGCAGATTTCAGATAAACTGCAGCAATACTGGGCAGCGGAGGAACCGATCATCGAGCAGGGTGCAACCACCGATGCTACACAGTCCACAGCGGCACAGCAGCAGATGAAGGAAAGTCTGGATCCGATCTACGAAGATATCTATGCAGATATGATAGAACTGATGAATACGAAAGTGACGGAGGGAGACCGCTTGTCCTCCACTCTGACGGCAGTCAGCGTGATTCTTGCGATTGTGATTGTGGCAGTGTCAGCTCTGGCAATGGTTATGGCCAACAAGCTTGGCAATCAGGTGGCAAAGGGAATCTCCGAACCGCTTGAGGCACTTGGCGAGCGGTTTAAAATGTTTGCACAGGGAGATCTTTCTACTCCGTTCCCGGAGGTTTCCACGCAGGATGAGGTCGCAGACATGGCGCGTGAGGCGGCAGACATGGCAGATAAGCTGAATCTTATCATCAATGATGCGGGAAGAATTCTCGGATTGATGTCACAGGGCAATTACGCAGTGCAGTCGGAGCACAAGGACGGTTATACGCTTGATTTTGAAAAATTGATTGTGGCGATGCGCGTTCTGCGCGATCAGATGATAGAGACGCTGACATCAATCGAAGATGCGGCAAACCAGGTTTCTGCCGGTTCCGGCAACCTTGCAGAGGCATCTCAGAGTCTGGCGGAGGGCGCAACGGATCAGGCAGGAGCTGTGGAAGAACTGCAGGCGACCATCACAAGCATTACAGAGAATATCCAGAAGACCGCGGAGCAGGCAGAGGAATCTTACCAGCAGGCAAGGCAGTATGCAGGTGAAGCGGATCAGAGCAAGAATCAGATGCAGTCCATGATTGATACCATGAGCCGCATCAACGAATCTTCCAACAAGATTGGAAACATTATTACAGATATAGAGAATATTGCGTCACAGACGAACCTGCTGTCCTTAAACGCTTCCATTGAGGCGGCGCGTGCCGGCGAGGCAGGAAGAGGATTCGCTGTCGTTGCAGAGCAGATCCGGCAGCTGGCAGAGTACACAGTCTGCGGTGGACACCAGAGAGTTGATTGAGGCTTCCCTCAAAGAAATTGAAGAGGGCAATCAGGCAGTAGAGCGTGTGTCCACGTCTCTTGAAGAGGTAATTGACGGAATCAAGCAGATTGCGGAGACTTCCAAGCGCTTGAGCGATAATTCCAAGGATCAGGCAGAAGCCATGAAACAGGCGGAGGAGGGAGTCAACCAGATTTCCGAGGTTGTACAGTCCAATTCTGCAACGGCGCAGGAGTCCTCTGCAACGAGTGAGGAGTTGTCTGCGCAGGCGATTGCACTGGATGAGCTGATTGGAAAGTTTGTATTAAAAAATTAAAAATTGACAGATTCTGCGGTTGCCGAACCGGAAGAAAAGGGATATAATAGCAAGAAGAAAAGTTTCAGAACAGGGGGGAAGTCACATGCAGCTGCTGACATTTACATTAACGGGAATGGATTATGGAATATCACTTGAGAACGTGGAATCCATTGAGAGTAAGATGAATGTCGTGGTTGTACCGACTTCTCCTGCCAATATCAGAGGCATCATCCGCCTTCACGGAGAGATCCTGCCGGTGTTTTCCCTTGCATCCAGATTTGGACTGGGGAACATTGCGGTGGACAACCTTGTGGTTGTCAATGTGGGCGGCATGAAGCTGGCACTTGAGGTGGAAAAGGTAAAGGAAATTGTGGACGTGGAAGATTCCAGAGTGCTTCCGATGCCGACACTGATGAGCGGACAGCAGTGCTGTTTTAATGATGTGGCTTCCTGCCAGAAGGAGCTGATTGTGATGCTTGATGTCAAGAGTCTGGTATCACAGGAGGAGCAGGCGGCGATCCGCAAGATGATCAGCGACAACACCAGTGAAAAATAATAAAAAACACTTGACACGGATACGTGTGTGTGATAAGTTTAAATAGTTGTTAGAAAACAAAGTAGAGTATCCACTCTCACCGGAGCACAAATACGTGACTCATGGTTCATATTTCAAAGTATTGCGAACATATCATGTTCCGGGTTTGAATGTTTAGTGGATAGTCTGCCTATCCACTTTTTTATTTGGAGGTACGATACCATTAGCGAGTTAATGATTAACGAACAGATCAGAGACAAGGAGATTCGTCTGATCGGAGAGAACGGAGAACAGCTTGGCATTATGTCAGCACGCGAAGCAATGAAGCTGGCGGAAGAGGCAGAGCTTGATCTGGTGAAGATCGCTCCAACCGCAAAGCCACCTGTATGCAAGATTATCGACTACGGAAAGTACAGATATGAACTGGCACGCAAGGAAAAGGAAGCCAGAAAGAAGCAGAAAGTGGTTGAGATCAAAGAGATTCGCTTGTCGCCAAATATCGATTCAAACGATTTGAACACCAAAATGAACGCTGCGAAAAAGTTCCTTAGCAAGGGAGACAAGGTGAAGATCACATTGCGCTTCCGCGGACGTGAGATGGCTCATATGAATGCGAGCAAGCACATTTTGGATGATTTTGCCGCAAGCCTCGGCGAAATAGCAGTAGTGGAAAAAGCACCAAAAGTTGAAGGTAGAAGCATCAGCATGGTGTTGGCAGAGAAAAAATCATAATTAAGGAGGAACATATCATGCCAAAAATGAAAACCAGCAGAGCAGCTGCAAAACGTTTCAAAGTAACAGGAACAGGAAAGTTAAAAAGAAATAAAGCTTACAAGAGCCATATCTTAACCAAGAAGACAACCAAGAACAAGAGAAATCTTCGTAAGCCGGCAATGACCGATGCAACAAACGTTAAGAACATGAAGAAGATTTTACCATATTTATAGGAATAAGTTAAGGAGGAATGCAAAATGGCAAGAGTAAAAGGCGGATTAGGCGCTAAGAAAAAGCATAATAGAACATTAAAATTAGCAAAGGGTTACAGAGGCGCACGTTCCAAGCAGTATCGTGTAGCAAAGCAGTCTGTCATGAGAGCCTTAACAAGTTCTTATGCAGGCAGAAAAGAGAAGAAGAGACAGTTCCGTCAGTTATGGATCGCACGTATCAACGCAGCTGCAAGAATGAATGGTATTTCTTACAGCCAGATGATGCACGGATTAAAGGTAGCTGGTGTGGACATCAACCGCAAGATGTTAGCAGAGATGGCTGTAAACGACGCACAGGGATTTGCAGCACTGGCAGAGCTGGCTAAGAGCAAGGTAGCTTAAGGAACAGCAGACAGAACCTATCTCGTATGTGGGACAACCCATATGAGATAGGTTTTTTTATGTAACAGGAAAGCAGGATTTTTTGGTATCGGTATTATACAGCATCTGAATTTTGTATGTTCCAATTTACAGCAATATACGGTATAATATTAGCGATTTTTGAACGCAAAGGGAACTACGAAAGGGAAACGGGAATATTTATATGAAGAATATATGGCGTATTTTTGCAAAAGACATTAAGGGACTGGTGAAGAATCCATTCGCAATGATTATTGCGCTGGGACTCTGTGTCATTCCATCGCTGTATGCATGGTTTAACATCTATTCAAACTGGGATCCTTATGCGAATACTTCCAATATCAAGATTGCGGTCGTGTCGGAGGATGAAGGATACACCCTTTCGGATGGAACGACAGAGAACATGGGCAATGAAGTTGTGGAGGAACTGAAGGAGAATACCAAGATCGGATGGGTGTTCCTTGAGGATTCGGATGCCGCACTTGAAGGTGTCAGGAACGGAGATTACTACGCGGCTGTCATCATCAGCGATAGCTTTACATACAGTATGTATAATGTGTTCAAGGAGAACTTTAAGAATCCGACGATCACATATTATGAGAATGAAAAACGGAATGCGGTTGCAACCAAGATTACGGATACCGCTGTATCGACGGTAAAGCAGAGCATCAACGAGAAGTTTATCGAGGTGGTTGCAAGTACCATTTTTACACAGACGAACGAACTGTCCTCTGAGATGGAGAATCAGGATGTGTTCAGCGAATTTGAGGGCAAACTGACCAACCTGAACAACAATCTGATCGGTTACAGTGATATGATTGATGAGTTTATTTCGGCGAATGCAGTGCTGGAGGCAGAGATCAAAACCGCAGACGGAGAACTGCCGAAGCTCAGCAGCCAGATTCAGAATGGCGAGAAGAGTTTCCAGAATTCGCAGAGCAATCTGAATTCCACGAAAACTTCACTGGAGAATTTCAGCAGCAATGTGCAGACGACACTGGATGGCATCAATCATTCGATCAATTCCATCACAACGGATATCAACAACGCGAACCTGGCGCAGAATGCGCAGTCTACGGCAGACAATCTGAACAAGACGGCAACCGATACGGCGGAACTGATCCGACAGTTAAACCAGTTGAAGAAGAGTCTGGCAGATCAGGCGGCAAATTCATCGGGAACCACAGGCTCCACGGAGGGCACAGGCTCCACGGAAGGAACAGGCTCCACGGAGGGGAGCGGTTCCATAGATTCGATCGTGTCCGATGAGGTGAATCAGCAGATTCAGGAGATCTTAAATACCTTAAACAGCATGAACAATGGTGCTGAGGATATTCAGAATGCATTAAATGCTTTGCTCCAGCAGGGCGGTGGTACAGACGGCTCCGGTCAGATTGTTGCGGATATGGTGAACAGATCTGTGGCAAGCGTGACACAGGTGTTAAACAACTGCAGCGAGTCGATTACCAATCTGAAGAATATGTATACCAACAGTCTTGTTCCGCAGATGGACGGAGTGTTAAACAGTGTATCGCAGATGCTCGGCAATGTGACAAAGCTTCTGGATAACTTAAATACCGCAGTAAATGATATGGGCGTGGTGTTTGACGGAATTCAGACAACGGTCAGTGACACGACGGAGAGCCTTGAGCAGATCCAGACCGTGATTGACAACGTGAGCACAAAGCTGACGGAACTGATCAACCGGTTGGAGAGTGCGGAAGATGATGAAAAAGTAGATGCACTGCTGAAGTTTTTGCAGGGTGATCCGGAGGATTACGGCGCCTTCTTTGCAGAACCGGTACAGGTGACGACACAGGAGATCTACGCGATTGCAAATTACGGATCGGCGATGACGCCGTTCTATTCCGTGCTTGCCCTCTGGGTAGGAGGAACGATTCTGGTGGCACTGATCAAAGTGAAGCCGGATACCGCAGGGCTTTCCAACCCGAAGTCCTATCAGTTGTTCTTCGGAAGATATCTGCTGTTCTTTGTGTGTGGGCAGATCCAGGCGGCGATTATTGTTCTGGGAGATATTTATCTGCTCCACTGCCAGATCCTCTATCCGGGCTTATTCTGGCTGACGGCAGCACTGGCAAGCTTTACCTTTACGCTGTTTATCTATGCGATGGCGCTGGCTTTCGGCGACGTCGGCAAGGCGGCGGCGGTCGTAGTCATGGTTATCCAGATTGCAGGTTCCGGCGGAACGTACCCGATTGAGACGCTTCCGGAGATTTATCAGAAGATTTATATCTTCTTCCCGTTCCCGTATGCCATCAACGCAATGCGTGAGACGATTGGCGGTATGTACGGAAGCGATTATATGAAGTATCTGGGAGAACTGCTGCTTTTTGCGGTGGCGGCGCTTCTGATTGGTCTTGTGATCCGGCTTCCGTTTGTGAAGATCAATCATTTTGTAGAAAAGCGTATGGAAGATACGGAAATGATGTAGGAAATGGGAGATTTTATGGAAAAGAAAGAAAAATACGAACAGATGTATGAGATGCTCGTGACGTATGAGCGCAAGATTCACGAGAAGAATCAAAAGAGAATCAGTATCGGTTTAAAGTGTATTATTATTATTCCGTTGATCTTCCTGTTCCTTCTGTTCTGGACAGAGAGCAATAAGGTTGTGTTTCTGATTCTGTGGATTGTATCGCTGTTTTTGCTGGCAGCCTATCTGATTCTGGTGGAGTATATGGACTATAACCTTCAGGAAAAGTTAAGCGAGATCAACGACGAGGGGACACGCGTGGATTCCCTCATCGGACTGGAGATTGATAATGTTCCGGGAAATCTCAGAAATGTGATTCAGAGGATTGACGACGGATTAAACTCAGAGGCGGAGACCCGGCTGATTGAGACTAAGGCATCCGGGGAAGAAACGCAGACTGTGGAAAAGGCACAGACTGCGGAAGAGACAGAGAAACAAAAGGATGCGGATGCACAGGCTGTAGAAGATGCAGATGCACAGAAAGATGCGGATGCACAGGCTGTGGAAGATGCAGATGCACAGAAAGATGCGGACACGGAGGTGAAGGAGAATGCGTAATATATTTAAGATTTTTTTCGCCGATGTCAAGCGCATCAGCACCAACGTGGTGGCTGTCGTTGTGATCCTGGGACTCTGTATTCTGCCGTCTTTGTATGCATGGTTTAATATTTTGTCAAACTGGGATCCGTACGGACCGTCCGCAACCAGAAATCTTAAGATCGCGGTGGCGTCGGACGACGAGGGAGTCACAATTTTAGGGAACAGTGTAAATGTTGGAAGCAGTGTCATCTCTGCGCTTGAGTCGAACACGACGATGGGCTGGGTGTTTACGGATACGACCGATGAGGCGATCGACGGCGTCTATGACGGAAGTTATTATGCGGCGCTCATCATCCCGGAGAATTTTACGGAAGACATGATCAGCTTCCTCGGCGGAGAGGTGGATCATCCCGATATCATCTATTATGAGAATGCCAAGAAGAACGCCATTGCCTCCAAGATCACACAGAAGGCCAAGACGGCTGTGCAGGAGCAGGTGAACAGCACGGTGGTGAGCACGCTTGCAGAGACCACGATGAAGGTGACGAACGCCCTCTCGGATGTGGATGCGGAAGATTCCGATCCGGCGGAGAGTGTTCTGGTAAGACTCAATAATTTAAGCAGCGACCTGCAGAGTTACATCAATATATTGAACTCGTTTGTCAGCATTATGAATTCCGCCCAGAGTATTGTGGAGGCGAGTCAGACCATGCTTCCGAATGTGAACAACATGGTTTCCAACGGTCAGGCATCCATCAACAGCATGGAGAGTCTGCTGGTTGCGGGCAACAGCACGGTGAGTTCGACGGCGGATATGGTGTCGTACAGCTTTGACATGATGAACGATTCGTTAAATAATGTGTCGTCCGTCATCACCAATGCGTTAAACCGTCTCTCGGAGTATTCCCAGGGCACTTCCGTCACGGTACAGGGCTTATCGGCGATGATGCCATACGTGAGGCAGCTGTTTGATACTTCGGTATCCGGGTGGGAGGATACGGCGCCGGAGGATATGCAGGCGCAGATTAATGCAATCCGCACGCAGTTGGATACCATCACTGCGGACCTGACAGCGCTGGAGAACAATGCCGATACATCGATGGAGACGGTAAGGAATCTCAGTAATAAAATTGTGACGGAGATTGCAAACTGCCAGAAAGCGGTCGATGGACTGCGCAATGATTTTGCTTACAATGTCAAGCCGAAGTTAGAGAACACAATGAGCTCCATGCAGCAATCCATGATTGCCGCAGCGGGTATTTTAGACGGCGTAGATGCCGATTTTAACGGTGTGGAGAATGCACTTTCCGATTATCAAAGCACGCTTGAGCGTGGAAGCAACAGCCTTGGCGGATCACTGTCCATGGCGCAGGAACTTCTCGCCAAGCTAAACAGCGTCACGGCGGATCTGGTAAGCTTACAGCAGAATGATCAGTATCAGGAGCTGCTTGAAATCGTAAAGAGTAATCCGGAGGAGCTGGGAGCCTTTATTTCTTCCCCGGTAAATCTGGAGACGGTCGGTATCTATGAGATTGAAAACTACGGCTCGGCGATGTCTCCGTTTTACACGATCCTCGCTCTCTGGGTAGGAGCGCTGATTCTGGTTGCGATCATTCACGTGAAGGTACATCCGGTGGAGGGCGTCGAAAATGTGAAGCCGTACCAGGAGTATTTCGGAAGATACATGATCTTTTTCCTGGTGGGGCAGACACAGACGCTTTTAACGGTTCTGGGCAACCTGTTTTATATTAAAATCCAGTGCCATCACCCGGTATTATTCTGGCTGGCAGGCGCTGTGGCGAGTTTGGTATTTACCCTGTTTATTTACTCACTGACCGTGGCATTCGGCAATGTCGGTGAGGCGCTCGCGATTGTGGTCATGGTAATCCAGGTGGCCGGTGCCGGCGGTACGTTCCCGATTGAGACGCTGCCGAAGGTATACCAGATGCTCTATAAGTATCTGCCGTTCCCGTACGGCATGAATGCCATGCGAGAGACGATCGGCGGTCTATATAAGATGGATTACTGGAAGGATCTCGGAGCGCTCGGTATCTATGTATTGATTTCACTGTTTATCGGACTTGTAGTGGCAATTCCGTTCCGCAAGCTCAATCATATTATCGAGAAGAACAAAGAGGGATCCGGAGTTATGATATAGCAACAGGGAGCAGATTATGATGCGTTTGATACAAATGGTTCTTTTACTCACGGGGCTGCTCATGGTGGCAGCTCCCGGGGCATGTACAAGAAAAGATGACCGGGGTAAGCCGGAGGCCGAGAAGCGCACCCGCACGATTGGGGGATGGCTGACTGCGGCAGCGGTTATCTGGATGATTACGGAAGTATTGAGAAGTTTTTAAGTTATTTTGGGTATTCCTAATAGGTATACCCATTTTTTGTTCGGATATTGACAAAAAAAATGTACATTGTTATTATCAATGGTAAGTGTGATGTGTAATTTCAGATAGTAAGGAAGGTTTTCTTAAATGAGAAGACAGGTATTATCGCTTCTGGTTGAGAATAATCCGGGTGTGACGAGTCATATTTCGGGGCTGTTCAGCCGCAGAGGCTACAACATTGACAGTTTTTCCTCGGGAGTGACAGCGGATCCGCGCTATACGCGGATTACGATTGTGGCGAGCGGGGATGAACAGATTTTAGAGCAGATTGAAAAGCAGCTTGCCAAGCTTGAGGATGTGGTTGACATTAAGAAGCTGGAGCCGGGCTCGTCTGTGACGCGCGAGCTGATTATGGTCAAGATACGCGCCAGAGATACGGAACGCCAGCCGATTTTAAATGTGACGGAGATTTTCCACGGCAAGATTGTTGATGTGACACACGATTCCATGGTGATTGAGCTTACCGGGCATCAGGATAAGCTGGATGCATTTCTGGATCTGCTGCAGGGGTATGAGATCCTGGAGCTGGCAAGAACGGGAATTACCGGTCTGTCCAGAGGAACTGCCGATGTGAAGATGATCGACGAAAACGGACATCTGCAGAGTTTGTAATACATACTAATTGTGAACGAGCGGCAGACATCACAGATGCTGTTGCTATGTATAAAAAATGGAGGAAAAAGATATGTCAGCAAAAATATTTTATCAGGAAGACTGTAACCTTTCACTGTTGGATGGTAAGACCATTGCCATCATTGGATACGGAAGCCAGGGACATGCACATGCATTGAACTTAAGAGATTCCGGATGCAAGGTCATTATCGGTCTCTACAAGGGCAGCAAGTCCTGGAAGAAGGCAGAGGAGCAGGGATTTGAAGTATATACAGCTGCAGAGGCAGCAAAGAAAGCCGATATCATCATGATCCTGATCAATGATGAGAAGCAGGCGGATCTTTACAAAAACGACATCGAGCCGAACCTTGAGGAAGGCAATATGTTAATGTTCGCACATGGATTCAACATTCATTTTGGATGTATCGTACCGCCGAAGAATGTCGATGTTACCATGATCGCTCCGAAGGCTCCGGGACATACTGTTCGTTCCGAGTACCAGGCAGGAAAGGGTACTCCGTGTCTGATCGCTGTAGAGCAGGATGCGACCGGCAAGGCACAGGATCTGGCGCTTGCCTATGCACTTGGCATCGGTGGAGCAAGAGCTGGTGTGCTTGAGACAACCTTCCGCACCGAGACCGAGACCGATCTTTTCGGTGAGCAGGCAGTTCTCTGTGGCGGTGTGTGCGCACTCATGCAGGCAGGCTTTGAGACACTCTGCGAGGCAGGATATGATCCGAGAAATGCATACTTCGAGTGTATCCATGAGATGAAGCTGATCGTAGATCTGATCTACCAGTCAGGTTTCGAGGGAATGAGATATTCTATCTCCAACACGGCTGAGTACGGCGATTACATCACCGGACCGAAGATCATCACAGAGGACACCAAGAAGGCAATGAAGAAGATCCTCTCCGACATTCAGGACGGAACCTTCGCAAAAGAGTTCTTACTGGATATGTCTCCGGCAGGAAGACAGGTTCACTTTAAGGCGATGAGAAAGCTTGCTTCCGAGCATCCGTCAGAGCAGGTCGGCAAGGAGATCCGTAAGCTTTACAGCTGGAACAACGAGGCTGACAAGCTGATCAACAACTAAGAGCTAAGAGCGGAGAATGAATCCGCAAAAAGAATAGAGAATCTGCCGCATGGAGTGCGAAGTGCTTCCGGCGGCAGATTTTTTATTTCATAGGAAATACCGTGATACATTCATGTGTGAAAGTAGAACTTCCCTATGAAATAAAAAACGCTCCGCGCGGAGAATCTCGCAAGCGAGATTCTTTTTTATGTGGATGCCAAAATCCGGTTGACAAATACATCCAGTATGTTAAAATAAATCATGTTCATGCATAAAATGAATCAAAGTATGTGACCGTGAGAAGGAGCATTAAGAACGGAAGAATGACAGAGAGCCGCCGGGTGGTGTGAGACGGTATTTGGAAGTTCCCAACTCGCCTTTGAGTCCTTTGCCGGAAGCCAGTGGCAGCGCCAGCGGTGTGTAAGGCAGAGCGTGTGATTCGCGTTAAGAATGATAAGTGCGTACCTGCGCATAGCGCGGTGCGAAGCAGAGTGGTACCACGGAGTAGCGTTACTTCGTCTCTTACGGCAGATGCCGGGAGACGGAGTTTTTTTGTTATTTCAAGCGTTAATGAAAGATGAGGAGAGAGAAGATGTCAGAACTTTACAATCACAAAGTTGTCGAGAAAAAATGGCAGAAAGTCTGGGATGACAACAAGGCTTTTGCGGCGACAGACGATTACAGCAAGCCGAAATATTATGCACTGGTGGAGTTCCCGTATCCGTCCGGACAGGGACTGCACGTAGGACATCCGAGACCGTACACGGCACTCGATATTGTGGCAAGAAAGCGCCGTATGCAGGGATACAATGTACTTTATCCGATGGGATGGGATGCATTTGGTCTGCCGACCGAGAACTATGCGATCAAGAATAAGATTCATCCGAAGATCGTTACTGAGAATAACGTGAAGCGTTTTAAGGAGCAGTTACATTCACTCGGATATTCCTTTGACTGGGACAGAGAGATCAATACGACAGATCCGTCCTATTACAAGTGGACACAGTGGATTTTCTTAAAGCTGTTTAAGGCAGGCCTCGCTTACAAAAAAGAGATGCCGATCAACTGGTGTACTTCCTGCAAGGTCGGTCTTGCAAACGAGGAGGTTGTCAACGGTGTCTGCGAGCGCTGTGGAGCTCCGGTTGTCCGCAAGGTAAAGAGCGAGTGGATGTTAAAGATTACCGATTATGCCGAGAAGCTGATCGAGGGACTGGATCACGTGGATTACATTGAGCGCGTCAAGGTATCCCAGAAGAACTGGATCGGCAAATCCCAGGGCGCCGAGGTGGATTTCTCCATCAAGGGCAAGGAGGATAAGCTTCGTGTATACACGACCCGCTGCGATACATTGTTTGGTGTTACTTACATGGTTGTATCCCCGGAGCATCCGATCATCGACAAATACAAGGATGAACTGAAAAACTGGGATGCGATTGCGGCATACCGCGACGAGGCAGCGAAGAAGTCTGATTTTGAGCGTGCAGAGCTTGCCAAGGAGAAGACAGGCGTGCAGATCGAAGGTCTGACCGCGATCAATCCGGTCAACGGCAAGGAGATTCCGATCTGGATTTCCGATTATGTTCTGATGTCCTACGGAACCGGAGCGATCATGGCAGTGCCGGCGCACGATGAGCGTGACTGGGAATTTGCCAAGAAATTCAACCTGCCGTTAATTCAGGTCGTTGCAAAGAACGGCGAGGAAGTAGACATCAATGCGGCTGCATTTACAGATGTGGCAACCGGTGTTCTGATCAATTCGGATTTCTTAAATGGACTTGAGGTCAAGGACGCCAAGGCAAAGATGATCGCGTTCTTAGAGGAGAAGAAGATCGGTACCGCGAAGACCAACTACAAGCTGAGAGACTGGGTATTCTCCCGCCAGCGTTACTGGGGCGAGCCGATTCCGATCGTACACTGCGATAAGTGCGGTTACGTTCCGATCGATGAGAGCGAACTTCCGCTGATGCTTCCGGAGGTGGAGAGTTATATGCCGACCGACAACGGAGAATCGCCGTTAGCTGCAATGACGGACTGGGTGAACACCACCTGCCCGTGCTGCGGCGGTCCGGCAAAGCGTGAGACAGATACCATGCCGCAGTGGGCAGGATCTTCCTGGTATTTCTTAAGATATACCGATCCGCACAACGACGAGGCACTCGCAAGCAAAGAGGCGTTAAAATACTGGATGCCGGTTGACTGGTACAACGGCGGTATGGAGCACACGACACTTCATCTGCTCTACTCCAGATTCTGGCATAAGTTCCTCTACGATCAGGGGGTTGTTCCGTGTCCGGAGCCTTACCAGAAGCGTACTTCCCACGGCATGATTCTGGGTGAGAACGGCGAGAAGATGAGTAAGTCCAGAGGAAACGTCGTAAACCCGGACGATATCGTAAGAGAGTACGGTGCCGATACGTTAAGAACCTATGAGATGTTCATCGGTGCGTTTGATTTGAGCGCTTCCTGGTCGGAAGATGGCGTCAAGGGATGCCGCCGCTTCCTGGAGCGTATCTGGAAACTGCAGGATATCATGACCAACGAGGAGGGATACTCTTCGGATCTTGAGACAAAGATGCATCAGACGATCAAGAAGGTAAGCAGTGATTATGAGAATCTGAAGTACAACACGGCGATCGCAGCAATGATGGCGCTGCTCAATGATTTTACAAAGAAGGGCTCCATCACAAAGGGCGAGTACAAGACCCTGCTCATTCTCTTAAATCCGGTAGCACCGCATATCACAGAGGAACTCTGGCAGATTATCGGCGGCAGCGGCTATGTATATGAGCAGACCTGGCCGGAGTACGAGGAAGCGAAGACCGTAGAAAATACCGTTGAGATTGCAGTGCAGATCAACGGAAAGACGAAAGGAACGCTGGCAATCGGAAGAGATGACGCGAAGGAGGATGTCATTGCCAAGGCAAAGGAATCCATCGCAGATAAGCTCACCGGCAACATCGTAAAAGAAATCTATGTTCCGGGAAGAATTGTCAACATTGTAATGAAATAAGATATGGAAAAAGGAACGAAGCTTTTAGAAGGTTCCATCTGGAAAGGGGTTGTAGCATTTGCAATCCCTCTCTTCTTGGGAAATTTATTTCAGCAGTTATATAATACCGTCGATTCCCTGATCGTCGGCAATTTCCTGGGCAGCGATGCGCTTGCCGCTGTCAGTTCATCCGGAAGTCTTATTTTTCTTCTGGTAGGATTTTTTAACGGAATTGCCGTTGGCGCAGGCGTTGTGATCTCCAAATACTTCGGGGCGAGAGACTATGAGAATCTGAAAAAAGCGGTGCATACGGATGTGGCATTCGGACTTGTCTCAGGACTTTTGCTCACCGTGATCGGCATGTTTTTGGCACCGCAGATTCTGGTGCTCATGGGGACGCCGGAGTCGGTACTGCCGAATTCAATCCTGTATTTCCGCATTTATTTTGCGGGATCGCTTGCATTTGTCATGTATAACATTGTGATGGGCATTCTGCAGGCGGTGGGAGACAGCAGGCATCCGCTGTATTATCTGATTTTTTCTTCGATCGTGAACATTGTGCTGGATCTGCTGTTTGTCGGTGTCCTTAGAATGGGCGTCGGATCGGCGGCGCTTGCCACGGCAATCTCACAGGCGGCGAGTGCGCTGCTCTGTTTTATCCGGCTGGTGCGCACGAACGATATTTATCAGGTAAAAATACGGGAGATCCGGTTTCATCCGGCGCAGCTTCGGCAGATTATCAGCTTTGGTCTGCCCTCCGGTCTGCAGAACTCGATTATTTCGATTGCCAACATCGTGGTGCAGTCCAATATTAACAAGTTTGGCGTGATGGCAGTCGCAGGCTGCGGTGTGTATTCCAAGATCGAAGGTTTTGCCTTCCTGCCGATTACCTGTTTTGCGATGGCACTCACAACGTTTATCGGGCAGAATCTGGGCGCAAGGCAGTATGACCGGGCAAAAAAAGGCGCGGCGTTCGGGATTGTCTGTTCCATGACACTTGCGGAACTGGTCGGCGTGATCGTGTATATGCTGATCCCGTACCTGGCGGCAGCCTTTGACAGCAGTGCCGAGGTTGTGGGATTTGCAACGCGGCAGGCACACGTGGAGGCGCTGTTTTACTGTTTCCTGGCGTTCTCACACTGTATTGCCGGAATCATGCGCGGTGCGGGAAAATCCGCGGTGCCGATGTTCGTGATGCTGGTTTCATGGTGTATCATCCGGATCACATACATTACGATAACCGTGCATTTTATTCCGAAGATCCAGGTGATCTTCTGGGCGTATCCGCTGACGTGGTCGATCAGCTCGATTATTTTCCTTGTGTATTTCCTGAAAGCGGACTGGATTCACAATTTTGAACGGGCAGAACAGAGATAAGAAAATGTAGAACATGGGGAAAAAGCGATGAAAAAATGGGCAGAATGGCTGCTGGTGGCAGGGGCTTTATGTATGGGTATGGCAGGCTGCGGAAGTGAAGAAAAAAACACGTCGAACGCAGATGCAGAACAGAAAAGTGAGACTGCATCAGAGACAAGAGAAGAAGGACAGGCACCGGAGCAGACGGATACAGAAGGAAGCGAAGAGGCAGAATTACAGACAACAGAGTCAGAACATGCAGAGACGGGACTCACTTTCGCAGATCTTGCAGCGCTGCAGTTTGAATTTTGCAGTGGTGCAGGTGGATGGTCAACGGATTTTACCATTGAGAAGGATGGCTCTTTTTCCGGCGTATATCACGATTCAGATATGGGGGATACCGGGGATGGCTATCCGAATGGAACCATGTATTACTGCAATTTTTCAGGACATTTCACGAACTTAACGAAGGTAGACGACGATACTTATGAGATGTCACTTGCGGATATTTCCTATCAGAATACGGTCGGAGATACAGAGATTCTGGATGATATGCTTTATGTTTACACGGATGTCTATGGTCTGGAGGGAACGGATACCTTCCGGATCTATCTGCCGGGTACGCCGAGAGAAAAGCTGACGGAAGACGAATGGTTCTGGATTGCAGCGGGAAATGAGAGCGAAACGGAACTGACGATGACGGTGATCGTCAATGAGCCGAATGAATATGGAATTTATTCCTATGAGAGGTCAACCCCGTCAGAGGAAGCGCAGGGAATATATAATAGTCTGTTGAACTACAACGACGAACTGGAACAGCAATTACAGAGTGCCTCAACGCAGCAGGAAATGAATGAGATTACGGCGCAGATGTACCAGAATAGTGATGATAGCTTAAACCAGATCTGGCACATCGTGAAATATAATTCAGATGAGACAGAATTTGCTCAGATTCTGGAAGAACAAAAAAGCTGGATCACGGAAAAAGAGGCGGAGGCGGAACAGATCAGAGCAGCAAATAATGGTTCTTCGGCAGAGATGGATGTCAACATAAAGCTAAATGATCTCACCGAAGAACGCTGCAGGGAATTGTTGGAGTATTTGAAAAATTAAATAAAAAGATGATATAAAAAAACAGGAATCGTTCTCTTTCTGGCATACAGGGCGGAATATTCCTGTTTTTTGTTATTCTACTTGGAGTAGAGTGAAAAAATGTGGCAGATGTAGTAGAATAGAAACAGAAAGGAGAGAGGATGAATGATTGATAATGTGACGTTTGGAGGATTTGTCCGGACACTTAGAAAAGAAAAACAGATGACACAGCTTGAACTTGCAAAGATCCTGAATCTGTCGGACAAAACGATATCCAAATGGGAGCAGGGAAAGGCATTTCCAGACATTGCAGTCTGGGAAGCGCTCGCAGAAGCACTTGATGTGACGGTGGCAGAGTTGTTTGCAGGAGAAAAACTGCCAAAGGAAGAGGGAAAAGTCAGTACAGCTATATTTGAGGATGGCATTGCAGTGGCAGCAAATGAAGTCCGGCAAAAAAAGAAAAGATACCGGGGACTGTTGATGATTATGGCGGCGCTGTTAGTGGTGGTTGCAGGTCTGGGTATCGGCAAAAGCCTGAAAGAGAAATTTGCAGTATATATGGTCAGCATGGATGCAACTATTCTTGAGGTTCATGAAGATTATTGGGAAGTTAGAGGAAAGGTAACGGATGCCAAAGGACGCAGCGGAGTTTATGACATCAGTCTGACAGAACCATGGTATCTGGAGCACCCGGTGGATGGTAAGGAAGGAGATGAGATCCGCTTTTTTTACCGGGAGGATTGGAAAAATAGAACTTTGAAAGAAAACGAATATATACAAGGGATTTTTTCTATGGAGAAAGTGGAGGATGAGTAGAATCGCTAGTTGGGCTATAAAAGAAAAAATCTCCGCTGTTTATTTGCAAATAGCGGAGAGTTTCCTTTAAAAATTCTGATAGAACTGAATGAACTCATTGAGCGATTTGGAAGGTTTGCTGTTGGTGCGGTAGGCGAAACCAACCTCGCGCTTGTGAATCGGAATGCCGAGTGGAATCTCCACGAGGGCACCGGAGGCGAGATCGTCCTGCACGAAGCTTTTGATGACGCAGGCGACGCCGACGCCGATCCTGGCGAAATCAATCAGCAGATCCATGCTGGAGATATCGATGGAATCGTGAACAACGATATGATTCTCCTGCAGATAATCGTCGATGTACTGGCGTGTCATGTTGTTCTGGTCTAAGAGCATCAGTGTGGAGGATGTGAGGATCTCGTCTTTGCGGACGCCACGGGCATGCAGATTGCGCAGATAGTCTTTGGTCGCCACAAAAATATCCTCGATCTCTTCCAGATAGTCAAAATGTATATTCTTTACATTGTCCGGCTTCCCGATCAGACCGATATCGATTTTGTCATCCTCGAGCAGCTTTAAAGTGTCGTTCGTGGATTGACAGTGGATGGAGATCGTGATATGCGGATTCTGCCGGATGAATTCCTTTAAGTAGGGAAGCAGCATGTATTTGCAAAGGGTTGCGGAGACACCGATCTTCAAGTGACCGACCCCAAGCTCAATCGAGCGCTTTAACTTTTCTTCCCCGAGTGTGAGCGTCTCAAAGGCAGTCTTGACATGCTCGTAGAGCAGCTGTCCCTCGTCGGTTAATACTACGCCGCGGGAACTGCGGGAAAAGAGACGGCAGCCGACGCTTTCCTCGAGCTTCTGGATGGATTTGCTGATGGCGGGCTGGCTGATGTAAAGCTCCTTGGCAGCCTTGGAGATATTGCCTGTGTTGGCTACCGTATAAAAAATCCGATAGGATGAAAGATTCTGGTTCATAATAGTTCCTTTCCTTGGGGGTGTTGATTTCATAGATATTTGTATCTGTTCTGACAAAAGTATATCATGAATTAATGTTATGGTAAATATATTTATTATGTATTTTTATTATAGTATGTGCTATGATAAAATAGTCACGAATCAGATGAATATTACACACACACGAAAATAGAGTTTGATAGTAGGAGGGGATAGAATATGGGTATGACAATGACACAGAAGATTCTTGCGGCACATGCCGGACTTCCGTCTGTCTGTGCAGGGCAGCTCATTGAGGCAGATCTGGATCTGGTTCTCGGAAATGATATTACATCGCCGGTGGCGATTCATGAGATGGATAAGATGAAGGTGGACGGCGTTTTTGACAAGGACAAGATCGCGCTCGTGCTGGATCATTTCGTGCCGAATAAGGACATTAAGTCTGCGCAGCACTGCAAATGTGTCCGTGAATTTGCCTGCCGCCATGACATTACGAATTATTTTGATGTGGGAGAGATGGGAATCGAGCACGCGCTGCTTCCGGAGAAAGGACTCACGGTGGCGGGAGATGTCATCATCGGAGCGGATTCACATACCTGTACCTACGGGGCGCTCGGCGCATTTTCCACAGGCGTCGGCAGCACGGATATGGCTGCCGGTATGGCAACCGGAAAAGCGTGGTTTAAGGTGCCTGCTGCCATCAAGTTTAACCTGACCGGAAAGCCGGCAAAGTGGATCAGCGGTAAGGACATCATCTTACATATCATCGGCATGATCGGTGTGGATGGTGCTCTGTACAAATCCATGGAATTTGTCGGGGATGGCATACAGTATCTTTCCATGGACGACCGTTTTACCATTGCAAATATGGCGATTGAGGCGGGCGGCAAGAACGGCATTTTCCCTGTCGACGATCTGACGAAGCAGTATATGGAGAAGCATTCTAAGCGCCCGTATGTTATCTATGAGGCGGATGAGGATGCCGAGTATGAGCAGGAATTTACGATTGATCTTAGCACGTTAAAGCCGACGGTTGCATTTCCGCATCTGCCGGAGAACACGCACACGATCGACGAGGTGGGAGAGATCAAGATTGACCAGGTGGTCATTGGCTCCTGCACCAACGGCAGAATGGACGATCTGCGCGTGGCGGCATCGATTCTGAAAGGACACAGGGTGGCAAAGGGACTGCGCGTGATCGTGATCCCGGCAACACAGCAGATTTATCTGGATGCGATGGAAGAGGGTTTGTTAAAGACCTTTATTGAGGCGGGGGCAGTCGTTTCGACGCCTACCTGCGGACCGTGTCTGGGCGGTTATATGGGTATCCTTGCGGAACATGAGAGATGTGTCTCCACGACAAACCGGAACTTTGTCGGCAGAATGGGACACGTGGAGTCTGAGATCTATCTGGCAAGTCCGGCTGTGGCGGCGGCAAGCGCCATCACCGGAAAGTTATCCGGACCGGATGAGATTGCATAGGCGAGGAAAGGAGACAGAGCATGAAAGCAGCAAAGGGTCATGTATTTAAATACGGAGACAATGTCGATACGGATGTCATCATTCCTGCACGTTATCTGAATTCTTCTGATCCGAAGGAACTGGCGACACACTGCATGGAGGACATTGACAAGGATTTTGTGAAAAAGGTAAAAGCGGGCGATATTATCGTAGCAAATAAGAACTTTGGATGTGGTTCGTCGAGAGAGCATGCACCGATCGCCATCAAGGCTTCCGGCGTGAGCTGTGTCATCGCAGAGACATTTGCGAGAATCTTCTACCGCAACGCGATCAATATCGGACTGCCGATCATCGAGTGTCCGGAGGCGGCAAAAGCGATCGAGGCAGGAGATGAGGTTGAGGTTGATTTTGACTCCGGCATCATCACGGACAAGACGAAGAACACTTCCTATCAGGGGCAGGCGTTTCCTCCGTTTATGCAGAAGATTATCGACTGCGAAGGGCTGGTTAATTATATCAATCAGAAATAGAATTAACCTTTTGGGCAATCTGTTCCAGATAATTCAGATAGCGCCTGGAGATTTTAAGACCGGTGTAGATATCTGCGTATTCCTTCGGGGAGAGCGTATCGACATAGTTTTCCGGGAAATTTTTTTGAATGCCTGCCGCGCGGGCGAGATCAACGGCCTTGTTGTAGGCAATGGCGGCTTTTTCCTCGGAGGAGTAGCTGCCGATCTGGTAATTGCCATTGATGTGGATGACGGCGCGGTACCGCGGGAGTCCGTTCTTTAAAAACTGGAGCACCCCGTGGTAACGGTTGACGATCACAATATTGGAATAGCGGAAGTCACTTTTATCTCCGTTGACAAACTGATAGTCTCTTCCGGCAACAGCGTAAGGGCGGATGCCGTAGCGGGAGAGGATGGAATACTGCATGCCATAGTCGCTGACGAACAGATGCCCCTGCCGTTTCTGGATCTTGCGGCTGGAATAGTAGAACAGGTCGTCAACGTCAAACTTTAACTCCTCGATGCGCGAGAGATAGTAGCTGAAATAGCCGTTGCGCAGGTAGATCGGATTCTTAAAGTAAATGCCGTTGTTGCGGAAGTTCAAAAGCACGATGATTTTTTCAAAGGAGAGGGTTGTGGGCTGCTCAATATAATCTTCCGGCAGCTGATCCAAAGAGCCCAGAATGGCAAGTGCTTCCAGATAGGCATTGCCTGCGGTGGTCTCATCCGCATAGCTTCCGAGACTGATATGTTTATTTTTGTAATAGAGACCGGCACGGTAGTAGACCGTGCCGTCTTTTTTTGTGGCGATGGATACACCCTGCGTCATAGACCGCTCCTTGTTTACCGTAAAAATATTATGTAAATAAGCATTAGGATACACTTTTGTGATGAGTATAGAATAACAGAAGGAAAGACGGGATGCAATAGCGGAAATCCGATTGACGAAAATATACAATTTTGCTATACTAAGAAGAGTTAGATGTGTGCAGGATGTCATATATTTTGGAAGGGGCCATTCTTAAATGAAAAAAATATCAACAAAAGTATTGATCCCGGTAGTGCTGCTTGCAGTGATTGCAGTCATTTCGGCGGTAACCGGATTAAAAAATGCCAATGAGCTGCATACCAGCAGCAAGGAGATCAGTGACACAACGGTGAATCAGCTGATGCTGTTAAATGACATTTCGTCGAATTTTAAGAGCATTGATGCAATCACATACCGGATGTGCGTGTCCACGTCCAAGGACGAGCGCGATCAGCTGATGGAGCAGGTGGATCAGTACCGCACGGACATTCAGACGTCGATTGATTCCTATGAGGCGCTGACACAGACGCAGGAGGAAGCTGCGGCAATGGAGACGCTTCGGGAGAATTTTGCCGATTACACCGAGGTCTATGACCGGATTGCAGACTTTATTTCCCGCGGGAATAAGGACAAGGCGAGACAGATATGCAATACGGTGCTGGCGCCGACCAGCGAGAATGTGGACGGCGTGCTCACGGAGCTGGAAGGGTATATGGAAGCAAATGTGGACGCCGGCGTGGCGGAGCAGGAATCTGTATACAATAATTCGCGGGCAGTCAGCGGCGTCACATTTGTACTTGTGCTGGTGTTCTTTGTCGTTGCGGTGATCGGATCGGTACGCACTGTTGTAAATCCAGTCAAGAGTGTGACGACACAGCTGAATGATATTTTAAAAGAGATCGAGTCCGGCAACGGAGATCTGACACGCAGAATCTCTTTGAAGAACAAGGATGAGATCGGACAGCTTGCCGGCGGCATCAACGTGTTCTTAGAGACCCTGCAGCAGATTATGAGCCGTATTGTGATTGACTCCAGGGAGATGGGCGAGATCGTATCGCGCGTTTCGGGCAGTGTCGGCACAGCAAACTCCAATGCCTGCGATATTTCTGCCGTGATGGAGGAACTCTCGGCTACCATGCAGGAAGTGGCGTCTGCCGTCAACACGGTCAATACCAATGTGGCGCAGATCGGGCAGGATGTGAATGAGATTACAAAAGAATCACAGGATATGAACTCCTATGCGACCGAGATGCAGAGCCGCGCGGAGGATATGAAGGAGAAAGCGGTTGCCAACAAGGAGACGACCAGCCGGATGATTACGGATATCATCGAGACTTTAAAGGCTGCCATTGAGGAGAGCAAGAGTGTGGATCGCGTCAACGAGCTGACGGAGGAGATCTTAAGCGTATCCAGCCAGACGAACCTCCTTGCACTGAATGCTTCCATTGAGGCGGCGAGAGCAGGCGAAGCCGGAAAAGGATTTGCAGTTGTCGCGGATGAGATACGAAAGCTGGCGGATTCCACCAGAGAGACCGCGAACAATATTCAGTCCATCAACGCGCTGGTAACGCAGGCAGTGAATAAGCTCGCCAACAATTCCAACGCGATCGTCGAATACATCGACGGGACGATCATGCCGGATTATGACCGATTTGTAGAAAACGGTGTACAGTACCGGGATGATGCGGCGTATGTGAATACCACGATGGATCATTTTGAGGAGAAGGCGCGCAACCTGCAGCAGATCATGGAGAAGACGGTGGATTCCATCCGCGACATTTCCACGGCGATTGAGGAGAGTGCAAACAGTGTCGGAAATGCGGCGAGCAGCACGACGGTTCTGGTGTCCAATATCGACACCGTTCATTCGGAGATGGAGACGAATCAGAGCATCAGCGACCGCTTAAAGGGAGAAGCCGGACGATTTAAAAATGTATAATATTTTAGTACGTTAGTGCATTGACATGAATGTACAGTTTCTTATATAATGTGAGTTAAGTATATAAGAGACTGTACATTTTTTTTGTACATCGCATGTTACAAGAAGAAAGAGATAAGAGGATTATGAAGATGGAATTAGTGTATGCAAGTACGAGAGACGCACAGGAAAGAGTAACGGCATCGCAGGCGATTCTGCGTGGTCTGGCAAATGACGGAGGACTGTTTGTACCGACACAGATTCCGGCGCTGGATGTGCCGATGGAAGAGCTTGGCAAAATGTCCTATCAGGAGACAGCATATGAAGTCATGAAGCGTTTTCTGACGGATTTTACCGAGGAGGAGTTAAAGCATTGTATCAATTCCGCGTATGACAGCAAGTTCGACACAGAGGAGATCGCACCGCTTGTGGAGGCGGACGGCGCATATTACCTGGAACTGTTCCACGGTTCCACGATCGCTTTTAAGGATATGGCACTGTCCATTCTGCCGTATCTGCTGACGACCGCTGCGAAGAAGAATCATGTAAAGAATGAGATCGTGATTCTGACTGCCACCTCGGGAGATACCGGAAAGGCAGCGCTGGCAGGATTTTCCGATGTTCCGGGTACGAAAATCATTGTATTCTATCCGAAGAACGGTGTAAGCCCGATCCAGGAGAAGCAGATGGTGACCCAGAAGGGTGACAATACGTTTGTTGTCGGCATTCACGGGAACTTTGACCAGGCGCAGACTGGCGTGAAGAAGATGTTCTCGGATGCGGCGCTGGCAAAAGAGATGGACGCTGCCGGATATCAGTTTTCCTCCGCGAATTCCATCAATATCGGAAGACTTGTACCGCAGATTGTGTATTATGTCTACGCCTACGCGAAGCTCTATGCGAATGGCGTGATCGCAAAGGATGAGCCGGTGAATGTCGTTGTTCCTACCGGCAACTTCGGCAATATTCTGGCTGCATTTTATGCGAAAAATATGGGAATACCGATTGCCAAGCTGATTTGTGCGTCCAACGAGAACAAAGTTTTATATGATTTCTTCTCCACAGGCACATATGACAAGAACCGTGAGTTTATGCTGACAAGCTCACCGTCGATGGACATTCTGATCTCCAGCAATCTGGAGCGTCTGATTTACCGCATTGCGGGAAACGACGCCGAGAAGAATGCCGCGCTGATGAGAGAACTGACGACCACCGGAAAATACGAGATCACGCCGGAGATGAGAGCACAGCTTAAGGATTTCTATGGCAATTACACAAGCGAGGCGGAGACGGCAGAGGTCATCCGTACACTTTATGAGAAGACAGGCTACGTGATCGATACACATACAGCGGTTGCTGCCGGTGTATATGGAAAATACAAAAAGGATACCGGTGATGTAGACACCAAGACCGTGATTGCGTCCACGGCAAGCCCGTTTAAGTTTACAAGAAGTGTGATGGATGCCATTGACCACAAGTACGACAGCATGTCCGATTTTGAACTGGTGGATGAGCTGAGCCGGATTGCGAACGTAGCCGTTCCGCAGGCGATTGAGGAGATCCGCAATGCGAAGGTGCTTCACCATACCGTGTGTGAAGTGGATGAGATGCCGCAGGTAGTAAAGAATTTCCTGAAAATCTAAGAATAAAAATGTGAAAGACATAAAAAAGCTGCACGCCCCGCGCGTGCAGCTTTTTTTGATAAATCTTTTTTGATAAACTTATTTTTCGGAACAGATTTCAAAGATGAAGTGAAGCGTTCCAAACGGGAATAAAACCGGCAGAAGATAAGTCTCATGCTCAAAGGTAAGCAGATCTTTTTCTTCTACAACCGGAGCCTCCAGTGACAGATTCATGGAGAACTCGTTTGACATATTGACACAGAACAGACCGTTGTGCAGATTGATAAAATCTTCTACAGAAGAACGCACATACTCATCAAATTCTGTAAAGTTTTCGTTGACATACTTGGATGCAAAAGCAATACATGTATTCTCTGGAATATCGAGATAAGTCCGGATGGAAAACGATCCGCTTACTTTCTGTGATACGCAGTAGTTGGTCGGGTATTCCTTGCAACTGCTCGGAGAAACCAGTGTGAAATCATCTCCGATAAACCGATAGAGATTATTGAACAAAAGCTGGAAAAAAGAGATTTCATACTTTGAGAGCGGACGCTCAGCGAGAATGAAAAAGTTCTCGATCATATGGCGGATGGCATCCTGATCTTCCTCGGAGTAACTGTAATCGTCCAGTTCGTTCTCTGACTGATAATCAATGATCAACTCCTGCAGCTGCTGATTATTGATGAGTCCTTCGTCCACAAGTGCCTGTCCGAGAAGAAGAAAATCCGGCTTCTGCTCTGCGAGAAGCTTAGTCACTTCCGCCTCTGTGAGATATCCCTCATGAATGGCGAGTTCACCAAAACGCTTGTCCTCGTGTGTCTGAAGAATGACGATACGGTCTACCTCGTTTGCGGTCATATATCCGGCATGAATGGCAAGAGTGCCAAGTTTGATCTTGGTTGAAGACTTCCGATGCATGGTTTCTAACAGCTGCTCCCTGGTAACGACACCGTGTGATAATAAGTAATTTCCGAAAAACTGAGCGTACATAGCTTATCTCCCTTCAAATCTTGAAGAAATAATGTGATGAATCTGTTCTGCATTCAGCGGCTTCTGGATAAAATCGTTAGCCCCGGCTTCAATGGCAGCTTTTAACTGTGTCTGAGTACCGACGGATGAAACGACAATAATATCAGCATCCTTATCATATGCCTTGATCTCGGTAATGGCAGAAATGCCGTCCTTTACAGGCATGACAATATCAAGGAAAACCAATTCAGGTGACTCTTTTTTGTAGAGGTCGATGGCGTCCTGTCCATTGGAAGCTTCCAGAAACACCGGAGTACCATATGTGGAAACAATATCCTTTAACTGCTTTCTTGCAAGTATGGAGTCGTCGCCAATGAGAATCTTAATGCCATTTAACATCATAATGCATCTCCTCTGTCATCATAATTATATTCGCTTCTATTTTACACTAACAAGAAAAATAGTTCAATGAATATATTGAATTTTGTAAGAAGAAGATAGATAATGTAAAAAAATATGTCGAATCAGTCGGCTGGAATGAGAGGATAAAAGAATGGATGTAATGCTGATATTTGATGTGGTCATCGCCATTTTCGGGGTATATATGATCGGAGCAGCACTTAAGATGAAAAAGACAGGGAAGATCAGCTCGGCGGTCATCACGGCGGAGGAGATCGCCAGATGCAGAAAAACGAAGGAGTTCATAGCGTTTATTTACTGGAAAGAGGCAGTGTTCGGCGCATTGATTATCGCTGTGGGTGTCCTTGGAATTATCAATGATAAAGTGGTATCGCTCGGAGCGTTCAACGTGGTTGAACTTTTAATCTTCCTGGCGGCATTTCTGTGGTTCCAGTCCCAGCTGCGCAAGGCAAGGGAACAGTTTTTATAAAAGATTCTCCGAATCATCAGATGGCATTCACAGGAACGTCACATTGCGACGATATGATGTCAAAAACAGGGAGGTATCTGCGTTATGAGAAGAATACTGGTAGTAGATGACGAAGAAAAAATCAGGGCGATTATAAGAAAATACGGAGAGTTCGAGGGGTACGACATTACCGAGGCAAAAGACGGCATGGAGGCGGTAAAGCTCTGCAGAGAGCAGGATTTTGACGTGATTATTCTCGATATTATGATGCCGGAGCTGGACGGCTTTTCAACCTGCCGGGAGATCCGCAAGACCAAAAACATTCCGGTGATCATGCTGTCGGCACGCGGAGAAGAGTATGATAAGATTCACGGATTTGAACTTGGAATTGACGATTATGTGGTGAAGCCGTTTTCTCCGAAGGAGCTTATGATGCGTGTAAAAGTGGTCATTGACCGCAACGGCGGAAGAGATTCTGCAAGCACGAACGGGCATGAGATTTTCCAGGCGGAGGGGCTTGTCATTGATTTTACCGGAAGGACTGTGACGGTGGATGGAAAGCGCGCCGAACTTTCTCCGAAAGAATACGACTTGCTGTTTTATCTGGTGCGGAACCGGAATATTGCACTGGAGCGTGAAAAGCTGATTACCGAGGTGTGGGGATATGATTATTACGGGGACGACCGTACGCTGGATACCCATATCAAGCTGCTGCGCAGCAGCCTTGGGGACTACCGCAAGTTCCTTGTCACGTTAAGAGGGGTGGGGTACCGGTTTGAAGCATGAAAAAATCAGTATCAAATGGAAAATCTTTTTCTATCTTCTGGTGTTTACCGGAATCCTTTTGACGGTGCTGTGGCTTGTGCAGATCTGTTATCTGGACAAGTTCTATAAGAAGATCAAGTCCCAGGAGGCACTGGAACTCACCTCGGAAGTGATTGCGGTCTTACAGAGCGATTCCCAGAACATTGAAGAACAGATCGATGCGCTGGCGGCGCAGAATAACATGATCGTGTTTGTCACGGATACGGACGGAAACACCATTTACAGCGCAGAATATATTCCAAATTCCAGGCTGTGCGAGATGCCGCAGGAGATGATACAGAAGCTGTACGAAGCTGCCAAAAGCAAGGGCGGGAGCACGAAGCTGGAATTTGAGGGAGATATCGGGAAGAATGATTTTCAGAATCCGCAGGACGTGATGAATCCCGATGCCACAGGAGAGGGAAATATTTCAGATGCAGCCGATGTGGCAGGGGCGGGAGCAGAAAATGCCCCAGGTGCAGCCAACGGCGCAGAGCAGGAGACTGCGGGGATGCCGGCGGAGAACGGTTTTATGCAGAACCATGGACAGGAACGGATTGAGAGCGTCATTTACGTGAACGTCGTCTCGATCGATGGAAATGAGAGAATCCTGTTTGTGAACGCGCAGCTGACGCCGGTGGATGCGACGGTCAATACACTGCGTGCCGAACTGGTATGGATCACAGTCATCATGATTGTTCTCTCGCTCGGTATTGCACTTTTGATTTCAAGAAAAGTGTCACGTTCCCTGATCGGTCTGAATGCCTCCGCGAAGGAGATGGCAGGCGGCAATTTTGACGTTCATTTTGACGGAACCGATTACCGGGAGGTCGCGGAACTTTCCGATACCCTGAATATGACTGCGCGGGAACTTGGAAAGAGCGAGCGCCTGCGGCGGGAACTGATTGCCAATGTATCGCATGACCTGCGGACACCGCTCACGATGATCATTGCCTACGCAGAGGTCATGAGGGATCTGCCGGGGGAAAATTCTCCGGAAAATGTGCAGGTGGTCATTGACGAGGCGGAGCGGCTGACCAATCTCGTCAATGATATGTTAGACATCTCCAAGCTTCAGGCAGGTGTAATGGAAAAAAATGTCACGGTCTACAACCTGACCGAGAGTATTCAGTCTGTATTTGCACGGTATAATAAGTTAAAAGAGCAGGATGGTTATAAGATCGATTTCTCCTACGACCAGATGGTCATGGTGGAGGCGGACGAGTACAAAATCTTCCAGGTCATCTACAATCTGGTCAATAACGCAATCAATTACACCGGGGATGACAAACAGATCTGGGTGCGTCAGATTGTGCGGGAAGACGGATATGTGCGGATCGAAGTGACGGACAGCGGCGAGGGAATCGCTCCGGAGGCGCTTCCGTATGTGTGGGACCGCTACTATAAAGTGGACAAGACACACAAGCGGGCGGTCATGGGAACCGGACTCGGACTTTCGATCGTAAAAAATATTCTGGAACTGCACGATGCACGCTACGGAGTAGAGAGTGAAGTGGGAAAAGGTTCTACCTTCTGGTTTGAACTGAAAGTATATCAGATTGTTTAAAAGAGCTGCCCGCGGATTGACGGAGCGGGCAGAATGGAATACTCTGGAAAATACGCGTGATGAGAGAACTCCGTCTGTAATGGACGGGGTTCTAAGTTCGCATATTGCCACATGCTTCGTCCTGCCCGCTCTGTCAATCCGCGGGCAGCTTTTTTAGAATGAGGTGTGCTGTGAAAATCAGACACGCTCATCCATCGGGACATAAATCTTATGCTCACCGACATTTTTGTAGGCAGGACGCATGATCTTGCCGCCGCCTGCAACTTCCTCCAGACGGTGCGCACTCCATCCGGCGATTCGCGCGATGGCGAAAATCGGCGTGTAGAGTTCGACCGGAAGTCCGAGCATGCTGTAGGCGAATCCGCTGAAGAAGTCGACATTCGGGCTGACACCTTTATAGATCTTGCGCTCGGCGGCAATGATCTGCGGGGCAAGACGTTCCACTGCCGTGTAGAGTGCGAATTCTTTTTCATAGCCCTTTTCTGCGGAGAGACGCTTTACGAATCCGCGGAAGATCTGTGCACGCGGATCGGACAGCGAATAGACCGCGTGTCCCATACCGTAGATCAGACCGGCATGATCGAACGCTTCCTTGTGGAGCAGGGCAGTCAGGTAACGGCTGATCTCCTCCTCGTCCGTCCAGTCCTTGAGATTGGCCTTCATATCGTCGAACATGCGCACCACCTTGATGTTGGCACCGCCGTGCTTGGGACCTTTGAGGGAACCTAACGATGCCGCAATAACGGAGTATGTATCGGTTCCGGAGGAAGATACCAGGTGGGTGGTAAAGGTGGAGTTGTTACCGCCGCCGTGTTCCATGTGAAGAATCAGGGCAATATCCAAAAGCTTTGCTTCAAGCGGCGAGAACTTGCTGTCCGGTCTTAAAATGTGCAGAATATTTTCGGCGGTGGAATATTCTTCCTTCGGGGAATGAATAAACAGGCTCGCGCCGTCATGATAATGCTTGTATGCCTGATAACCGTACACGGATAAAAGCGGGAAAAGACTGATTAACTGCAGACATTGTCTGAGAACATTGGGAAGCGAAACATCATCCGCCATCTCATCGTAAGAATATAAGGTAAGGACACTGCGCGCAAGCGTATTCATCATGTCCTTGCTGGGCGCCTTCATAATAATGTCACGCACAAAGCTGGTCGGCAGCGTCCGGTAACTGCTCAGCAGAGCCGAAAAGTCGCGCAGCTCATGCTTCTTGGGAAGCTTGCCGAAAAGCAGCAGATAGGTACATTCCTCAAAGCCGAAGTGGCTGTCCTCGGGAAGTCCGGCAATCAGATCTTTGACATTGTAACCACGATAGAAGAGCTCGCCGTCTGCGGGAACAGATTCACCATTGACAATTTTTGTGGAACTGACTTCCGAGATCTCCGTCAGTCCGACCAGGACACCTTTTCCGTTCAGATCGCGCAGACCGCGTTTGACATCGTATCTTGTGTATAATTCCGGGTCTATTTTTGAACATTCGGCAGACTTTGCGGCCAGCCGACGCAGTTCGGGTGTAATTTCACAGAATTGATTCATTGTTAGCCCTCCTTAATGTTTTCGTCTTTTCATCATAGCATATGTACTTATTTTTATACAAGAAAATTGAATTATATTTAATGAAA
>ERZ1106976.950-NODE-950-length-31387-cov-9.275788_pt1 | contig 31387 bp, 22 predicted proteins | sample MGYA00403687_ERZ1106976 | MGnify/ENA primary metagenome ERZ1106976 (study PRJEB35170, sample SAMEA104062446) | human gut metagenome | biome: human gut; feature: human-associated habitat; material: faeces | place: Denmark | collected 2013-02-22 ... | reverse complement strand
AAGAAGGCAAAACTCGCCTGCGGCTCAGACAGTGAGCGATTTCTGAATAACGCGGCTTTCCAAATACTAAGAAATTACATGAACCCTCGAGATTCGCCTCAGATGTTCTGTCATTCCCCGGCGTCCCCTTTTTAAGCAATACATAAAAGGACCGCGATACAAAAAGTACCGCGGCCCACATATATCGTCTGGACACTATAAATAGCTCTATCTATTTATTTTTTAATGATTTATAAACTTGTTTACAGTCGTTCAAAAACCGAAAAGATTATTCAGCGCTATGAAGAGCGATTAGCTTCTGCAGATATTCAAATCTAGCCTTAGCCTCAGCCTCATTCTTAGCAAACAGTCTTGCAGCCTTCTCAGGATTCTGACGTTTCAGAGAGTTGTAACGAACCTCACCGTCAAGGAATGCCTGATAATCTTCCATGCTCGGAGCCTTGGAATCAAGAGAGAACTTGTTTCCTTCAGCTGCAGGATTGAATCTGAAGTTATGCCAGTATCCAACCTTAACTGCTAATTCTTCCTCTGTCTGAGCTTTTGCCATACCTTTCTTAATACCATGGTTGATACATGGAGCATAAGCGATAATCAGAGATGGTCCCGGATAAGCCTCCGCCTCTGCAATAGCTTTTACAGTCTGGTTGAAGTCAGCACCCATGGAAATCTGAGCAACGTATACATAGCCATAGCTCATAGCGATGGAAGCCATATCTTTCTTCTTAGTCTCTTTACCGCCTGCAGCGAACTGAGCGATAGCACCTGTAGGTGTAGACTTGGAAGACTGTCCACCTGTGTTAGAATAAACCTCTGTATCGAATACCATAACGTTGATGTCACGTCCACTAGCGAGAACATGGTCAACACCACCGAATCCGATATCGTAAGCCCATCCGTCACCACCGAAGATCCACTGGGATTTCTTAGCGAGGAAGTCTTTGTTCTTAACGATGTCTCTGCAAACGTCGCAGTCAGCGTCTTTGATTGCTTCTACAAGTTTCTCGGTTGCAGTTCCGTTGGTAGCGCCGCAGTCAAAGGTATCCAGATACTCTTTGCATGCTGCTTTTACTTCTTCCGGAGCTTTCTCGGAGTTCATAACATCCTCAACTTTGGCTTTCAGGCCGCCGCGGATTGCTTTCTGAGCGAGAAGCATACCATAACCGAACTCTGCGTTGTCCTCGAACAGGGAGTTGGACCATGCCGGGCCCTGTCCTTTCTCGTTTACAGTGTAAGGAGTGGACGGTGAGGAGTTACCCCAGATAGAGGAGCATCCTGTTGCGTTTGCGATGTACATTCTATCACCGAACAGCTGGGTGATCAGTTTTGCGTAAGGAGTCTCGCCGCAGCCTGCGCATGCGCCGGAGAACTCAAGCAGCGGTTTCTTGAACTGGCTGCCCTTTACGGTATTCTCTTTGAATTTTGCTACAACATCTGTCTTCTCTGGAAGAGCTGCTGCATAATCGAAGTATTTCTGCTCTGCTTCGTGTGCTGCAAGGCTTTCCATAGCCAGTGCTTTCACACCCTTCTTGCCCGGGCATACGTTTGCACAGGAACCACATCCGGTACAGTCAAGCTGGGAAATAGCCATTGTGAAGGTGTAGTCCGGCATACCGGTCATCGGCATGGTCTGGATGCCTTCCGGAGCTGCTGCTGCTTCTTCTGCGGTCATGGCAACCGGACGGATAACAGCGTGCGGGCAGACAAAGGAACATCTGTTACACTGGATACAGTTTTCCGGATTCCATACAGGTACGTTCACGGCGATACCACGTTTCTCGTATGCGGATGTGCCGGACGGAGTTGTTCCGTCTACGTAGTCTGCAAATGCGGATACAGGCAGGTTGTTTCCTTCCTGGGAAGTTACTTTTGCCTGGATGGTATTTACGAATTTAACAGCGTCAGCGCGGCCGCTCTCTGCATGAGTTGTGGTCAGACCTTCGTCTGCTGCATTTTTCCAGCTTTCCGGAACTGCAACTTCTTTGATCTGTTTTGCACCCTCATCGATAGCTGCCCAGTTCTTTGCTACGACATCATCACCTTTACGGCCATAGGTAGCTTTTGCTGCTGCTTTCATGAGTTCGATGGCTTTTTCTTCCGGAATGATCTTCGCAAGCTTGAAGAATGCAGACTGAAGAATGGTGTTGATACGGGTCGGTCCCATGCCGGTCTCGATACCGATCTTAACGCCGTCGATCACATAGAATTTGATGTTATGGTTTGCGATGAATGCTTTTACCTGACCTGGCAGATGCTCTTCCAGTCCTGCTTCATCCCATGGACAGTTCAGAAGGAAGGTTCCTCCGTCTACCAGCTCCTCTACCATGTGATATTTGTTCACATAGGAAGGATTATGACATGCAACAAAGTTTGCTTTGTGGATCAGGTAGGTGGATTTGATCGGTTTCTTTCCGAAACGCAGGTGAGACATCGTTACACCGCCGGACTTCTTGGAGTCATAATCGAAGTAAGCCTGAGCGTACATGTCTGTGTTGTCACCGATGATCTTGATGGAGTTCTTGTTTGCACCTACGGTACCGTCTGCGCCAAGTCCCCAGAATTTGCAGTTGATGGTTCCTTCCGGAGTTGTTACCAGAGGAGCGCCAACCGGCAGAGACAGATTGGTAACATCGTCTACGATACCAATGGTAAATCTCTGTTTCTCTGTATTTTCATATACAGCAACGATCTGAGCCGGTGTGGTGTCCTTGGAACCAAGTCCGTAACGGCCTGTGAATACCGGTGTGCTCTCGAATCTGCTGCCTTTTAATGCTGCTACTACGTCCAGGTACAGAGGCTCGCCAAGAGATCCTGGCTCTTTTGTTCTGTCCAGAACGGAAATCTGTTTTACAGTCTCCGGAATTGCATTGATGAGTGCTTCTGCGGAGAACGGACGGTACAGACGTACCTTTACAACGCCGACTTTCTTGCCTGCTGCTACGAGGTAATCGATGGTTTCCTCGATGGTATCGCAGACAGAACCCATAGCGATGATGACGTGCTCAGCGTCTGCTGCTCCATAGTAGTTGAACAGTTTGTAATCGGTTCCGATTTTCTCGTTTACTTTGTCCATGTACTCCTGTACGATTGCCGGAAGAGCATCGTAGTACGGGTTACATGCTTCTCTTGCCTGGAAGAAGATATCCGGGTTCTGTGCGGATCCTCTCTGGCACGGATGGTTCGGGTTCAGGGCATGTTTACGGAATTCGTCAACAGCGTCCATATCTACCATATCTTTCAGATCTTCGTAATCCCATGTTTCGATTTTCTGGATCTCGTGGGATGTACGGAATCCGTCGAAGAAGTTGATGAATGGAACTTTGCCTTTCAGTGCTGCACAGTGTGCAACCGGTGTCAGGTCCATAACCTCCTGTACGCTGGATTCGCAGAGCATTGCGACTCCGGTCTGACGACAGGCGTAAACGTCTGAATGATCTCCGAAGATGGAAAGTGCGTGGCTTGCAAGGGCACGAGCGGATACGTTGAATACGCCCGGGAGCTGCTCGCCGGCAATTTTATAAAGGTTCGGGATCATAAGAAGAAGTCCCTGGGATGCGGTGTAGGTTGTGGTAAGAGCTCCAGCTGCCAGTGATCCGTGTACTGCACCTGCTGCTCCTGCCTCAGACTGCATCTCAGTTACCTGAACTTCCTGTCCGAAAATGTTCTTTCTTCCCTGGGTTGCCCACTCATCGGTATGCTCCGCCATAACGGATGAAGGGGTAATTGGGTAAATAGCTGCTACGTCGGTATACGCATAAGACGCATGTGCTGCAGCCTGGTTACCATCCATGGTTTTCATCTTTCTAGCCATTTGATTTTATCCTCCTTAAAAAATGATGACCAAAAATTACTTTGGCTTTTCTCAGGTTGGTGTTCTGCCGGGTTTCGGTTGCCTCCGCGCTTCGAAAAACCCGGATAAGGGCATGGCAATGCCACTATGTCCAGTATTTGAATTATAACACCGATTGGTAATTCTGTCTAGATTTTCTGTGGTTGTTCCGTGAAAAATACAAGTTTTTTACAATATATGGTAATGTTGTTCTTCATTTTTCGGCCAAAAAAGAAGGAACGGCCCGCATATTTTTTTCTCTTCCGCGGACAGTTCCTTTGCTTTTATTATTTCTGATTCTGCTCCTCAATCCGTTCGGCGAGGTCGGTCAGGTAGACCCAGCGCTCGGTTTTTTCTTCGAGAGCTGCTTCTGTTTCTTCTTTTTGTGCCATCAGCTCAGCGAGCTTTGCGGAGTTGGTGGCGTTTTTCATCATCTGGTCGTCAATGGATGCTATTTTTTCTTCCAGAGCAGCGATATCATCGTCAATGGTTTCGTACTCGCGCTGTTCCTTAAAGGTAAATTTCAGGCGGATCGGACGGTTCTGCTTCCAGTCGTTGTTTTTTTCTTTTCCGGAAGCTGCATCCGTGGCGGTACCTGTATCTTTTTTTCCTGTCCCGGCTGCGGATGCAGCTGTTTTTGCCATTGCTGTTTGAGCAGCTTTCTCCGGAAGTTTGCCAAAACGGCGTTCTTTTGCCTCGAGGTAATCGGTATAGCCGCCTTCATACTGCAAAAGATTCCCGTTTCCGTCAAATTCGAAAATCCGGTCCACGACGTTGTCGAGGAAATAGCGGTCATGGGAAACGGTGATCACAATGCCGACAAATGTGTTCAGGAAATCCTCGAGCACGGTCAGCGTCGGGATATCCACATTGTTGGACGGCTCGTCGAGGATCAGGACATTGGCTCCGCTGACCAGGACTGACAAAAGATACAGACGGCGTTTTTCGCCGCCCGAGAGCTTGGAAATCGGGGTATACTGCATATCCGGAGTAAACAGGAAGCGTTCGAGCATCTGGGATGCGCTGATGCGTCCGTCACGGGTCTGCACATACTCGGCAATGTCTTTGACGTAGTCGATGACGCGCTGGTTTGTGTCCATATCCGGCTCTTCCTGGGCCAGATAACCGATGCGGATGGTATCACCGATTTCGATGGTTCCCGCATCCGGCAGAACCTCGCCGGTGATCATGCGAAGCATGGTAGATTTTCCGCAGCCGTTCGGGCCGATGATACCGACACTCTGGTTGCGGAGAAAGATGTATTCAAAGTCCTTCATCAGTGTTTTGTCGCCGAAGGCTTTGCTGACGCTGTGGAATTCAATCGTTTTCTTTCCCATGCGGGTCTCGACCGCATCCATCTCTACGACAGCGTCCACAGTCGGTGCGGTGCCGTTTTTGAGTGCTTCAAGGCGTTCCAGCCGGGCGCGTTGTTTTGTGCTTCTGGCACGGCAGCCGCGTTTGGCCCATTCGAGTTCCATGCGCAGGATGCTCCGGCGTTTCCGCTCGGAAGCGAGCTCCATTTCCTCACGCTCGGCTTTCAGTTCCAGAAAGCGGGAATAGTTGGAATCGTAGCTGTACATTTTTCCGTGGCTGATTTCGAGGATGCGGTTCGACACTTTATCCAGGAAATAACGGTCATGGGTGACCATAAAGACGGTTCCGCGGTAATTTTTCAGATAATCCTCGAGCCAGGAGAGCATTTCGTTGTCAAGGTGGTTGGTCGGCTCGTCGAGGATCAGGACATCAAAATCAGACGCAAGCACTTTTGCCAGGGCAACTTTGCGGCGCTGGCCGCCCGAGAGCGTATCAAGTTTTGCGTCGTATTCGGTAATGCCAAGCTGCACAAGGTTGCTCTGCACCTGCCAGTCCTCCTCATCGCCGGAAAGGGCATAGGACAGCACGGTGGCATCCTTCGGGAATTCCGGTGTCTGCGGCAGGTAGGCCATTTTGAGGTTGTTCTGGCGGATAATCTGGCCGGAATCCGGTGTTTCTTCTCCCGCTACCATGCGCAGCAGCGTGGATTTTCCGGTTCCGTTGATTCCGACGATACCAACCTTGTCGCCTTCCTGCAGACCGAAGGAGGCATCGTCAAAAATCAGTTTATCGCCGAACAGTTTGCTGATGTGTTCGATGTTGATGATATTCATTTGCACAATTCTGCAACGGTCTGGTTAATCACCTTTCCGTCTGCTTTACCTTTCATATCTGCCATAACGGCTTTCATAATCGCGCCTTTGTTTTTGGTTGCCAGCACGTCTGCGAATTTCTCCTGAATGTAGGCCTTGACTTCGTCTGCGCTCATCTGTTTCGGTGCGTACTCGCTGATGACGTCATAGCGGAACTGGTACTCTGCCTTTAAATCCTCGCGGGATGCCGGGCAGGTGTCGATCTGTTCTTTTACGGTTTTCAGCTCTTTTAAGATCACACGGTCTACGAGCTCCGGTTTGATGTCATCACGGCAGCCCTCGTCGATGGCAACCTTCTTGGCTGCGGAGATCAGGGAAGAGATGGCCTCTTTTCTTGCTTTGTCTTTTGCCTTCATTGCTGCTATCATATCACTTCTTAAGGTTTCTAATTCCATTTTTGCTTCCTCCTGATATTTTTTACTGTTGTTTTGAATGCAGTCTGAGCTGTTTTCAAATACGCTCAGAGCGCGTCTGAAAAAGGCTTTTCGTGAGTTGCTGTTTCAAATACGCTCTAAAGTATAGCACTTCTTTTTCCGCTTTTCCAGTCACTTTGTCGTATAGCATTCTTATTTTCCCCATGGAAGACGATGCTTCGTTACCTGGATTGCCTGATGCGGGCACATTTCCTGGCAGCAGAAACAGCGGATGCACTTTTTATAATCGTAGACCGGCGGATTTCTGCGGCCGTTATCAAAGCGGACAGCTTTCCCTTCCACCGGGCAGCTCTCGACGCAGACGCCGCATTTTTTACATTTTTCTTCTATGATATAGGGGCGGCTCTGGAAGACCCCAAGGATCTCAAGCAGGTCGAGGGCTCCTTTTTTGCGGGCTTTGCGGCGGTCGACGTTGAAGTTTGGATTTCCGTACTTTCTTTTCAGTTCTTCCTCGGATATGGTGCCATCCGCTGTCACGATTTCGATGCGGTCGTCGTGCCACGTTCCAAGGCCGAGCGTTTCCCCGTAGAGATTTGTCGGCACATACGACGGATCGAGGTTCACCAGATGGCAGAACACGGTATCCAGTGCGATCGGATCGGTGGACATAAGAAGAACTCCCATCGAAACCGGGTCGCCGGAAGTCGGACCATTGCCTTCCATTGCTACGATGCCGTCGCAGATATAGAGGCGCGGGGCGACTTTCTGATTCAGCTCGATCAGCATGTGTGCGAAGCTCTCAGCGTTCGGATACTGCGTGTGGCCGAGTTTTTTGTAGACGCCGCTGATGCAGCCGTACTGGTTCTTGACAGCTCCGGTGATGCGTTCCAGCGCGTGGGTTTTCATTTTGCTGACGCTGATGAGGGCGTCGCAGTCGAGTGCATCTTTCGCAATCATCAGAAATTTGCCATCGGCGGTTTCTACGCGCTCGCTCGTAAGGAAATCCTTCAGCGGAACGTTGTGTTTTTCCAGCGCCTCTTTCAGCCCGGCTTCCTTTGCAATGCCCTCCGGGGTACCAAGGCCGCAGGAATCGCCGCAGGAAATATTCTCATAGCCATTTTCCTGCAAAATCGTGATCAGGGCATCCATGACTTCCGGGTCGGTCACGACGGCGCGTTCGCGTTTTGCGGAGCGGACGAGGTTCGGTTTTAATAAAATATTCTCTTCTTTTCCGATCAGAGATTCCAGGCCGCCAATTGCTTCCAATCCCTTTTGCAGGCTTTCCTTTACGCGCGCCGGCTCATAGTCGGGACAGGCAACCACTGCCACTTTGCTTTTTTCCATATTCACCTCATGTTTTTCTATATTTCAAAAGAAGCTGCGATCCCCTTACCGGTTCTCACAGCTTCTTCGTATATTCACACAGAATATGTTTTTACTTATGCTACTTTGCTTTTTGCAAGCTCAGCCAGTGTTGCAAATCCTTCTGCATCGTTAACTGCCATGTCAGCCAGAACTTTACGGTTCAGCTCAACACCTGCCAGTTTCAGACCATACATAAATTTGCTGTAGGACAGACCGTTCATTCTTGCTGCTGCGTTGATACGAGCGATCCACAGCTGACGGAACTGACGTTTTTTCTGTTTTCTTCCTGCGTAGGAGCTGGTCAGTGCGCGCATTACGGACTGTTTTGCTACTCTATACTGTTTGCTTCTGGCTCCTCTGTAACCTTTAGCCAGTTTTAATACTCTGTTATGTTTTTTCTTAGCGTTCATGCCGCCTTTAATTCTTGCCATTTCTTATTTTCCTCCTTGATCTGTTGGGCGTAACTCTACCTTGCAAAAATTACATGTAAGGTAAGATTTTCTTCATGTTCTTTACGTTTGTTGCATCAACAGTAGTCTGTTTTCTCAGGTTTCTTTTTCTCTTCTGAGATTTCTTGGTTAAGATATGGCTCTTGTAAGCTTTATTTCTTACTAATTTTCCTGTTCCTGTTGTTTTAAAACGCTTTGCAGCTGCTCTGCTTGTTTTTACCTTTGGCATTTTAATTTCCTCCTTGATATTGATTCAAATGTATTTTAACGTTTAGCCGTCAAAAACATGGTCATGCTTCTGCCTTCCACTTTCGGCGCTTTGTCAACCGTTGCAATATCGGACAGACTCTCTGCAAATTCATCGAGGATGTATTTGCTGCTGTTCATATGTGCCATCTCACGGCCGCGGAAACGAAGTGTTACTTTTACTTTGTCTCCCTTTGTAATGAACTTACGGGCTGCACCTACTTTGGTATTAAGATCATTGGTGTCAATGTTTGGAGAAAGGCGAACTTCCTTGATTTCAATTGTTTTCTGTTTTTTCTTTGCTTCTTTTTCCTTGCGGGCCAGTTCATATCTGTACTTTCCGTAGTCGATAATTTTGCAAACCGGCGGTTTCGCTGTCGGAGCAATTTTCACAAGATCCAGACCTGCTTCCTGTGCTTTCAGGTACGCATCTCTGGCAGACATAATTCCAAGCTGTTCTCCGTTCTGACCGATCAGACGAATTTCTCTGTCTCTGATCTGCTCGTTAATCATTAATTCGCTAATTGTAGTGCACCTCCATCATTATAAAAGACTGTGTTCCCGCACTTTCGCGGCTTAACATAAATCAAAATTGGCTCACCGGACCAATTTTGATATGCAACGCAAGAAAAGTGGATAGACAGACTATCCACTTAACATTGTACATAAATCTCTACACAAAGAGAACTTAAGATCAATATTGGACCGTAGTCGCGTGTTTGCGCTAGGGTGAGAGTGGATACTCTACTTTCTTTTTCTCAGACTATTGCAGTATAGCATTCTCCCATCCTGTTGTCAATACTGATTTTCGCATTTTTTCGTATTTATTTCCCGCAGCCACAGCGGAAGGAGCTGCACTCGGTTTCCTGGCAGCTGCATGCGCTGTCTCCGGCGATATGGATATCTCCGGCCTCGCATTTACAGTTGTCGTTAAAGGTACAGTTCTGCGCCTTGCAGTCGACACCGATTTTCGTACAGCCGCAGCCGGTGGAGTTGGACATCGTGCCCTCACCGCGCTCCTTGAAGCTCTCGCAGCACGTTTCCATGGAGCTTTTGGCTCCGCTTCCGCCTACGCGGATATCTCCTTTGGAACAGAGCTCGTTCTGGTTGTAAACACAGGTCATAGCGGAACAACTTAATGCTGGCATAATAAATTACCTCCTGAAATTTAGTTTTCTGCGGTTTCGCCCGCATAGAAACCATTATTTCCAAGAGGTAATTTTTTATGCCTTATTTATTTGATAATACCAGTGTCCAAAGTTTGGAAATCCGACGCAAGCAAAGCTTGCACGAGGATTTTTAAATTTTGGACACGCCAAAACATGAGTAAGTAGCCATTTTTCGAAGAAAAATGAGCGGAGTACGAATGTTTTGAAGATTGCGGGAGTACGAAGTACGGAGCAATCTGGTATCATAGGTGTCAATTTTTTTGACACCTACCTTATTTATTTTCTTTTGTTTCAACAGTAACCGGGCGGTTAACGCGGCTTGCGATTTCTTCTTTGATATCTGCGATAAACTGCTCCAGGCTTCTCTGGCCTTCATCACCTGCAAAACGGCTTCTGACAGATACAAGACCTGCTTCTTCCTCTTTTGCTCCGGCGATCAGCATGTATGGAATCTTCTGTCCCTGTGCCTCACGGATCTTATATCCGATCTTCTCGGAACGGGTATCCATCTCTGCGCGGATGCCTGCCTCGTGAAGGGCGTCCAGAACCTTCTTGCCGTAATCTGCGTATTTGTCGGAGATTGGCAGAACCTTTACCTGTACCGGTGCAAGCCAGGTTGGGAATGCGCCTGCAAAGTGCTCGATCAGGATACCGATGAAACGCTCAACAGAACCGTAAACAACACGGTGGATCATAATCGGACGATGTTTCTCGCCGTCTGCTCCTGTGTATTCCAGTTCGAATCTCTGCGGCAGCTGGAAGTCAAGCTGGATGGTACCGCACTGCCACGTTCTTCCGATGGAGTCTTCCAGATGGAAGTCGATCTTCGGGCCATAGAATGCGCCGTCGCCTTCGTTGACTACATAGTCAAGGCCAAGGTCATCAAGTGCGCCGCGGAGACCTTCGGTTGCTACCTCCCAGTCCTCATCGCTTCCCATGCTGTCTTCCGGACGGGTGGACAGCTCTACGTGATATTTGAATCCGAACAGTTTGTAAACCTGGTCAATCAGGTTTGCAACGCCTTTGATTTCATCTTTGATCTGCTCCGGTGTCATGAAGATATGGGCATCGTCCTGGTTGAAGCAGCGTACACGCATCAGGCCGTGCAGCTGGCCGGATTTCTCATGACGATGTACCAGGCCAACCTCTGCCAGACGCAGCGGCAGATCACGGTAGGAACGAGGCTCGGATTTGTAAACGAGAACGCCGCCCGGGCAGTTCATCGGTTTGATTGCATAATCTTCATCGTCGATGACGGTGGTATACATGTTTTCTTTGTAGTGATCCCAGTGACCGGAGGTCTCCCACAGACGACGGTTCAGGATGATCGGGGTAGAGATTTCTACGTATCCTGCTTTTCTGTGGATTTCACGCCAGTAATCCATCAGTGCATTTTTCAGATCCATTCCTTTTGGAAGGAAGAACGGGAATCCCGGGCCGTCCTCACTCATCATAAACAGTCCGAGCTCTTTTCCGAGTTTTCTGTGGTCACGTTTCTTTGCTTCCTCGATCATGTGGAGGTACTCTTCGAGCTCTGCTTTCTTTGTGAATGCAGTTCCGTAGATTCTCTGCAGCATCTTGTTTTTCTCGCTGCCTCTCCAGTATGCACCTGCAAGGCTGGTCAGTTTGAAGGCTTTGACCGGCTTTGTGCTCATCAGATGAGGGCCTGCGCACAGGTCCGTAAATTCACCCTGACGATAGAAGCTGATGACTGCGTCTTCCGGCAGATCTTCGATCAGTTCTACTTTATATGGCTCTTCTTTTTCTTTCATGAAGGCGATGGCTTCTGCTCTCGGCAGCTCGAAGCGCTCCAGTTTCAGATCCTCTTTTACGATCTTCTTCATCTCTGCTTCGATTTTTTCAAGGTCTTCGCTGGTGAGCGGAGTCTCTCTGTCTACATCGTAGTAGAATCCGTCTGCGATGGACGGTCCGATGGCCAGTTTGGTATCCGGGTACAGTCTCTTGATGGCCTGTGCCATGATATGGGATGTAGTGTGACGGAATGCTGCTTTTCCGCCTTCATCGTTGAAGGTCAGAATGGAAAGATTGCAGTCCTTGTCGATGACGGTACGAAGGTCTTCTACTTCGCCGTTTACTTCACCTGCACAGGCCATTCTTGCAAGTCCTTCGCTGATGTCTGCTGCGATCTCAATGATGGATTTTGGTTCGGAGTACTCTTTGGTACTTCCATCTTTCAGTGTGATGATCATTTGCTTTACCTCTTTCTTTGTATATTTTTCGCAAGCGTGTTTCAGAATTTTTATACTTTTTACAGCAACAAAAAAGTCCCTTCTGACACGCTTATGCTGTCAAAAGGGACGATGTATTTTCATTCACCGCGGTTCCACCCATTTTGTTTTTTCAAACCACTTCATTTGACGATAACGGAATCACCGGGCCGGATTGGGGCCGCTCAGAGCTGGTCTTCGATCACGTTCCTGTTAAAACCCTTGCACCACAAAACGGGGTTTCTCTCTGTCACATTCGCTGTGATTTACTCGTCTCTTCTACGCTTTGTTTTTTGTGTTCGGTGCTTTTTGGCTCCCGATAGTTTTAGATTATATCACCCAATGCGTGGTTGTCAAGACCTGCATGGGCGGAAAATTTATTTTTCCGGCAATTTTTGTCCTGCTGTCTGCAGAGCAATTTTTTCTTTTGCTTTTTCCGGCATTTCCAGCAGGGCAAACTCGTAAAAGATGCCGTAAATATACGTGATTCCACGGATATCGCCCAGCGCTTTCGGGCGCTCGACAACCGGTCTTTCGCTCTCCTGCTGTAATTCCAGTACTTTCTGATATGCACTCCGGACGGAACTCCAGACAAGGCTTTTACTTTTCTCCCGGCGGTCGATCCAGAGTTCTTTGGTGTAGGTGCCGCTTCTTCCATATTTCATATGGTAGGAATACGGCAGACCGGAATACGTATGGAATTCAAACTCCTGGAACGCGACAACGCAGTCCCACAGGGCTTCTTCTGTCCGTTCCTCATGAAGCCTCCAAAGAGCCTGTTCTCTTTTTTCCTGTAAATTTTCCTGTGCTTCTTTGTTCTCTTCCATCTTTTTTGTCTTCTCCGTCGTATCCTTTATTCCACCAGAAATTGATCCAACTCTGCCGCGACCACCGGATTGATTTTTACCTGAGGATGATCGATTTTTCTTCCCTGTGTGACGACCATCTCTACTTTGCGGAGGGCACGAAGATCCTCGAGCGGGTTTTCGGCGGTCACGATAAGATCGGCGGATTTGCCGGGCTCGATGGTTCCGGTTTCGGCTCCGATTCCGGCCATTTCGGCGGCGCAGGCGGTTGCGGTGTAAAGCGCGAAGGCATTGGAGACGCCGACATATTTATGGAAGTAAAAGAGTTCCCGCCAGAAGTCGTACTGCGTGATCCACGGACAGCCGACATCGTTTCCGAGGACGACGGGGATGTCGTTGGCGATGGCTTTTTTCGCACAATCGATGATTCCTTCGAAAACAACGTTACCATTGAACTGCTCTACCTCAGTTGCGTTGGTGATGGAACGGTCGAACAGCGCATACGGCAGGGCCGGGGACAGTGTCGTACATAGAAATGCATTCTTTTCTTTGAACAGGCGAATCATGTCGTCATCCATTTTTGCACCGTGCTCGATCGAATCCACACCGTTTTCCAGTGCCACGCGGACACCCTGCGGCGATTCGACATGGGCGGCGACCTGATAGCCGAGTGCATGCGCCCGGTTACAGACGGCTTTTACCATTTCCGGTGCCATTTTGAGTTCTCCCGGAACGCCTTTTTCTTTGGCATCCAGCACACCGCCGGTGATCATCAGCTTGATCAGGTTGACATTTTCGCGTTTTGCCTCATCTACATGGGCGACTGCCGCATCGATACTCTCTGCTGCGATCGCTACCGAACCTGCCATGTGCCCACCCGGTACAGAGATTCCCTCGTTTGCGGCAAGGATTCTCGGGCCGGTCTTTTTACCGGCTTTGATTTCATCGCGCAGCCGTGTATCGAAAGTGCCAAGACCACCGACCGTGCGGATCGTGGTAACGCCGCTTAGCAGTTCATCTTTTGCGAAGCCTGCTACCATGCGGTAGGCGATCGCGCGGGAAATTCTGTTGCTCATCAGGGTTTTGACGAGTTTTGCGTTGTCGCGCTGCTTCTTCTGCGGTTTTCCGTTGCCTGCGAGATGGACATGCATGTTGATCAGTCCGGGCATGATGTATTTTCCCTGCAGATCTATCTCCGTATAGCCGGAAAGTCTGGTTTCTTCCGGGACAATCGCTGCGATTTTTTCTCCTTCCGTCAGAATGATCAGACCGGTCTGAACCTGCATATCTTTCGTTCCGTTTAGGATTTTTCCGTTTTTGTAGGCATATTTCATACTCAATTCCCTCTTTTCTGCCAAACGTATTATGTTTTATTTTAACACGTCAGAGAGGGATTTCGCGACAGAAAAATCGTTTTTCTCTGTTTTTTATTTTTCTTTTATTCTGCCCCGCATAACTGCCCTCACACCGCCGAACAGAACACCGGCAACAGCCCATAGGATCCAGGTTTTATCCCATTCTCTCGTCTGGAAGCTCCATGCAAGATAGATGGCGGTGACAATACACCAGTAGGCGGTTGTAAAAACTTCTGTTTTCTTTTTGTATCGTTTTTCTTCCGGTGTATATTCGCCTTCCTGCAGCAGGATGACGTAGCTTCCATTTATGGTGCTGACCCGCACGATGAAAAAGACACCAACGGCGACCAGAAGCAGCAGGATGGATACGGTGGCTGTGATGATGTAGTCCGGCTGGCTGAATGCAATGGCAGCGAACATCGGGATAACTGCCAGAATACAGAGGGTAACACCGGCGGCGATTCCTCTGGTAAAGGTGCTTTCGTAGTCCTTTTTCCGTTCCTGAACAAGGCCGGTTACACCATAGGCAGTTTCTATTCTCTCCTTTTCCAGATATTCATACTGCTGTCCGTGAATACTGTAGGATACGAAAATCACAACAGCAGCGGCAACCAGCAGCAACAAAACGGAGATGCCTGCTCCCGTTGCCATGTTTTCGCTGATGTTTCCTATATGGGAATCGGAAAGTCCGGCAAGGAAGATCAGCAGCGCCGGGCTGATGATACAGAGCGCAACAGCTCCGGCGAGTGTCGGCCCTGTTTTCCGTCTCCATTCCATGAACGCGTTTGCTTCTTCCATCGATACACTCCGCACGGATGACTCCTCTGCGGCGTATTCCAGTATTTCTGTTCCTGTCTCTGATTTTAATTCGTCTTTTAACAGATAGTCGGTGCTGACACCAAAGATTTCAGCAAGACGGAGCACTTTCTGCAAATCCGGCGTGGACTGTGCACTCTCCCATTTGGATACCGCCTGCCGCGAGACGGAAAGTTTCTCCGCCATCTCTTCCTGTGACCATCCATTTTTCTTTCTCTCTTCTGTGATTTTTTCTGCCAAAATCATATTTGTTTTCTCCTGTTTTCCAGCTCTTTTTCAGTAATCTTTTTGCTGCAGCTCACAGCCATTCCATTCATTTCTGTTTTGGAAATGGATTGGCTGTTTCTGCTTCAAATCCTATCATTTTTTTCGGTTGCCTTCTACCAAATCGGGCTGGAAATGTGTCAACTGGCGGTTGCAGATGCTTATTTTTCAAGGATTTCCCGCATCTGCTGCATAATTTTTTTAATTTCATAAACCGATACGCTGTTTACGACTTCAAAATTGATCTGCTTTTCTTTTCCGCTGTATTTCACTTCATACTCTCTGGCTTTTTTTTCGTCATGGTCTTTGTACCGTGCTTTGCCGATCAGATAAGCATCTGAATTGGCCGTCTCGGGGTAGCCCGGGCCTTTTTCCAGTTCAAACAGCTCTTTCTTTTCTTTTAGATCCTTTTCCAGTCTGCTCAATTTTTCCAGAAACACCTGACAGACTTCAGGATAATGTTCTCTGATGTATATCAGATTTTTGTGCAGACATGTTGCGCTTTTTTCCATCAGATGACGTTCTGTTTCGTTCGTCAGATAATCAAACTCTCCCAGCTGTACTTCATCCCCCTGAATGGACCGCGCAAGCTGTTCAAACCAGTACATCTGCCGCGGCATACTGTCCGGGAACATGAAATATGTTGAAAACTCATGATCAATCATCGGCGCCAGACGCAGAATCTTATCGTCTTCACGGCAGACAAATGCGATGTTTTCGTAATGGTAGTTCTGATCGCCTTTCAAAATCGAAACGAGAATCTGCAGTACCAGCTCCTCCGCCATCGCCGGGTGGGTCTGGAAATAGTCGGATTCGAGGATTTCGGTGTAGTCGTAGAACATCTGGCAGTAATTGACGTAGTCATCAATATGGACTTTGTCGTCAGGATATTTTCGAAAGAACTCCAGCAGATTCAGCAGATGTTCTCCTTCCCCGTAAATCATCGGTGAAACTGTTCCATAATCGTAATATTTCTCCACCTCCGCCTCATACCCTTCGCAAAACGCAAGCTGATACTGCGGCGCCGGCATAAAATACGCATCAATCACCCATGACCAGAAAACCTCAGCATAGGCGAACAGCGGCGTAGACAGCGGTTTAGATTTTGTAAGCGGTTTAAAAACAACATCTCCTTCAAAAACCGGAAAATGCTTCTCCCCTTTCACAACCCCCACTGCCTCCGCTTTCAGATTGCCGGAACGGGCAGAATACTTATATTTCTTTGGCAGATAGGATGGTTTCTGTTTCATCTTAATCCTCCTGCAATGCTGCCAGATATCCCAGGATTCGTTCTTTTTTTCTGTCTGACAGATTCCGAAAGCCTTCCAGAATGATTTTTTCTGTTTCATTTCCTGCGCTCATTTCCGGATTTCCCGCATTTCGCTCTGTCTCATTTTCCCCCAGAAGTTCATACGGCGTAACCTTCAGCACTTCGCAGATTTTCAGTATTTTATCCGCCGACGGATTCGTGCCCTTTCTTTTCCAGTCGCTGATGGTGCTCTGGGAAATTCCGGTTTCTTCGGAGAATTCTTTCTGGGTCATGCCGTTTCGAAGAATTAGCTCAAAAATTTTTTCACTGATCATTTTGTATCTCACCTTTTTCACTTAGATTTTGTTTTACTATACCATAAAATTTCCTGCCCGTCATTTCCTCCAATGCTGAAAAAACGCCTCTTCCTGCGCTGTGCGGATTCCGTATTTTCTTCTGGCGATGTAGAATTTTGATTTCCAGCTTGAGGTCTGCACCGGGATTGCGGTGATGTGGTGGAGGCGGACGATGTCCATGTAGGGGAGGATAGATATTCCAAAACCATTTTCCACAAGGCCGGTGATGACTTCGATTTCTTCGGCCTCACACACGGGTTTTACCTGGATGCCCTGTTCGGCGAAGATCTGCTCTTGGAGGCTGCGGAAGCCGCTCGTCCTGGAAAACATGACCTGCGGATACTTGGCTGCTTCTTTTAGTGTGATGTTCTCTTTCCCCTCCAGCGGATGACCTTCCGGGACGGCGGCCGCGATGTAAGATTCCCGGAGGGGATAATATTCGAGTTCTTCGGATTTCAGCAGTTCTGAGCAGAAGCCGATATCGTATTTTCCATCCAGCAGACCCTCCTCGATCTCTGGGGTCAGGCGGTTGTAGATGATAAACGGGAAGGTCGCGCCGAATTCCCGCAGCATATGTGGTATTGTTCCTGCCGCGAGCGGATATACGGTTCCGATCCGCACTGTCTTTTCTTCCGTCCGAAGGCCTGCCGCCCGCTCCTCCATTCGAAGATATGCGTCCAGAATCTCCTCGACATCCTGCATCAGTTCTTTTCCGTAGCGGCTCAGGCTCACGTTTCGTCCTTCTTTCTGGAAGAGCGGAACACCGTACTCGTCCTCCAGTGTCTTGATCGCATGGCTGAGCCCCGGCTGGGAAATATTCAGCGCTTTTGCCGCTTTTCCATAGTGCTGCAGTTTTGCCAGCTCTGCAAAATATTTTAAATACTCGATATTCATAGATAGCCTCTTTTCCTGTTCTGCATCTATCATACCACTTTTCATTTAATTTTAGAATCAATTCATTCAAAATAATCATTTGTTTTTATCGGTTTCTGTGTCTATAATAAGCATAGTTTCAAGACCTTAACGTAATTTCATTCTCAGGAAAGAAGGATTTTTACTCATGAATACCAGAAAATTTCATCTTCCAGGCGAAGCGGCGCTTCTGATCGTGCTTCTGCTCAACCCTCTTGCCATTGATCTGATGTCAAAAAGCGTATTTGGAATTTCAACAATTTCCTCCGTGCCGCTCATCCTCAGCACAGCGTTTCCAGTTTTCAGTTTCGGAACGTGGAACTATATCTTTCAAACGCTGCTTGTCATCACCCTGATGGTCCTGAAGCGTTCGTTCTGTCCCGGCTATCTGTTTTCTTTTGTTGTCGGCATCGGATTCGGAAAAATGATCGATGTACACAATACCTGGGTTACCCTGCTGCCAAATGTTCTGTCGCTGAATGTGGTCTGCTTTTTCACCGGATTTCTTCTAATGTGCTTCGGCATCTGCCTCGCCAACAACTGCCTGCTGCCGATTGTCCCGACCGATATTTTTCCGCGCGATCTGTCTGAACTGCTGCACAAAAAGTACCACCGGATCAAGACAACGTTCGACCTCACCTGTCTGACAACGACCGTACTTCTTTCCCTTTTGATCCTTCACCATCTTTACGGAATCGGCATCGGAACTTTCTTCTGTGCTTTTATGACGGGACGAACCGTATCTCTGGTTCAAAAATTCATTGGAAATCATGTAGAATTTTACCGTCTGACGAAAAAAGAAATGGTAATGCCTGGGAAAAAGATGCGCCATGCATAAAAAAATTGCCCGAATTCCAATTTTTCTGTTGAAATTCGGGCAGTTTTTATGCGTTCTGCTCCGCTTCTACTTCCCGGTTGATCTCATCCTCGCTGTCAGCCATGGCCTGCATTGTCATAGTCAGCAGTTTTTCCAGCGGCCAGTCAAGCTGCTCGGCGCCCCGCTCAATGACTTCCCGCGAACATCCAGCCGCAAAGCCTTTGCTCTTATATTTTTTCTTCAGGGATTTCAGTTCCATATCTTTTGTACTCTTCGAAGGCCGCATCAGCGCAGCCGCCCAGATCAGGCCTGTCAGCTCATCTGCGGCAAACAGCACCTTTTCCATCTCGTGAACCGGCTCCACATCCAGCGTCACGCCGCACTCGATGGTAATGCCGTATCCGTGTGATACAACACCATGAATGATATCCTCCGATACGCCGCCTTCCCGCAGAAGTTCCGGCGCTTTCAGACAGTGCTCGGCCGGATACAGTTCAAAATCAATATCATGCAGCAGGCCGACAATTCCCCAGTGCCCCTCTTCTGCTCCATAGCCGAGTTCTCTCGCATACCATTTCATCACAGCCTCTACGGTAAGCGCATGCTGAATATGGAAGGGATCTTTGTTGTATTTTTTTAATAAGGCAAACGCCTCGTCTCTTGTAATTTCACTCATGATCTGTTTTCTCCTTTTTCTTCCCTGATTTTCCAGAATCTGTGAATCTGAATTGTAATTTCATCCATTATATACCCATATTCATACCGTATCAATAGGTTTATTCAGACTTTTTCCTATCCCCCATACAAAAAACGCTGCTTCACTCCCACTTTTCGGAAGATGAAGCAGCTTTTTTTTCTGCAATCGTCTTACAGCAGTTCCGGTTTCAGCCGTACGGCGAATTTTATTTCGTTTTCTTTCAACTGATACTTCTCCAGCAGCATCGGTCCGCAGCTTGCCGATCCGATTCCCGCCTGGCGGTAGTCAATGCAGAAAACAGTGCTTCCGCACGGCTTAAGCTCATAGTTATGCGCTTTTTCCGTCAGCTCCTCCTGCGTATAAACGGATGCCTGGAAGGAGAACGTTTTCTCTCCCACTGCCGTCAGCACCACGCGGTCATTGGCAAGGCTTGCGTAATCACAGTCATAGTGGCTGCCGTTCTCCTGCGGGCGGATGTAATCCTCCTGCTGTTCTGCCGGTGTGCTGTGGAAAACGCCGTGATAGCTTGCCTGGTGCTTATCCACGTAGCTCTCCACCGGGCCGAGGCCGCAGTAGGTCAGTTCTGCAAACGATTCCGGCAGGAACAGGCGCAGGCCAAAACGCGGCAGAACCGGGAATACCGGGTCTTTCTTTGCTTCTACATGGACATCGGTCGTTCCGTCGCTGTAAATTGTCCATTTGATCACACCTGCAAGGATCCGCTGCAGAGCCGGAGACGAAATCGAATAGCTTGTCTCGATCTCCACGCAGCCGTTTTCTTCTTTTGCCTTTGTCTCATACGCCCGCGTCACGGTGCGGTCATACTGCGCACGCATCCAGGTATTCTTGATATTGCGGTCATTGTCTGTCGGCGCACGCCAGATGTTCAGCTCCATCGGGCGGTCGAGTAGATTCTGGTTGGCATAGCACATTTCCTCGAACAGGCCGGTGAACTTATTATAGGTATAGCTGAACTGTTCCGTCGATACCGTCAGATAATGATCGTCCTCTTTCCATCCAAACGAAGCCGTTCCCTCCGGGCGCTTCATCATCTCTTTTGCCTTCTGGTTCTGATTATCTTTCGTTTTCACCGGAACTTCTTCAAATCCCAGTTCGAACTGCTCCGGCAGCACCTCAGTGGCCTGTTTCTGATACCAGGTAACCTTCAGCGCACATTTTCCCTGCTCCGGCACGGAAATGGCAAGCGGAATCGTCTTCTCACAGCCTGCCGCAAGCTCCAGCAGTGCTTCATCTGTAATCTTGCCGCTCTCCGTCACTTCGCCGTCCACAAGCACCTCATAGCCGAGCACAGCGTAATCTTTCAGATTCACAAAATTCATATAGTTTTTGATGGTCAGTGTACCCTTTTCGGCATCATATCCCGTCACGCGCACCGGACGATACACGTTTTTAAATTCCATCAGCCCCGTATGCGGTGTGCGGTCCGGATAAACAAGTCCGTCCATGCAGAAGTTGCCGTCGTGCGGATACTCGTTGTGGTCGCCGCCGTACGCGTACATCTTCTTTCCCTCGATCGTTTTTCCCATATCAATCGCGTGGTCGCACCACTCCCAGATAAAGCCGCCGCACATCTTCTCCTCGCTGTGGATCAGTTCAAAGTAATCTTCAAGATCTCCCGGGCCGTTGCCCATCGCATGGCAGTATTCGCACATGATATACGGCTTATCCCCGTACTCCACCAGCTCTTTTTTGATCTCCTCGAGTGATGGATACATGCGGCTGTAGAGGTCGAGGTTGCTGTAATCGTATTTCTTCGGATCATCCACATACCGTGCCGACTCATAGTGCGTCAGACGCGTCGGATCAAATTCCTTCGTCCACTTTAAGGCCGCCTCGAAGGTACAGCCGTATGCGCACTCATTTCCCATCGACCAGATGACAACGCTCGGGCGGTTTTTATCGCGCTCTACGCAACGCTGTGTGCGGTCTACGGTTGCCTCGGTAAATACCGGATTGTTCGCAATTAGTTTATTCCAGTTCTTCGCATACTCTTCCCAGCTCGTGTAATTCGCATAAATTTCCTCTGTGCCGTGACTCTCATTGTCCGCCTCATCGATGACATAAAAACCGAGACGGTCATAAAGCTGATAACAGTACGGCGCATTCGGGTAATGGCTGGTCCGGATCGCATTGATGTTGTGCTCTTTCATTACCTTCAGATCTTTTTTGATCTGTGCAAGGCTGATTGCAAATCCCGTCACCGGATCGCTGTCGTGGCGGTTTGTTCCGTGGAATTTGATCTTCACGCCGTTCAGGTACAGCACACCGTCCTTCGCGTGGATCTCACGGATGCCGACATGATCAGTGATCACCTCACCCGCCGTCTCCAGCACCAGCGTATACAGATACGGCTCCTCGGCATTCCACAGATGTGCATCTTTTACATGCATCTGAACCGTATCGCCGCCAAACGCTGCCTCTGCCACAAAATGATTTTCTGCATCAAACAGCTTTGCCGTTCCTTCCTGCGGTTCCCCGTCATTCCAGGTAATCGCAATCGAAACTTCTCCATTCTGGTGCGATGCGTCCGGCGCTGCCTTTACAAAGTAATCGCGGATGCCTTTTTCTGGTCTTGCAAGCAGATAGACATCGCGGAAAATGCCGCTCATGCGGAATTTGTCCTGATCCTCGAGATAGCTTCCATCGCACCATTTCAGCACCAGTACGGCGATGGTGTTGGTGCCATCTTTTAAGAAGTCTGTTACATCAAATTCACTCGTAGAATGAGACACCTGGCTGTAGCCGACGAAGCTGCCGTTCATCCACACGTAGAAACAGGAATCCACGCCCTCAAAATTCAGGAATACCCTCGGTGCTTCCTCCTGTTTTTTCCACTCGAACGTTCTCGCGTACGCGCCGCACGGGTTCTCATACGGCACATACGGCGGATCCACCGGGAACGGGTAGCGGACGTTCGTATACTGATGGTGGTCATGGCCATAATTCTGCCAGACGGACGGCACCGGAATCGTCTCGAATGCAGAAGTGTCGTATCCTTCTGTGAAAAACTCCTCTTTTACATCGTAAACACTGGTAAAATAGCGGAATTTCCAGTCGCCGGAAAGCAGGAAAAAGCGGTCCGACGCCTCCCGGTTCTCCACCAGATCCTCCATGCGGCGGGATGCCGGAATGTAGTAGGCACGGTTCGGCATGGTATTCACATGCAGGTGATCGAAATCTTCGAAATATTTTGGAACAATCATCTCTTTTTAAGTCCTCCTTATTCTGTCTTTTGTTTCCAATATCGGCACCGAAACACACGCGGTCCCGGTGCCGATCAGGTTTTCTGTTATTCTTTTACTTTTTCCATGCAGGAAGAACGCCTTCGTAATTCATGCCATAACCGTAGTCATAGTTATGTCCTTCGCTGTCAATATAGGTTTCCATATCCAACGCACGGTCCTCGCTCTGCTCCTCAACCGCATCCATATCCTTCGGCATCTGGATCGGCAGACGGCCGGTCGGGTTGTAATCGCCGAAGACAACGTCAAGCACAGCGGCTCTCGAAACACCGAACTCTGCGATGATCGCATCGGCTTCGGCTTCAAATTCATGCATCACCATCGGGTTGTTGACGGTTGCGCAGACGATCACCGGCTTGTCGCCCATCGCGCGGCGGCATTCGAGAATATTGTCGAGATCAGCCTCGTTGTAGGCAGTGTTTGTCTTTCCAAGATAGCTGCGGTTCGTGAAATTCTCGCGGAAATCACCGCCGGCAATGCTCACCTCACGCGCTTTTTTCGCCGTATACGGGCGGTACTGCAGTGTAATCGGCAGATAGCCGTTGCCGCCGTTCGCAAGATCTTCGGTGGAATACGGGTTGCATGCCGGGCTTTCGACAAATACCAGCGCCACATCGGCCTCCTCCGGTGATGATACGCGTGTACCGTACTTGGACGGCAGTCCATTCGGCAGCGGATCTTCGGTTTTTGCCGGCAGATCAATGCGGAAGAACGCTTTGGACGGTCCGATCTTTCTCTCCGGAATATAAACCTTCAAACCTTTCTTCAGCGGCAGCACACCCTTCTGTCCTTCCGGTGCGCGTTTCGCACTGTTTTTCAGCAGGACGATGGATTTCTGCTGTGCCTCATAGCCATGGCGGCAGAACTCTTCGCATCCTACAATCTTTGCGGATTCTTCCGGATCAAGATACGGGTCCTCAAACAAACCGCAGTGGAAAATGTTGATCAGAAGACGTTTGGCGGACAGCTCCATGCGCTCACGCATCGCTTTCTCGCCGTATTTCTCACAGCCGATCTTATACGCCTCGACAATCGGACCGGACTCGCTGTTTCCGCCGAACTGGTCAACGCCGTTTGTGATCGCCAGCAGACACCGTTCTGCCTCGGTCATATCCTGCACGCCGTAGCAGCGGCTTCCAAATCCCTCAATCGTCTTCTCCGGATCCTGGGTGATGCCCCAGTCGGTGCAGACAATGCCTTTAAATTCATATTTTCCGCGCAGCAGATCCTTGATCAGGTACTCGCTGTAGGAGTTTCCGACGTTCTTGCCGTTTTTCTTGTCCACGCCGTAGGATACGGTGTAGTACGGCATAACCGCGGATGCGCAGTCGGTCGGTCCGTCCAGGTGGAAGGCTGCCTCGGTAAACGGTTTTAAATGCTCCTCAAAATTTCCGGTCGGATAAACGGCAAACTGTCCGAATGCATAGTGTGCATCGCGTCCGGCCTCTCCGGTGCCGCCGCCCGGCCAGTGTTTGACCATCGTGTTGACGCTGTCTTTTCCCCAGCCGTCTGCTTCCCCTTCCGTTGTCTGCATACCGTCACAGTACGCTTTGGTAAGCTTTTTGGACATCTCCACTTCTTCGCCTAACGTATCGACAAAGCGCATCCATCTCGGCTCGGTGCAGAGGTCGATCTGCGGTCCGAGTGCCGTTGTGATGCCGAGTGCCCTGTATTCACGGGAGGCATCCTTTGCAAACTGTCCGGCTACTTCCGGGTCAAAGCATGCTGCAAAGCCGACACCCTCCGGCCATTTGCTGATCTCGCTTCCGCCGCTCTTGAACTCTGCGCCGGAATCCTTTGCTCCGTTCCGCGGATCAGAGGAGAGGTTGATCGGAATACCATACGGCAGTGTCTCTGCCCGTTTCTGCAGCTCATTGCTCCATTTTGCGGAAATCTCCGGGCTTTCTACATTCGTCAGCAGAATATGACGGATGTGTTCGTCCTCCAGAAATTCCTTCTGCTGGTCAGAAATGGCATACGGCTCTTTGCCGGATTCGAGATACGTTTTTCCGTCAAACGTTCCCTGGAATGGTCCGCCCGGCATCGGCGGTACCGCCTGGTGCGGCGAGTACAGCATAAGGCCTGCAATCTCTTCAATCGAAAGACGACCCGCAAGGTCTGCCGCTCTCTCCTCATCGGAAAGACGCCAGTCCTCGTACGGCAGCAGTTCGCCAGTTTTTGCCAGGTCTTTAAAGTAATATCCATCTTTTTCCAATACTTTTACGCCGGACTCTTCTGCCCAGGCGATCGTTTTTCCGCCCTCCTGGCGGATCCGGTGGATTCCGTTTTTCGTTGTTTTCTCCATAAGTTTCACCCTTCTTTTCCCAATTTATTTTAATGTAAATACCGCACTGTTTTCCGTCGTGCTGCTGTTGCCGATCATCACCGTAAAGGTACCCGGCTCGCTGCCGAAGGTTCCGTCGAGCCGGTAGTAGCGCAGATCCTCTTCGGTAATATAGAACGTAACCTCCTGCTCCTCACCCGGGGCAAGCTCTACTTTCCGGAAACCTTTCAGCTCTTTCACCGGACGAACCACATCGGAATAATCATCGCGGATGTACAGCTGAACAACCTCGCAGCCTGCAGCATCACCGGTATTCTTCACGGTTACTTTTGCTGCAATTCTGCCATTCTTATCCATCTCGTTCTGGTCAAGCACGACATCCGAAACGGCAAATGTCGTGTAGGAAAGACCATAGCCGAACGGATACAGCGGTGCATTCGGAATGTCAAGATATTTGGAGCGGAACCGCTCTTTCATGCCCGGCAGATTCGGTCTTCCGGTGGAATACTCGTTGTAGCTGACCGGTGCCTGGCCCACGCAGTACGGGAAGCTCATCGGCAGCTTGCCGGACGGATTTTTCTTTCCGGTCAGGACATCCACAACAGCGCTTCCGCCCTCGGTTCCCGGGAACCATACCTCGAGAATGGCTTTTGCTTTAGCGCTGATTTCCCGCAGATCCAGCGGGCGGCCGTTGAACAGAACGACAACCACATTCGGGTTAACGGCCAGCACTTTGTGGAACAGCTCCATCTGGATTTCCGGCACATCGATCATGGCACGGCTGGTCGCCTCGCCGCTCTGCAAATAATGCTCACCCATCGGCATTACCACGAGATCGGCCTCTTTTGCTGCCTGTAGTGCGCTCTGCTCCATGGCAGCAAGCTCTTCCTCACTGTATTTTTTCGGTGTCGTCTCGGTAAATCCGATCAGCTCCACATCGTTTCCGATAACCGGGCATCCTTCTGCATACGTGGTGCGTGATGCGTCGAAGACTTTCTCGGCTGCTTCCTGAATCGTCACGCAGTCCTTGCTGTCGCCGGTGAAGGACCAGCTGCTCTTGATTTCATGATTGTTGGTATACGGGCCGACAAATGCGATTTTTTTCGAAGTGTCGAGCGGCAGTACGCCGTCGTTTTTCAGCAGGACGAAGGATTCCTCCGCTGCTTTTTTCGCCAGTGCACGGTGCTCCGGGCAGAGGTTGTATGCTTTCTCTTTCTCGGCATCCGCATCTTTATATGGATTTTCAAACAGTCCCAGTTTGTTTTTCAGCTCCAGAATCCGCAGGCAGCACTCGTCAATCAGATGCTCGTCCACTTCACCTTCTTCTACGAGACGGCAGAGGTTTGCGGCGTAAACGGATGTCATCATATCAATATCCACGCCTGCCTCCAGCGCTTTTTTCGCTGCATCGGCGGCATCTTTCGAGCTTCTGTGGGCAACGGTTTCCAGAATGGCTGCAAAGTCAGAAATCAGCACGCCGTCAAATCCCATCTCGCCGCGCAGGATATCGCGCATCAGCCATTTGTTGGTGCTCGCCGGAACGCCGTTGATCGTGTTGAATGATGTCATCACCATCGCTGCGCCCGCATCGATGCCTGCTTTGTATGCCGGAAGATAGAATTCACGGAAGGTATGCTCTGAGAGCTCTACGGTGTTGTAATCTCTTCCTGCGACTGCTCCGCCGTAGCCTGCAAAGTGTTTGATGCAGGAGGCAACTTTTCCCGGTGTTTTTAAATCATCGCCCTGGAAGCCTTTTACGATCGCCTCGGAAAAGCGGCTGTTCAGGTACGGATCTTCGCCTGTGGATTCCACAACGCGGCCCCATCTCGCATCGCGCACAAGGTCAACCATCGGAGAAAAGGTAACGTGAAGTCCGGCCGCGGATGCTTCTTTTGCGGCTGCAGACGCGCACTCGCCGGAGAGCTCCGGATCAAAAGTAGCTCCCTGCGCCAGCGGCGCCGGGAAAATGGTCTTCATGCCGTGAATGACATCCATCATGAACAGCATCGGGATGTGATGCGGCTGTTTTGCCATGTAGTCATCCTGCAGTTTTTTCATCGTATCGGCACCGGCTGCACCGAGAATGGAACCGGCCATCTCCAGGTCCTCTTTTCCGATTCCCATGTCATTTGCCGGGCCGGTCAGGACGCTGTTTTCATCCCCGAGGTAAAATGCTCCGCTTAACTGAAGCATCTGATCTACTTTCTCTTTCAGCGACATATCCGCCAGCAGTTTTTCCAGATCTGTCTGTTTCATTGAAAAACCTCCCTGTTGTTGTTTTCAGAATTTTCCTGTTTCTTATATCATTTGTTTCTATTTTACGGCATAACTCTGCATAAAACAATCACTTTTTTTGACCTTTTCCTCAACGATTTTAACAAAAGAAGCGGGTTCCGCCGTTTTTTGATTTTCGGCAGAACTCGCTCCCTTTTTTATAATTTAATTCCTTTTAATGCCGCGGCAAACGCATTGTTCACCGGCTCTTCGGCCTCTTTTTTCTGTTTCTTCATATAAGCTGCCACATCGCGCTTCGTCACGCCGCCGCCCTCTTTTTTGCGGCGCTCTTGGAATTTTGTCATGCGCTCTTTGTGGCCGCAGGCGCAGACAAACGTCGCATCCTCGCCCTTTCCGATCATCTCCATGCGCTTATGGCAGACCGGGCATCTCGCATTCGTCGTGCGGGAAACCGTCTCGCGGTAGCCGCACTCTCTGTCCTGGCAGACGAGCAGTTTTGCGTTCTTTCCATTCACCGCAAGCAGCCGTTTTCCGCAGTTCGGGCACTTCTTGTTCGTCAGGTTGTCGTGGCGGAACGTTCCCTCTTCCGTCTTGATCTCATCGATCAGTTCCACCGTGTAGCTGCGGATCTCCTTCATAAACACATCGCGCCGCTTCTTTCCCTTTGCAATGTCGTTTAACTGCATCTCCCAGCTTGCCGTCAGCTCCGGCTTTTTCAAATCCGCCGGAACCAGCTTCAGAAGCTGGCGTGCTTTCGAGGTCAGATAGATCTCATTGCCTTTTTTCTCCAGCAGAAAGCTGCGGAACAGCTTCTCGATGATATCTGCACGGGTCGCAACCGTTCCAAGGCCGCCCGCCTCACCGATCGTTTTTACCAGGCTGCTGTCGCGGTTTTCCATGTAGCGGACCGGATTTTCCATCGCGGAGAGCAGCGTGCCTTCCGTGAAGCGTGCCGGAGGTTTTGTCTTTCCTTCGCGGAGACTGATCTTCGGCTGCCCGATCTTCATGCCTGCCTCCAGAAGCGGCAGATTCTGCTCCCGCACCTCTTCTTTCGTCTCATCCTCTTCGTCGTACCGGTTATCCTCGTACGCCTCCTGCCAGCCTTTCTCGACCATGCGCTTTCCGCGCGCAGTAAAGCATTCCTTTTCGATGGAAGCCTGGATCACCGTCTCTTCATATACACACGGCGGCAGCAGTACCGCAAGAAAACGGCGCACAACAAGATCATAAATGCGGCGCTCCTCGTTCGAGAGTGCGGATAACTGCACGTACTGCTCCGTCGGGATAATGGCATGGTGATCGGAAACCTTCGCATCATTGACAAAGGAGAGCTTTCCGTTCAGTGGACTGCGCTTCGCCTGCTGGGCCAGTGCTTTGTACGGGCCGATGCTGACCGCATCCAGCCGCTCTTTTAACGTCGGCACAATATCTTTCGTCAGATACCGTGAATCTGTCCGCGGATACGTAAGGACTTTATGGGTCTCATAGAGACTCTGCATCAGATTCAGCGTCTGTTTTGCCGAATAGCCGAACCGTGCGCTCGCATCGCGCTGCAGCTCCGTCAGATCGTAGAGCAATGGCGCTTCTTTCTGCTTTTTCTTCTTTTCTACGTTCTGTAAGACAAGCGGATACCGTTTTGCCTTCTCTGCGATCTGCTTTGCCTTTTCCGGATCGGAGATTCTTGTGCCGCCCGATTTTTCATCTTTCCAGGTGTAGACCACACCGCCCGCCGCGGCCGTCACCGTGTAATACGGTTTCGGGACAAATTCACGGATTTCCTGCTCGCGCTGTGCGATCATGGCAAGTGTCGGCGTCTGCACACGGCCGCAGGAAAGCTGTGCATTGTATTTACAGGTCAGCGCCCGCGTCGCATTGATGCCGACGAGCCAGTCCGCCTCGGCACGGGAAACGGCAGCGCGGTAGAGATTGTCGTACCCTTTCGCATCCTTCAGATTGGCAAAACCCTCACGGATCGCCTTGTCCGTCACAGAGGAAATCCAGAGACGCTTACACGGCTTCTGGTTATGTGCTTTGTCGAGAATCCACCGCGCCACCAGCTCACCCTCGCGTCCGGCATCGGTTGCAATAACAATCTCATTCACGTCCTTCCGCGCAAGCTGTGTCGTCACCGCATGGTACTGTTTTCCCGTCTGCGGAATGACCTTGATCTGCAGTTTTTCCGGCATCATCGGCAGAACTGCCATATTCCATTCCTTATACTTTTTGTCATAGTCTTCCGGATCTTTTAACGTCACCAGATGGCCGAGCGCCCAGGTAACGATATACTTGTTTCCCTCCAGCGCTCCGTTTTCTTTTTTGCTGCACCCCAGTACGCGCGCAATGTCGCGTGCCACGGATGGTTTTTCTGCAATTACCAGAGTTTTCATAAAATGTCTGCTCCTTTTATAGCTCTTTATACTGTTTTACAATTTCCTCCCGGTCTTTTCCGAGAATGAAGTAATAATCAATCTGTCCGTCCCCTGCGGTGTGAAGATACGTTCCAAACGTCCGTACATTGCACAGCAGTGCCGTCCGGGACGCGGCGGCCGCAATGCCGTAGCCGCGGTTCGAAACAAGCAGCGGCATCCGCGCCTGCTTTCCGCCAAAAGAGACGTAGCGCGCCTTCGCGGTCAGATCCAGCCACTCGGTCGAAAGAATGCCTTTTGCTTTCAGCTTTTCGGAACCGCTCCAGTCGAAGAACGTCCATGTCATGCCGCCGTCGATCATGCGCGGCTCGTCACGCTTCTCGGAAAGGATTAGTTTGTTGTCCGGCGTCAGGAACTGCACCGCGCCGTCCTTTTTTTCTACCATGACGCGCAGCTTTTCCGTCTCGACCAGAACCGCCGTCTTCGATTCTTTCGCACTCCACGGAAACGCGGTATCTGCCTTCGGCTTCCAGTACGTGTCCTGCACTTTTGCGGTCACGCCCTTTACGAAACTGATGCGGATCACCTCCGGCGTGATCGGGGTGATGCGTAAGATGCCGTACATGCTGGCAATCTCAACCGCCGATTTTCCTTTCTTCGCCCATTTCACCGCACACTTGATCTTCGAATGGCCCTTGATGCGCAGCAGCTCGTTTTCCGGGATTGCACCGAAAACGTAAGGTGAGGTATTCAGGCGCTCCGTCTTCTCGGCTTCTACTGGTACCATACCTGCTCCGCCCGGTCTTTTTGCACTCTGCACTCCGGCCGTGCCCGCTCCATATTGCATTCCTGCCTGTGTTCCTGCACTCCGTCTGCTTCCCGGCGCTTTGCCGCCTGCCTTTCCATGATAAGCCGCACCAGCAAAAATAGATGACACCCCTTCCGGTGCACGCTGCTGCATTGTCTTTGCGGCAATTTCTTCTCCCGTTTCTGCCGCAGCCCTCCGCGTTGCCGTACTGCCTTTTGCCATCACCGCTGTTCCGGTCGTGCTTGTATTTCCAAGCGCCATTCCCGGCCTCTGCTCCGGCTTGATCACAATCCGTTTCGGTCCATGGCTGTTCCGCTCGTCCATCTCCTGAATGCCGATCGCGCGGTTCTCCTCACGCGCCTCCTTCTGCGTCAGCGAAACCTTCTCATACTCTTTCGCCTTCGTCAGCGTCTCCATGGCAAATTCCTGATTGTGACGGCCCTTCGGCGCTTCTTTGGCAAGGATTCCCGTCAGTTCTCCTGTATACAACACCGCCAGCTCATGCAGTGCCCGCGTCGCCGCCACGTAAAGCAGCTTCACCTGCCCGTCATTTTCAGGATATTTTTCTTCCGTCGGATCAAGAAGCAGCACCGCATCGAACTCAAGACCTTTCGTATATGCCACCGGGAGCACCATCACGCCCTCGCCGAACTCTGCCGTCTCGAGATCCTCCTCCACAACCGGCACGTATTGTTTCAGCTTCCGCGCCGTATCCGCCGCTTCTGCCTCATCCCGGCCACCACCGGGACTCTGCACCGGCTCCTTGCCTGGCACGGGGCGGACTTTCTGGCGGGCGGGGCCATGGTGCTGGTGCTCCAGGGCGCCCGGGAGCTCTCCGGTCAACCGCCGGAGCGCCGCTGGTGGGCGGTGCTGGACTTTCTCCTCCTCTGCGGCCTTTTCTGGGAGGTGGTGACGCCCCTCTACCTCCCCCGCTCCGTGGGGGACCCCGGGGATGTGGCCGCCGTGGTCTTCGGCGGCATGGGGCTGTTCCTGGGGCTGCGGCGGCAGACCAGCGTGGGATCGTCGGCAGAACTTCCATAGGGACCAACGGGGCCACTCCGTGCGGATACCCCATTGACCCTTCCGTCACGGCTGTGCCGCCTCTCTTTGCACTACGAGATCTGGTCGGCGGAAGCCATGGTCATCAGCCCGCTGCCGGACACTGTGACAGGATCTGTAGGGGCGGGGCTCTGTCCCCGCCCGGTCTTCCGGATCTGATGGAGATCTCAAGAAGATCCGTAGGGGTCGACCTGTGGCCCGTGGGCGGGTCCCGCGAAGAGGCGTGCCCGGGCGGACACAGAGGTCCGCCCCTACAC